>Ga0214472_10003162_pt1 | contig 17495 bp, 10 predicted proteins | sample RVTome_6_FD_207662 | JGI IMG/M metagenome (GOLD analysis project Ga0214472, IMG submission 207662) | Soil microbial communities from uranium-contaminated site in the Upper Colorado River Basin, Wyoming, United States - RVT140D175 | ecosystem: Environmental > Terrestrial > Soil > Contaminated >... | reverse complement strand
AACAGATCGCCGCACACCTGGACGCGGGGCGGACGAAGGTCATCATCGACTGCACGTTCCTGGGCTTTATCTCCAGCGTTGGCATCGGCGCGCTGGTGGCGCTGCAGACCCGGCTGCGCCGGCGCGGCGGCACCGTCAAACTGGCCGCCGTCCAGGGCCCCACCGCCGAAGTGCTCCGCCTGGTGCGGCTGGACAAGGTGCTCGACATGCACGGAGACTTGGAGTTTGCGCGTAAGTCGTTTCGCGAAGAATCTGATGACGCGTCTCGCCCGCGGCGACCGTGAGAACTCGGCGGCCGACTATCTTCCGGCCGCCGGCCGGCCGGCCCACATATTGAACGCCGCCTGAGGGTCGGCGCCGTATGCTCGCGAAAACGACCGCTGGAAGTCACCCCCTTCACGCAGCATGCCCAACAGTCTCTGAAACCGGCGCGAGTCGCTCATCAGCCGTTCGGCAAAACCGTAACTGAGCGCGGCCAGTGGGCCGTCGAACGTCTGCACGGCGAAAAACTCGTCGGGCTTCTCATGCGCCGCCAGCGCCGCGCTGACGCCCTGCTGCCAACTTCGGACCCCCGGATCTTTCGGATGGCAACGCGCGGCCACGACGCGCGAACAGCCGTCGGCCAGCCAAGTCGGCGCGCCGGGGTGACTGGCGATGTGGTTTCCCGCGATTAGACGGTTCAACAGCGCCGGCAGGGTGGTTTCCAAATCCTCCGGGGAATAGGCCAGGACCCCGTAGGCGTCCAGAAGATTGTTGCGCCAGTGCCCGGTCTGCCCCGGCGGGAACTGCCGGCCTTCGACCATGAGGCCGAATTCAGCGTATTCAAAGTGGCGGCTGTAGACGAACAGCGTGAGATTGCCGCGGATGAACGGCGCGCTGCGAGGCGCTTTTAACATCCGGGCGACTTTCTCCTGCTCCTCTTCAGCCAGCTCTGCGATTCTTGTCAGTTCCAACTTGTCCACATTGCCCCAGAGACGCAGACTGGCCGTTTCCAACTTCGTCGGCGCCACTTCCGGCAGCGACAGTCGCCAGTGGTAGGCGGCCAACTCCGCGCGGCGGGCGCTGAGTTGCTCGTGCGTCATGCTGGCCGCCAGCACGAGTTCGACCACCTGCTCGATCGCTTGCGTGGGATCCTGCGAGTCGTACATGGCGCCGGCGGCGATCCATTGTTCGATCACCGCTATCTGCTCGTCCGGCAACGGATCGCGATCCAGCGGCATCCGGCCGCCGTCGGCCGTGCCTTTCAATTTGGCGGTCAACAGGCTCTCGTCCGGTTTGCCGGCCATGAAGGCCGCGCCGCTGTTTCCGCCGGCCGTGAACCGCTCGAAATTGGCCATGCTCAATCCGGCGCGGGGCTGGTCGGCGCCGTGGCATTCCGTGCAATGTTCGACCAACAAAGGGGCCACGACCCCGCTGAAACTGACCGGTTCGACCGCCGGCTGCGAATTGTCCGCATTCGTATTCGCAGGCGTCGAAGTCGCGTCCGCGGCGAAGGCCGTCAACGGCGAACGCGGATTGCGGCCGTCGAATTTAGCCCCCGCGTCGATCCAGTCAGATATCGCCTGGACTTCGGCTTCACTCAGCCGCACTCCTTCCTTGGGCATCGTGCCGTCGCTGATCAGTTCGACCAGTCGGCTGCCCGCCGGTCGGCGGCGCTGGATGACGCGGCCCGAGTCGGAGCCTTTCATCAACGTGGCGTAGGTGGCCATGCTCAGCCCGCCGCTGGACTGCCGGATGTGGCAATTGCCGCAGCGGCCCACCAGCAGCGGCGCAACCGTCTTGGTGAAACTCACGTCGTCGGCATCTTGCGCTGCCGCGTCGGCGATGCCGGTCAGCACGACCAAGGTCCATACGCCCAATTGCCGGCAGGTGAAACGCATCCTGGGTGATCCTTTCGTTCGGCTGCAAAGCCGGAGTTTGGGGAACACTCCAGTATAACGGCCAACTGGCGCCGGCGACAAAAACCGCCAGCGTTAGGTTGTCGACATTAGCCCAGCGATTTACAGGCCACCGAACCCAGGCAGTTTGCACGGCGTTCAGACGGCGTGATGCCGGCGGACCACTCGGTCGCCGCGCGGCCGGCGGCGCTGCGTGGGCAGGTAGCCGTAGTGCGTCGCGAACCACTCGGCATAGCGTTCTCGATCGGCGTAGCTCGAGTTCCGCTCATCCAGTAGGTGCCCCAACTCGTGGATGAGAATATTGTTGAGATAAAAATCCTGGATCGTTCGCTCGGTCCAGACCAGTTTCCACTCGTCGCTGGACTCTTGCACCCATCGTCCGCCGAACATGGCCGCTTCGTTCACATGACAGGGGCGCGGCGGCCGGCTGTAATACTCGACGAGCCCGGACTCGATCGGGTAAAGGTAGATCGCCGATCCCCACTGCATGCCGTAACAGGGAAAGCTGCGTTTCTTGCGCGTCATCCGGCTGAACTGAATGATCTCCAGCGGCGCCACCAACGCCGCCGGCAATTGACTTAGCCGGTCTCGCACCTGCTCGGCAGTCACCGGATGGCAGTAGCCCGCGCCCGGCGCTTGCACGACAAAGCGGTATCCTTGTCCGCTCTCGACTGGTTCGTGCCAGTCTTCGGGCGGAACAAAGGGGAGCCGCGCGTCGCGCTTGCCTCCGCGATTGCGGGTGTTCAGCGGCGCCAGCTTCCGCGACACAGTCGAAAGTGCGGCGGTGTTTTGATGTCGCGCCCGCACCGCGCGGCGGGATTGCACGGTTTTCGAGAATCGACGCATCCGGAAAACTACCCACTAGGCTGACTGGAGTGCACGTTGACCGTTCCGTCGCCGGCGGACACCGTTGGGCCGCCCGTCCAAATCGTTCCCTCGTTGAATCCCCGGCGCCCAATCGCGCCGGGGCAGAACAGACCGTTTGCCGGCCGCTAGCGCCGGTAGATTAATCGTAGGGATACCGCCTCTGAAAAAACTAGTGAACATCGCAAGTCGCTTGAAGGAAATGACTTGCGAAAAACGAATTGGGACTTGCGCCGACTGGCCGCAGGGCCGCCGAGGCCGATTCCACGTGCTCTGAAGAACGCCCTCCACAGTGCAAGATGCGGTGGCAAATGCGCAATCGGAGCCACAGAAAAAGGGAAGGGCGCGCCGTGCTATCGGAAGTGCACGCAATTTGGCGATTGAGCCAGCGGCGCACTTGATCCTCAGGCCGCGATTAAGTAAACACGGCCAGAGTGATTACCAAGATGACGACCAGCACCAAACACACGCCGCCGGCGATCCAGACCACCACGGGCAGCGGTTCGCCCGATTCCTGATGACGAGGAGAGGCTTTTTCTTCCGACAGCCGCGGTGCGTTGCGTTCGGCTGACAGCAGGCGCCCCCAATCGCGCTGACCGATGGTGACCCGCGCGATCTGCTCGGCCTCGGATTCCTGCTCCCCGGCTTCCGCCGGAGTGCCGTTGTCGACGCGCTTTGCCTCGCTTCCAGGTGACAACTTCGCCGGCGCCTGGCGTGCCGCGTGACCGGCTTTCTTCACCGTGGTCGGGCTGAATGTGTTGGGCGCCGTGTCATCCAACGCGATCAGTTCGTCGACCGTGGGATCGTGGTCGCCGTGAACCACAGAACTGCCACCGGAAAAGTCCGCTCCGTCGCCGGATCGCATTCCTGAAAGCAAACCACCGGAGTCGCCCATGCTGCGCGATTTGGCGCTGACGGCGGCGGCCAATTTGATGGACGATGAGGATTCGGTGGAACTGTCGAAGCCGTACGCCTCGCCGTGCACGGCTAGCCATTCGCACATCGCCTCGAAAACCTCGGCGGCCGACTGATACCGCTCATCGGGCGATTTGGCCATCATCCGCCGGCAGATCTGGATCAGGTCCGAAGGGGCGTCGTTGCGGTCCAGGCGAATATCGGGTGGTTCGGTTTTCTGGTGCGCCATCAACCTCTGCGGCAGCGTGCCGTCAGGAAACGGCGGATGGCCGGTCAGCACGAAATACAGCGTGCACCCCAGACTGTAAATATCGGCCCGGCCGTCCACGTTGTGGCTGTCCAGCGCCTGCTCCGGCGCCAGGTAGTCGGCCGTTCCCAGCACGTTTTCGTCGTGCACCTTCGTCAGCGACGCCTCGACGTCGTCGGCAAACCGCGCCAGTCCCAAGTCCAGCACTTTGACGACGCCCTTGGAATTGACCAGCAGGTTGGCCGGCTTGATGTCGCGATGGATCAGACCCATCTCATGGGCGTGCGACAAGCCGTCAGCCGCTTGGGCAATGTAATTGGCCGCCTTGACGAACGACAGCGGACCGTGGCGCTTCACGTGGCGCTGCAGGTCATCGCCGTCGACGTACTCCATGACGATGAAGTGCTTTTCGCCGTCTTTCTCGTCGATATGTTTGTCCACGTCATGGGCGCGAACGATGTTGGGATGATCCAGCTTGCCCGAGGCGTGGGCCTCGCGATAAAACCGCGCCAGATAAGACGAATCCTTGACGCGGTGCTGCGGCAACACCTTGATGGCCACTTTGCGGTGCATAAACATGTGCTCGGCCAGATAGACCGCGCTCATACCGCCCGAGCCAAGATGGCCCAACAGTTTGTACTTGCCGAGAATAAAACCCTTGAACCGCTTCTGAAAAAGCTGGTCGCACTGCCATTGGGTGAGCAGGCCGGCGCGGCGGAGGAATTCGGCCACTTTCTCCGCGTCGTCGGGCAGTTCGCCGCCGGACTCGACGCGCAAATCGCGCAGCGCATCGGTCAACTGGTCTTTGTCGACCAGTTCGCTCCGCTCCACGTACTCGATGAACTTGACGACGGGGAGCATTGACATGGAGGTGACCCTAACACACGCCGCGCCGCGACACCAGAGATTGCCGCGACGCAGGCGACTTAATACATCGAATTTTCATATGACCAGCGGCGCATTTGACGCCGTCGGGCGAACGCCCCAGAATGGACTGCCGGCCGATCACGCGGCGCCCCAGCGGTTTCACTTTCAGGCAAGCTTGGCGATGGAGCATCCCCACACCATTCTATACACTCGGCGCGGTTGCCATCTATGTGCAGAGGCAAAAAATGTGCTTTTTCGCCACGGATTGGTCCCTCGGGAAGTGGACATCGACACGGACCCCTCTCTGGTAGCACAATTCGACCAGTGTGTGCCGGTCGTGACGATCGACGGGAAAACGCGGTTTCGGGGCCGCATCGACGAAGTCTTGCTTCGCCGCCTGCTGGCAGGGCGCAAACCATGAGCCGAGAGTTGGCCGTGATGGCCAAGTACTGGCAGCCGGGCATGGTCAAAACCCGCTTGGCAAGTACGTTGGGCGAAGCCGTGGCCGCCCGACTCTATCGGTCTATGTTGGAAACCACGTTGACTCGCCTGCACGGCCGCGCCGAGCGTTCGACGCTGGCGTTTTCACCTCGCGGGCGACGTGACGAATTTCAACGTATTGCGCCGTCCGGTTGGCGGCTGGAGCCGCAGCCGGCGGGTGATTTGGGCCTGCGAATGCTGCACCAAATAAAGATGTCTTTGACGACCGGATCGCAACGGGTTGTCTTGCTGGGATCCGACAGCCCGACCGTTCCGTGGCAGTACGTCGAACAGGCCTTCCAGCACTTAACTCATGTCGAGGTAGTGCTCGGCCCCACCAGCGACGGAGGATACTATTTGGTCGGAGTGGCCGATCGCGTCCCCGATATTTTCGAGGGAATCCGTTGGAGCACCATGACCGTGCTGCGCGACACCTTGGACCGCCTCGAACGTCGCGGTATCCGTTTCACAGAGTTGCCGCCGTGGTACGACGTCGATGACGAAGCCGACCTCGATCGGCTCCGGCAAGAGCTTTTCAGCGGGCAGTGCGACGGAACCGAATTCGACGGCTTACGCAGGTGCATGAGGGAAAGCGGACTGGGTGGCGAAACGTCGCATTTCGAAGCGTAGTTGCCTCGAACCTATACTTTCTTTGCGCCAAGGCACTATAATCCCCAAGAGGCGGCCATGTTTTGCGCTCGGGAAGCTTAGCGACCGCCCTCCCTCCCAGCCTTCCCATTTGCTTCTGTCTTTCAGCGAGAACGGAATGCCACGCCTGCAACCGCGTCTTTATCTACATTTTTCCCGCTCAAACCGGCGCCGCGACGGCCGGAAACTTGCGATCGGCGCTCTTGCAGTCCGGATCGCGCTGGTTTTGCCGGCCGGCTCTGTGACTGGTTGTGGCGAAAACGGGCAGATCGTCCAATACCAAGTGCCGAAGGAAACCGTGAGCGTGGCGCCCGACCGCGGCGCCGCGCCGTTTGCCGGGCAGGCGGCCGACGCGGCAGGCCAACGGATGTTGGCCGCCATTCTGCCGGCTGAACAGAAAACCTGGTTCTTCAAGATCACTGGTCCCAACAAGCAGGTGGCCGCTGAAGTCAATCGTTTTGAAACATTCCTGAAATCGGTGCGGATCGAATCAGGCCAGCCGCCGAAACTGGCCTGGACCTTGCCCGACAATTGGACCGAGAAGCCGGGTACGGCGTTTCGCTATGCGACTATCGAGATTGGCACGGACGGGCGGCCTTTGGAGATGTCCGTCAGCTCGTTGGACACCGGTAGTGATGTGGACCAATACGTCTTAGACAACGTCAATCGGTGGCGAGGTCAGATGGGGCTGCCGCCGATCGATTCGACAGACCCGTCCGACGAATTACGCCGGATCGAACTGGATAGCGGATTACCAGCGAACGTCGTGAATCTGGTCGGTCAATCGACCGCCGACGCCGCTTCCGCGTCCACGCGGCCGATCGAACCTCGGCCGCCCGTGGCGGCGTCAGGCGTTCAATTAACCTACGACGTCCCGGAGGGCTGGACGGAGGGCGAGTCGGGCGGCATCCGCAGGGCCGCCTTCCGCGTGACCGAAGGAGACCAGCAAGTGGAGATCACCGTGATCGACCTGCCGCCTTCGGGCCTGATGGCCAACGTGAATCGCTGGCGCGGTCAGGTGCAGCTTGCTCCGATGAGCGACGAGCAACTGGACCAAAACGTCGAGGAAATCGAAATTGACGGACTTCCAGGTCAGTTCATTGAATTGGTCGGACCACAAGACGCGTCGCGGCCCGAAACCATCTTGGGAGTGATGGTCACCCGGCAGGACAAGGCCTGGTTCTTCAAACTCAAGGGCGATTCCGAGCTGGCGTCACGCGAGGCGGAGGCGTTCCGATCTTTTGTCCGATCCGTGCGATTCACCTCCTCAGGATCGGAAGGAGCCGGCGATGGCCAGTAACACGTTGTCTCAGGGATCGCCCCGTCCGGCAAAGCCGCGAACCGGCGACCAGTCAGACTGGCTGGAAATCGTCAAGCTGATCCTGACGCCAATCGCGTCGCTTAAGTTTACGGTAGCTTTGTTCGCGCTGTCCATCTTCCTGGTGTTGGCCGGCACGCTGGCCCAGGTGAGCGCGGATATCAACACGGTCATGGACGAGTACTTTCGTTCGCGCGGTGTGTGGATACCGCTGAAAGTCTTCTTCCCGCCGTCGTTTTTTCCGCCCACCCAATTTCCCAGCCTGGCAAACTTGCCCGGCAGTTTTCCATTCCCCGGCGGCTGGACCATCGGCGGCCTGTTGTTCGCCAATCTTTTGGCCGCCCACGGACTGCGCTTCAAACCGCAGGCGCGCGGCACCCGGTTGTCGATGGGGTTGGGTGTGATTGCCCTGGGCGTGTTGACCACCTGGATGGTGATTGCCAGCGGCTCGAACAAAGAAGGCATCCAAGGCCAGCCGCTGGTGGATTGGGATTCGCTCTGGGTACTGTTCGAAATCGGCCTGGCGGCGCTGTGCGCGGCCGTCGGCTACGTGGCGGCCACGACCGACCGGCAACGGACCATCGAACGTTGGTCGCTGTTCACCATGTGCGGGCTCTTGGCCGTGTTTCTGCTCTGGCTGATCTCGCCGGGCCAGGACGCCCGGATCAGCGACGCCTCGATGCGGATCACCTGGCAGTTGATCAAGGCCACCTTTGCCGCGCTGGTGTTGCTGGTCGGCTGCGCGCTGGTGTTTAAGAAGCGCGCCGGCATCGTGCTGTTGCACACCGGCGTGGGCCTGATCATGTTCAACGAATTGTACGTGGGCCTGACCGCCGTCGAAGCGCAGATCCAGATCGAAGAAGGCCAGACGGTCGGCTACGCCCAAGACATCCGCGAAGTGGAGTTGGCCGTCATCGACCGCTCCGGTGAAGAAAAAGACACGGTGACCGTCATCCCCGAGTCGATGTTGACGGAAAACGGGCGGATCATCCGGCACGAACTGTTGCCTTTCGACGTGCAAATCGTCCGCAACCTGAAGAACTCCAACCTGGTCGACGCCGCGGCGGCCGAAGAAAATCCGGCCGATGCCGGATTCGGCCGGCAAGTAGTCGCCACTCCAGCGCGTCCGGGCGCCGGGACCGACACGGGCGGCCAAGTCGACGTGACGGCCGTGTATGTCAATTTGACCGACAAGGAAGGTCTGCCCTTGGGCACCTGGCTGATGCGGCAGTTCATGCTGGATCAGGAGATCGCGGTTTCCGGCCGGCCATACGACGTCGCATTGCGCTTCAAACGCATCGACAAGCCGTACTCGTTCCACCTGTTCGACGTCCGCAAGGACGACTACGTCGGCACCAGCACGCCAAAAAACTATTCTTCCCATCTACGTCTGGTGGACCCCACCCGCGACATCGACCGGCCGAACATCAAGATCTGGATGAACAACCCGCTGCGCTACGCGGGCGAGACGTTTTATCAAAGCAACTACGCCGTCAACCCGGCGACGGGCAAGGAGGTCACCACGCTGTCGGTGGTCACCAACGCCGGCTGGATGATTCCCTACGTGGGCTGCATGATCGTCGCGGTCGGCATGGTGGCGCAGTTTTATCAGACGCTGGCGCGGTTTTTAAGTCGGCGGCGCTCCGCGCGAACTCCGGTGGCGTCGAAGGTAAAGAAACCCCCGGTGCGCCAGCCGGCGCCGCTTGTGCTTCCCCCACTCGATCGGTCCACATCCGCCGGCGTCGCTGGCTGGGTGGTGCCGGCAATCGTCGTGGCATTGGCCGCCCTCTTGTTGGCGTGGCAAGCCCGTCCGCCGCGAGTTGAATCCGGCGTGATCGACCTGGAGGCCTTCGGCCGTTTGCCGGTGGCGTACAAGGGCCGCGTCAAACCGCTGGACAGCCTGGCCCGCAACAGCCTGCGGATCATCTCCAACAAAGAATCGTTCACCGGCCGTATGGACCGCGATATTCTGATTGCAGAGTGGCCGGAAATCCGACAAAAACTGCTGGAAAAATGGCCGCAACTGAGCGCGGCCGACCTGGCCGATTTTGAAAAAGAGCCGGACATCGACAAGTTGATCGAACGGATCGTCGAAAAAACCGCCGGCGCGCGATTCGACGTGCAGGAAGAGATTGAAAAACTCGTCTCGGTCCGCTATCCGGCCATCCGCTGGCTGGCCGACGTGATGACCGACGCGCCGGCTTTGCGCGATCACCGGGTCTTCCGCATCGAAAACGGCGAGGTCCGCGACACGCTGAAACTGAAGCGGCGCGAAGGCATGCGCTACTCCGTCGGCGAAATGTTGGAGAACATCGGCGAGTTCGAAACCCAAGTCCGCCGCGCCCGTCAAATGGAGCCCGAACAGTGGAATCTCTACGAGCGGAAGTTGATCGAGCTGGACAATCGCATTCGCACGTTCACACTGTTGAATGCTGCGTTCCGCCCGCCGCCGTTGCCGGCGTTGCCCAGTCTGGAAGAGTTTCATAGCGATCCGGAAGCGTTCAAATCAAAAGTCGCCCGTTTCCAGGCCGCCAAGGCCGAGGCGAGCCGCACACTGCGCGCCATGGAACCTCCCTGTCTGGTGCCGGTGGATAAGAGCCACGAGTCGGCGTTCGTGCAGGATACCGAGCCGTGGAAAACCTACGCGATGGCCTGGTCGGACACCTATTTTACGACGAGGCTAGGCGAGCAACCGCCGCCGAGTTTCTCCGCCCTCAATGAAATCCTGGTGGCTTACCGCCAGGGCGAGGTGGAAGCATTCAACGAACAATTGGCCGCGTACCAAGCTCGCCTGAAGTCGGCGCCGCCGGCCGAGATGCAGCCGGCCAAGCTCGCCTTCGAGGCGAAGTTCAACCGCTTTGCGCCGTTTTTCTTGTGTACTGGCTTCTATTTGGCCGCGCTCCTTCTGGCCGCCTCCTCCTGGCTCGGCTGGAGCCGTCCGTTAGGCCGGGCGTCGTTCGCGCTGATTGCATTAACGTTCGTGGTCCACAGTTTTGCCTTGATCGGTCGGATGTACATATCGCGTTGGGCCCCGGTAACCAACCTGTATTCGTCGGCCATTTTCATCGGCTTAGCCGCCGTGGTGGCGGGTTTGGCACTAGAGGCGTTTTTCCGCATGGGCATTGGCAACTTCATTGCCGCGCTGGCGGGTTTCTTATCATTAGGAATCGCGTACACTTTGTCATTCGACGGCGACACGATGATCGTGATGCAAGCCGTTTTGGACACGCAGTTCTGGCTCAATACGCACGTGGTCTGCGTCACGCTCGGCTATGCGGCAACCTTCGTCGCGGGACTGCTGGGGGTTCTATATATATTGGGCGGGCTGATTGACAAATTGCGCGACAAAATGCTGTGGCATGAGGACAATTCCGAATCGGGTAAATTGCTGGCTCGGATGACCTACGGCACCATTTGCTTCGCCATCTTCTTCAGCTTCTTCGGCACCGTGTTGGGCGGACTCTGGGCCGACGATTCCTGGGGGCGGTTCTGGGGATGGGACCCGAAGGAAAACGGCGCGCTCGTCATCGTGATCTGGAACGCCCTGGTGCTGCACGCCCGCTGGGGTGGGATGATCAAAGACCGTGGCCTGGCGGTGCTGGCCGTCGGCGGCAACATCGCCACCAGTTGGTCGTGGTTTGGCGTCAACGAATTGGGCGTCGGTCTGCACTCCTACGGATTCACCGAAGGCGTGCTGCTCTCGCTGGGACTGTTCGTCGCCAGCCAACTGGCCGTCATCGCCCTGGGCGTCATCCCGCTCAAGCTATGGACAACTACGAACCGGCAGGAAGTCAAGGCCGGTTGAGGAGCATGCGGCCGGTCGGATGGTTAGGGAACGATGATTTTCACTAATCTGCGCTAATTGATGGACATTCCGCTGCGAGTGTGCGCGCGTAATGAACATTAACGTCGATTAGTGAAGATTAGCGTTCCCCTCTCCTCGTGTTGCGTAGTACGTTGCCGTCGTGTTGCGACGATGCCTCTCCGCCCGCTCGACTTGCGCGCTTCGGCGGCCTAGACTGGAACCCGTGGCGCGATCCAATTCGCGCGACGGTCCGCCGCAACCCAGTTGAACTGGCATGATCGAACCGGAGCGTCTCACGCGTGCCTTGGCCAAAGCGCGCTCGGATCTGCTGGCGGAGCGCAACGGCCAGGTCCACTGGACGGGCGAACTGGCCAGTTCGCCGCTGGCCACGGCCACGGCGGTCAGCGCACTGGCGGTGGCCGACCGCGGCCGGAAGCTCACCGCCAGCCAATCGCAAGACGCCGCCGACTGCCAGTACGGCGAGTTGATCGTGCGCGGCCTGCGCTGGCTGGTGAAAACGCAGAACCAAGACGGCGGCTGGGGCGACACGACCGACAGCCTGTCGAATATCGCCACCACGTACCTGGCCTGCGCCGCATTCCGCTTAAACGGCGTGCCCGGCAACGATCCCGGGCTGTTGGATCGCGCGTGGCGGTACATCGGCACCCGCGGCGGTATTGCCGGGCTGCGCCGCCGGTACGGGCGCGACAAGACGTTTGCCGCGCCGATACTGACCAATTGCGCGCTGGCCGGCATGACGCCCTGGCGCGAGGTATCCTCGCTGCCGTTCGAGTTGGCCTGCCTGCCGCCTGCTTGGTTTCGCTTTTTGCGGCTGCCGGTTGTCAGTTATGCGATTCCCGCGCTGGTGGCAATCGGACAGGCAAAGTACTTTCATCAGAAACCGCTCAATCCGCTCACCCGCCTGCTGCGGGGCGCGGCGGTCCGCAAAAGTTTGGAGTTGCTGGAAAAGATGCAGCCGGCCGGCGGCGGTTTTCTGGAGGCCACGCCGCTGACCAGTTTTGTGGTGATGAGCCTGGCCAGCGTTGGCTTCCACGAACATGCGGTCGTCCGCCGCGGCCTGGACTTCATCGTCCGCAGCGCGCGTCCCGACGGCGCGTGGCCGATCGACACCAACCTGGCCACCTGGAACACGTCGTTGTCGATTAATGCCCTGGCCGCCGGTGAAGACGGGCTGGGCGACGTGGACTGCCTCGACTGGCTGTTGGATTGCCAACATCAGCAACAACACCCTTACACCAGCGCCGCGCCGGGCGGCTGGGGATGGAGCGACCTAAGCGGCGCCGTCCCCGACGCCGACGATACGCCCGGGGCGCTGTTGGCCCTGGACGCCTATTTGTCAACCGATATCACCGAGGCACAACGAGCGCAAATCCACGCAGCGGCCGCCTCGGGAATCGATTGGCTGTTGGATCTTCAAAACCGTGACGGGGGCTGGCCGACGTTTTGCCGAGGTTGGGGCAAACTGCCGTTTGACCGAAGCGGCAGCGATCTGACGGCCCACGTGTTGCGAGCCATGCGCGTCTGGCGCGAGCGTTTTTCTGATCGCGAGCAATCCGGCGACGAAAACCACGCCGTGCGGCTGTCTCGTATGCGAACGGCCACGGATCTCGGCATCGCGTACCTCGTTCAGTCACAACGGGCCGACGGGAGTTGGGCGCCGCTGTGGTTTGGCAATCAGTATTTTCCCGAAGAAGAAAACCCCATCTACGGCACCGCGAAGGTGTTGATCGCGTTGGGCGACAACGACTTGCTCGAAACCGACGCGGCCCGGCGGGGTTTAAACTGGTTGATTGCGCGGCGCAATCCCGACGGCGGCTGGGGCGGACGGCCGGTGATCGAAAAGGGCCGTGCCCGATGGTATTCGAGCGTCGAGGAAACGGCGGTGGCGCTGGAAGCGCTGGCTGGTGCCCGGATGCCGGTCTCGGGGGTGAGTGCAACCATGCTGCAAACCGCTGTCAACCAAGGACTTCAGTGGCTGGCAGGTGCGGTGGAGCGCGACGCCCACCGAGAAACTTCGCCGATTGGTTTCTACTTCGCCAAGCTGTGGTATCATGAGAGGCTGTATCCGCTGATCTTCACGGTTTCGGCGCTGGGCCAAGCAGTCGGCCGACTGCTCCCGCGGTCTGAGTCGAAACCGACGTCGGTCCACCACTAGGGCCGCCCGCCGCCAGGCCGGCGAGAAGCGACCTTCCGAGAATCTTCAAACCCGCCGCAAACCACCCTCGAAACGGGAATGCAACCTTGGCGACCGCCCCCCCAGAGCCACCCGCAGTCGATAATGATTCCCAATCGCAGACCCCGCGGCGCAACGGGCGGCGGAAGACCAGCCATTTGAAGCTGGTGCCGGAAACCAAACAACTGCGCGAATCTCTGCGCGGCGCCTGCGACAGCGTCGCCGCAGCCGCCGACAAGGAGCGTCCCTTCTCAAAAGACGAGATGGAGCAGGTCGCCCGAAAAATACTCGACGACGCCGGATTGCCCGAAGGCTACGTCGGCTGGACGATGGTCACGCTGGCCACCGCCTTTTGGAAAGACCAGGTGGCCGCGGTGCCTTTCGACCGGCGCCTGTTCCTGCTGCCGCATTGCCTGAAACACGCCGAGGGGTGTCCGGCCGACTACGATGACTTTGGGCTGGATTGTCGCCGCTGCGGCGCGTGCAGCATCGCCGATTTTCGCACCAAGGCCGAGGAGATGGGCTACAAGGTGCTGGTCGCCGAAGGTTCGCCGATCGTGTTGAAAATCATCGTCAGCGGCCACGTCGACGCCATCGTCGGCGTTGCCTGCCTGAACGTGCTGGAAAAAGCGATCGACAAAATCCTGCTGGCCGGCATCCCCTGCATGGCGATTCCGCTGTTGTCCAGCGATTGCCGCAACACATCCGTCGATGAGGACTGGGTTTGGGACATGGTGCACGTGGAGCATCGGCCGGTCGAAAAGAAAACCCGCAGCTACGTCCATTTGATGCGCGCCGCCTCGGGCATGTTCGCCGACGCCGAGTTGGATCGCTTGGCGCCGCGCCTGCGGGGAGGTCCACGACTTGCGGAACTCAACGGCCAGGGCATCTCAGCACTCGATCCGGTGGCGGCCACCGAAGCGATCGCCTACGACTTTCTGGCCAAGGGCGGCAAGCACTCGCGCCCCTTCATCACGTTGAGCGTCTTCGACGCACTGACCGAAGGTCGCGGCACCCTGGCCGACGGCGCCGAGTTTCTCTCCGAACTGCCCGACCACGTGCGCCGTACCGCCTTGTCGATTGAGACCTTTCACAAAGCCTCGCTGGTACATGACGACATCGAGGACAATGACAAATTCCGCTACGGCGATGAAACCGTCCATCAGCGCCACGGCACGCCGACGGCGATCAACGTGGGCGACTATCTGATCGGATTGGGTTACCGGCTGGTCAGCCGTGAAGCCGGCGCGCTGGGCGCCGAAGTGGCCTCCGACATTCTCGACCGGTTGGCCGAGGCGCACATGAAGCTGTGCGAAGGGCAGGGGGCCGAGTTGGTCTGGCGCGATGCCCGGGACAAGCGGCTGAAACCGATCGACGCCTTGAAGATCTACGCACTGAAAACCGCTCCGGCGTTTGAAGCCGCCTTCTATGCGGGCGCGCGGCTGGCCGGCCCGGTTGACGCCTACGAGGAGCCGATCGCGCAATTTGCCAGGCATCTGGGCGTGGCGTTTCAAATCCTTAACGACTTGAAGGACTGGGAGGGCGACGACTCCAACAAGCTGACGGCCGGCGGCGACATCGTCGGCGGACGGCCGACGATCCTTTGGGCGTTGGCTTTGGAAGGCCTCCCGGACGACGCTCGCGAAGAACTGGAACGCCTGGCGTCCGACGGCCCGGTGAGCATCAGTTCGCTGCCGCGCGTGCGTCAACTCTATCACGAGGCCGACGTGTTTGAAAAAGCCCGCCGACTGGTCGACAAGTACCAGCAGCGCGCCGAGGCGGTCGCCGACGAGGCCGAACCGGAAGAACTGCGGCGTCTGCTGTACTATCTGGTCGACACGGTGCTGGAGCGCTGCGAGGAATCGGCGCCGCAGGTGTTCGTGCCTGCGCTCTCCATCGCGTCGCCCGCGGACGCGTCACGGGCCTCCTCGGAATAAGAGGGGGGTTGGAATTGAATCGCGCCGCTCGTGGAATCTCTAATCTGGACGAACTGGCCGGGTTGTTCTATTCGTCGCCGGAGGAATTGGGCCGCTTCGACGAAGTGGCGGCCGATGAAATGCCGGCCGAATTCCGCCGGCAACTGGCCCACGAACTTCACATGACCGTCACCGTCGAGGCCTTTCACGGCTGCCGGGTCGACGTCCGCGTGCTGCGTAAACGGTCCACCCCGACGCACTACGCCCGCGAAATCTTGTTGTTGCGGCAATCCGATGCACTGGTGGTGCAGCACGGCATCATGCGTGTGAATCTGGCCTATCTGGATGACGCGGTCCGCCGCGAGATTCTGGCCGAAGGGACGCCGTTGGGCCGGGTGTTAATCGAGCATAACGTGATGCGGGAAATCCAACTCAACTCGTTGTGGCGCGTGACGCCCGCCGCCCGGCTCGCCAAGCTGTTCGATTTGGAACAATCCAGCGATACGTACGGCCGCACGGCGCTGATCCACGTCGACGGAGAACCGGCCGTGGAATTGGTGGAAATTGTCCGGCCACTGCTACAATGACAGTATGATCGCCAACCAAATGTATGACTGCGTCGTTATCGGCGGCGGCCCCGCGGGTTCGACGGCCGCGGCCCTGGTGGCCGAAGCCGGTTTCTCCACGCTGCTGGTGGAGCGCGGCTGCTTTCCGCGTTATCACATCGGCGAATCGCTGATGCCCGAGACGTACTGGACGCTGGCCCGCTTGGGCGTGCTCGAGCAGATGAAACACAGCGCGTATCCCAAGAAATACAGCGTGCAGTTCGTCAGCCACACGGGCCGCGAGTCGCAGCCGTTTTACTTCACCGATTGCGACGATCACGAATCGGCCCAGACGTGGCAGGTGTTGCGCAGCCAATTCGACCAGATGCTGTTTGAAAACTCCGCGGCCAAAGGCGCGGATTGTCGCGACAACACGCGCGTCTTGGACGTTCGCTTTGAGGGGGACCGGGCCACCGGCGTACGAATCCAAGACGCCGACGGCCAGACGCGCGATATCGGCGGCCGAGTCATCATCGACGCCAGCGGCCAGCAGTCGCTGGTGGCCAACAAGCTGGGCATTCGCCTTGAGAACCCCGATCTGCGCAAAGCGGCCATCTGGGGTTATTATCGCGGCGCCCGGCGCGACGAAGGGATCGACGAGGGCGCGACGATCATTCTTCGCACGCAGAGCAAGAAGGCATGGTTCTGGTACATCCCGCTGCCGGAAAACATCGTCAGCGTCGGCGTGGTGGCCGACAAAGATTATCTGCTTAAAGGCCGCGGCACGCCGGCCGAGGTGTTCGCCGAGGAACTGGCCGACTGCCCGCCGGTGATGGAGCGCGTGGCGGCGGCCGAACTGGTCGAAGCGGTCCGCGTGGCCCGCGAGTTTTCCTATATGGCGGAAAAGCCTTCCGGCGACGGCTGGGTGCTGGTCGGCGACGCCCACGGCTTCCTCGACCCGATCTACTCGTCGGGCGTGTTCTTGGCGCTCAAATCCGCGGAAATGGCCGCTGACTGCGTCATCGAGGGCCTGCGCAGCGGCGACACGTCGGCCCGGCAGTTGGGCCGGTGGGCGCCGGAAATAGCCGAGGGCATGAAGTGGATTCGCAAGCTGATCTACGCCTTTTACACGGAAGATTTCAGTTTCGGTCAGTTCATCAAGCAATATCCTCACCATAAAAACAACCTCACCGACCTGTTGGTCGGCAAGGTGTTCCGCCCCGGCGCGGGCGACATCTTCAACGACATGGACCCGTGGCTGGAACGGCTGCAAAACGGCGAACAGGTTTCGTCGAAGTAAGGCATGAAGATTGTCTATCTGGCTGCCGGCGCCGCGGGGATGTATTGCGGAAGTTGTCTGCACGACAATACGCTGGCCGCCGCGCTGTCGGCCGCGGGCGATGACGTGTTGCTGGTGCCGACTTACACGCCGCTGCGCACCGACGAGCCGAATGTCAGCATCGGCCGGGTGTTCTTAGGCGGCGTCAACGTCTACTTGCAGCAGGTCGCGCCGGTGTTTCGCCACACGCCGCGCTGGCTGGACGCAATGCTCGATTGGCCGGTCCTCATCCGCCGCGTATCACGGCGCAACGCCGCGATCGATCCGGCCAAACTGGGAGCGTTGACCGTCTCCGTCCTGCGGGCAGAAGACGGCAACCAACGCAAGGAAGTCCGCCGGCTGGTCGACTGGCTGCACCGAGAGGTGCGGCCCGACGTGGTGCATCTTTCCAACTCGATGCTCATCGGGCTGGCCGCGCCGCTGGGGCGCCGGCTGCAAGCGCCCGTCGTCTGCTCACTG
>Ga0214472_10003161_pt1 | contig 17499 bp, 18 predicted proteins | sample RVTome_6_FD_207662 | JGI IMG/M metagenome (GOLD analysis project Ga0214472, IMG submission 207662) | Soil microbial communities from uranium-contaminated site in the Upper Colorado River Basin, Wyoming, United States - RVT140D175 | ecosystem: Environmental > Terrestrial > Soil > Contaminated >... | reverse complement strand
AAGGGCTGAAGTTTACCCCCATCACGCTTTTAAGCTGGTCAACGTTCGGAAGATTCCGCTGAATAAAAAACAAATCGAGAGCGTGTTCAAATGTTCCGTTGAGCGAGCTCGATGATCTAAGCAAAAAACTGTAACCAGGATACGGGTCATGCGCCGATGCGGTCAGCCGGGAAATGTGCGAGCCGCTATGCGTCCCAGCGATAAAAGGTGGTGAATCAGGGCGGCGAATTATGCAGGTGCAGGCGCAGACGGGTGATACGGACGCCTTTAACTTCTATGACTTCCGCGGATACGTTTTCGAGTTCGACTCGTTCCCCGGCTCTTAAGTTCCGTCCGACTTTTTCGACCAATAAACCAGATATCGTATCCACTTCCTCGCTCAGCAGATGGGTCTTGAGTTCGGCATTTATCATCTCGAGGGACGTGCCGCCCAAAACAATAAAGGTTCCAGATCCGTCAGGGACAATGTTCGGCATCTCGGTATCGAATTCGTCTTGTACCATGCCGACGATCTGCTCCAAGACATTTTCCAACGTGACCATGCCGACGACGGTGCCATATTCATCAACGACCAAAGCCATATGCTGGCGGTTGCTTTGAAATTGTCGCAGCAAGTGGCCGATGGGCATGGTTTCCGGGACTTTTTGCGGCGGCCTGGCGATTTCTGTGAGATCAAAGGGCGCGTCCGGCGGCACGCCGATCAGATCCTTTACATGAACATAACCGATGACGTCGTCCAGAGAACCCTTGCAGAGAGGAAACCGTGTGTGTTTCGTCCTTTTCGCCAGGGCCAGACACTCAGGAAAAGTTTGGTTAATATCAAAAATGACGATATCACCTCGCGGCAACATGATCTGGCGACAGACATGATCGTCAAATTCAAAAACCGCGTTGAGCAGCCGGTGCTCGCTTTTCGTTAGCTCGCCGATGGCGTGCGCGTGGCTGAGCAGGGCGCGAATTTCTTTCTCGCTGGCAAGTTCCTGGTGCTCGCCCTCTTCCACTCCAAACCATCTCAGTAAGAAGTTCGAGGCCGAGTTGAGCACCGCCATGAAGGGATAAAAGACAAGATAAAAAGCCTTCAGCGGCATCGCTGCTATAAGAGACACGGATTCCGCCCGCCTAAGGGCATAAATTTTCGGCGCCTGCTCGCCGATTACGATATGCAGAGCGGTGATAAGCGAGAATGACACCACAAACGCCACCGTATGAAGAACCGTGGTAGACGTCATCCCTGCGGTTTCTAGGATGGGGCGAATGAGGTGCGCCAATGCGGGTTCTCCCAGCCAGCCCAGGCCGAGGGAAGCCATCGTGATGCCCAATTGGCACGCCGAAAGGGATGCGGTCTGGCGCTCAAGAAGCCACTGGGCGGTTTTGGCAAACGGACGATGCTGTTCGACCAGCGTGTCGAGTTTAACTTGACGGACTTTGACCATCGCGAATTCAGCCGCGACAAAAAACCCATTCACGAAAACCAACACCACGGCGACGAGAATCCAAACGCTATCCTGCATGTAGTCAGTCATTGCGGTGCGGCCCTTGTTCGCGGCTTGTCAGTAGGCGCTTAATTGAGCTTTCCCTCGACAAATATCTGCATGATTACGGCGTCCTCAACTCGACACACTGTCGGGAGCATGCAAGCGTAATGTTTGACTCCTGGGCGAGATCACTATCCGGGTCCGGATAACAGACCAGAAATGCAGTCGGCAAATAACCGATGGGGTCGAATTCAAACGCGGGGATTCGCGCGAAATTGGCACAAATTCCAAAAACTTCCGGACCAAATTGAAAGCGCTGGTATTATCGCGGGAACTAAACTCTCTCATTCTCAATCGCTAAACCATATCGCAAATATCGTGATAAGCCAACGGGCCTGGTCCTGGGGCGTTAGGATGGCGCCTCGGCGGGATTCGCTTCTTTTGCGCTTTTAAATCTTTAGAGTAGGATGACGATCGGGAGCTTTCCTTGGACGAAAAACAAAACGAGATCGCGTCCATTCAAGGGACAATCAGCCGGATTACCTACCAGCATCCCGAAACCCATTACACCGTCGCGCGTTTGGACGAAGATGGTGGACCGAGCACCACCGTCGTCGGCACGATCTTCCCGGTTTCAGAAGGCGAAGAAATCAAAGTCAGTGGCGCGTGGAAGCGTCACCCGCGCTTTGGGTTGCAATTTCAAGTCGATCACTGGGAGAAAATCGATCCGAGCACCATCGAAGGAATCGAGAAGTATCTCGGCTCGGGTTTGATCAAGGGCATCGGACCGACCTACGCAAAACGGTTGGTTGCCGCCTTCGGCACCGATACCTTGCGAGTGTTGTCGGAAGCGCCGCTACGCATTCTCGATGTCGACGGTATCGGCGAGGTGCGCGCGCGCCGGATCATGGAGGCCTGGCAGGCGCAGCGCGGCATGCAAGATGTCATGGTGTTTCTCCAGGGCCACGGCGTGGGCGCCTCGTTGGCACTGAGAATCTACCGCGTCTTCGGCGCCGACACGGTCGCTCAGGTGCGCGAAAATCCCTACGCGCTGGCGCAGCAAGTGCATGGCATCGGTTTTCTTTTGGCCGATCGGCTGGCAAACCAGATCGGCATGCGCGGCGATTTTCCGCTCCGTGTGCAAGCCGGAGTGTTACACGTCTTGCGCGCGTCCGCCGAGCGCGGCCATTGCTACCTGCCATTAACCGCTTTGACCAAGAACGCCGGTGAGCTGCTGGTTGTCGACGGCGAGTGCATCGATATCGCCGTGGAAAAGCTCGCGGAGCGGGGCGAGGTAGTCTTGCAGGATCAGCCGGATCGGCGCGCCACGCGGGTCTATCTCATTGATTTGTTCGAGGCCGAGCAGCGCGTCGCCGACACCGTTGCCAGGTTGCTCTCGACTTCGTCGTTTCTGCAAGGCGAGAGGACGGCGCGCCCATGGGAGAGGGACAAAAGCGTTACCCGCGGCGCCATCGATCTGCTGAGCGGTTCATTGTTCGCCGACTTGCCGATGCAACTCGATGGCGACCAGGTCGATGCGGCACGGCGGGCGCTGACCGAGAAGGTTTTTGTCATCACCGGTGGACCGGGGACCGGCAAGACGACTTTGTTGATGTCGCTGCTGGCCATTTTGCGGCGCGCTAAGGTGACCTTTGCCCTGGCGGCGCCGACCGGAAGAGCGGCCAAGCGGATGACCGAGAGCACCGGCGAAGAAGCACTGACGCTGCATCGTTTGCTCGAGTACAATCCGCGTGAAGGCGGTTTTCAGCGCGACCAAGACAATCCGTTACAAGTGGACGTGATCGTCGTCGACGAGGTTTCGATGGTCGATCTGGTTTTAATGGACCATCTGCTGCGCGCCATCGAGCCACATACCCATCTGATTCTGGTCGGCGATGTTGATCAACTGCCGTCGGTGGGACCTGGCAGCGTGCTCAAAGACTTGATCGACTCAGAGCGGGTGCCGGTGGCGGTCTTGCGGCGCATTTTCCGCCAAGACCAGGAAAGTCTAATCGTCGTCAACGCGCACCGAATACTTCAGGGGCAAAGTTTAGAATTCGCCGGCGCCCGCGAGCGGCGCGATTTCGATTTCATGGCGCGGGAGAACGAGGAAGAAATCCTCGAGACGATTAAAGAACTGCTGCGCGAGCGGATTCCCGAGTGGCTGCACCTACGCCCCGATGAAATTGTCCAGTCCGTGCAGCTCCTGACGCCGATGCACCGCGGCCTCCTCGGCACGATTCAGCTCAATCGCGAGTTGCAATCGCTGCTCAATCCCGTCGGCCAGTCATTGGAACGGGGCGGGACGACCCTGCGCGTGCGCGACAAGGTGATGCAGTTGCGCAACAACTACGACAAGGGGGTGTTCAATGGCGATCTCGGGCGCATCGTCTCGATAGACCGCGAGGACGGCAAGATTCAAGTTGACTTCGACGACAAGCGGGTGGTCTACGAAGCGGACGAATGGGACGAGATCAGCCTCGCCTACGCGACGTCAATCCACAAAAGCCAGGGCAGTGAGTATCCGGTGGTGATTCTGCCGCTGCACACGTCGCATTACATGATGCTTTACAGATCGATTCTTTACACCGCGGTGACGCGCGGCAAAAGTTTGGTCATCGTTGTCGGCAGCCGCAAAGCCCTCGGCATGGCGATTCGCAACGTCCGGGTAGAAATCCGCAACACCGGCTTAAAAGAAAAATTGCTTGTCGCTCTGGACGCGTGCGGTGCGCCACTGCTAATTTGAATTGAATAATCGACCGAGGCGTGGGTCGCTGTGCTGGATTCTCAGCTGCTTCAAACAGGCCCAGATCGTCGCCTGATTGCTATTGACCACCGGTTTGGCCAAATCCTTTTCCAGGTCAGCCACCGCTTCGATCATGCGCGTGTTGGTACAGCTGAGAAAATAGCCATCGGTTTCAGCGCGGAGGTTTGCTTTGACGACTTTTTTCCACTCTTCCGGCGTGACGGACGAGTAGGCATGGGGTTCGAGCGCCAAGCCTACCGCGTGCAAAATTGTGTACCCCGTTTCTGTTAGATAATTGACTTCGAGCTGGTTGGTTGCTTGGACGTACGGGCTGATGAGCACGAGCTTCTTGATGCCCAAGCGATTAAAAGCTTGGGTCAGCGCTTGCGCGGTTGTGATCGTCGGGCAACCGCTCGCCTGCTCGATGATTTCCACGATGGCTTTTTCATGGGCTAGGCCGCTTTCCATGGAGTTGGCTGTGCAATGAAAAACGATGACGCTGGGTTTTAGGTCCGACAGTGCTTCAGCGGCTTCAATCAGCGGCCGTTTTAATTCCGCCAAAGGCTTGCGAAACTTTCCGGTCATGCGCAGACGGGTGACATGGGCGCCCACGCTTGATGGTAGATACCGATTAAATTGCGGCTCGGTTAGGCGATTGCCTGACGGAATGATCAGACCGATGCGGGCTTCGGTATTCATGGATTATAATCCCGACGCGCCCAGGCTGTAAAAGCGTCGAGCATTGCCGTGGAGGAACGCGGCCTTGTCTGCAGCGCTGATCTCTTCGTTTTCAATAAATTCGGTGATCTCGTGTTTGCAGAAGTCGTTGTTTACTTCGTGGGGATAATCCGAGGAGAAAACGAAGGGTTTGTTGCCGACGCGCTTGATGGCATGGGCGATATCGGGTTCCTCGCCCTCGCAGCCGACAAAGATCTGCCCGGCATCGATGTGGCGCTGGATATATTCGCCCACTTTTTCCTTGGGCCGGAGTTCAAGAAACCTTTTGCGTGGATCATGTTGAACGTGAGTCTCCCATGAACGGTCGAAGCGCTCGAGGCACATCAGGAGCCAGGCTATGCCGCCTTCCATGAAACCAAATTTGACGTTGGGATATTTGTCGAAGACACCGTTAAACACCATGCCGCCGAAAGAAATCATTTGGCCGAAGGGATGGCCAAGCGCATGGACCGGGGCATAGGGGGTCAGATCGTCGAGACCTAAATTTTCATGGGCGCCGCCATGAACGGCAATGGCGCAGTCGAGCTTGTTGGCCTCTTCGTAAATCGGCCAGTAGCACGGGTCTCCGAGATTGGCCTGAATGCCGGTGGATGGCAGCATGGCGCCGCACATGCCGAGTTTTGTAACAATTCTTCTTAGTTCCTCCACGGCAGCCTGAGGTTCCTGCAACGCAACAAGCCCCATGGCTTTGAAGCGCGGGCTTCGTTTCATATACGTGGCGTGAATCCAGTCATTATAGGCTCGTGCCACGTCAATGGCCCAATCGCGGCTGACGATCTTTCCGAGAGAAAGACCGAGTGTGGTGTAAAGCACCGTAGTCTCGATGCCGACATCTTCGAGAAATTCTATCCATCCGCCAGGGCCGACTTTGTTAAACGCTCCCGGCTGGAAGTCATGCAGGTTGGAGGAATGGAGATGATCGAGCGGCGGAAACAAATTATAAAAAGTATGAGTGTCGAATTTTTGCTGATATGACTTTGGCATGTAGCGAACGATCTCGCTGTAATCCTCGATCACGTGGCCGTCGCCGTCGATAATCGTATGGCCCTGGAATGGCATGGGTATGACCTCCGACTTGTTACGCTTAGGTCATCAAGGAGCTGGTGCTTTGTCAAGCTTCGGCGCGTCTAAAGTCCAACGTCTGGAGTTTGCGTCGAACTCTAGACACTAGACACCAGACTAAAATTATGAACCGCTGCCTCCGAACCATGCGTTTAATGCCGCGTCGCCGTAACCTGGAAATGGATATCGCTGGTGCTGGAGCGGTCGCGGTAGCCGAGGATTTGCCGGGTTAGTTCGTGCACATTGCTTGTCGAACCGCCGAGGGACACCGGCTGGCCGTTGGGCACGATCAATTCGGTAGCGGCTTCCGCGAAATCGATGAAGCCGGGCCGTTCCACGGAAAAATAACTGATTCGCGGTGTTAGCCGCAATTTGATTTGCCCATCGGATAGCGAGGTCGCTTGAACTCGGAGCGACGTGCCGACGTCAGTAAAATTGATTTGCCGTTGGATGTAGCCGATGCCGAGAGCGTAATTTTGATAATAGGCGACTTGGTGCTGCGGCACTCGGGTTGCGACGGTGAGCATCGATTCGCTCCCGTCGAGGACCAGGGTGAAGATGCCGTTGCGCCGCTGCACCGTGGTCTGGCGCGCACCGGCGACGATTCGGCCCGACGGATTGACGCCGCCGCGGCGGATGATCACGCTGCCGGAGCCTTGAACCTGTTCGCGATGCTGGGTTTCGGTCTGCTCGGTGTCGAGCACAACTTTGATATGGCGCCGGGTTTGCGCATGGCCCGTCAACCCAACCGCAAGAATGAGATTAAGCAGAATAAATGAGGTTACGGCTAACGGCTTTTGCGCCATGGGAGTATTATCCCCGCTCACTGGGCACGGGGCAAGAGAGAGAAGTCCGTCGCCTTCATCGGATCGTAGTCCGCGGGGATAGGGCGTTCCTGACGGAGAATGTCGAGGTAGCCGCGCGCTACCTTGGGGTTGAGCCGACCGTCTTTGTTCAAAATTCTAATCAACGTCGCATAAGTGTTTTCCGCTTCCTGCTGGTTTACTTTGAACTTGTCGATGATCATCTTGGCACTCTCGGCGTGGTTAGCGCGCAGCCAGGCGACCGAATCCATCACCGCGGTGACCGTTCGGCGGACGGATTCTCGATTGTTCTTAAGTTCCTTCTGCGAGGTCACCAGGCCGACATACGGAATATCGGCGAGGTCGCCCAATTGCATAAATTTCTTGTAGCCGAGCGAAACCGCCTTGTCATCGAAAGGCGGAGTCAAAACCGTGCCAACGACACGATTGCTGGTCAAAGCGCGAAAGCTATCGGCCGTGCCCCCTGTATTGATCGTCTGAACTTCCCTCGCGTTGATTTCCGATTTTTTCAAAAACGCTTGAAAAAAATAATAGGGCGAAGTTCGGGCACCCGAGAGCGCTACCGTTTTACCGATCAGATCTTGCGGCCTATTGATGTCTTTATGGGTCACCAGCACCCAGGGTGAAACGTCGCAAAAATTGATGACCATCACTAAAGGTAGCCCGGCCGCTGCGGCGGAAATCCCCGTCGAAACCGAGGTGAAGTAATTGATGTTTCCCGCAACCACGGCCTGGGGCTGGATCGTAGTGCCCATCTGAATGTACTCGGATTCGATGTTGTATTTTTTGTAGAAGCCCTTCTCCTGGGCGACGTAGAATGGCAGGTAGGCAAAGGCCAGAGACGGAAACCCGATGCGAATCGTGTACGGGCTTTCCGCGGCGCGACTGAGGCTAGGCATCAGCCAGGTGAGAATGAAAAGAGTGCTCACAAGCGCAACCGCAGGCAACTTGCGCCCTTCAACCTTACCCCTCCCTAGAAGGAATAGGCCTGGAAAGAAGGGAAAAGGAGGTGAATGTAAAGGTGGGTGCTTGTACACCTGGAGCTGCGGATTTTTTTGTTTCATGCCGACTTTCCTTATGCCGTGACGGCCTTAGGTTGATCGCCGTTGGCCCAACCGGCTTGAGCGACCTTTAGTGCTTTGGGCTGCGGCAGATTCTTCAGCTCAAAGAATTCGACGGCATTTTTGCCGAGCAGTTTCACTTTCTGCGCAAAGTTAAGATCTTGGCTGTCGATTACGTCTTTCACCGAGTAGGGGAAGTGGCAATCCCAATGGCAGTAGTCCGACGCGTACAGCACGGTGTTCTCGCCGTTCGCGGCGAACACGCGGTCGAGACCCGTCTCTTCGGATTCGCAGGTAAGCACGACTTGGCTGCTTTTGATGATGGCGCTGGGCTTGCGTTTCAGCTCGGGTATCTGTGGCGCGAGCTTTTCGATATGTTCGTCGAAACGTTCGGCCCAAAACGGCAGCCAACCGGCGCCGCCTTCCATGAAGCCGACCTTAAGCCGGGGGTAGCGATCGAATACGCCTTCGCCGATCATGTGCATCATGGCGATCATCAATTCAAAAGGAAACGCGGTCATGTGAACGTAGACATACTTTCTAAAGCGTTCGCTACCCGCGCCCATGACGCCGGACACGCCGGGCACCCCGTCATGGCCGGTCTGCGGATGAACGCTGAGGGGTATGCCTATGGATTGCGCGCATTCATAAATAGGATCGAACATTTTGTCGCCCATGTTATTGAGGCCGTACACGTTGGTCGGTAGCATCGCCGTCACCGCTCCGGCTTTTTTTAGGTACTCTAATTCCTTTACTGCCGCTGGCGGATCTTGGCAGGGAATCAGGCCCACGGCGAGCAACCTGTTTGGCTCGGCTGAGCAGTATTCTACCAGCCAATCATTGCATGCGTGGCAGAGCACGGCAGCCAGTTTTTGGCTCATCAGACCGTTAACCGTGAGTGCGATCTGCGTGCCGAACAAGATGGCCACATCGATACCTTCCGCGTCCATATCCTTGAGCCGCGCCATCGGGTCGACCATGCCGTCGCGAAAGCCGCGCGCTTTATCCGTCATTGGTCCGGACACACCGGGGCCAAGTCCTTGGGACGCCGACCACACGCGGCCTTCGAGCAGCATGCGAGAGTTGCCTTCATTATCTTTCATTCGGATCGGCGCCTGGGTGCGCCATTTTTCCGGCATGCGCGGTCTCAGATCGACGTTGCCTTCATAGACATGGCCGTCGGCGTCAACCACGAGCACGTTATCGAAATGATCCATGGAGATTTCCTCCGATTGTCTTCGTGACCATTACAGACCTAACACAGCAAAAGTCAGTAGGGCAACCGTCAATCAGCGGGCAGCTCGGTTAGCGCGATAGCCGCTCGGTTTGAAAGCCGGCGGGCAATTCGATATTCAACTAATGGCAATGTTGCAATTATTAAAAGAGTGCTTAAACGGCAAACGGCTTGACCGCGATGAAGCTTATGGGTTAACCGGGACCCAAGGCGACGAATTGAATTCACTGCTTTCGACCGCAGCGGCGATGCGCGATTTGCACAAGGGCCGGGTGGTCACCTTTTCGCCGAAGATTTTTGTGCCACTGACCAATCTGTGCCGCGATTTTTGCGGCTACTGCACATTTCGCAAGGCGCCTGATGAGCCGGGCGCGAAAACCATGACGCTCGATGAAGTCTTGCGCGTGGTTCGGCAGGGGAGGCTGCTCGGTTGCACCGAAGTGTTGTTTAGCTTGGGCGACAAGCCGGAGGCGATCTATTCAGAGATGAAACGATTTTTGGCCGAGCGCGGCTTTCAGCGCACGCTCGACTATTTGGTCGAAGCCTGTCGCGTTGTGCTGGAAGAAACCGCGCTTTTGCCGCACTCCAATCCCGGCGTCATGGGCAGAAGCGATTTGCAACGGTTGAAAGAGGTCAACGTGAGCCTGGGGTTGATGCTCGAAAGTGTCAGCGAGCGTTTGCTCTGGCCCGGCGCCGCCCATGACAACGCGCCGGATAAAAAGCCGGTGGTTCGGCTGCGCACCCTGGAGCTGGCCGGCGCATTGCAAATTCCTTTTACGACCGGGATTCTCATTGGCATCGGTGAAAATTGGCAGGAGAGAATTGACTCGCTGATGGCGATTCGTGAGCTGCACGCGCGCTACGGCCATATTCAAGAAGTAATCGTGCAGAACTTTCGCGCCAAACCGAGCATTCCCATGCGCGCGCATCCCGACGCAAGTAAAGACGACATGTGCAGGACCATTGCCATTGCCCGTTTGATCCTGGGCGGCGAGATGAACATCCAAGCGCCGCCAAATCTGACGCCCGACGGTTACGAGCTTTACTTGGATGCCGGGATCAACGATTGGGGCGGCCTGTCGCCGTTGACGCCCGACTTTATCAACCCCGAAGCGCCTTGGCCGGCGCTGCATTTGCTCCAGCAAAAAAGCGCACAAGCCGGTTTTGAACTCAAGGCACGCTTGCCGGTTTATCCGGAGTTTATCCGCGCGGGTGACAAATTCCTGACGCCGTCGCTGTTGGGGGTCATTGAATCCCTCTGCGGCGCTGACGGCTTGGTTAAGCACAACGGTCCCCTAGGCAATATTGCAACACTCCATGACCCTAGCACTCTGTCGGTCCGAGGGCTCTCTTAATGATCGTCGTTCTCACTGGTGGCAGCGGCGGCGCGAAGCTCATCGAAGGGTTGGTCGCTGAGATCGATCCCGCCGAGTTGACGATTATCTGCAACACCGGCGACGACGGCGTTTTTCATGGGCTTCATGTGTCTCCGGACATCGACACCATCATCTACACGCTCGCTGGTTTGAGCGACAGTGATAAAGGTTGGGGTATCAAAGACGACACGTTCGTTGCGCTCGAGCAGTTGCAGCGCTTGGGCAACGAGGCGTGGTTCACTCTTGGCGACAAAGATCTGGCGACGCATATCACGCGGACTCGATTGCTGAGGGAGGGGCGAGCCTTATCCGAAATAACCGATCATCTGCGCCGCATGCTCGGAGTGCGCTCGACAATTCTTCCCATGTCCGATCAACGAATCGAGACCCGCGTGACCACACCGCTGGGAGAAATGTCGTTTCAAGAATTTTTCGTAAAGGCAGGTTGGGCGCCGGCGGTGTGCGCGGTTCGATTTGAAGGCACCGATAAATGTCGGCCAGCGCCCGGTGTGATTGACGCGATTCGGCACGCAGACGCGATTGTCGTTTGCCCGAGTAATCCGATTACCAGCATCGTGCCGATCCTTTCAGTGCCAGACATTCGGTCGGCGCTGATGGCAACCAGCGCCACGGTCGTGGGGGTGAGTCCGATCGTCGGCGCGACCGCTATTTCCGGACCGGCGCTAAAATTAATGATCGCCAGCGGCTTCGAACCTTCCGCGTTGGGCGTGGCCCGATGTTACGCCGATTTCCTCGACACTTTTTTGGTCGCCAACGAAGATCGCGGTCTGATCCCGGCGCTCGAACGACTGTGCATTAAAGCTGTCGCCAGCGACATCCGGATGCCGGATCGAGCGGCCAGGCGCCGTATGGCGCGAGAGCTCTTGGCCTTGGTGCGAAATTAGTCTAAGAAACTTGCTTTCGAATCGCCTAATGAAAGTCGCTGCACTGATGCCTGTGAAGGGGTTTGGCAATGCCAAGAAACGGCTTAGCCCGCTGTTGGGAAGCGCGGCGCGCGAAATCTTGGCGGAAACCATGTTCCGCGATGTCTTGCGTGAAGTCAGATCGGCGCGCGGTCTAGCGGGCACTTTCGTGGTCACCGGTGACGCCAAGGTGGCTTCGATCGCTGCCGCGGCGGGAGCGGCAGTGATTCGCGAAAGCGCCGTGCAAGGAGAGACCGGGGCGGTCGACTTCGCGCGGCTAGAGCTTAAACGGGCCGGCTGCGAGGCAGTGTTGATTCTTCCCGGTGATCTGCCGCTGCTACAAGCGGCAGATGTCGAGCAGATTCTCGCGCAAGTGCCTGACGGCGCGCGAGCGCCGTTTGCTCTATTGGTCCCGTCCCATGATCGACTGGGAACCAACGCCTTGCTCTTGGCGCCGCCGGATGTAATTCAACTAAGGTTTGGTTACGACAGCTTCACTTTTCATTCGGCTCAAGTGACCGCTCAAGGACTGCTGCTACGCTGTTTTGAAAACGAACACGTGGCGTTGGATATTGACGAGCCTCAGGATCTCCAACGGTTTCTTACCTGCGATTTACGCGCCGGCGAATCGACGCGCGTGGCGCGTGAGCAGCTCGCCGTGGCGGGAGTGGGACCGAAGCACGGTGCGGCGCCGCAATGAAGCGTTTGGAACTTTTCGGCGTGCAAGGCATCGGTGAAGTTCACGCTGGCGCGCGCCTTGGTCAAATAATTTGCGACGGCTGTTTGAGTCAGGCCATCGAACTGGCCGACAATGATCTGTTGGTTGTGGCACAAAAAATTGTTTCCAAGGCGGAAGGGCGTACGGTGCGCCTGGACGAGGTGAAGCCGTCCGAGCGCGCCCGGCAATTGGCTCAGGAACTCGATAAAGATCCCGCCCTGGTTGAAGTCATTCTCGGCGAAAGCCGCAAGGTGATTCGCACCGGCGGCCGGGCTCTGATCGTCGAAACCCATCACGGCTTTGTCTGCGCCAACGCGGGCGTCGATCAATCCAACGTCGGGCTCGGCCAAGTGGCCTTGCTACCCCGCGATCCGGATCGATCGGCGCGGCAAATACGCGATGAGATTCAAAGGCTTACAGGCAAAAGCGTTGGTGTGATTATCAGTGATAGTTTCGGCCGGGCTTGGCGCATCGGCACTGTCGATGTTGCGGTCGGCATCGCTGGGATGAAAGCGATTAAGGACGAACGGGGATCGCAAGATCACCATGGTTACGAACTGAAAGCGGCGGTGGCAGCGGTGGCGGATGAAGTCGCCGCCGCCGCCGAATTGGTTATGGGCAAGCGCGACGGCGTTCCAGTGGTGATCGTGCGCGGTTATCAACTAGAAAAAAAGGAGGATGGATCGGTGCGAGAGCTTTTGCGCCCGGAAGCGGAAGATCTTTTTCGCTAGATCGAACCAGACATGGATAATCTAACGGTAGCTATCGTTGGCGGCACGGGTAATTTAGGCAGCGCCTTGGCGCTTCGTTTGGGCGCGCCCGGAGTGAAAGTCATCATCGGTTCGCGCGATGCCGAGAAGGCGAAAAAAGCGGTGGAAACGTTAAAGCCACGGCTGCGCGCCGGCGAGATCACCGGCATGACCAATCAGGAGGCGGTCAAAGGCGCCAACTTCGTCGTCATTGCGGTGCCTTACGAAGGGCAGGCGCAGATGGTGCAGGATCTGAAAGGTCAACTTGCCGGTAAGGTCGTCATCGACACGGTCGTGCCGTTAAACAAGGTCAAGCCGTTCGTGCCGCCGGCGGGTTCGGCGCTGCAGGAAGCGCAGCAGATTATCGGCGACGAAGCGCCGGTGATCGGCGCCTTGCACAACATCTCGGCAGTCGATCTGGGCGATGTCGATGCGCCGTTGGGCGACGTGCTGGTGTGCGGTGACAACGCCGAGGCGAAACTAAAGGTGATGGAAATTATTAGGCGCATCGGCGCGACTGCCTATGACGGCGGTCCGGCGAGCAATGCCTATGTGATTGAGGGTTTAACCGGTGTGATCATCGCGCTGAACCGAAAATACAAGTCGAAGCATGGCAGCATCAAGATCACCGGAATAGCTGGTCATTAGCGATTGTCCGTAATTTTCCACAATATTCCGAAACCGGTAAAATCTACCGGTGGCCTAACATTTTTGTTGGCTGGGGTGATCTTAAATTCGGCTCAGCTCACAAAAAACTCCAATTCGTCGCAAATTTGCAGGCTGTTCTGGCTGGCGCACTAATTGCCTATGGTATCCTGCCATATGGCAATAGAAAAATGTCAATTACCTGCAGTTTTCATCGCTCTGGCTCTGGGAGTTAATGGCTGTGCCGCGGTCGGGATGACACTCTTCGGTGTTGGTGCGGGAGTTACCGCCGGCACCTCGGTGTCTTACACCTTGGATGGAGTTGCCTATCGCACCTTCACTGCGCCTTTACCGCAGGTGGAAGGTGCGACGCGGACCGCCCTCGACCGCATGGGCATCAAGGTCGACTCGACGGCGAAGACCGAACAGGGAAAGGCGATCCGGGCGACCTCCAATGATCGCGACATCGAGATCGAGCTCGAAATGGTCAGCTCGAGGACGACGCGCATTCGCACCGTCGCCAAGCAGGGGATATTTTTCAAAGATCGCTCGACCGCCGGTGAGATTATCTTTCAAACTGAAAAGGTTCTTGGTCTGAGCTGAGGAACTTTAGAGAAGGGCAGAAGATGAAAGCTCTAACACTCATGTTGAGCATGGCTATCGTGGTTGGCCTTGCCGGGTTAGGCAGCGCCCAGACCAGTACCGATTTGAGTCACGAAGCAACGAAAATGAATTCTCTGGCGACCAGCCAGGGGGACGGCAAAGTCATTGGCAAGACAAGCGGCGATTTTAGTTCGTTTCTTGGTTCCGATGCCAACGCCGTCGTCACGGGGCTACGAAACGGCACGCCGATTACCTTAACCCGCAACACAACTAGGCCCAGTACGACGACAGGCGGATTGCCGGTCACCACCACGAATGCCACCGTAATTACACCGCCGACGGGCCCAATGGGGCATGGCAACGTTTACATCTCTCTCGCGTTGGCGAAACAGCAGCTCAGCCAGATGGGAATCAACGAGCCGACGCCGCAGCAGCTACAGGCGGCATTGACCGGTGGTACGATCGCCCAAACAAACGGCAGCGGCGCGACGGCGACCACGACCACGACGATAACCAAGTTGCCAGGAATCCTTACCATGCGGAGCGAGAAAATGGGCTGGGGTAAGATCGCTCAGGAGCTTGGCACGAAGCTCGGTCCAGTCATGAGCGGTATGAAAAACGCCAATCATAGCTTGACCTCTGGCACCGCTATGTCGGCTAACGGACACAGCGGTGCCAGTGCGGGTGGAGCGACCCAGAAGTCCGCAAGCGGCGTCGTTTCCGGTGGTGGAAAAGCCCAGGTAAGTTTGGGGCACGGCCAAATGGGTAGTAGAGGCTCGGGCAGCGGCATTGTCACGGCTTCGGGGCGTAGTGCTGGGAGCCATGCTTATGGGCGGGGCAGCGGGGTCGTTACCGGCGCAGGTCATGGCGCTGCGTCTGGAGGCGGAGTCGGCTCCCAGGGTGGCGGCAATAACGGGGCTGGACATGGCAAAGGCCATGGCAAGTAAGCGAGATTAACGCACTTAGAACTCTGTTGGAGGCATATTCCCATGAATAAGCAAAGACGAATCTTCTTACAATTGTCGCTTGGCGCGGCCGCGTCGACATTCGCTGGTGGGTGGGCGTTCGCATTAGATAGCAGACGATCTGAGCGTTTCTCCGCGGAAGAACGCAGGATCATCGAGAGCTACTTCCATAAAGGCAAGAAGTCTAAGAAGAAGGGATTGCCTCCAGGGTTGGCGAAGCGGGGTGGCAATTTGCCGCCGGGATTGCAAAAAAAGCTCGATCGGGGCGAACAGCTGCCGCCGGGTTTGCAGAAACGCTTAGAACCGCTGCCCGCTGACTTGCATCACCGGCTGCCACGCCTGCCGGACTACTGGGAACGGGTCATTGTGGAGCGCGACATCGTTCTGATCGACCGGCGTACCAATCGAATTCTCGATATCATTGAAGATGTCATCGATTTGGTAAAAGGGCGGTAGCGAAGCTCGCCGTTCAATCGCCCCGGGCGCTTTTGAACGTCGCTTCTCACCAAAAAAAATCTCGTTATTCAAACCAGTTAGCCAAGACCGGTCGCTCCGGTCTTGGTTGTTAACTTTTGCCTACCGTGCACGTCTAACCTGGGTGAGGACTACTAGATTCAGCGTGGTCTGAAGCCGATGGTTGAGCCACAAAATTGCCGCGACGAAGAGTTAGTGGCGCTGTGCCAGCAAGGCGAGAGCGAGTGTTTCGAACCGCTCGTGCGGCGCTATATGCAAAAGGCGTTTCACATCGCAATTGGCTTCTGCCGCGACACCGAAACTGCGAAAGATTTATCGCAAGACGCCTTTTTGCGGGCGTTTTCGCGGATCAAGCAGTTTGATGGCCGATCGAGCTTTTACACATGGTTTTACCGAATTCTCGTCAACCTTTGCTTGGATCACGTGCGGCGTAACGGCAAGGTCACTTGGCAGTCGTTGGATGATCAAAGTGCCATGGCCAACAAGCAGCGGCAACTGGCAGACAGCTGCTTTCGGCCGGAGCAAGCAGCGATCGCGGGACAAGCTACCCGGCGGGCGAGCGAGACTTTGCAAGCGATGCCGAATAAACAACGGACCGCCTTCTTGCTGCGCAACGATCAAGGCTTATCCATCGCCGATGTCGCCAAGGTCATGAAGACCACCGAAGGAACCGTGCGGGTTTATCTGCACCGAGCGGTGGCCGCGCTGCGCCAGAGTCTTGTCGAGTTTGTTTAGGGAGTGAGGCCATGAAAAAACCATTGCCGCTCAGCGGTGCCTGCAAGATATACGAAGAAGATCTAGTGCTCTACTACTATGGCGAGAGCGGCGCGGCGGATAGTCAGCGCGTCGAAGGGCATCTGTCGGAGTGTCTCGCTTGTCGGCGTTTTATCGATGACTTGCGCGGCTTGTTGCCGCAATTGGCCAAGAGCCAAGAGTTGCCGCAGACTTTTTGGGAGAGTTATTACCGTGAAACCGTCGCCAAGCTTAGCGAGCACGACGAACGAAATCATTGGTGGCGTAATCTATATGTGCCGATGAAAACTTGGCAGGTCCCAGCCTTTGGGACGGCAGCAGTGGTCGTGCTTGCTCTCGGTTTGTTCTTTGGTAACGTCTCGGTACCTTTGTTCACCGATGGATCGTCCACTCAGTTGCCTTCGGAAATCATCGCAGATACGAACCAGTTGGAGTTTTTCAGATCGCTGGATATGTTGGAATCGCTGAGTCAAATTGAAGAACCTGATGGTGGTAGGATGAAACCTAAATCCGACCGATCAAGTCTTTCGAGAATCGAGCTAACAACCGCGTAGAAATAATTAAAATTGCCGATTCACTGGATGGCGGAAATGAAAATTTTAGGCACGAAAGCTTGCATGTTTTGCTTCTGCTGGTCGCTGGCGACCAGCTCATTGGCTGGCGCGGCAGACTGGCGTCATTTAACGCCCAAGGAAAAGGACAGAATTCAACGCAACTATCAACGTTGGGAGAAACTGCCGCCCCAGGACAAAAACCACCTGCGTGAAGAGTGGGACCGCTACCAACGTTTGCCGCCGGATGAGCGGGAGCGCATCAAACAGCGGTACGATGCCGACTGGCGCGGCCGCCAGAAGCGTTGAGGGATATTGATTGCCGTGGCGAAGGGTCACTCCATGGCGTAATACGCCGCGCAGTTGTCCCAAAGAATTTTTTTCTTGATGCTGTCGGCTAGCGGCAATTTCAAAAAGTGATTGACCGCTTGGGGATACTTCGAATCGCCATGGGGATAGTCGGTTGAGAAGACTAAATTTGACGTGCCGATCTGGTCGATGATTTTCGTCGCGGTCAGCTCATCCGGTTCAATCGACACCACGCAGTGGCGTTTGAAGTACTCGCTCGGCCTGATCTTCACATTAGGCGCCCAAACATCGCC
>Ga0214472_10003160_pt1 | contig 17500 bp, 17 predicted proteins | sample RVTome_6_FD_207662 | JGI IMG/M metagenome (GOLD analysis project Ga0214472, IMG submission 207662) | Soil microbial communities from uranium-contaminated site in the Upper Colorado River Basin, Wyoming, United States - RVT140D175 | ecosystem: Environmental > Terrestrial > Soil > Contaminated >... | reverse complement strand
CGAAACCTGTTCACGGGGCCGATCCACCCGTACGATGCCCGACCGGAGGTTCCCCATGGCCAGACAAGAGGAGTACGTGCTGCGCACCGTCGAGGAGCGCGGCATCAGGTTCATCAGATTGTGGTTCACCGACGTGCTCGGGTTCCTGAAGTCGTTCGCCATCACGCCCGCCGAGCTCGAGACCGCCTTCGACGAGGGCATGCAGTTCGACGGGTCGGCGATCGACGGCTTCAGCCGGGTGCAGGAGGCCGACATGCTCGCCCTCCCCGACCCGACCACGTTCCAGCTGTTGCCGTGGCGCTCGGGTGAGGCGGGCGTGGCGCGCATGTTCTGCGACATCGTCACCCCCGACGGCGAGCCCTTCGAGGGCGACCCCCGCTCGGTGCTGAAGCGCAACCTGGCCCGCGCCGCCGAATTGGGGTTCACCTTCTACGTCGGCCCCGAGGTGGAGTACTTCTACTTCGAGGACGCCGGGCCAGAGCCGAAGGTGCTCGACAAGGGCGGCTACTTCGACCTGACCCCGCTCGACGTCGCCCAGGAGTACCGGCGTCGCACGATCATGGCGCTCGAGTCGCTCGGCATCCCGGTGGAGCTCTCGCACCACGAGGTGTCGCCCAGCCAGCACGAGCTGGACCTGCGGTACACCGACGCCCTCACCATGGCCGACAGCCTCATGACCACCCGGCTGGCGGTGAAGGAGGTGGCGATGGAGCACGACATCTACGCCACCTTCATGCCAAAGCCGGTGGAGGCCTACGACGGCAGCGGCCTCCACCTGCACCTCTCGCTGTTCGAGGGCGACATCAACGCCTTCCACGAGGCGGGCAGCTCATTCGGGCTGTCCAAGGTGGCGCAGGGGTTCGTGGCCGGCCTCCTGCGCCACGGCAAGGAGATCACGGCGGTCACCAACCAGTGGGTGAACTCGTACAAGCGGCTGGTGAGCGGGTTCGACGCCCCGGTGTGGATCACCTGGGCGCGCAACAACCAGTCCGCCCTGGTGCGGGTGCCGACGGTCAAGAAGGGCAAGCCCACCAGCACCCGGGTGGAGTACCGCTCGCCCGACCCGTCCTGCAACCCCTACCTGGCGCTGTCGGTGATACTCGCCGCAGGCCTGGCGGGCATCGAGGGCAACTACGACCTCCCCGAGGAGGTCGCCACCGACACCACCGGCCTCACCCCCGCCGAGCGGGCGGCAGCGGGCATCGAGCGCATCCCCGACAACCTGGCGGCGGCGCTCGACGCCATGGAACAGTCCGAGCTGGTGGCCGCGGCGCTGGGCGAGCACCTGTTCGAATGGTTCCTGCGCAACAAGCGCAACGAGTGGGACCGCTACCAGCGCCACGTGAGCCGCTACGAGATGGAGGAGTATCTGCCGATACTCTGAGGACATGCCGGTCGCCCACCATCCCCCCGATGCGTCACAGACGCTGCTGGCCGCACTCGCCTCGACAGGCCTCGAGGCGCGGCCGGTGGCCGATCCGGCGGCGGTGCTGGAGGGCGAGCCGCCCGACGGCTGGGCGGCGGTGGTGGTGGAGTTGGGCGCCGACCCGGCCACGGGGTTGGCGTTCGCCCGCCGGATCCAGGACGCCGGCACCGCCCCCGTGCTGGTCGTGGCGGGACGCAGCGACATCGCCGGCCTGATCGGTGCGTCCTTCGACGATTTCGTCCTCGCACCCCTCGACCCCGCCGAGCTGGCGTTGCGCATCAGCCGTCTCGCCGGTGGCGAGGTGGCGGCGCTCGACGAGGTGCTCGAGTTCAAGGACCTCTCGCTCAACACCGCCACCTATCAGGCGTCGGTGGGCCACGTGCCGGTCGACCTGACCTTCATGGAGTACGAGTTGCTGCGCTTCTTCGTGTCCAATCCGGGCCGGGTGTGGAGCCGGGAGCAACTGCTGTCGCGGGTCTGGGGCTACGACTACTTCGGGGGGGCCCGCACCGTGGACGTCCACGTGCGGCGGCTGCGCGCCAAGCTGGGCGAGGAGCGGGCGCCGTGGATCACCACGGTGCGCAGCGTCGGCTATCGCTTCGGGTGACCAGCCAGGTTTTGGCGTGCAGCGAGATGGGAAGGTGACGGGCTCATGACCGGCAACACGACACCACCACCGCCACCGCTGCCCGATGAGGACGTGGTGGTCACCGACTACCGGCCCTGGATCTACGGGTTGCTCGGCCTGATGTTCATCCTGCTGATAATCCTCATCATCGTGCTGGCCGGCGACGACGACGGTGGGGGTGCGGTCGGCACGACCACTACGACCGGGGTGACGACCACCACCGCCGGCACCACGACGTCCGCCCCGACCACCACGACTGCGGCGACGACGACCACCACCGCCGACACCACGACGACGGCGCCCACCACCACGACCACCGCCGCTCCGACGACGACGGCGCCGTCCACCACCGAGGTGACCGCCAACGATTTCACGGTCGAGCCCCAGGGGCTGACCGGGCCGGCGACGATCTCGACGGGCATGACCGCCGACGAGGCTCGCGACACGGGCTACGTGGAATACGACGGTCCCGAGTTCACCGAGGAGGAGGACGGCTACACGTGCGGGTTCGGTGAGGGGAGCGGACCGCTCGAGGAGGCCGTGGCGATCATGTTCCTCGACGAGGAGATCGCCCGGTTCTACATCACCTCCGAGGACCTCCGCACCGCCGAGGATCTGGGCATCGGGACGTCCTTGGCCGAGCTGCTGGCCGTGCTCGGCGAGCCCGACGAGATCAGGAGCGAGGAGTTCGGCTCGGGCCAGGAGTACCTCTACCGCTTCGGGGACGTCGGCTTCAACTTCACCGTGAACGAGGGCGCCGTGTCGCACTACTCGGCCGGCGACTGGGATGCGCTGCACTTCGTCGAGGGTTGCCTGTAGGCACTTGGTGACAAATCGGCGCCGATCGTGGCGCCATGACCACGACGACGGAGACGTGAACACGCGTCCCTCTCCTCCGAGCGCAGCGAGCGCTCCGGTCCTGCCATTCGCCATTCGCCCCTCGCCCTTCGCCGGCTGCCTCGCCGGCCCTATCCCCGACCCCCTCCCTATCCTCACCCCATGCCCCAAGAGTCCGAGTACGAGTCCCTGCCGTCGAGCGAGGAGATGCTCCGTGCCTTCTCCAGTGAGGACATGATCAAGGAGGCGCGGAAGTCGCTCGATCTCGACAAGCCCGACATCGCGGTCCCCGACCTGGAGACCGAGGTGGAGGTCCAGGTCGATTTCGAGAAGCTCGCCGCCCGCGAGCCGGAGCCCCGGATCGAGACGACCTTCACCCCGCGACGGCGCCAGAGCCGCCCGCCGACGGCCGTCGACCCGACGGTGCCCGCTCCGCATGAGCGGCCGAGCACAGGTCGGGGACTGATCATCGGGATCGCCGTGTGGATCACGATCCTGGCGGTCGCAATCGTCCTCATCGCCGCCCTGGCCGTCGAGGCGCCCTAACCGGCCGACGCCGCGTACAACTCGCGGACCTGCTCGTCGGGCCAGACCAGCTCTTCGCGGAGGCGGACCGCCTGCGCGCGGGCCGTTTCCCGCTCCCCCAGGGCCTCGCCCACTGCCCTCGCCGCCGCCACCGCGTCTCCCGGCGGCACCAGCCGCACCGCTTCGAGGCCCGTGACCGCAGCCGAGGTGCCCGGCAGGTCGGTCGCCACGACGGGGATCCCCATCTGCAGGTACTCGATCACCTTGGTGGGCATCGATCCCGCCTCGTTGGGGAGGTCACGCAGCAACGACAGCCCGACGGTCGCCCCGGCCGCCCGCCGCATCGCCTCGCCGTGCGCCAGGTTGCCGGTGAGGCTCAGATCGACGCCGGCGGCCTCGGCCGCGAGCCGCATCCGCCCTGCCAGCTCGAGAGGGCACCGGCCCACCACCACCAGCGGGCGCCGCGGGTCGGCGAGCGCGGCGGACTCCACCAGGTCGAGCGCCCCGCGTTCGACGGTCACGTCGCCGACGTAGATCAGGTAACCGCCGTCGTCGGCCAGGTCGGGCAGGGCGCCCGCCGGGGCATGGTTGGGGAACACCGCATGCCCCCGCATGAACAGCGAGCCGTACCCGGGCTCGGCCATCGTCACGACCAGGAACCGCGACGCCATTCGCAGCAACAGGTGCGACAGCCAGGCCAGCGGGATGCGCAGCGGCCGCCACACCCATCCCTTGTGTCGGATCTGGGCGGGCACGTCCTCGTGGAGGTCGAACACGGTGCGCCGGCCGAACATCCGCGCCAGCAGTGCGGCGGGGATCAACTCGGGGTCGTGGATGGACCGCACGGCGAACCGCTTCGACATCAGCAGCCGCAACCCCTTCCACCACCGCCGCACCCGACCACCCTCCAGCGGCACCCACTCGATCCCCTCGATGCTGGTGGGCGCCGGCGGCTTGGCGGCGTAGGTGACGCCGAAGTCCTTCACCAGCGACCCGATGGTGCGCTCCCGGATGCGGGCATCGTCGGCCTGGTGGACGGTGCTGAGGACGAGGACGCTGCTCACAGGGTGACGACGGTGTCGAAGGCGAGGCCGCGGCGCGGGTAGGCGCCCCGGGTGTCGAACACGAGGGGCACGGCGCCGGCGAGCGCCTCGAGATCGAACTGGTCGTGGTCGGTGAGCACCACCGCCAGATCGTGCCCGTCGGGGCCGTCGACCAGATCGAAGCCCCGCGCCGCCACCTCGGTGCCGGGGACGAGCGGATCCCATACGTCCACCTCGGCCCCTGCGTCTCGCAACCCCTCCATCACGTCGAACGCCGGTGACTCGCGGGCATCGCCCACGTTGGGCTTGTAGGCGGCGCCGACGGCGAGGACGCGCGCCCCGTCCAGCGACCCGCCGCGCTCTTCGAGCAGGGCGCCGATGCGCCGCACCGTGTACTTCGGCATCGCGACGTTCACCTGCTCGGCGAGGTCGATGAACCGCGTGTCGAACCCGGCCGCCTTGGCCCGCCATGCCAGGTACTGCGGGTCGAGCGGGATGCAGTGGCCGCCCACGCCGGGGCCGGGGTAGAAGGCCTGGAACCCGAACGGCTTGGTGGCGGCGGCGCCGATCACCTCCCAGATGTCGATGTCGATCTCGTGGGCGAGAGCGGCCATCTCGTTGACCATGGCGATGTTCACCGCCCGGTAGGTGTTCTCCAGCAGCTTGGTCATCTCGGCGGCGCGGGCCGACGAGACCACGTGGATCGAGTCGACGAGCCGCCCATAGGCGGCAGCCGCCACCCTGCCCGACTCGGGGGTGACGCCCCCCACCACCTTGGGGATCTTCCCGATCGGGCTGTCCGAGCCGGGATTCACCCGCTCGGGTGAGAAGGCGACGAACACGTCGGCGTCGAGGGTGAGGCCGCTTCCGGTGGCCGCCGGGACCAGCAGGTCCTCGGTGGTGCCGGGGTAGGTGGTCGACTCGAGCGACACCAGCATGCCCGGCCCGATCACGCGGCTCACCGTCCCGGCGGCCGCCTCGATGTAGGTCATGTCGGGCTCGCGGTCGCGGGTGAGCGGGCTGGGGACGCAGATGAAGAGGGCGTCGGCCCCCGCCAGCACCGATTCGTCGGCGGTGACGGTCAACGCGCCGTCGAGGGCTGCGGCGAGGGCGTCGTCGGGGACGTCGTCGATGGGCGAGTCCCCTGCGGCGATCCGATCGACGACCGCCTCGGAGGTGTCGAACCCGACGACCTTCAGCCCGCGCTGGGCGGCGTTGACCGCCAGTGGCAGCCCGACGTATCCCAGGCCGATGACACCGGCGGTCCAGGTCTCGTTCTCGAAGAAGGCGGCGCGGTCCGACATGCTCCTCCGCAGAAGTGGTCGTGAGGATTGTACGGGCGGGTGGTGGAACCGGGGCCGACTCGTGGACACGCACCACTCTGGGACAATGCGCCACCCATGCCCGCCTTCTTCCCCGAGAACGATTGGTCGTTCCTGCTCGAACGGCCCATGCCCGCCGACCTGCCGTCGGTGAGTGTCGTGATCCCGGTCTACAACCGCACCGGGCTGCTGCAGCGCACCCTGGCGGGGCTGGCGGCACAGACGGTGGCGCCGCACGAGGTGGTGGTGGTGGACGACGGGTCCGACGAGGACGTGGCAGCAGCCGTCGGCGAGATGGATCTGCCGTTCCCGCACCGGGTGCTGCGCCAGGACCGCGACGGCTACGGCGCCGGGCGCGCCCGCAACCGCGCCGCCGCCGCGGCGACTGGCGAGGTGGTGTTGTTCGTGGACGCCGACTGCCTGCCCTCCCCGCACCTCGTGAAGCGGCACGCCGAGTGGCACGGACGGGGCGAGGGCGTCGTGGTGGTCGGGGCGCGCCGCTACGCCGACACCAGTGCGATCACGCTCGACGACCTGAGGGATGGGGTCGAGATCGCGACCACCGACGACCGCGAGGACTGGCGCGACACGCTGTTGCGCCGCACCCTCTCGCTCCGCCACGGCAACGAGGCGTACCGCACCTTCCTGTCGGGCAACGTGTCGCTGCGCCGCACCGACTTCGCGGAATCGGGCGGGTTCGACGAGACCTTCACCGCCTGGGGCGGCGAGGACACCGAGCTGGGGTGGCGGCTGTTCGACGCCGGGCTCGCCTTCGTGCCCGACGACATCGCCGCCATCTTCCACCAGGAGCAGGAGGACGAGGGCCCGGCCGGTTGGCGGCGCCTCGGGCGCGCCGCCAACGAGTCGCGGCTCACCGACCTCATCCCGCACCGCTTCTACCGCAAGGACACCTCCACCACACACACCGTGCCCAAGGTGAGCGTGATCGTGGCGCCGGGGGCGCAGCGGCGTTCGCCCGAGATGTGGAGCCAGCTCCTGGCCCAGCGCCTCGCCGACTGGGAGGCGCTGTTCCCGCTCGATGAAGTCCACTTCGCCGACGACCGGTTCCGGGGGATCTCGGGGGTCGAGGCGGCGCTCGACCACGCACGCGGCGAGTACCTGCTGATCCTCAGCGGGGCGGCGGCGCCCGGGCCGCTGCTGCTCGACCGTCTCGTGGCCGGCATGGACGACTCGCCGCGGATGCCGGTGGGTCGGGTCCGCTACGAGGGGCCGGCCGAGGGTGCGGCCGACGCCGCCTGGGGCCTGGAAGGGGTCCCCGCGGTGGTGATGATCCGCCGCCGCGACTGGAAAAAGGCCCACCGGGCCGGGATGTCGCTCGCCGCAGCATTCGACGCCCTCGATGCGGCGGGCCCCACGCTCGTCGTCGGCGACGCCCCCCACGCCACCCTGTCCGACCCCGACGACCCCGTTCCGGTGACGCTGCTGCCAAGGGTGTCGGTCGAGGTGCGGACCGCCGAGGCGGTGCGACGGCGGGGAGCGATCGGACGGGCCGTCTACTCGTCGGCGCGGCTGCTGCGCCGACGACGCCGTGGCGAGACCCGCCCGGTGCTGCGCCACTACGGGGACGAGCGGTCGGCACGGGCCGTGGCCGGGCGGGTGCGCACCATGGCGGTGTCCGACTCGGCGCGCCGCCCCGGGGCCGTGGTGTTCGGGGGCGGGGCAACCCTCGACGACCCCGCCGTGGAGGGTCTGCGCTCGATCGACAGCGGCCGGCTGGAGCGTGCGGTCGCCGGTGCCGGTCTCGGTGACGGCGCCGGGCCGCTCACCGCCGAGTTCCTCGCCACCTGCATCGCCGTCGGGCTCGCAACCGATGAGGACATTGCGCGGGCGCGCCAGGTCGGGTTCGACGGCGCGGCGACCGTCGTCGGCCACCCCGCCGACGGCGGGGCCGACGCGGTGCTCGACGCACTGGCCGGGGCGGTGGCGCCGTGAGGATCTGCATGTTCGTGAAGAACTCCTTCGAGTACGACGCCCGGGTCGACAAGGAGGCGGTGTCACTCACCGAGGCCGGCCACGAGGTGACGGTGGTGGCCATCCACGTGCCGGGCGTGACCGCCGAGCGGGAGACCACGCCCGAGGGGGTGAACGTGGTGCGGGTGAGCCGGCTGTCGTTCGGGATGGGGACCATTCAGAAGGTGCAGCGCGGCATGGTCACCGGCATCGAGGAGCGCCGCTCCCGCCTCACCGGTGAGGAGGTCCAGGCCGAGCGCATCGATCGCTACGGGCGGCTGCTCAAGGCGTCCACCGCCACTCCAGGTGACGACTCGGCGCGGCGCTACGTCCCGCCCGAGCGGGTGGAGGCCCCCGAGCCGTCGCGGCTGCGCCGCCGGTGGGGTGCGATCACCACCCCGATCCTCCGGATCGGCTACCAGTTCGTCCGGCTGATGTACCGGATCGTGCGGCCGCTGTTCATCTGGCAGACCCGCGGCCTCCGCACCTGGACCATCAACCGCCGGTTCATCAGGGCGGGGCTCGAGACCGGCGCCGACGTGTGGCACAGCCACGACCTCAACACGCTCTACATCGGGTGGAAGTGCAAGAAGAAGCGGCCCGGGACGAAGCTGGTCTACGACAGCCACGAGCTGCAGACCGAGCGCAACCGGATGGGGAAGGTGGCGCGGTGGTGGGCCACCTGGAACGAGAAGCGGGGCCTGCCCCACACCGACGCCCGCATCTGGACCACCGACAGCCGAGCGAGGTACGTGGTCGAGAAGTACGGCATCCCTTACCCCACGATCCTGCGCAACGTCCCCGAGATCATCGAGATCGAGGAGGGATGGGACCTGCGCGAGCGGCTCGACATCCCCGCCGACCAGCGGGTGCTGGTGTACCAGGGGTCGATCCAGGAGAACCGGGGGATCGAGGAGGCCATCGAGGCGGTGGCGTCGCACCTGGAGGACTGCGTGCTGGTGGTGATCGGGTACGGCCACCACCGCCCGGTCCTCGAGGAGATGGTGACCGAGCGGGGCCTGGACGACCGGGTGAAGTTCTTCGGGCCCATCCCCAACGACGAACTGCTCTTCTACACGGCCTCGGCCGACGTCGGCCTGTGCACCATCAAGGGCAACTCGCTCAGTTACCGCTGGTCACTGCCCAACAAGCTGTTCGAGTACATGATGGCGGGCATCCCGATCGTCGCCTCCGACTACGAGGAGATGGGGCGCGTGGTGCGCGAGGAGGGCGTGGGGACGGTGTGCGATCCCGGCGACCCCGAGTCGGTGGCGGCTGCGGTCCGGGGGATCGTGGAGGATCCCGAGGCGGAGAAGCGGTTCCGGGCAGCGACGCGCACGGCGATCCAGAAGTACAACTGGGGGGTGGAGGAGCAGGTGCTGCTCGGGTTGTACGAGGGGCTGGTGGGAGCGAATGGCGAATAGCGAATGGCGAGCGCGTCCGGATCCCCCCGGAGAGGGGGAGTACCCCAAAGGGGGGAGGGGGGCGTCCAGCCCAGCGAAGAACCGCGATGTGTCGCGCGGTGCGGGTGCGCCCCCTCCGGCCCTTCGGGCCACCTCCCCCTCCGGGGGAGGAAACCAGACGGCCCGACGCGAGAACCCTCCCCCGCGACGAGCAGCTCGCTCTCCCAGCCGGTGGCGAGCCGATCGAGGGCGCCGACCGCCTCGCCGAGCAGCGCCCCCACCGCCCCGGCCGTGACGGTCACGCCTCCAGGTCCACCTTGCCGTAGGTGCCGGCCCGGGCGTCGGTGATGGCCCGCTCGACCAGCGTCTCGAAGCGGGGCAGCCAGTCGGCGTCGACCTCCTCGACGCGGCGCCTCCACGACCCGACCCACTCCTCGACGTCGGCGACCAGGTCGTCGAACGGGACGTCGGTGTGCTCCTTGCCGAACAGCAGGCGGTTGCGGATGAAGTAGTAGACGTAGGTCTCCGACGGCAGGCCGATCCTGCGGCCCGAGTAATGGGTGACCTCTGCGTTGGGATCGACCGCCACCCGCCATCCGGCCTCCCGCACCTGCAGGCAGAACTCGGTCTCCTCGAAATACATGAAGTACTGCTCCGGCAGGAGACCGACCTGCTCGAAGACCTCACGACGAACGAGCATCGCCGCACCGGGGACGAAGTCGACGTCGCGCACTTCCACCGTGCGGCGGCGGCGCTTGAGGTGGGTGCCACGGCCGATCAGCTCGCTGCGACCCCCTGCCCCCCACACGATCTCGCCGCCCTCCGACTGCACGGTCGGATAGTCGCCCTCGCCCTCGAGGATGCGGCAGCCGAGGACGCCGATCCGCTCCTCGGACCGCATCGTCTCGACCAGCCGGCCCAGCGAACGCCGCGACGGCTCGACATCGGGGTTGAGGATCCACGCCGCCTCCGCACCGCGCGAGAGCGCCTCGCGGATCCCGACGTTGTTGCCGCCGGCGTACCCCAGGTTGCCCCCCGAGTCGATCACCTCGGCGCGCTGGCGCAGCCGGACCAGATCGCCGGCGCCGCTGGCGTTGTCCACGACGAGCACTTCGAGCGGGTCGTACCTGACGCGCCCGAGGGCGTCGAGCAGGCGGAGGGTCTGATCGGCCTCGCGGTGGTTGAGGATGATGGCGAAGACCCTCACGAACGGCTCCTGAGGCCGGCGACGATGGTCGGCAGCGTATCCCGCCAGTCGGGCAGAGCGTCGATTCCGAGGCCTTCGCGACGCTCGCTGCCGAGCACCGAGTAGGCGGGACGCTTCGCCGGTGTCGGGTAGTCCTCGGTGGCGATCGGCTCCACGGCGACCTCCAGACCGGCCTCGGCGATCGCCGCCGACGCCAGCCCGTGCCAGGTGGTCTCGCCGGCGTTGGTGAGGTGCAGCAGGCCGGTCGCACCGGACCGCAGTGCGGCGAGAGCCCCCGGCGCCAGGTCCTCGACACAGGTGGGGCAGCCCCGCTGGTCGGCCACCACGCTCAGGGTGTCGCGCTCGGCGGCGAGGCGCAGCATGGTCGCCACGAAGTTGGGATGCGTGCCCGAGATCACCCACGAGGTGCGAATCACGAGAGCGCCCTCGTGCGTCCCCAGCGCCGCCTGCTCCCCGGCCAGCTTGGAGCGGCCGTAGGCGTTGATGGGGTCGGTGGGGTGCGATTCCAGGTAGGGCTCGGTGGCCTGCCCATCGAACACGTAGTCGGTGGAGAAGGTGACGAAGGGGATGCCGGCATCGGCGGCAAAGCGGGCCATCACCCCCACCGACTGGCCGTTCACCACGGTGGCGAGATCCTCCTCCTCCTCGGCTCGGTCCACCGCCGTGTAGGCGCCGCAGTTGACGATCGCCTCTGGCCGGATGCGCTCGAGATAGGCGGCGACGCCGGCCGGGGCCGAGAGGTCCAATTCGTTCCGGGTGGGGAAGTCGGCTTCGGGCACGAGGCGACGCATGGCCGTCCCCAACTGGCCGGTCCCGCCTGTGATCAACATCACTCTCCGACGATCTCGGAGCGCTCGCCGAGCGTCATCTCCACATAGGAGGGCGGGGCCACGCCGTGCAGCTTCGCCTCGCGACCCAAGAGCGAGTCGCGGATGCGCCAGCCGTGGATCTCGGCGCCCTCCAGCACGATGGAGCGCTCGACGGCGGCGTCGCTGAGCCGGCAGTCGTCGCCGATGGAGGTCTGCGGGCCGATGTTGGTGCGGCTCATCTGGACGTTCTCACCGATGATGGCCGGGCCGGTGATGTCGCAGTCGACCAGCTGTGACCCGGCGCCGACCTGCACCTTGCCCCGCACCCGGGTGTCGACCAGCTCGCCCTCGATCTTCTCGGCCAATTCGGAGATGAGCAGCTCCTGGGCGTGGAGCAGATCGGCCTTGGTGCCGGTGTCCTTCCACCAGTTGCTGACGATGGAGGCGCGCACCGTGCGGCCCGACTCGATGAGGTACTGGATGGCGTCGGTGATCTCGAACTCGCCCCGCGCCGACGGCTCGATGGTGTTGACCGCCTCGGCGATCGAGCCATCGAACAGGTACACGCCGACCAGAGCCAGGTTGGACGGGGGGTTGGTGGGCTTCTCCACGAGGCGGTTGATCGAACCGTCCTCGTTCAGGTCGGCGACGCCGAACGCCGAGGGGTTCTCCACCGGCGACAGCATGATCTGGCAGTTGGGCTTCTGCGCCTGGAAGTCGCGCACCACGTCGGCCACGCCGTCCTTCACCAGGTTGTCGCCCAGGTACATGAGGCAGTCGTCGCCGTCCACGAAGGGCAGGGCGGTCTTGAGGGCGTGGGCCAGGCCGAGCGGCTCGTCCTGGACGATCCACTCGATCGACTGCCCGAAGCGGCTCCCGTCGCCGACGACAGTCCGCACCTCGCCGCCGGTCTCGGGGGAGATGACGATCCCGACCTCGCTGATCCCGGCCTCGGCCAGGTCCTCCAGGCCGTAGAAGATGATCGGCTTGTTGGCGACCGGGACCAGCTGCTTGGCCATCGTGAAGGTGATGGGGCGCAGGCGGCTGCCGGTGCCCCCGGCGAGCACGACACCCTTCATTTCCGGGCCTCCTCGAGCGGACGCCACCAATCCTCGCGGGACCGGTACCACTCGATGGTGGCCGCCAGGTTCTCGTCGAAGGGATGGGCGGGCTCCCAGCCGAGGGCGCGGATCTTGGAGGAGTCCACGGCGTAACGCAGGTCGTGGCCGGGACGGTCCTTCACCTTCTCGATCATCGACTCGTCGTGGCCGAGAGCGGCGAGGATGTGGCGGGTCAACTCGATGTTGGGCAGCTGGTTGTCGGCCCCGATGTTGTAGATCTCGCCGCCCTTGCCCGCGTCCACCAGCAGGTGGAGCGCCGAGCAGTGGTCGGTGACGTACAGCCAGTCGCGCTCGTTGAGCCCCTCGCCGTAGAGCGGCACCTTCCTGCCCTTCAGCAGGTTGGTGACGAACAGCGGGATCACCTTCTCGGGGAACTGATAGGGGCCGTAGTTGTTGGTGCAGCGGGTGACGATGGCGTCGTACCCGAAGGTCACGGCGTAGGACCGCACCAACAGGTCGGACGACGCCTTCGACGCCGAGTACGGCGACGACGGGTCCAAAACGGCGTCCTCGGGGGCGAAGCCCTCGGCGATCGACCCGTACACCTCGTCTGTGGAGACATGGACAAAGCGGGGCACGCCGTGGCGGTGGGCGGCGTCGATGAGCACGCCGGTGCCGACCACGTTGGTCTCGAGGAACACCGAAGGCCCTTCGATCGAGCGGTCGACGTGGCTCTCGGCGGCGAAGTGGACCACCACGTCGGCGCCATCCATGAGTTCGTCGACGAGTGCCGCGTCGCCGATGTCGCCGTGGACGAAGGTGTGGCGGTCGTCGGCGTCCAACTCGTCCACCGTGGCCTTCACCCCGGCGTAGGTGAGCAGGTCCAGGTTGGTGACGGTGGCGTCGGGCTCGTGCTCCAGCACGTAGCGGATGAAGTTTGAGCCTATGAACCCTGCACCCCCGGTGACCATGTACGAGCGGCCCATCACGCCCCCTCGAAGGTGAAGTACTCGGGCAGGTCGGCGAAGGGCGGGTTGGCGGCATCGTGGTCGGACAACGTCGCCGCCTCGGGTGCCACGCCCCAGTCGATGCCGAGGTCGGGGTCGCTCCACAGGATGCCCCGGTCGTCCTCACTGGAGTAGTAGTCGGACACCTTGTAGAGCACCTCGGTGTCGGGCTCGGTGGTGACGAACCCGTGGGCGAAGCCCTTGGGGACCAGCAGTTGCTCCCAGTTGTCGGCGCTCAGCGGCACGACGACGTGGCGGCCGTAGGTGGGCGAGCCGACCCTGATGTCGACGGCCACGTCGAGGATCGCGCCGCGCGACACCCGCACCAGCTTGTCCTGGGCGGTGGGCGGGGCCTGGAAGTGCAGGCCGCGCACCGTGCCGGCCTTGGCGCTCGACGAGTGGTTGTCCTGGACGAAGTCGATCCCGGGGAACCACTCGGAGCGGAACGTCTCCGAGAAGAACCCCCGATCGTCCCCGAACCGGGGCGCCACCACGCGCACGACCGCAGGGATGGCAGTGGGAATGAGGTCCATTCGAGGTCCGAGGATAGGGGGGTCGGAGGGCTGGTCGGCTTGGGACGTGTCGCAATTCGCGATTCACAATTCGCGATTCGCCGGAAGCGCCCGCCGCACGTCGCCATGTGGGTGAGGCGGCCGGAGGTGCTGGAATCGTTGCCCACCCCCCCCCGGCCCCCTCCCATCTGAATGGGAGGGGGAGAAGACGCGGGAAGAAGTGGGAGGCGCGTCTCTCCTGCCTCCCCCATCCCGGAAGCACTCACGCACCCCCTCCGACCCCGCCCTGCGGGCGGGCCCACCTCCCCCACAGCCGTGGGGGAGGTCTCGTGTCCTTCACCCGCGGCCCCGCGCCTCGTGTTCCACGCGCCCCAGGAACTCGCCGAACGCCTCCGCCTCGCGCTCGAGGCTGTGGGTGTCGGCCGTCTCGTGACCGGCCGCTCGGAACGATGCCACCTCGTCCTCCCCCATCGCCGCGATCCGCTGCAGCGCCGCCACGTACGACGCCTCGTCCTCCAGCGTCGCCCCGATGCAGTTCTCGTCGAAGCGGCAGTAGGCCATGTTGCCCCCGGCGTCGGGGATCACGAGCAGCGCCCCCGCCGCCATCGCCTCCACCCCGGGCAGGTACACGCCCTCCTGCGGGATGGGGCAGCCGAGCACCACGTCGGCACGGTGGTAGGCCGCCCGCAGGTCGGGCCATGCCACGATGCCCTCGATCGACTCGAACTCGAACCGGTCGTCACCCGCCAGCGACCGCTCCACCCGCCGCCCCACCGCCGACTTCCAGGTGGGGTACGCCACCCGGATGGGGCGGCCGAGCGCCCCGCTGCGCTCCGTGCGGAAGAACTCGACGTCGTGGCCGAGCGGGATGGTGGTGCGGAGGCTGGTGGGGTGGACGAGCGGCGCACACGCCTCCTCTACCAGGTGGTTGGTGAAGATGCGGCTCAGGGGGCGGGACAGCAGCCGTCGCCCCAGGCCGCCCAGCCAGTGGGGGTCGGCGTGGCGGACGTTCTGCACCAGGTGGACGATCCGCTCGTGGGGCACGTCCGGGGCGAGCCGCTCCGCCGCGTCGGGGTACTGCGACGGCCAGGAGATGAAGGCGATGTCGTCGGAGGTCACCCCCACCTCCTCCGGGGCCGCCGAGCCCGCCCCGCGTAGCACGGCGAGGCGCGGGACGTCGAACACGGGCAGGTCGGCTGCGAACGGCTCGTCGCACACGACGACCACGTCCCAGCCGAGGCCGGCCGCAGCGGCGGCGTAGTCGAGTGCCTTGATCACACCGCCCACGGGGCGGAAGGTGGGCACGTAGGCGTAGAGGACGCTCACGACCACTCCCGGAGCAGGGCGGCGAGCGGCGCCGTGGCCGCCTTGGGCTCGAACACCTGGCGCGTCAGGGCGAGGGCGGCAGCGCCATGGCCCTCGACCTCGCCGCGGTCGGTGGTGGCGGCGGCGACGGCCTCGGACACGGCGGCGGGCTGCGAGGGGTCGGCCACCCACCCGGCGCCGGCGCCGTGAACCAGCGAGCCGATCTCGGTGAAGGGGGGATGGATCACCGGCACCCCGGTGGCGAGCGCAACCACCGACCGGGTCACCATGGCGAGGCGGCGCTCGAGGGTGTCGTCGAACAGATCCACGAACGCCCACGCCCCGGCCAGCACCCGGCGGAACTCGTCGAACGGCATCGGCTCGCGCCGCACCACACGGCCCGACTCGATCAGGGCCGACAGGTGCGACCCCGGGTCGGGCTCGCGGGACGTGCCCCAGTGCTTCCCGGTGACCATCTCGATCGGGATGTCACCGGCCGCCCCGGCCACCAGGTCGAGCCACTCCCCGGGCCGCGACCAGTGCTGCAGATATCCCCCGAGCACGAGGCGCGGCTCGGCATCCGGGGACGACTCGAACAGCTCCACCGGCATCGGGACCAGCACCGTCGGCACCGCCTTCGGGTCACGCCCGGCGCGCTCCAGCCAGGCGGCGGCGTACCCCGCCTTGCGGCGGCCGTTGAGGACGACCGCCGATGCCATGCCCAGGGCCTTCAGCTTGCGGGTGCGGATCCGGTCGAGCGTCGCCGCCTGGTCGCCGTCGCTGCGCTGGCCCACCTCCAGCAGGCGCGGGGCGAACAGGTCGTACACGAAACGCACCCCGGGCGACTCGAAGACGTGGTCGGCCTGGTTGGCGTTGATCAGCACGGCCGCCACCGGGATGCGGTCCTCCAGGAACGGCATGAGCCCGTCCATGGCGATCACCTCGACGCCGGCGGCGTCGCCCACGGCACCGCCATATCGCTCCACGACGGCGGCGTCGACGACGACCGTGACGTCGTGGCCGTGGGCGCGCAGACCGGCCGCCAACCCCGAGGCGCGCAGGCCGGGGGCGGCCACCGGAGTGCCCATCTCGGGCACCAGGTCGTTGGAGACGACCACGACCCTCATGCGTCACCCCGCAGGAAGGTGAAGACGGCGGCGGTGCGATGCGGGCCCGGGCGCTCCGGCACCGACTCCACGTCGGCGAGGAGGGCGCCGGCCGGACCGGCGGCCAGCACCCGGTCGCGCACCTCGGTGGCGGCGGCCCGCTCGGGCCCTCCCGGCACCGTCACGACCTCGGCGAGGACGACCAGCGCCCCACCGGGCGCGACGGCCTCCCACAACGCCGCCGGGTCGGCGTCGGGGGCGAGGTCGCCGGCGACCACCACCGCCGCCGGAGGGGTGCCGACCCAGTCGATGTAGGACGGCAGCGCAGGGCGGAACCGCGAGGCCGACCCGCCGGCGTCGAACGCCGTCCAGGGATGAAGTTGCTGCAATTGCCGGCGGAGCACGACGGCGCGGGCCCGGATCGACGCCTTGGCGTCACGGTCTGCGCCGGCGAGGAAGCGCTCCACGACGCCGGAAGCGGTGGCGGGCCCGAGCCACATGGCGTCGGGCCAGGCGCGATCGGCGGAGGCGAGATCCCACGCCGCCGCCTCGGCCACCACGGCGTCCCCGGGCAGGAGGCGACGCAGGGCGTCGTCGCCGAGGGCGGCGATGTCGTCGGCCCCGAGGCCGAGCAGGGACACCAGCACCGGGACGTCCCAGTCGGCGGGGCGCAGCGACTCGAACGGGAACGACACCGGGTCGAGGACCACCAGCGCATCGGCGGTGGCGAGGCGCGGGAGGAGGTCGGCGGGGAGGACGTCCCACTCGCCCAGGACCTCCCCCTGCGCCGCCGGGGCGGCGTCGAGCCGGCCCCGGTAGATGAGGGTCATTCCTCGGAGAGGTGGCGCTCGGCGAGGCGGCGATACCCGGTGCGGCGCCGCATGATGGTGCCGAGCGGGCCGGAACCGAGGCGCTGCAGCAGCCACTTCAGGTCGCGCCGCGCCTCCTCGAGCCGTCGCAGCCGGTCGCCGTCCACCATCACGCCGTCGGCGTGCTCGGCGTCGTGCCCGCCGCGGCGCATCCGCTCGCGCAGCGCCTCGATCTCGAGCGACAGCAGATCGTTCTCCATGCGAAGGGCGCGCAGCTCCTCGTCGCGGTCAGGCACCGGCCACCACCGTCTTCGAACCGAGCGCGCCCAGTGCCGCCTCCACCCGGGCCAACTCGGGGTCGAGCGCGTGGTCGGCGAGGGAGCGGAGCCCCGTGGCGCCCGAGCCCGGCCACCGGGGATCGACACGGGAGAAGGTGGGGGTGGGGCGGAGACCGAGCCCCCACCGCTGCTCGATGCGCCCCACCAGCGGCGCCCCCGAGCCGAGGGAGTCGAACGACATGGCGAGGACC
>Ga0214472_10003159_pt1 | contig 17508 bp, 19 predicted proteins | sample RVTome_6_FD_207662 | JGI IMG/M metagenome (GOLD analysis project Ga0214472, IMG submission 207662) | Soil microbial communities from uranium-contaminated site in the Upper Colorado River Basin, Wyoming, United States - RVT140D175 | ecosystem: Environmental > Terrestrial > Soil > Contaminated >... | reverse complement strand
TGCGGACATAGCGGGCGGCAACGGCGGCGAAGGTATACGATTCGAAGTCCTCGGTGGTGCCACTGCTGTCTCCACTGAAGGCCTCTTTCCAGGTCTGGCCATCGACCGAGACTTCAATAGCAAAGGCGGCCTTGCGCTTCTGCCCCTCTAGCCAGACAATGGCGACCTCGTTGAGTATGGCTCGCGTCCCGAGGTCATACATAACCCATTGTCCGTCACCTTTCGAGCCCCATCGTGTGGTCATATCGCCGTCGGTTGTGTTGGCCGCCACATGTGGTTCGTTGGCATCACTAGCCTGCACGGATAGGATGGGCAATAGCTTTAGGTCTAGGGGGTCATCATTGGGCGTGTCGCTCAGGAAGGAATCGGAATTCGCGGGATCCGTCTCGTCATTTAGTTCTGTGCCATCGGCTACACCATCGCCATCCGCATCACGGTCTAGGAGATTGATCTGCCCATCTCCATCAGTATCCTGATTCCATGTATCCTTCCAGAAGGCCACTTCATCCCCGTCATTGATGCCGTCGCCGTCTGTGTCAGGCAGTTTGGGGTCGGTGCCATAGACGTGAAGTTCCACTTGATCCAGGATGCCGTCTTTATCCGTATCTACGTCCAGATAGACGCTAACCTCATTCGAGTGTTGGCTCTCTTGGCCTGATGCAGCTACCGACGTTGCTACAAAATAATAGGTTTGTTGATTCTCTAGATCTGAAATCGTCACGGAGGTTTCACTGTTTTTAACATCTTGGTGTTGGGTGTATTCCCCGGATTTTTTACCCCGATGGATTCGGTATGTTGCAAAGTCCGGTGGGGTTGTGGGCGCTTTCCAACTGAGTCCGATTTGTCCCGCGTGCGCAGGCATATTCATGAGCGTAATCACGGTGCATAGTATGAATGCAAGAAAGTACTTAAAAAACTTCATGGCTTCACTCTTATTACTAAAGGTTTTAATTTTTTTTCAAGTTTTTTCAAGGAGAGAAATGATTATGGAGAAAGGTCAATAATAGTGATATATTGATAGCTTAAAAAAATACGTTACTAATGTTACTAATGTTAAATCTATACTATAAATGGCAATAAGATCGATTGTTATATCGTCTTCTCAGTGTAGGTAGTTTAGATATAAATCAATAAAGTTATGTATAATATTAAAAGTATGATTTGAAGGCTAGAATTTAGAAGGAAGAGTTAGGTTCGGACATCTGTATGGTGCCGGCACCGCCATCGAGCGTAATCGTGGTGCCGTCTGAAATTCGCTGCATCGCCTGGGGTACGTTGAGCACGGTAGGGATACCGTACTCACGCGCCACAATGGCGCCGTGGGAGAGGTACCCACCGGTTTCCATCACGAGACAGGAAGCGAGCAAAAACAGCGGCGTCCAACCTGGATCGGTGGATGGGGCAACGAGAATGTCACCGGCCTGAAGCCGGTCGCTATCCTGGGGGGTACGCAGAATGCGAGCCGTTCCGACAACGCGTCCGGGGCTGGATGACAGGCCCGAAAGCACGCGGCCATGGTCGTTTAGCGCCATCTCGTATACTGGCTGCTCGCCTACGATCACATCCGGTGGTTGCAATGCTGCATAGCGTTGCCGCTCAAGCCGGCGCTGCACCACGAGGTGCTGGATGAAAGCGCGATGGGTCTTGCCTCTCCCTGCGATCTCGACCGGCAAATTGAGGCCCACGCCTCGGCTCTGCTCCATGATGACGATACCATGCAGCTCGGCGTTGGCACGGTCTCCATGGCCGTTGTCAACTATTTACCTCAGCAAAACGGTCGGGCACTGCTTGGCGCAAGCGCTTGAAAAAACGCATCGCGGATATATATAATATTGCGCAGCCAGCGCAAACGCTGGCGCCACCCGGGAGATGGAGGCGGAGTGAACCTCTGCACATCGGCGCCGCCCAGATGCGTGATGAGCTCTGCGGGGAGGGCGCCGAACACGTCATACCCGGCCTGTTGAAACCGCGACATATTGAAATATATGTATCCCCAAAAGCGCCGTACAGCTTGCCGCTCAGCCGGCCAGGTATAATGTTGCCGGGCGTACTGTCTCCGCATGGTGTCGTCGAGTTGGGTGCCTATAGGATCGACCAGGACAAGGGAGAGACCAAGCCGGGCAAGACATCTTTGAGATTCGCGTTGGTCCAGATATCTGGACCGGAATCTACGTGAGGATCGGTTGCTGGCTACCCGACAGTCGTAATCGGACGGTTTTGTACGATCCAGCATTGCTCGCCATCTCAAGCCCACTCGACGTCTTGTGGCGTACCGCACAGCCTTTCGATCCGCAACAGTTGGGTGCCGAGTTCATGGGATTTGTTCTTGCAGAAAAATGCCTTGTTGCGCCGCTTCGGCGAGCACGCGTTGGGGGTCGATAACGTATGGGCCCTCCGGGTTGAGGCGAATAGCCACCTGCTCCCCGGTTCGTACCGTCACTTCACGTTCGCCGTCGAGCGCGAGCATACACGGCCCGGTTGCAATATCGATGCGCTCGCCGGGTGCCAATGGGGTGTGGGCATGTACCCCCACCGGCACAATGAGTCCGGGCGCGATGGGTGCCAGTACTGGTGGCGCATCGGGACGCAGCTGGATAAGCATCCCGTGGTTGACCGTGGTGTCCTGGGCATTCGGGAGATTGCCGGCTAGGGCCATAAAACCAATTTGGGCCGGGAGGCGTTGGGTTACGACGACGCAGCGGACTTTATCGATCTCCCAAATCGCGCGGGAGGCAATCGACGTATCCGTGCAGACCACGGCGTCGATCAGAGCCAGGTCGACCACCTCATCTTGGATGAGGATATCCAGTCGTGGCCGCCGCACCAGGCAGCCGGGGGCCGTCACCAGACGACGCGCCATAATACCGGCAGCCAAACCGGCTAGGGTGCCTTCCATCATGATGGGAAAGACATTGTTGGTTCCGGTAGACAGTGGTAGGAGGGGCGTGGAGCCGCAGGTTTTGGCCAGTGCGCGGTTGGTGCCATCACCGCCGAGACTGATCAGGCCATCGATCCCCCGGTCGTGCATCATTGCCGCAGCCCGTACCGTATCGACCTGCCGTCCGAAAACCGGCATGTCGAGCTCTTGTACGTGTAAGCGTAAGCGGGTCGATTCTTGAGCTTTGCGGCAGATCTGGAAGTCATCCGGCATGGTCACCACGGACTCGACCCCCATGGCATCGAGACCGAGTAGGACGCGGCGTACGATATTGACTTTTTCTTGATTGCTAAACACCGAGCCATGTGCGACGAGGCGGCGGATGTCTTTGCCGGATGCCGGATTGGCGATAATTCCCACACAGGCCACTGATGTTCTCCAAATGAAGGCTAATAAAGCGTTGTTGCCGTCTGCTATCGCTCAATCCCTCAAGGCCAATAAAGCGTTGTTGCCGCCTGCCGCAGCACATCCTGAAAATCGGGGTGGGCAATCGAAATGAGCCGCTCGGCGCGTTTGCGCTGGAATTTGCCAAGCAAATCGACTACCCCGTATGCAGTGACGACGTAGTGTAAATAGGGGCGCGGCACGCTTATAATCGCCCCAGTCAGGATGCTGTGGGACAATGCGGCTGATTGTCCCCTCTTTGGCGGTAGAGGGCAGAACGGTTACCGCACGGCCGTTTTTGGCCAAGTGGGCGCCGATCTTAAAGTCCAATTGGCCGTCGACTCCCGAGTACATCTGTGGCCCAAAATTCTCGGCGGTCACCTGGCCGGTGAGGTCGATGGTTAGCGCGTTGTTGATGATAATCATATTGTCGTGTTGAGCAATGATGCGGGGAGTGTTGGTATAGCGCATCCGGTGCAGCTCGATGGTGGGGTTCAAATGGGCAAAGTCGAGTGCGGATTCGTCCCCCCACAAGGCTGTGCAAACCGCCTTACGTGGATTGAGCGTTTTGTATTTGCCATTGATATTGCCGGCGGCAATGAGCTGGGGAATACCTGTGGGACAGATTTCCGAGTGCAGGCCAAGATCATTTTTATATTGTAAATAGTTGACAACGGCCATGGAGACCGTGCCAACGCCGAGCTGCATGGTATCGTCATCATGGAGCAGAGCCGAGGCGTGGGCCGCCATTTGCCGGTCGAGATCGCAGGGAGAGGCAAGGCCCATGGGGGTGGTGATATTTCCCAACACGGTGGCTTCCGGTTTTTCCACCAGATAATCGAATGGCGAGACATGGATTTGGCTGTCGCCGCAGGTGACGATATGGTCTTCAGCCACTTCGGCGATCACCACCGCTGCGGCCTCAGCCAAGTCGGCCGAGGCCCACAGCATAGAGCCAAAATTGCAATAACCGTACTCGTCTGGTGGCGAGACGCTCGTCAAATAGACATCGACCGGATGGGAGCCATCGAGCAGATCACTGGGCCACAGGGCGGTGGTAAAAGGCAAAAAGTCGATGCGGCGCTGTTGCATCGCCGGCCGTATGGCAGCGGTGAGAAACATATCCTGAACCGAATACTGCGCCGCCGCATCGGGCTGGTGAAAAGGGAACGACGCCAACTCGCCTGCACCGATGAGACGTAAACCGGGCAGAGACGGCAAGCGTTTTCCCGGGGCGTGACAGAGACCGGCAGGGATAGTGCCATTCATGCCAAAGGCAATGGTCTGACCCGATTGGATAACCTGCAATGCGTCTTCAATTGACACGAGTTTGTCCCGATAACGCACTTGCCAGTTTGCCATACCAATTGCCCTTCCACCAGGCAGTTCGTGAGTCATATCATAAGTGCCAACGCAATGTAACACAAATTCCCGAGGCAGTAAACGATGGCCCGGAAGCCTAGAGCGCCTGGGGCGCCGGTGAGAGCCAACGGTTAAGCTCAGCCGTAGTCAAGACGATAAAGGAGATATTTTCGCACTTAAAGAAAGGAGGATATAATGGAGACATTAATCGTCTTGATCATCGCCGCGGCCCTGGGGCTTGGCTGTCTAGCCCTGGGTTTTGGTCTTTTTGTGATGCCAGCGGACATGTCCGGCAATTTTCTCATTGGGGCGAAGTGATCAGACGGCTTTGCTGACGAGTTACAGACTGCATCAAAAAGGGACACGAGCATGTCACCCCCCCTACACGACGCGATGATTGAAATTGCCGATGCTTACGCGCGTGTGCGAACCCTCACGCCCCACGCGCGTCATTGGGTTGAGTCACATGTCACGGTGGCACAAGTGCGTCTTTGGTGCGACGGGGTTCTCGAAGTCCCGCCACACGTGATCAGCGACCTGCTGCTCGCCATGCTCACCACGGGGTTAAAGCTGGTCCCGGAAGCCCATCGGCGGGTAATCCACTGCAAACAAATTGCCGCACAGCAGTACGTGCTACGCGTCTCTCCGCATTAGACCCGACACTTCTCTCAACACTTCCCCATGACATTGTATCCATGCCTCACCTATGGCACGATAGCGCCGCAGATGGTCAATGGCGACGCATCAGACTCATACCCATTGCGGAGGCACATCCTATGATCCCAGAATCACCTCTCTCATCTCCGACAACCGCTGGTTGGCGCCCCTACCCGCGCTACCCGGACCCGGCGATCGAAGCGGTAGATGAACGTTTTGAAAAATACTGGCTCAAGCAATCCGCGGTGGAACGCCTCTACACCGGATGCCGCTGGTCGGAAGGCCCGGTGTGGTTTGGCGACGGCCGCTACCTATTGTGGAGCGATATCCCCAACAATCGCATGCTCAAGTGGGAAGAAGAGACGGGTGTCGTCAGCGTGTTTCGCAAACCTTCTAATTTTGCCAATGGCAATACTCGCGACCGGCAGGGCCGCCTCGTCACCTGTGAGCACGGTGGTCGGCGAGTGATCCGCACGGAATACGATGGCACGACGACTGTCCTGCTGGATCAGTGGCAGGGCAAACCCCTCAACTCGCCTAATGATGTGGTTGTCAAGTCAGACGGATCGATTTGGTTCACGGACCCGACGTTTGGCATTCTGGGCCATTACGAGGGCCATCAGGCGGAACCCGAAGTGGGGATGAACGTGTATCGCCTCGACGGTGAGACCGGTGCGGCGAGTGTCGTGGCTGACGACGTCCTCGGCCCCAACGGCCTGTGTTTTTCGCCCGATGAGGCGATTCTCTACGTCGTCGAGTCACGCGGCGTGCCGACCCGCAAGATCTTAGCTTATGATGTGAGCGCAGATGGGCGTCAGCTGTCAAACAAACGGGTACACATTGACGCAGGACCCGGCACACCGGACGGGATGCGCTGTGACATCGACGGCAACCTGTGGTGTGGCTGGGGCATGGGTGCCGAGGCACTCGATGGCGTCTTTGTGTTCGCCCCAGACGGCGTCCACATCGGTCGCATTGCCTTGCCCGAGCGCTGTGCCAACGTCTGTTTCGGTGGGCTTAAGCGCAACCGTCTGTTTATGGCGGCATCGCAGTCGCTCTATGCCCTTTACGTCAACACACAAGGCGTTCAGGGGGGATAGCGTTGCAGATGAGGGCTACCGCGCGATGGTACTCATGCCGCCATCGCGCAGTAGACCGAGCATGGACATGGTGGCCGATTAGTCGCCGGTCGGCGGGGTGATTAGGAAGCCAAGGGTAGAGTGGTTTGGCCGCACTGAGGCCATCAATCTCACCGCCTTCGAGCTGCCTGGAGCTGAACTGCGATGATATCGCCCGCTTCGACACCTAGAAACGGTGCCAACGCCTCGCCACATTGCGGACAATGTTTGGCCATCTCGCTCCGAAATCATCCCGGGTCAGTCCTGGAGCATTTTTCAGCTTCAGCATACGTTGCAGCTACGGGTCATAACGACTCAGGTGGAGCACATTATTAAAGTCAAACTGGCCAAAGGCCGTAAAGCAGCCTAATATTCTACCTTAGGGCGTTAAGGTGTCGATTCTGAGCGACTACTTAAGGATGAGACATGACCACTTTCAAATCGTTGGGTGGCAACAACACCATAGGCGACACCGCACCATCGCAGACAGGATCAGCAGCCTTCAGTCCCACCTGTGATGGATTCATCCGAATCGGTTTACCAATATCACCATTATAACTAGAGGGATTCTTCGTGCCTTTAACCGCTCCTTCAATAACAACTTTGGCCCCCTTGTTTAAAATTAACATGGTGTTCTGGGCTGGAAAAGTCCGATCAAATTCTTTTTTTCCAGTACCTTTCTTCCCTAATCTAATGTTACCGTTCGAGAACTGATTGGCAACCACAAGTGTATTTCTAGCCGCAGGGTGAGCTCCTTGATATTTAGAATTCTTAACCAACAATTCAGGAAATAGAGCATCACCACTCTTAGCTGAAAAGTCTGTATTAATAAAATTATTACCAATAACTTCATTGTTGTCGGCGTAGATATTTATAAATTTCAAATTAATTAATTTATTATTAATTAATTAATTTATTATTAGAAGACACTCTTGTTGTCACACTTCCTTTAAGTGCATTCATAAAAGTATTACCCCGAATCGTGTTGCCCATAGCTTTGAGCGATAAAACTTCACTTTCAAGCTCATGTCCATCTACCAAGTTATACTCGATGATCGTCGCAGGTGTGAAGGAGTGAGCTCCAGGCCCTGTGCCAACCTGGAATGCTTCACCCGAATTGCCCCACGTGCCTTTCATATTATGAAGGTAGTTGTGATCAAACCGGTTGCCTTTGGTACCACTCTTAACCCGAGTATTCCTAATGGCCCACCGCTGCCACTTCAGCACTTCGTTGTGATCAATACGGTTGTATTGCGCCGCCCCTTCGGTATGAACAGCCGAATGCAACTTGGAGGTATTGCCTCCTCGTTTGCCATTTTTAAATGTATTTCGTGTGACGCGGTTATAATTGCCCTGCACCGTGACCATACCATTATCAAAGGTGACGCCCGTCAGGACGGCGTAGGAGCCTTTTAACGTAAACACACTATTTGCAAAGGTGACGTTTCCGTCTGCTCGAATCGTAATCGGCTTTGCGGCATTACCGGACTTCGAAAGCGTAAAATCACCGCTATAGTTCCCACCCTTGACGACGATGGTCGTTCCCGGGCCGGCTTGAGATAGGGCCGATTGCAGCGCGTTTGCAGAGGTAACGGTTGTGCTGGTTTTCGTGCCCACGACACACAAATCCACTGAACTTGCGGCTGCAGCATGATTTACAAAACCCGTAAGGGCAATTCCAAACGAGATAAATAACAGACTACCTAAACCTATCATAACAATGTCCTAAAGAATTAATTACTATTTATAAGTTTAATTTCTACCCAATACTAATTTTTATTAAAATAAGATACTAATAATCTCTCCTATTATTTGTTCTTTATCCTTATTATTATAGATTGTTTAAGCAATAAAATAGGCTTTATTAAGTTGATACATCGACATTTAACACAGAGTATTTAGCCAGTATATCATCTATCGTCATCTGATTACCTAGGAGTCAGGTGACAATGATAAGTCGCTAGTCAAGCATTTGAAAGAAATGCCGAGTTCGGGGTATGAACTCAGCATCTATCAGTCGCACAACGTCAGTGACGCGATGGATGATCCACATCGCGCCAGGTGGTGTGTAGGCGGTATTGGATTACGAGGCAGGGGTCAGCTTGTACAATTGCGTTTTATTCCTAATCTGCTCATCCCAACCTTTGACCCGCAGATCGATCATCACGCCTTCCGGCCCTTTGTACTTCCGGTTCGCCTTGGTGCTCACGTCGCATTCCGTCGCCTCAGCGGCTTCAATCGCGTCAGTAGCTTTGTCGATATCATCAACGTAAAAACCAATATGGTGCACGCCAGGCGTTGCGGTTGAGCCGTCGTCTAAAATCGGCGCCTCATGACTGCCGTGTTTGAGCACGGCAAAATAAATGTAGCCATCTGTCAGCCACACCCCTTCATCACCTGTGTCTTGGGGTTGTCGGCGCAATTCCTCCATCCCGAAAACCTCTTTGTAGAATGCCGCAGTCTTCGCAGGGTCCGGGCAAGATAACGCGATGTGCTTGATCCGTGGTGCCATCTCGATCCTCCATGTTTAGCCTTCTATGTTAAGCCTTCCATGTTAAGCCTTCCATGTATGGCTTAACCACCAATAATAGGTCCGAGTCTAAATGTGTGCTTGGCCCATGTCAACCCACTTCACGCCCAGTATTGTTATAGAAATTAGGGTATGCTAAAGGCTACGTCCCACCACGCGTTAGTCAATCCGGTCGCAGTTCACGTGGGCAACCTAACGCGAGGCCCCGCGACTCATGCACACATTTTCGACGGCCTGCCGGACTGGAAGGCGATCCTCGCCGCCGCACAGGGCCGTGATCCCTTGGATGTGTTCGTCCATCTCTGCTTTGATGACGAACTCAATACGGAGTTACTAATCGTGGGCCGTTATCCGGGGCCGGTGCTACGGCTTACTTAAATTGCACTTCACGTCATCTCACCTTTAATTGGCGACTGCCCGCCTACTTTTTCCCCACGTCTTTCTGTGCATTTCCGGTAGATGGTATTATAATGGCGCCCACGCCGCCGAGCTCTATGTAAGATAGTGGTTTGAATACTGACACGCGGGAGAGGAGCCCGACCATGCCGACGGCTGGAATCGATCACATCGCGATGCCCACGGCTAATGCCGAGCGGTTGCTGGCGTTTTATAAACGCCTCGGATTTCCTATCAATAACGAAGAAGCCTGGCGTACCGGAACCGTTCCGGCATTTTCGATTCAGGTGGGTGAGTACGCCAAAATCAATGTGCATCCCGAAGGCTATACCGCCTCTCTGCGAGGACCGACCGCCGTGCCGGGCTGCACCGATATCTGCTTTGTTTACAACGGTACGGTTGAAGAATGTCAACAGATGCTGGCTGACGCTGGCGTCGAGGTCATTCGGGGGCCCGTATCGCGTCCGGGTGGACGGGGCCGCGGTCTGGCGCCCTCCCTGAGTTTGTATGCTCGCGACCCTGACGACAATCTCTTGGAGTGGATGATCTATCAGGAGCAAGGCTAAACCATGATGAGAGGGCCGCGCCTCGCGAGGGAAGCATGTACAAGCGCATTCTCGTGGCCACAGGCGGCAGTCCGTGGTCACAGGCGGCGGTGACCTATGCCATTGCATTGGCCGTTCGCACCGATGCGGTGCTCCATATTTTGACGGTGCTGACCAATCCCAGCTCCTATGCCACACCGGATGTGCTCGGGGCCACGGATATCGTGGTTGACCTTATCGAACGGCAAGGTCAGGAGCTTTTGGCGCAAGCGGCCGATGAAGCAGCAGCGGCCGGTGTCGCCTGTGAGATGTTGAGCCGCTGGGGCAGTGTTCCCGGAACCATTATCGAAACCGCTACTGAGGAACAGTGCGAGCTCATCGTCTTGGGATCGCGAACCGTGAGCGGCTGGAAGCGCTTGCAGCTCGGGCGCCATGCCAATGCGGTGGCTGCCAAAGCCCAGCAGCCGGTGCTGATCGTCAAGCAACCCCCTTCGCCCATGCAGCAATACGGTGACTTGTGGCATCGTGTTCTAGTGGCCACTGGCGGTTCGCCGTGGTCCGATATCGCAGTTGAACACGCCCTGGCCTTGGCCAGAGCGTATGATTTTGAAGTAGTATTGCTACATGTCATCCCGGAACGACGGCGCTTCCGGGGCGGGGATCCCAACTCAGATGAAGGCACCTCGATTTTGGCGTTGGCGGAAGCCCGAGCCGAAGCCTTGGGCGTGTCCTATATGTCGATCCTGACCCAGGGACCGGTCAGCTCGAAAATCGTCGATGTGGCAGATGAGCAAGATTGTGATAGCATCCTCCTCGGCTCACGCGGACTCGGCGGTTGGAAGCGCCTCATGCTCGGCAGTATATCCAACGTTGTCGCCGCAAAGGCCTCGCGACCGGTACTCGTGGTCAAACGCTCCTTATTGCGATAAACTCACCCGCAGCGGCAGCAGAGGTTTATTGCGCTGCCATCGAGGCATGTATACACTCTTACAATTGTGCGCACCAGTAGATCCGGGCACTGGTTCAGTCTAATGGGAACGGCCTCGCATTCTAAAACAATTGCTTATACAGAGGTCCTGTCGATTTGATGGCCGCCCTGTCAGTGGCATGGACTCTTGGAAGGACTTAGGATATCCAGGGCCATACATCATCAGCCCTACGTTCTGCGCCCAGCACAAAGGGTGTGACTTTTTGTGCCTCAATAGTATAAGCGGTTGTTATGAAAGGGATAATATTTCCCATTAGACTGAACCAGTGCCGAAGCGGCCCACAGTCAGGGTCTGACATGTAGTGACGCGCAAGATTTTAAGGTGAGGCCCGGCCATGGCATTCGGGCGACAGTAGACACCCACACAGTGTGGGTCGGCAATCGCGCGCTCATGGAAATGGCAGAGGTTGCGCTCGACAAATTGGATGAAACCGCCACACGCTTGGCCGATGCGGGCAAGGCCCCCATTTTTGTGGCCATCGCCGGACGCGATGCCGGTGTCCCGTCTTCGGCGTCCTTCTAAGCCCGGTGTTAGTGGCGGCCGCCATGGCCGTGAGTTCGGTATCCGTGCTGAGTAATTCCCTGCGTCTGCGGCGGTTCTGCCAAGTTAAGTCTCGAACCGCCAATGTGGAATCCGCTGCCGCAACCGCTCAAAGCCAAGTTGCTTCCACAGGGGATCGATCTCAGAAGCCACTGCCCCCCGGTAGCGGCACGCCTCCTCGTCATACACCGCCGGGGCGTCCATTGCAATGGTGGCGAGCTGCTTGGACAACACGGCATTGTCGCGCTCAGATTCCAGTTTACGCCGCAATGATTTGGCACCTCGAATCGGCAGGGTCTCGACCCGGTCGAGATTGGCATAGATCGCTTCGATCGATGGAAAGGCTTGCAGCAGGGCCACTGCAGTCTTCACCCCGACGCCCTTGACGCCAGGGATATTGTCCACTGCATCGCCTTGCAGCCCGAGCAGATCGGGAATTTGCTCGGGCCGTACCCCCATATGCGCGATGACCTCATCGATTTGGTAGCGGCGGTTGCGGGCAAAGTCGTAAAACGAAACTTGCGGCGAGACCAATTGCATGAGGTCTTTATCGTTGGAGACTACCACCACGTCGAGACCCCGTTGCACGGCTTGTTGGGCCAGTGCACCCAGGAGATCATCCGCTTCGTAGCGTTGGTCGGCAAACACCGGTAGACCCAAGGCTCGGGCCACCGACTGGCAGTCATGCAACTGCTGCTCCAACTCCGGTGGCGGCAAGTCGCGGTTGGCTTTATACGGCGGATAGGTGTCATTGCGAAAAGACGTGGTCAAGCTCTCATCAAATGCCACGCCAATGTGCGTCAGCGGTTCTTCACGCAGCAGCTGCACCAGAAACGTGGCAAACCCATAAACCGCATGGACCGGATGTCCCTGCGCATTCAGCCGCTCCGGCAAAGCAAAGTACGCCCGAAACACGTAAGGCAGCGCATCGATCAAATAAAGCAACGGCACCGCACCGGTTTCACCCATACTGCTGTTCTCCTCTTAGCGTTCCACAGCGTCTTTAGCGGAGCCCTTTTTCTCCTGTCGTCATTCGTCTTCCGTCGCCTCCACAATGGCTCCAGTCGCACGATCATAGCGAAGCCACCGCCTCGGTGCAAAACCCAAGCGCGTTTTGACACCCCCTATGCGGTGTGATAGAACATTTCTGGGATAACGATCACCGCACCCCTGGGTGACAAGACGGCATAGGAGTTCAATCGATGATTAAGCATTTTTCGGCATTCTACGTGGGGCAAATCGAACTGGAAAACGTCGGGGCAGACGGCACCCCACCCGATTCGCGCCGCTACCCAAACGAGCGACTGGTCGAGAGTTTCAAAATAGCAGAAGAACTCGCCGTGCTCATGGATGATCTTGGGTACTATGCCCTGTGGGGGGCCGAGCACCATTTTCAGCACGAAGGCTACGAGTGCCTACCGAACCTGATCCTGCTCGGGACGCATCTCGCGGCCCGCACGAAGCAGCTCAAATTCGGCTGTGGATTTAATATCTTGCCGATGTGGCATCCCCTGCGTCTGGCGGAAGACTACGCCGCCGCCGACGTACTCACTGGCGGACGCATCATCTTTGGCATTGGGCGTGGCTACCACTCCCGCGAAGTGGAAACGTTCGGCGCCCCTATACTCGATAACGCAGCCAATAAAGAGTACTTTGAAGAGCAAATGGAAGTCATCTTCAAAGCGTTCAACGAGGAATCGTTTTCGCATAAGGGCAAATATTTTACCATTCCACCGGAAGTACCCTATCGCGGTTATGACTTAAAAGAGATCACCTTGGTGCCCCGGCCGATCAATCGTCCGGTTGAAATGTGGCAGCCCGTGGCCAGCGGCCGCAGTATCGACTTTATGGCCAAACATGGCATTCACGCCATGTTATCGCTCAATGGCGAGAGCTTGACCGATCAGATTCTGCATCGATATCAGGCAGATAACGCCAAATACGGCAGGCATCTAGAGCTTGGGCAAAGCACGTGTTTGGGCATGGGATTCTGTATTGATGAGACGGAAGAAAAAGCCATGAACCGGGTGCGGCCTTACCATGACGAGCGCTACAAGTGGTTCGCTCCCTTTGGTTTTGTGCGCTACACTGACGAACAGGGTCGCATGTGGGGCACCCCGGGAGCCCCCACACGATTGCCTACGGTCGAAGATGGGGTGAAACAAAAAGCATGGCTCTGCGGGCCGCCTGAACGCTTTATTGAGTATTTGCACACACTTGAAGTGAAATACCCCGGCTTGGAACACGTCATGTTCCAATACCCGGAAGGCATGCCTGTAGCCGAGTTCAAAGAGCAGTTGCAGCGCCTAGGCGAGGACGTTATGCCCGAGTTTGCCCAGTCGGCCATCGCCGCCGATTAAGCCAATTACCCCCCTCGCAGAGCCCTTCAGGGCCCTTAGGTGCCTGGAGGGCTTAAGAACCCCTTGTCCCATTGCCATTTGCGAGCAGGCTTTGTGCCAGGGTCTCACGCCGACGTGCCAACTCCTGGGTACACAATGTCTGGGTGAGCTGCAAACCATGTTTGCACTTGTAGGTACGCGGGGTTAATCCATGGGTTGCCAAATGTCGGTGCGAGATCAGCTGCAAGGCCTTCCCACATTCTAGGCAGACAACTTTTTCCTGCTGAATTGAGCTATTGCTCTCCTGGGAAGTCTCACCTTGACTACCTAAATCACCCTTCAAACCTCGACTCCTACTACTTTTGAGTGCCTCTAGTCCCTAGTCAGGACAATGTGACAGATACGCACCTTTCGCCCATTTTTTTTGGCGTTTTAAAAATTTTAACCTATTGGATTTTTATACTTATATGATCCTCTGTGGTCGATTAAAGCTGACCGCCGAATTGCCACCAAAACTCCACGCAGCCGAGGAGGCTCGGCTTAGTGTCCACCTCCTTCACTCACAGGAAAATAAATTTACAAATTTTTCGAATTAGTTTCCAAAATAAGGAAGCGGTGAAAAACATATAAGCAATTAAAAAAATTCTGAAAAAAATATCAAAATTCAATATTAAGTTCTATCCGGAGATGAAAATTTCCTTTCCTATGAAAAAAAATCCTTCATAATACAAATTAACAGAGCTTAGATTGATTATTAATTAAACGTCAGTAACTTATAAACTAGGATTTACTTATGACGTTTCGTCAATTTCGCGATCTAATCGTTGCCTATTCCGACGATGCCGAAGTTTTGGTCTCCCTGTTCATGAGCGATGGCAGGGTGCGGGCATTCCACATTGACGGCATCGATGAAGACTACGGCATTATTCATATCGAGGTGAGCGAAGAATCTGGTATCATCTACTAACTGCGATCGGTCTCCCGTCCGTTGATTAGGCAAGTGGAATCAACGTTTGTATACCAATGCAGCACTATGCTATGCTGAGGTGGTCACGACAGGACGCACAGCTCAGTCACATCCTCCCAAGGAGAATCCACGATGGCCGTACCGACCATGGACTTTGACTGGCTTTTGGACCACGCCACCGCAATCGCTTTCGATCCCGCACGTCCCAGTATCTATGTGTTCGGGTTGACGATGTCCCCGGAGACTCTGGAAACGCAAGTTCTGACCCCCATGCAAGCGGCAGGTCTTTTCAACGTTGCCGAGACCAAGGTGTTCGATGATAAGATGCGCGGCCAATATCGCGGCCAATTGCCACGTGTTGCCCTCACCGTGTTCGATGTTTCGGGTGAACAATGTGGCATCGTTTTGACTTACCATGATAGGTTCAAACCCGACTTGTCAGAGTATGAAGCTTGGTCAAAATTTTGGCATGCGCGACGGCTCGCTAAAGTACAGGACAGCTAAGGCGCTTTTCATCATGAGGGTTGTGCGCGTCTTAGTGGTGGGAGGTAATAGAACCGGCGTCAGACCACCGATTGCGCTAAGGTGAGAAGACTGCCCTCACCGCCAGCCGCAAACGCCAAGTTATCAATACCTGGCCGGGCGCAACGGTGACAACGCCCATCCGTCAGCGACTTGCGGTGTTTGTACGCCAACCAAATCCGTAAATCGATTCATCTCGCCTCCCCCCTACTGCACATCCGTGCTACCATCCACAGATCCTGGCATCTTTAATATTCCGCTCTGCGATGGCCACGCCTTGGCCACAGTGGCAATTTGCCTCATCGTTTGCGTTGCTTGAGGGTCATTCTGTTGTCTTACCCGGCCCGAGCAAGCACCAGAGCACTGGTCTCACACCGGAATCAATGCTATCCTCGCACCGAGACAAATGCGGTCTGATGGCAACTAAATCAAGGAGGCAATACAGGTGGAAACCATAGGATTTATTGGTCTGGGAAATATGGGCATGGGCATGGCCGGCAACCTCCAAAAGGCCGACTACCCGATGGTGGTTTTCGATATTCGTGAAGAGATGACGCGGCCCTTTATCGAGCAAGGGGCCAAGTTCGCCGGCTCGGCGGCTGACGTCGCTCGCCAGTGCGACGTGACCTTTACCTCATTGCCGGGGCCAGCGGAAGTCGAAGCGGTCGCTCTCGGGCCCGCAGGGGTGTTGGAAGGTATTCAGCCCGGCGCGGTATACGTGGATTTGTCCACCAGCCGGCCAACGCTGATCCGTGAGATCGAACCACAATTTCGCGCCAAAGGCGCCCACGTTCTCGATGCCCCGATCAGCGGGGGTAAAACCGGGGCTGCCACACGTAACCTGGCAGTGATGGTGGGTGGGGAAAAAGCGATTTTCGACCGTATCAAACCCGTTCTCGACGCATTTGGGGACAAGGTTTTCTATGCCGGTGACATTGGTGCCGGAGCGGTCTGTAAGCTCGTCCACAACATGATTTCACATGGCATTCGGCAGGCGATCGCCGAAGGCCTAACATTGGGGGTCAAAGCTGGGGTGGACGCCGAGACAGTGTGGGAATGCGTGCGGCGGGGGTCCAATGGGCGGATGCGCTACCTGCACGAGAGTATACCGCGCAACATTTTTAACGGCGACTTTGATTCGCCAAGCTTTATGCTGGCTCTGGCACGCAAGGATATCGCCCTGGCCACCGAACTTGGCCGCGAATTCAACGTACCCATGCCAATCGCCAACTTGGCCGAGCAAATCGCCGTCGACTGCATCAACCGGGGCTGGGGCGAAAAAGACAGCAGCGTCACTTTTAAAATTCAAGAACTCGCAGCGGGTGTCGAGGTGAGAAAACCGGGTATCGATCCGGTCAAAGCCGGAAAATTTATTACCACCAATCCCGATATTGAATAAGTATCGATGTGCCCTAGGGCACATCGACATCGCTCGCTCTAGATCACCCCTTCACTTCTCAAACGGGCGACGTCTTCCTCACTCAAGGACAACCACTGCCCATACACCTCGGCATTGTGCTGCCCCAATAATGGGGCAGGTTTAACCTCAGTGGGCGAGTTCGATAACTGTACCGGATTGCCGGGCATGGTGAATTCACCCCATTCGGGATGCTCCACGGTGACTACCATCCCACGCGCTTTGAGATGTGGATCGTTTAGCACCTCTCCGGACGTGAGACAGGCCCCGGTCGGCACACCAGCGGCACCGAGTTCTGCCATCACCTCGTGCTTGGTCTTGTCAATCGTCCACTGCGCCACTAAGCCATTGACCTCAGGACTATGCTCCGCCCGCCACTTCGGGTCCGACCACTCCGGATGACCCAAGAGGTCTTCACGGCCAATCGCCTCCAACAAAGCATCCCACATACGCGGCCGCACCGGCTGGACATAAATGTAACAATAATCGTCCGGTCCACCCGGACGGCAATGAAAAATACCCGCCGGCGCCGTCCCCCCAATCTCATTGCCCTTGCGCAGCACCACATCGCCCTGCGTGTAGTACGGTCGCATGGGCACGCGGCAATAATTCACCACTGCATCCTGCATCGACACCTCAATGCGCTGCCCCTGTCCCGTCGCCTGCCGTTGCCACAAGGCGGCCAAAACACCCACGGCCGCGTGCACACCGGTGCCAGTGTCCCCAATGGTCGGTCCCGGTTTCAGCGGCTCGCCATCCGGCAGGCCTGTCAGACACATGGCGCCGCCTGCGGCCTGAGCGATC
>Ga0214472_10003158_pt1 | contig 17508 bp, 22 predicted proteins | sample RVTome_6_FD_207662 | JGI IMG/M metagenome (GOLD analysis project Ga0214472, IMG submission 207662) | Soil microbial communities from uranium-contaminated site in the Upper Colorado River Basin, Wyoming, United States - RVT140D175 | ecosystem: Environmental > Terrestrial > Soil > Contaminated >... | reverse complement strand
TTGCGGTTCGCTGGTCCAGTACGCCAGCGGCCACGGCGTGCCGTCGACCTGATTGAACTCGCTGTCGGAATACTCGAACATCACGGTAAAGATATGTTGGCCGGCGGACGCACTGAACTCGAGTGTCACGCTGTCTGCATTCATGTCAATATTGGGATTGGTGAACAGCGGCGTGGTATCGCTGTCCTTGAATACCTTGACGGCGAGCACGCCCTCAACAGGCAGGCTCACTACCGCAGTGGGCAATGGTAGGGCCGCGCCTTGAACCTGTGAGGAGCCGCTGTCCTGATTACAACCCGTAAGTGCCGTGGTGATAAGACACAAGAGTGGAAAGATTTTCCGGCGTACGGCCTGCATGTTGTGAGTGTCGTGATGCTGCATCGACTGGCGCTAGGGTTGGGGCACGGGCGCGTTGATGGTGATTGTTCCTATGCCTGATCCTCCACCAGCATTGCTCGTACCGGTGTTACCAGCGCTGCCGGTGCTCGTCAGGCTGTTGTCGCTGCTGCTCCCGCCGCCTCCGCCGCTGGCCAAGGCGCCCACTGCCAGCGCGCCCAACCCGATCCACACCCATTTGCTCATGCCGTGTTTCTCGGGTTGCAGATTCAAGCCGGGCTCCTCACTGTCAAGCGGTATGACGTCGGTTTGCATCGCGGACATCGCCGGTACTGCAATCTCATGGGACTCATCTGTGGCGACATTGCTTGCCTTGTCATTTGCCTCGATGAAATATTCGACCCGCGGACCGAAGTTGTCGGGCAGGTCCACCGAATAGATATCGCTGCCGGCAGCCTCGAGCATCTGCACCTGCGTGTATTCGCCGTCACCCTCGTGACGATAGTTCAGGATTACTACGCTGACTTCATCGTTGTCGGTTACCGTCGCCTGAATTCGCACCGGCATGCCTTCAGCAATATTTGTCATCGGCGTGTGGCTGATTGCGGGTGGTATGGTATCAGTGGGTAAGCCAATGGCGCGGCTATTGGAAACGCCCGGAATGAACACGGCGAGGCCGAGAAATACTGTCAGGACAGTGCGAATGAACCGTTCCGGCCTCATGGTATTGCACTCCCTGATACCTGGTTCATTTTATCGCTGTACATCCCATTCGAATGGTCGACAGGTATCCCCCTTGTTTTTGCCGGATGCTGTATATCCCATGGGAAAATCCCGAGAGTGAGAAATAACAAAGCCTCTGCCAATATAAAATATGTAGAAATATTCATTTCAACGCTCCTCGGCTTGATCAGGATTAAACGCTATTTAATCGCACCCTTTAAGAAAAACATAGCGCACAATCTTTTTCTGAGCAGCGTTATCAATATACAGTGCAAAGCGGATACGTTCTGTTCGGTATAGAACATAAGCGGCATAGCTTAGTGATGATAGTTTTCCTGTCCAGCGATAAGTAATATTGCACATGAAGCAATCTGCTGAATGCTTTACTATTTAATAATTTTGTTATTTTCTAAGAAGCTGGATTCCAAAACTATATTTAAATCTCATGGTTACCGGGCCCGTATCCCTACAGGTCTTTAATTCAGAGGTTCTCTAACCTGGCCATGGCTGTTACCATCCGCCTGCTTATTCTTTGACTAACCCAGCAATATTTCCAGGATTTTCGTCTTCCTCGGGTTTATCTATCATAGGTGTCCCCGCGGAAATATAAAACTTAACCTCGCCTGTCGGCATGGATTCCCCACCATTTTTGTCGGTAGCTGTTACTACACAGTAACGGTATCCATCCCCACCTGGCGTTGCAAAATCAATCGAGGCCTCTACTACAGGCATTACTACATCCTGCTTCAGTGTATAAGTACCCGGAAGTAACCCGCATTTCACGGTATGTTTCGCAATCTCGGAGGGCAATAAGTGCGAACCATCGATTCGGGCATTCGGGGCCTGCCATATAATTTTGTTTGCCGAATACGCAAATGTGATGGGTGTAATTAAAAGACAGAAAGCAAATAAACGTTTCATGTCGCAGCCTCCTTGGCAATTTTTGCAGGTAATTTGACTTTGTCAGAATATGCGCCGGGATATTTGTGTCAATTGACATACTTGGCGCTCACGACAGCTAGCGTCATATCACGCTTGGACTGCATTCGATGATCCACAACTATCTGGCATATTTAACCTATAACCGAAACGTCATTCTATGATGGAAAATTGAGGTGTTCAGTTCGTTATCTAACATAGTGATAAACATCCAGCGTCAGCGGCATGACAAGCTTGCATGGCTCGCGAAACCCGCTCGTTAATCTATTGAGTACTTTAGTAATAAAATGAGGTAATGCTGACTTTAGTGGATGCAGCCAGCAGATATATCAAGGTAAAACCAGGCCCTGCGAAGGGGAGAGAGAGGGAGGGGTGCAGGGCCTGGGTAAAGCGTTGTCAGCTAGCCATCTTGATCTCGGATACAACGTCTTTCAGGCAACTGACATTTTCATCTTTATACATCACTCACATAATAAGCTCTGTGCGATAGCGCACAGAGCGCGATCACAATTTGCTGGATTATGTGCCATAATGATGACTTTGATTTTAGCGGCAACAATCAAGCCCAATCCAGAAGTATGGACCGCTACATCTATGTACGGATGAGACAGCTTGCGCAGACGGCTGCGAGCAACCGTTTTCATATGGTAGAGGCGTGCCTCGCCCGCTGGTTGTTGATGACACAAGATCGGGCGCATTCGAACAATCTGCATATCACCCATGAATTCCTCGCCCTCATGTTGGGCGTGCGTCGGGTCGGCATTACTAAAGCGGTGGGTTCACTGCAAAAGCGCAAGCTGATCAACTATAGCCGTGGCATTATCAGGATCCTCGACCGCCGTGGCCTGATAGCCGCATCTTGTAGGTGTTATAACGTTGATAAGACAATGTACGATGATATATTGAGCTAGACCCTGTCACAATAATTTATTAGTGGAATAGAGGGCTCGTTTTTGTAATTAATCATTCCCTGAAATCGTCAGAAGTTCGTGACCTGAATCAGCGTCATATGAACAGACAATACCCAGGATCTCGCTTGATGGCAAAGGACTCAAATGGGGAAAGAAGTGGATAATTCAGAGTTGAATTATACTAAACAAAAAAGCGCCTGGTACTAAATTACCAGACGCGCGCGTATCAGTTACCTGTTAGTGTTAAGGCTGGTTCAACTTTTTTTGCGATCACTTTTTTTATATTTATCATCGTGTCCGTGTTTGACATCCTTTTTGTATTTTACATCCTTCCCGTGTTTGACATCCTTTTTGTACCTGTCATCCTTAGATTGTCGTGGCGAGCCAGTTGTTGCGTATGAAGGTACAGCACTCAGGGTCATTACTACTGGCGGGATGTAGGCCAGTCTTTTAATGAATTTCCTTCTTGAGTTGTCATGCGCTATTGGATTATTTTCCGCATTCATATCACATTACCTCTGAAAATAATTATTTAACTGAAAAAATGAAGTGCGATCGCAATGAAATGAGATCGCACTTCATTCACGTGGTTAATTTTTAGACAGATTCATATCCATCTTTGTGATCTTGGAACCCTCAAACGACAGGTCACCTATCAAGCCCTTCTCTCCAAAAACGAAGCCGAGGATTGGTTTCTGCAGGGTTTTGGTGTCGTATTGACCGCCGGCACCTGTAGACATGATGGCAATACCTGCATCGACGCCAACTTTCCAGCCGTCACTCTTGGTGAACTTGTCGAGTGATTCCTGGGTCATGAACATGATGATCTCGCTACGATTCGCAATACCGAGTGTGAGGCCGATCGAAGCAGCCCCGATGTTGTAGTACCCGACAGTTTTACCCTTGACTTGCAGTACGCCCTCGCCATATTCACCAGCGATACCTACACCGCCCTTGGTGATACTCGGGAAGATAAGCACACCAGCCGCTTTTTCTGCCACGCCCTGGTTTTTCGCATTCAGCGCATAGAACTGATTAACAGCTTGGCTCACACCGGTGTCGATCTCTGCCCTGGTGTTGGCAAAGGCCGTGGCACTGACGAACAGACTGAGTACCATCAGACCAACTGTTGCCATTGGATTATTCCATTTCATAATTAATTCTCCAGTTAAGATGTATTAAAAAATATCGAAGATTAAGGACAGTTTCACTAAATTCGCGATTCCAGTCTTCCTTGGCACCCCGAAGGGACTACCCCTAAGGGACTACCATAGACGCGAAATGATGCGTCTAATCATCCGCCAGGTCTGTACGTTATCGTACACACTGGCCATTCAGTATTTTCATCATTGAATTCCTTGACTATTTGACTGGCCATATTGGCAGTCACACGGGACTGGCGGTTGAACGTATCCGGTGATAGTTGGAGTGGTGTATTACTGCTGTTTTACTCAGTACACAGATATCACTGGAAGCAATTGATCTCCACGGCTTAAAGATACCGTGTATAGGCATGCATATATGTTTTCATTGATGATAGCTCCCGCCACTTTATCAAACCACTCAAGTTGACACGCACTGAACTCGCGCTTATATTTCACTGTAACAAGCATTCCCCACCCACTCCTTGATACAACCATCACGTTTACAAACCGGCTTCGAGGTTAGGACGCCTGAGGTTACAATGAGATTGTTAACCACTATTGGCTTGGTGATATTTCTGTTCATTGCAACAGGTTTTATTCGCTACTTAATTAAGTTAAACCGTCGGGCCAAGAAGGAGCAAAGCGAAGTTGATCCGGATAAACTCCGTAAGTGGGATGATAGTTGGGGCCGTGCAGCATACAACATACGCATCATCTGAATTTGTAATTAACCTCTGCCAAACCGATCCCGAGATCATCCCAGATCTCATCCACGGTTAGTTTGACTTTTTCCCGGGTCTCACCACTTGCATTTTCCAACTCTTTGATCTTTTTGGAGGCTTCACGCTTTTTGGTGTGTAACACATCAAGTTCCTCAACATACTTGAGTTTCACGTCTGCCACGGCATTCTCAGCCTTTACATCTAATGCGTTAATCTCTGCGTAGCATTTATTAAGTCGTGCAATCATCCTTTGTTTATATGTTTCGTCAGTTTCCATAAGCTATTCCTTCAAAGGAGGGTTATAAATCACCCTCAATATTTGCCTTCACCACCAACAGGTTTTCAACACCCTTTACTCCATCCACAGCGCCTGCTATTTCCCTGGCTTTGTCACTGTTTTGCTGCGTATCAACCGATCCACTCAGTGTCGTCACGCCGTTCGTGGTTGCAACCTTGATCCGCAGAACCCTGAGACCAGGCTCCATTAGAATGGCTGCTTTGGCCTTAGCGGTAATCGCCGTATCATCAAGGGCCTCACCGGCCTTGGTGCTTTGCTCGCCAAGATTCTTTGATACATCACCAATTTTATCGCCGGCCTTCTCGGTTGGCTGGTCTATTAACCCAATCGCTGTTTCTGTTGACTGCTCCTTGTTGCATGCGGCAAGGCCAATAAAGAGCAACATCGAAGTCCCGGTCAATACAATACGTTTTGAAATATTCATTCGTAGTTATCCTTTCGTTTAATGTAAGTTGATTAAATGTAGCTGTCAGACAATCTGCTTAATAATGCTGCTCCACAGGATCTGCGCATAATGCAAAAAATAACGGTGCCACAACAAGATTATTGTTCAGTCAGTGTATCTATCGTGCTTTCCTGAGTGCGGGCGGTATCAATCTCGGCGTAGCGAAGCGCATCACCGAGTTTTTCATACTGGTATTGCTTGTAGAAGTACATCATTTTCGGCGCAGATGTAATCCCGTATCGTGCCATCATCATCTCGTTATCATCGCTCATATGAGTCTCCTTGGTTTGCACGTATGCTGTTGTTTGGGTTAAGGGAGCCGTGTTCCTCTGTCGTGCGTTCATCAGATCATTCCCTCATCTTCCGCTCGCTCCAGGGCCCGACGGTCGGTTTCTTCCTGGCAGGAATCCATATTCCATTCCGGTGTCTCTGGTGTTGAAGCAGATTTCTTACGGGTGTTGTGTAATATGTCTGGTGACATAAGGGTGATGCTGATATTTCTTTCGGCCCTGGGCGAGGAAATGCTTATTGAAGCCTCCTGGGCATTGTTGATAGATAATGTCATTGAGTTATCCTGAGTAAATTACATGCGGGGCGCGGTGCCAGACCCATGATTACGACAAGTGGTTATGTAACTGCGGTTGGCAGGCCAATGCGCGCGAGAGTAGAAATTTCGAGCAACAAAGACTGATTGATCAATGTTTCGGCAGAGCGACTTGTCTCCTGTCAGACAATGTGCTGAGCGCAGTATCCTTTTATTGCAGTAAAAAAGCAAATTTACTTTGTAACAGTGTCGGAGATCGAGCAAATGACATTAAACCCGCCGCATCGCTGGACTCTTCACCCAGTGCCAGACGGCACAACACGGAGTTTACAGCAAAGGCAATGAGCGCAAAGGAAGTATAAAAAGATGTTTTGACGACAGATGTGGTCATAGGCGCCGAGTAGTTTTGGATTATGGTTTGACAGGTCATGGCCAATTTCTGTTTTCGATACGCGCTTTAAAGCATCCAGGATTTTTTGGGTGTCAGTGGTCATATGTGGTGGTAGAAATTGGTAGCCATTGATATTAGAACCTATCTCATAATACCGCGCAAAGCGCGACCCCCTTTAAACAAAGGGGGAGATTTATCACTAAAAGACGGCAGCGCCTGGACAAGAAATCGCATTTACTAGGAGTTCAGGCTTTCTAATTTGTTTTTAAGGTTATCGGAAGCGATAAAAGCGAACGCTTTTCCTGTTTTAGTCTTTTCAAGCAATCCCAAGCCAACTAGTTTAAGCAAATCAGTTCTGGCGGTATCGTAGGTGACATTATGCGAGCCGCGATGACTCTCTATGTAGAAAATAGACTCTGGTTTTTTTAATGCTCTATTGAGTAAAGCCATTTGCCTGTGATTCAATATATTTTGTAATCGTGCTGATTTTCTGATCAATGTTTCTACGGATTTTATTTCCTTGGCTTTTCTCTTCAAATAGATAAATAAATCATTTATTGCCGTTTTGATGACATTTAACTGATGAATAATAAAATACGTAACATCATTATCATCGGTTTCAGTATACAGATATGCCCTGACATATTTTGCCGGCGCATTTTTTAATATTCTGGAAATAGAAATAAATTCTATGGTCCAGCATCCCTGTTTCAGCATGGACCAATAAAAGAGGGCTCTGGCTGTTCTGCCGTTTCCATCTTCAAATGGGTGATCATAGGCAAGTAGAAAATGTAATAGGATTGCTTTTATAACCGGGTGTATAAAAATATCGGTTTGATCGGTATTGACAAAGTTACAAATATTTTCCAGTCTGTCATTTAATTCAACTGCCTTAGGCGGAACATGGAGGATTGTTGCGTCTCTCTCATCACCAATATAAATATCATCTGATTGACGTAATGCCCCAACAGCATCCGGATTGTCCAATGTTCCTTCAGTCAATATTTTATGTAGTTCAAGAATTAATGCCGGTGTTAAGTCTTCTTTAGCGATATCGTTTATGAATTGCATCGCGTGATAATTGTTCAAGATCATTTTTTCGGAACGATCACGAGGTTTTCGCTTTTGCCGAAGCATTTCCTTTGCGACCTTCCTTGTCGTTGCAGCGCCCTCAAGTTGACTGGAGGTGATTGCTTCCTCTATTAAAGAATTAATGAGGTAAGTATCTCTTGTATTTGGATTGGCGACTTGTTCGCTGCTTTTGAGTTCTCCACCTCCTTGAATGTCAACTTCATGTAGCAAGCGCCGAACGATATCGGGTTCGGCATAATAAAATGATTTACCGTCTTTACCAGAATGGGGGATGGCTTTGTATAAAGTACTCCGCGCTGATTTGATAGCGAACCACCATTCTTCATGGGTTAAATCTTGTTGGGGTAGTTTCAGGTGCCGTAATTTGTCCCAATGGTGATATTTTCCATCCGGATCCGGCGGGATGTGTAATGAGATGATTTCAGCAAATCTATCCGGTGACGCTGCAGAGAATTTTCGCGCTAAACCAGTAAAATCAGGAGGTGTCGCCGGTATTTTCATATCGATATTTAATACCAATAATAAGTAAATTGGTATTAAACTAGCATATTAAGTACCAATATATTACCAATTTTGTAGATATTGGTAGTATATTGGTAAAAGGGGTTAGGGCATTACTTATTGATTTTCATTGATTTCATTGCCTTTTTAAGGTCTTCCATGGTGAATTTTGGTTTTCCGAAGGCGGGCGCGGTGACCTCGATGGCATTGTCCATAGTGAATGTATTGCCCTGCGGGCCCGTAAGTTCAATGTCATAGGCACCTGTCGGCAGGTCACCGGGTAATGTGATGTTGAGGGTATTTTTATCCAGTTTCTTGATATCGAGTTTAGGTAACAGTTTGATTGCGGTGATGGTCTTGCCACCGGACACATATTGGACGCCATTGTGAGTGGTGACTTGTTTATCCGTAAATGGCGTAGTGATGTGGGCTTGATGTTTTTTGAGAATACCAATCTGATTTGCGGTGAATGGATTTGATATGTCGATAACGGCGATGGATTTGTTGTCCAGTTCTATATAGGCACGTTCCTCTTTGATGACAATGCCGGTTGCCTTGCTGTCAAGATCGACACCCGTGATCCAGGTCGGGTTCAGCGGGTTTTTGATATCAAAGATCTGTAGGCCCCCTCCCCCGTTCGCTGCATAGATATAATCACCCTTCACCTGTGTCTGCATGACCTTGCCACTTGCGTGGTAGCGACCTGCAAATATAGGTTTAGGTTTATTCACATCCAGCACCGTAAACCCGCCCCACCAGTCGGCGACGAAGGCGTGATGTCCCTTGATACGCAGTCCCCATGCCGCACCCTCGGTGTCATAACTGCCAACGATTTTCGGATTAGACGGATCGCCAATATCGACAACCTGAATGCCGGATAGCCAGTCCGCGATGTAGAGTAACTTATCTTTATTCCCGGGGCCTTTGCGTTCCAGGCCTCGTGCATTTCCCGGTGTCATGACATGCCCGAGTTGTATTGGATGAGCAGGATCTTTGATATCGAGCACAAACAGACCCAGGTCAAAAAAGGCGACATAGGCGATGTCTTTGTCGATCAGTACATCTTCTGCATTGCCGCCGGGATTGAATTGACCAATGAGTGTGGGTTGTTCGGGTGTGCTGACATCGAAGATCAGCAGACCTGTGTCATCGTCGGCGACATAGGCCACATTGTTTTCTACCTGAATAGACCATGGCTTTCCGGGTGTGTCGGTACTGCTGATGAGTTTCGGATCATGTACGTCTTTGATATCGATAATCTGGAAACCGCCACGGTGACTGGCAAGATACAGTTTGTCGCCATCGAGCACAGGTGTGTAGGCAAGGCCCGGTGTTAACAGACTGGATACAGGTATCGGGTTGCGCGGGTCCTTGATATCAATGATCTGCAGGCTGTGGTCATCATCGGCGACAAAGGCATAGTCATCCCGGACGACAATACCTTTGGGCGAGCCTTCGGTGTGGTAGCTCGATAATAGTCTTGGTCTTGCAGGTGTACTGATGTCATAGAGATGGATACCGGAAAACCAGTCGGCGACATAGGCGATGTTGTCATGGATAAACACCCGCCGTTCGCCACCGAAGTTGACGCCTTGTCCGAAGTCCAGGCCTTCGTTGCTTATTTGTGGCGGTGTTGCGCTAAAGTCGATCATTATCAGATTGTTATCAGCAATGGTATACACGGTGTTTAGCCCGGATTCTGAAAGGGGCCAAAAGCCGTGCAGGGTACCGGGCACTCTATATATAGAATGTATCGATGGCATGGCAGGTATATCAACATCAAGCGCTATAAGTTCTGATTCATCGTTGGCGACCAGGATGCGATCGCCATAGGCCATGACCTTGTCGATATTGCCAAGCTGCTGGTGACTGCCAATCCAGGTAATCTGCATGGGATCGGCGACGTCCAGTAAAGTCAGACCTCGCTCGCCTGCTGCGACATAGGCAGTCCCTTCATTGACCATGACATCCAGTGCCGGCCCGGTCGTTTGATAGTGGCCGACCTGTTTGATGTTTGTGACGTCCTTGATATCAAATGCTCTGAGGCCATCATCGCCAGTGGCCATGAACAGATGATCATGATCGACAGAAATATTTTTTGCGCGTGAACCCAGCTTCAGTTGTGTCAGCGTCTTAATCGTATCGGGTGTGGCGACATCCAGCACCAGCAATCTGTTCTGGTTTAACAGCACATAGGCACGATCCTGTGTGATGAAAAGATCGGTGATAGAAGCATTAATGGGATATTTGCCGTTTATTACCGGATTGTCAGGCCGGCTGATGTCGATGCGATACAGATTTTTCTCATCACAAAGATAGGCGTATTGGCCGGAGATGAAGATTTTTGTGATCGTATTGCCAATCGCAATCTGCTTGTTGATTCGCGGGGCCTCTTGATCATCGATATCGATGATCAAGAGGCCAGATTTGCCTGCAGCGACATAGGCATAATGCTCAACGATGGCAAGGTCATGAACATCGTGCCCGAATGACAGCGTGTGTTTTAGATAGGGTCCGCCGGGCTTGATGATCGCTTGTGCATTCTGGGATGCATCATCGACGTGTAGCTGGACGTCGGTTTGTTTGCCGGCAGTGACCTGGATGGGAAGTGTGGTTTCGGCGAAAGAGGTTTGGGGAAGGATTAAAATTAAGATAGCGATGAATAAATCTCCCCAACCCCTCTTTTTCAAAGAGGGGCTTTTGAGTTGTGTATAACTATGCCCCCTTTGACAAAGGGGGCCGCGCTTGGCGCGGTGGGGTTTTTTCAAGTGACTGGATGCCCGCCTGCGCGGACATGACGGCTTATTCAGAGATTCGTTGGGAAAGGCATGATGAAACGTATTCTTGTCATCGCGACCGAAGGGAGAGCTCTTTAAAGATTTCTCGCAGGGTCCCTCGCTACGCGAGGGACATGGCTCGAAATGACGACGCATTAGACCTTTCTTGGATCTACAATCTTGAGAATACCTGTTCCGAGGCAATGATGGTCGCCTTGATTTCATCCTTGCCGTGCGCAGACGAGACGAAGCCAGCCTCGAATGCCGATGGTGCAAGATAGACACCTTGAGCCAGCATCTCGTGATAGAACAGTTTGAAGCGATCGAGATTGCAGTTCATGACCTGGTTGTAGCTGTGGATGTTTTTTTCCCCGGTAAAGAACAGGCCGAACATGCCGCCGACATAGTTGGCGGTTAAGGGGATATTGAAGGCCTTGGCGCGGGTGACCAGGCCATCGGCCAGGCGCTTGGTCGTTGCGGTAAGTTCATCGTAGAACCCCGGCTTTTCGATTTGTGTCAGAGTGGCGAGCCCTGCCGCCATTGCAATCGGATTTCCGGAGAGTGTGCCGGCCTGATAGATCGGGCCGAGAGGCGCGATCTGTTCCATGATCCCTCTCTTGCCACCGAAGGCCCCGACCGGCAGCCCTCCTCCGATGATCTTGCCCAATGTGGTCAGATCAGGTTTCACATTATAGAGTTCCTGTGCTCCGCCGAGTGCGACGCGAAACCCCGTCATGACCTCATCAAAGATCAGCACGCTTTCATATTCATCACAGATCTCGCGCAGGCCCTGGAGAAATCCGGGCAGCGGCGGAATGCAGTTCATATTACCGGCGACGGGCTCGACGATAATACAGGCGATCTGATGACCGACATGAGAGAAGGCCTCGCGTACCTGATCAAGATCATTATAGGAAAGCGTGATGGTGTGTTCGGCCAGTGCGACCGGGACACCGGGCGAGGTCGGCACGCCCAATGTCAACATGCCGGAGCCGGCCTTGACCAGCAAGGAATCGGAATGTCCGTGATAACACCCTTCGAACTTGACGATCTTGTCGCGGCCGGTGAATCCGCGTGCCAGACGTATCGCGCTCATGGTGGCTTCAGTGCCGGAACTCACCATGCGCACCAGCTCGATCGAAGGGACCAGTTCACAGACCTTGTCTGCCATCCTGGTCTCGATCTCCGTCGGCGCACCGAAACCGAGGCCATTGCCGACGGCGGTCTTGACTGCCTTGACGACGGCGGGATGCGCGTGGCCGAGGATCATCGGACCCCACGAGGCGACATAATCGATATAACGTTTATCGTCTTCATCAATGAGAAACGGTCCTTCGCCGCGCTTGAAGAAGATGGGTTCGCCACCGACGCCGCGGAAGGCGCGCACCGGGGAATTTACGCCGCCGGGGATGTGGCGTTGGGCCTGGATGAACATATTGTGTGAACGTGCCATCTCAAATTCCTTTCTCAAAATTACTGCATTTGGTGATACTTTGTTAAAAATGAACTCAAAATGCGGGGCTGCGAAGCAGCAGACTATTGTGTAAACTCCGTTTTTTCGTTCATTTTTGCCTCGTCTCACCTGCATTCGTTAATTTTGAGACGAGTTCTGGTTACATGCTAACAAGTATCGAGTAAAAATAATTCTTATAGAATACTGGGTTACTGCCTGCGCGGGAATGACGCAAACTAATTAATCAGAATTTTTTTATATCATTTCACCGCAACGCGATATCGTTGCTCGCTGAACAGTTTTGCATAGTCTGCAGCAGCGGCCAGCACATCATTCTGTCCGAATAGCCCGTGAATCACTGCCACGGCATCGGCCCCGGCATCGATGAGCATGGCTGCATTATCCGGCGTGATGCCGCCGATGGCAACGACCGGTATCGATAGTTTTCTCTTTGCCCGTCGCAGCAGGTCGATCGGGGCGCACACAGTATCGGGCTTGGTCGATGATGGAAAAAAACTGCCAAAGGCCACATAATCGGCGCCCAGGCGTTGCGCCGTTATTGCACGTTGCAAATCGTTATAACATGACACGCCGATTATGGCTTGGCTGCCTAATGCCGCCCTCGCCTGCTGTATCGAGGCATCATCCCTGCCCAAATGCACGCCGTTCGCTGCAGTGGTCTTTGCCAGCATGGTGTCATCATTAATGATGAGCGGCACGTGATGTTGTTTGCATAAAGACAGTAATGTATGGACTTGCTGTATACGTTGGTGTTGATCTGTAGTTTTATTACGGTATTGAATAATGGCAGCGCCGCCGTGGATTGCCAGTCTGGTTTTACCGGGCAATTCTTCTTGTGTCAGGCCTTCATCCGTAATTGCGTACAGACCTTTTATGACCTCGCTATTCGTCTTCATGTCCGCGCGCCCAAAACAACCGGTTCGGTATAAATTGGCCCATGCCGATACGGTAGCCTTGCTTCAGCGCTTCCCATGTATATTCCTGTGCCTCATGTATTGCCGTAAAAGGGTCGATGCCCTGTGCGAGCAAACCGGCAATGGCCGAAGACAGCGTGCAGCCTGAGCCATGATACTTTCCGGGCAGTCTTTCCCAATCGAAAGTTTCTATCTGACGATGATTGCCGTAGAGAGTATTGGTGACATGAGGCGTGTTTTCGTGGGTGCCTGTTATCAATACGAACTCGCAGCCTTTATCGAGAATTTCCTGTGCACAGGCATCGAGATTATCTCCTTCGGGGGCAAGTAGCCGGGCTTCATTGCTGTTCGGTGTTAATATCGTGGTGAGCGGTAAAAGGAGCGTGACCATGGCATCCTGAATGTCAGCATCCGCCAGTTCAGAGCCGCCGCCTGCAATAAGCACAGGGTCCAGCACAACAGGCATCTCAGGATAATCGGTAAGCAGCGTATGAACGGCTTCGGCAATTTCAACGCTGCCCAGCATTCCTATCTTGAACACGGATACAGCGATATCTTCCAGCACGGCGCGGGACTGTTGAATCAACAGGGTTGGATCGACTGCGACATAGCCCTTGACATCCTGGGTATCCTGCACGGTAATAGCAGTAATGACAGGCGCGGCATGGCATCCCATGCTGGCAAGCGTTTCGATGTCGGCCTGGATACCGGCGCCGCCGGTGGGATCACTGCCTGAGATGGTCATTACGACCGGGATAGTTTGTTGCGTGGCCATTTAGCTTATGCCATATCCTTGATAAGAATCATGACTTCCATATGTTAATGAGCCGGCAGATTGTGAAATTGTGAGTGATAAAGCGGTCCCCAAGTCTTTGCCGGATGGCAAATCATTAGCCCTTGTATTTTTTTCTGGATTTATTAGGCTTGAAAAATATGAATCTCTATTCTAACACCAAACATAAGATGTTTAGCACACGCTACGATCATATATATGGTAAAAGCATAATTTATTGAAAATTCATCGCTAATTACCGTTTAAGAGGAAATCTGGGATTTAATATGAAGAAATATATCTGTGTGATATGTGGGTTTATTTATGATGAGGCCGCCGGATTGCCTGACCACGGGATTCCTCCGGGTACGCCATGGGATGAGCTTCCCCTTAATTGGACATGTCCCGAGTGCGGGGCAAGTAAGGAAGATTTCGAGATGGTCGAGATCTAATGATTACGTTTTGCCCAAAGCCATATTCCGGCTGCGGCCAGTAAGATAAACAATATTGCAGCAGCATCCATCACATAAACACCCCATGGACCGAGAATCCGGCCACTGTGTATATCAAGGATGACACGTTCCATCGGCAAACCGGAGCCACGGTAAGCCGTTACTAATTGCCGGTAAAGTTCAGCGGGAATTTCACTTGGTTTGGACCAGTTCGTCGAGGTGGTTGCCCTTTCCTGCCATTCAATAAAATCACTGTCGGTGATGTAGGTGCCATGGGCCGCGAGGATCAGTAATCTATCATTATCGTCGCTGGTTATCGCCCGCATGCCCGCAGGCACTCCATCGGCACTGCCAAGACGCTCGATAAGTTGTCCTGTCAGCGTTGTTAACAGTATTTGATCATTTACGGCGATGACAATAATATCGTTAAGTGTTGCTGCGCCAATCAGTTTGCCAGTGGTATCGGCTATCTCCTGTCCGTTAAAATATAGCCGCTGCCCTAACTGGCTGATCCAAGAGTTACCAGTTGAAAAGCTGACAGGGTTTTCAGGCGGTGCGATCCGGTACCAATCCAGCAGTACATCGGATTTAATCATGCGCGAATCCAGCTTTAGTGTTTCGGTGTGATTGAGTATTAATCCCGTCACCGCGAGAATGACGACAAACGCCGCCGCTGTAAGCCCCATGTAGCGATGCCATAGATATATCGAATGCCAGCGAATGCGATGTTTTTTCTTATGGTGTGCCATCGGCGTGGTTATGAAGATAGAGGGCAAGGCGCGCCAGTTTTGTCAATGCACGTACCGAGAGTGTTGCACCGGAAATACCGTCAATGTTGCGGTCCAGTTGTTTATTCTTGTGCAAGGTTGCCCCTTTATATTGATCGGTAAAAAACGGATAGCGTACCTCCATGCCCCTGTTCTCTCTATAAATAAGCACCTTGACCTGTTCAATCCTGTTGTCATTAATGACAATACCGGTCGTAATCGGTTGTTCCTTGCCGATCTCTTCAAGTATCCAGGCGGATTTGCCGTCACGCTGCCAGTAACGAAGCCGCAGGACACGGAGTTCATGCCCCAGGATTTCCTTGATGTCCGGCGCAAGTTCTTTCGTTACCCACAGCATTTTGGGTTTGGGCACATTTCCATTGAAGACGTCATTGATAAATGCCTGTGGTTGTTGATAGACATCACGCGCCATCGCCGTTTGGGCCATCATACAGAGAATTATTATTATAAAGAATCGTCTCATGTGCCTCTCAATAAAAAGGGTGCCCAAGAGCACCCCTCTCCAGCACGTTGGCAAACCTAATTTTAGTATTGAAAACCCACACCAAGATTAAAACCTTCATCATCGATGGCGCCGCTTTGTTCAACCATATCCAGTTTAAAAACAACGTCTTCATGTGGCCAGTAATTAAGGCCAATATCGGTTTGTTTTTTCTTGGTGTCTACGGATGATCCTGCCTCATTATCCCATTCATTAACTCGCGCAAATACACCGAGTTTATCTGTTATTTTAAAAGATGGTTCGACATACCAGCCCGTTTGTTCATCTCTGCCTAAAGCTGCAGGGCCGGATCCGTCAAGGTCCCACATGGCATAAAGCGCCTTGACAGTGGTCTTGCCACGAGTCACAACCGCATGGGTTTCAAACAGTGTTGCACCACCTGCAGTGGGATCGATGCCCTGGGTGATGTCGTCCTGGACATGAACCGTTGTTGCGATTTCTGTGCCGGGCAATCCTGTCCATTTGACACGGCCAGTGTAAGCCAGGTTTTCAGCAGGAGCGTTAGATACCTTATTCCGTCCACTGCGTGGTAGATAATTAGCACTTTCAAGACCTGAAGTGACGGCTACATCATAGCTCCAGCCGGGCGCGAGTTCACCATTGACTCCGACACCGCCTTCCCACCAGGTGGTAGGAATGATAGCATTTTCGACCGGGTTTCGTTCCACCCCGTAAAATACAGGAGGTTCGTGTGTTTCATTCATGATGCCTACCGGTATCAAGAAAAGACCGGTGCGGGCGGTATGGTTGTCATTCAGGTCGATATCTATGTAGGCCTGCTCGAGTTCAACTTCACCATTTTGACCTTCGCCGGCTATCGAGTGCTCTAATTCGAATTCGGAATTCAGCCTGATGCGATCTGAAAATTGATGGTTGATAAACAATACGAAGCGATGAAAATCGATCTTTTTGCCGCTGTCCAGGTTGTTATAATGAAGTTCACCATAACCACCGATATGAGTTTTACTGTCGGCAGTACCTGCTGTCCCGCCTTGTTCCAGCATCTCTGCTGTCATATCTACTTTTTGTTCCAGTTCCATAAATGCGTCGGATAGTTCTTCCAGAGTGGTGGGTTGAGCCGCATACAGCGGCGATGTGAAACTCAGTCCTGCCAGTGATAATAGGCAAGTAATGGCAATAGGCGATTTCATGGGTAAAGGTCTCCTTTAATATAATTAGGTTATATTATTGATTTATATATTTTTATTATTCGTCGCACGGTGTGCGGCATCAGTGTTGACATTATTAATGATAATCATTATCATTCGTATTTGCAACACAATATTTCGATAAGGCTGGAGATGAGCTTGAAACAAACAGCCGGAGTTTCAAGAGCGCGTTACTTTGTTGATGCCTGGATTGACCAGGGTGCGCAGTGTTTGGAAATTCAGGATGCGGATTCCGGAGCAGTAAAACTTCGTTGGGTTTACAACAAAGTACCGGATCAATATTTGACTTCAAACAAATATTGTGGCGGCGAACATGTTTGTTCCGCTTGTAAAGGACTCCAAAGGTTGTTTAAAGAATTATTTCTATTGTCATGCAGCAGCAAAATTAATCTTATCGAACGTGCCGTTACACAGAGAATGGGGGAAGAGTGCCTCTTGTGTAATGCATGTAATACTGAGGATGACGAATTAATTAGATATCATGATTCACTGCTGTCCCGTTAACTTTCACAGTAAAGCCATCTGATTAATATTGATGTTTACTGCCCGTGGCGGATCGCCACGGAGTAGTGCCATCAAGTCTCGTTTTTCAAACAGGTTAAGTTGCAATAGT
>Ga0214472_10003157_pt1 | contig 17515 bp, 18 predicted proteins | sample RVTome_6_FD_207662 | JGI IMG/M metagenome (GOLD analysis project Ga0214472, IMG submission 207662) | Soil microbial communities from uranium-contaminated site in the Upper Colorado River Basin, Wyoming, United States - RVT140D175 | ecosystem: Environmental > Terrestrial > Soil > Contaminated >... | reverse complement strand
CAAGAAGACCTATGGATAACACAACCAGAGCAACTAATACTTCTAAAAGAGAAAAACCAGCAGTTTTTTTAATCAGGGTTTTGGATATTGTATTTTTCATTATGGGCAACTCGATGAAGCAACTCTGGCATGACCGGAAATTTTGACGGTGACTGTTCTAATATAATCTTTGCCACTGGTACATACATCAGGTGTTAATGTAAGTTTTACATCTTTGTCTTCTGTTATATCACCTTCGGGCTCGTAAACAATGGTGTTTACAGCAGCATCGTCTTTATCTTTAACAATCAGGTTCGCATTTTCTATTGCATCAAAGTAACGTATTGCAGTGTCTTCAGTATCAGAGAAATCACCATCATTATTTCCATCAATACGGATCAACCAGCCTCCTGACCAGTCATTACCCGCTGTAATAGGTTCAACCCTGACATCAACGGCACGACTGATCGTTTCATTTCTTGCATTATGCAATGATGTCAATATGGAGTTTGCTTGCGCAACGATTCGGTTTTCCTTAATAAAAACGCCCATACCGGGTACAGCAATCATGGAGAGTACTCCCACAATGGAAACAACGATTAAGAGCTCGATAATAGTAAAGCCGGAATATTTTTTTAATATCATCAATTGATAATCCCTAAACGGTTTATGTGCACAATGTAATTTATAGCACGTAAAAAATTATTTTTTTGACAAAAATGACGAATGGTCGAATCAGCCAGATGAATGGTAAGGCTGTCTATTAAACTGTGAACTGGTTAACATTAGAAAAATGAGCAAAACTGATTATATTATTATTGGCGGCGGCATTATTGGCATGATGACTGCGCGGGAATTGGCGATTCAAGGCGCAAGAGTTGCTATTTTTGAACGTAAAAATTTAGGTATGGAAACATCCTGGGCTGCTGGCGGAATATTGTCTTCCATGCGTCCCTGGGCTGAGTCTTCTGCTTCTATGTTGTTATCTGAACAAGGGAAAAAGCTTTATCCGGATTACGTTGAACTTTTAAATCAGGAAACTGGTATTGATTCGGAATATATCCGATCGGGTTTAGTTATTATCGATGAAGATCATGCAGCAAAAACGAAAGCCTGGGCGCATAGCGGAAATGTTAAATTGATGGAAGATATCAATAACATTTCTTGTGATATCAAATTACCTAATTATTCAGTTTTTTTGCCAGACATAGCACAAGTAAGACCCCCCAAACTGCTAAAAGCTTTGCGCAAAAGTTTAGAAGACTCATCTGTTTCAATTTACGAAAATACAGAAATCACTGATTTAGGAATAAAGAATAATCAATTTCAGTTTGTGGAATTTAGTGGAAGCAAAGTAGTTGCTGACGCAGTCATTATTACTGCTGGAGTCTGGAGCAAGTCTATACTGGGCGATATTAAGTCGGAGATAAATATCAAGCCAATACGAGGACAGATGCTTTGTGTCAAATCTGATGAGAAAATTCTGGATAAGATAATATTGGATGGTGCTCATTATTTAATTCCACGTCGGGATGGTCATATATTAATAGGCAGTACGATGGAAGATGTCGGCTTTGTTAATGAAACGACAAAAATAGGTAGAAAGGAATTGTTGGATTGGGCTAATTCAATTTATCCAGCTATCAATAAAGCAACACCAGTTAGCCATTGGTCAGGCTTACGTCCTTCAACGGCTGCAAATATACCTATTATCGGGCAAATACCGGGTTTTAAAAATGTTTACCTTAACACCGGTCATTTCAGAAAAGGAATATTACAAGCGCCATCATCGGCCAGATTATTAGTTGATAATATATTAGGGAAAGATACATTTATGGATATAGAAAATTTTAATCTGGAATGCCAGAAAAAAACGTTAGAGCTTGTCTAATTTGTCAGTCTTGATGTTATTATGCGTGTTGAAAACTTAAGCTGATTTCTCTATAAAGACACACTCAAAATATTGCCGGAATAGCTCAGTTGGTAGAGCAATGCATTCGTAACGCATAGGTCGGAGGTTCGATCCCTCTTTCCGGCACCAGAATTAAATAAGCCCCTAAGTAAGGGGCTTATTTATTGGTTTATAAAGTCTAGAGTTAGCTTTTAAAAAGTAGCTTTTATACCGATAAACCCACTTATAGGCTGGCCAACACCGACAAATCGATTATCAGTGAACCCGCCAAAGCCTGGTACTTCATCAGGTTCACCCAATAAGCCAAAACTTTCATACTCTTGGTCAAATAGGTTATCTATACGTGCAAAGACACTGAATACATCTGTTACCTGGTATCTGCCTCGTAAATTGACAGTGGCATATCCATCAAGACGACCAAGTTGATTTGATTCATCACCACGTACAAATACGCCTGATTTATAAAGAAGGTCACCACCCACACTGAATCTGGAAGTAAATCGATAATCGCCTCCGAATTTCAAGGTGTGTTCAGGAATGCCAGGGATGAAATCCCCTGCTTGTACCTGAATTAAACCATTAGCATCGGCATTTGGGTTGTTTGCACTACTTGATTCGAACGCATCCTCAAAAGTCGCGCTTACATAACTGTAGTTCATGAACCAAAGAAAACGTTCCACATTACCGGCCAATGATAATTCTGCACCAACGCGTTCTGTATCTCCGATATTATCGAAGAAACCTTCGTTGCCAGAAACACCACCGGTGTTTTGAAAAATAATGTCATCATTATTAGTTGTATGGAATGCACCTACACTCCAACCAACATTTTCTAAAATTCCTAAACTAGGGATACTTCCCCTAAAACCACCTTCGAAACTTTTAGCCACGACTTGATCTAGTGGAGGGTCAGCAAGGAAACCATTAGGTAAACTACACGGTGCATTTGCATCAGCACAAGCTAATTCAACTGCCGTCGGTGCACGTGCAGATTCACTATAACTGAAAAAACTGCTTAGTCTTGGCTGAATAGCATAAGTAAATCCAAGTGAAGGATTGAAACGATTGTATTCATGTTCGCCATTTAATAAAGGTTGAGAATCGGTGAAGCCTCTTCCCATACCATCTGCGATTTTGATATCGGTATGATTAAACCGACCTGAAAAAGTTAAATCCAGTTTATCCGTCGCTGAAAATGTGTCAGTGATATACAAAGAAGCACTCCATGTTTCAGAGTTAATTGCGGTTCCTTCTTCCGGCACGAAAATACCCGTAGCCATAGTGCTTCTAGCTGCTGTTAATGAGGCGAGTTCCTGACTGGAATCAAATACCACGTCACCATAATTAAATGCGGTACCAACAATTAATTGATTTGCTTTACTAAACAAATCACCTAAAAATACACTTTGTACGTTACCACCATAGTATTCTTGTGTACGGTCACTACGGTTGTTTAATCCATTCAGCTCATCAATATCAAGACCAGCTGCAGTTATCTGTGCATTGTTTTCATCAACATTATTTCCAAATTGATCTTCAACAATTTCGAAGTCAATGTTATTCGCGTTTAATTGTGCAGTTGTCACACCTGCATCACAATCTAAACCGGCATCTTCTACATCGTCTTCATCAAGTTCTGCTAAGACTTCAACACCATCAATTGTACATTCCTCAAATTCGGTTCCATCACCGTTAAATGAATCCGTTTCATTGAGACGATAGAACGCATTACCTGATACTTGAATGGTATCTGATAACCAATGCTGCCCCTGGCCTTGTAAGAAGATCATTTCATTAACGGTTTGGTCTGGTGATGTGAATACTGCCGAGTAATCCTGATTAGCAAGTTCTATTGGTATTGCGCCATTACCAATTAAATCATTGTCAGCATAGTTGACGTTCAAATCCAAGCTAGTACGGGTTCCATTACGATAACTTAATGAACCATATAGGTTTAAGGAATCAGACGGTGAGGCATCGCGCCAACCTTCCTCATCAAGATATTGAACCATGCCATAATAACCAAAAGTTCCATCATTGCCGCCATGTTCAGCTGTTAATACTAGGCGTTCTTGTGGCATGCCACCGTAAATTTCAAAATCTGTTCCGGTGTAGTTAAAGCCATTTTTTGTTTCGATACTGATTGCACCACCAAGTGTATTCAAACCAAATACAGGATTGGCGCCGCCAACGAGATTCATCGAATGTATCGATGCTTCAGGTAATAAATCCCAATTTACTGTATCACCAAAAACTTCATTAACTCGGACACCGTTTTGATAAACGGCCAAACCTTGTGGTAAGCCAAGCAAGGGGGAGGCAGTAAAACCACGATATTGAACATCGGGTTGCAGCGGATTATTTTGCGCATCGTTAATAACAACGCTACTGAAACTTCGATTCATTAAATCAGTAAGATCGAGACTCGTCGTTCTATCAAAGTCATCTGCTGATGAAGATTGAACATTATATGGTATTTTTTCTTTTGGTAATCCAACACCTAAAACAGGCGTGATCCCGATTACTTCAATAGCTTCATTTTCCTGAACATCTCCTGCCGCGAAAATAGTTTGAGATGTTGCGATTACGAAAAAAGATGCTGTAAAGGCTGCAATACGATGTGCAGACATAATATTTACCCCCAAAGTAATATATCTGTAATTATTATTAGGGGAGCGAGCTTAGCGAGATATCTATATGAATAGAAGAGAGATTCTTCCTGGAAATAACGGGAAAAATTCCTGAAATTTTTGATTAACTATTTTTACAGGTGTTCTTCCAGAATTTCGCGCTCTTCTTCGCTGATTTTTGCATTTTGAAGACGATTTTTTATCATGTCTTTGTTGATATGACCCGCTTCAATTAAATTACGTTTTTCCTCAGGAGACAGTGAATCCATGAAAAAGAGATTACTGGGAGGATAGTAACCCGCGTCAATAATGACATTGGCCTCATTGGCCATTAGTCGATATTTGCCAATATTTTTGTTAAGTCGCTCATCAGCAAATTTTTTATCCGCTATGCCAGATGTATATATAGAGTGGATTTCCATTTTATAACTGATGATGTGCCCTGGATCGTCGGTCTTCTCAATATCCGCTTCAATGTGTTCAAGTCGAGGATGTAATAGTTCACGTAAGGTATCGAGTACTTCCTGGTCTTCGAGTCGTTCCGAATAAATATCCAGAATATTATCAATCGCTAATTGCGTGTAGGTATCTGTCGTAAACAATTCATGCATTCGATAGGTCAGTAGTTTGAAAGAACGGAATCCCAATTGTTGCTGAATATCGGTCAGGTCACGAATGTGCTTGTTAAAGCCAAGAGCACAAACCAGTTGCGTATGATTAAGCTCGAGTTGAGCCGCGACCATATTGATACGTTTGATGAAATCAGTTTCATCATCGCTACTGGTTTTGTAAAAAATCCGAACCAGTTCGTCGTCTGAGGCGGTCAATAATTCAGTAAAACTTGGCATAGTGGTTTAATTAATTTTCACGGTTCATTTTTAAGTGATCATATAGGATTTTCTTTTCAACATCTGTAATGTTTGAATCACTAAGTCGCGTTTCGATCAAATCTCTCGGTATTAATCCTTTATTAAGAAGCTTTCTTTTTTCCTGCGGCAATATTGTATCGCGAAAGAAGACATCGCCGGCAGGAATAATTTTATTTTCGACAATTAATGTCACTTCATTTAATAGCGCACGAAATCCGCTATCAGACTTATCAAGCCGCTCTTCAACAAAATCGATCCCGACAATCCCGTCAGAATAAATCGCTCGCATTTCTTCCTTATATTTATCAATAATAAGGGAGTTTACTGTTTCCTCAATTCTCTTTTCTATCGACTGTAGCCGATTCGATAAAAGATATTCCATTATCTGTTTATTTTTCACATCATTTTTAACAATAGCGTAAATCGATAAAATATTATCCAGGGTTAATAATTTATAAATATCCGTGGTGAAGAATTCATTGCGGGCATTCATCAAACCGTCATAATTTTCAAACCCGAGTATTGGCGCTATTTCAGGTAGTTTTCTGACAGCTTTGTTAAAGCCAATAGCACAGATTAATTGTGCTTCACGAAGCTTTAATTGAATGGCAATCATTTCAGCCTTGTTCTCGGCAAGTTCTTCAGAAATATTGAATTTATACAGAAGTTGTAGCAGTTCTTCTTCACTGAAGTTTAGTATTTCTTTAAACGAGGCCATTAACAGTTTTCCCCGTTCAGCTTATTAACGTAACAAGCCTTGAAGTATGCCGGTGTTTCGAATCCATGGTTTGGATTGTTGTATTGCCACAGGTAATTCGCTAATAGCAAGTTCTGCATTTTGATAAGTATCATATAAACCATAAATAGCAGTATAACGGGTAATTCCATTAACAATAACTTCTATATAACCTGCTTTGGAATCCAGTTTTGAAGCATTAATATATTTAATGATATCATTTTCACTAACGACACTTCCAAGCTGAATAGTGTAGTTATCAGCGGGTTGTTGTCTAAGCCAGTCGCTTAAGTTTAGATTATTTGTCGTTTCCGGCAGACTACTATTTATTGTTTCAGATTCAGCCGGGTTAGTTATTTTTTTTTCTGGAACCGCTGTCGCAGTTTCATTCTTTGCTACGGTTGTTTTGATTTTTGCAGGTAATGTTCGTAATTTTTCCAGGGCTTCCTGCAAGCCTTGATCTGCTGCAAGTTGATACCATTCTTTTGCCCTATTTAAATCTTTCTGAACACCATAACCATTTTCATAGAACACACCGAGATTAAATTGTGCTTGAGCTACATTTTGTTCTGCGGCTTTATTAAACCATTTTAATGCGGTGGCATAATTCTTTTCCTTGCTTTGACCAAAGGCATACATAACGGCCAAACTGTATTGTGCGTTACCGTGTCCTTGTTCAGCCGCAGCATCAAATAACTTTGCAGCTTTTACATAATCTTTAGGAATGCCTATACCCCGGTAATACATTAAGCCAAGATTGAACTGGGAATCGGCAATGCCGGCATTAGCTGACATTTCCCACCATTTTGCCGCTTCAATATAATTTTGTTCTACACCCTGGCCCTGAAAATACTTCACGCCAATATCATGTTGCACTAAAGGCACACCTTGCTCAGCGGCCATTAAGTACCATTTAATTGATTCAGCGGGACTCTTTTCTACACCATGGCCATAGTCGTACATCAGTCCTAAAGTAATTTGTGCCTGAGAATTACCTTCTTCTGCCAAAGGTTTAAGAATCTTTAATGCGAGTTCGTAATCCTGACTAAGATACGCCTGTTTTCCTTCTTCATAAGTCGCGGCATAAATTGAAGTAGAAAACAGGAAGAGCAGGCAAAACAGACAATGAGACATATTCATCCATGAATATTTATCTTTATAAGTATAGCCTGAATTCGTGTTCATATAATTCCCATTGTCACGAGATTGTGATTACCAAGTGTAATATTCTACGCCATCGTTTTAGCAAGAGTGAATATTTCTTCTGCATCAAATAACTGATCATTACTTTCAAATAATTTTTCAATGCAGGCTCTGTGTAATGCTAGTTTCAAAGTACCGAAACCAATCGCGCCCCACACGATTTTTCCATGCCGTTCCTGACCTCTATCCATCATGTCAGTACCACCAATGCCAATCGGAGGGGTCGCATTTGCGTCAGCCATTAATTCAATGTTGCTGTTATTTTCCCAGTGTTCTGCTTTTAGTAATTCAATGCCCGCTGCACCTGTAGCGAAAACGATTTGCGCATCTTCAATCAACTTTCCTCTGGCATCACAATCTGCTGCTTCAGCCGGAGTAATGTCAACATCAAAGCTTGTTTTCATGTCCGCACAAGCTTGCTCAGAACGTGTCAATTGGCGGGAGCTGACAATCACTTCACTAGCGCCTTCTTTAGCCAGCATAATTGCTGCGCGTTGTCCTACCGGGCCGGTGCCGGCCAAAACAACGGCCTTTTTACCTTTAATTTCACCGCTACTTAATAATTTAGCGACACCGGCTGCGGCGGTGGTATTGCTGCCATTACTGTCGAGCATGACTGAAACGCGAAAGTCAGCAAAAAAGTTTTTTTGAACTGCTTTAAACAATTTTTCACCTGCAACCATATCGCTACCACCGACAAAAAAGGCCGTGTATTTTTTTTCTTTTGGGGCACGTGTGAAAATGGCACCTTCTACCAATGGCGTAACATTGTCAGGCGTAACACTTCCATGTCCGATGACATGGTCGGCACCGCCATCATAAGCAACGACAGTATCGAATACGGCTGGATGAACATCGGTATCAAGTTGGAAAAGCAGCTTTTTCATTGTTGTTAGTTCCTATGGAAATTATCCTGTATAAAATAAAAATCACGTAATCAATAAGTTATGTGATAATTGAACGTATTTTATCAGAATGGTAGTTTCAAAAAACGCATAAGGTACCTGATGCGGGATTATGCGACAAGCCGACAATTTATTTAACGAATTTATAGGTTTACTAAAACTTACCGTTTTATGGGCGACTAGCATATAATCGCCGTCTTTTTTTGACGTTTCTGGGGGAGAGCACATGATAAAAGATATGACAATTCAGACATTTCTGGATGAATTGGCAAGCAAGTCATCGACACCAGGTGGTGGTGGTGCGGCTGCCGTTTCCGGTGCGATGGGCGCGGCTTTAATCAGCATGGTGGCCAATTTTACCATTGGTAAAAAAGGTTGCGAAGATGTTGAAGAAGAGTGCAAAGAGATTCTTGCTAAATCGGAGCAGTTACGATCACAATTAACTGATGCTATTAATGACGATGTTGTTGTTTTCAATAGAGTAATGGCTTCATACGGTATGCCAAAAGAGACTGATGAAGAAAAAACAGCGCGTACTGCCGAAATCCAGGCTGCATTAAAAGAAGCAACCGATGTTCCGCTGCAATGTGCGAAATTATGCAGAGAAGTAATCAATCTAAGCCAACCGATTGCAGACAAAGGTAATAATAATGTCATCAGTGATGCCGGCGTTGCTGTATTAGCAGGTTATGCCGGATTAAGAAGTGCGGCGTTGAATGTCTATATCAACATTGGTGGTATCAAGGACAAGGAATTTGCTGATGACCGCCGTCAACAATTGGAATCGTTGTTGGATGGTATGGATACGTTAAAAGAAAGCATCTACGAATTAGTTAAAAGTAAATTGTAGGTTATGGGTTATAGGGGATAGGGGATGGGGGCGTAGTTCGTATCTCGCTGTTCGGTGTTCAAGGTTCAAGACACGGGATACGAACTACGAGATACGGGCTTCTTATCACGCTTCACGTTTCACTTTCCCCTATCCCTTACAACCTATCCGCATCGAGAAATCGATTGCTTTGACATGTTTAGTCAAGGCTCCTATCGAAATGTAATCAACACCGGTTTCAGCTATAGCGCGTATAGTTTGTTTATCAATATTGCCGGAAGCTTCCAGTTTGGTTCGCCCTTTGGTTATTAAAACGGCTTTATTAAGTTGAGCAATATTAAAGTTATCCAGTAATATTTGATCTGGGTTGGCTTTGAGCGCTTCTTCCAGTTCTAGTAGTGATTCCACTTCCACTTCGACAGGCACGTTTTTTTTCCTGGCTATGGTAATGGCTTCAGTAATGCTTCCTGCTGCCATGATATGGTTTTCTTTGATTAAAATAGCATCATAAAGTCCAATTCTATGATTTTTGCCGCCACCACAAGTTACGGCATATTTTTGTGCAATACGTAAGCCAGGAATTGTTTTTCGTGTATCGAGTATTTTTGTCTTGGTGTCTTTTATTAAATTCACAAAACAAGCAACAGAAGTTGCTGTTGCAGAAAGTGTCTGTAAAAAATTTATCGCTGTTCGTTCGCCGGTTAAAATTGATCGAGCAGAGCCACTTAGTTCACACAACTTCTGATTTGGCTTAATGACGTCACCATCATTAACAGACCAGTCAATTTGAACAGACGCATCCAGTTGATTAAAAACTTCATTGAACCATTGTTTACCTGCCAGTGTTGCATGCTCCCGGGTAATCAGTGTTGCTGACGCCGTTGCATCTTCAGGGATTAATTCAGCGGTAATGTCACCTGAACCAACATCTTCGTTTAATGCCGTTTTTACATTAGCAATGATTTCGCTCTGATCGATTACCATTTTGCGTTTTTATTATTGAAGTATTGTCGAGTCTTACTAAATACCACCGGGCTAAGTAAAAGTAGTGCGACAAGATTAGGTAACGCCATCAGTCCATTAAGTACATCAGCAAAAGTCCAGACAAGTTCCAGTTTCATAATGGCACCTATAAAAATCGCACAGATCCAAAGCAGACGATAAGGTTTAATAATTTTTGTACCAAATAAATATTCTGCACTACGTTCTCCGTAATAACTCCAACCTAGTATGGTAGTAAAAGCAAATAAGATCAGTCCAAAACTAACGACATAACCACCATAACCGTAGAGTCCAATTGAAAAAGCCTGTGAAGACATACTGACACCTTTCAAACCGCTTTCCCATGAACCAGTGAGTATGATTACAAATGCAGTCAGGCTACATATTATTATGGTATCGATAAACGTACCGAGCATGGCAACCATGCCTTGTTTGACTGGATCATTAGTTTGCGCTGCGGCATGTGCGATAGGTGCGCTACCGAGTCCGGCTTCATTTGAAAAAATACCTCGGGCAAAACCCCAGCGTATAGCCATCCAGATTGTCGCGCCAAGAAAGCCGCCACTTGCGGTAGATCCGGTAAATGCACTTTTGAGAATCAGCGAAACAGCATCAGGCATTTTTTCAATGTTCAGAATAACAATGACCACTGCTGCAAGGATATAAGCGAATGTCATGAAAGGAACAAGTTTCGCGGCGACTTGAGCAATACGTTTAACACCGCCGATAATGACCAAGGCAGCCAGTATTGCCATGACTATGCCTGTAACCCATGTTGGAATGTTAAAGCTTGAATAAACTTCGTCCGCCACGGAGTTAGATTGCACCATATTACCGATGCCAAACGCAGCAAACATGGCAAAAAAGGAAAATAAAGCTGCCATCCAGCGCCACTTATCACCCAGGCCATTTCGTATGTAATACATGGGGCCGCCAACATAATTACCCAATTCGTCCGTTTCCCGATAACTGACAGCGAGTACTGCTTCTGCATATTTTGTTGCCATGCCAAATAAGGCAATGACCCACATCCAGAAAATAGCACCGGGGCCGCCGAAATAAATCGCTGTTGCAACACCGGCAATATTGCCTGTACCGACGGTGGCGGATAGTGCTGTCATTAAGGCCTGAAAAGGGGTGATATCGCCTGCTATATGTGATGTTTCCTTTCGGCCTTGCCACAAGGTTTGAAAGGCAAGGGGAATTTTTCGCCAGGGCATGGCGCGAAGTCCGATAGTGAGATATATGCCCACAACCGTTAATAAGGGAATAAGTAAAAACTCTCCCCAGATAATGCTGCTAAGCGTGTTTAGTTTGTCCTGTAACCACGGCATATTATTATTCTCGTTTGCTTGGTTATAAGTTATTGAATAGAGACAGTTTAATCGTTTATGGTCAATATTGTCTAATCAGTAGTTTATCGCCCTCCTGAGAAAAATTGAGATGTTTTAGAAAACTCATTCCCAGAAGGATTTCTTCTCCTTCAAAATAGGGATTTATATTGGCTTTAACATCATGCAGCTTTATTGGACCAAGGCTCACAAGTTTCAGTCTCGTTGCGTAAACGTCTATTTCTCCATTGGCTGTATCAACGGGAAACTTTATTCCTGCTTTCAGCTTTAAACGCTGAGCAATTTTTTCGGGAATACTGATATTTGTTGCACCTGTGTCGAGCATAAATACGACGGGCTGATTATTAATAGTGCCATTTGCAACGTAATGTCCATAACGGTTTCGCTGTAATTCAACTTCCTTATTAATATCCGTTTGATTTAAAGCGAGGTTTTGATTGGGATTATTTTCTTTATCCAGATAATTAGAAAAAAGCATGGTCAATAAGCCAAGCGCCATAATCCAGCAAAGAGTTACCATGCCGCTGCCTAAACGTTTTTGAAAGTTTTCTTCACTCATTAATTAAGATTTTGTCACAAATGCCGCTATAAGTGCTACTGAAACGAATTTTTAAGGTTATGCATCATATTAAATATCAATTAGTCAGCTTGCTGCTTGTTGTTTTTCTTGGCTCTTTAACGACATTTTCATCATTTGCGGCGGATGAAGTGCCGGATGAAAAAACAAACGAGTTGAAATTCTTTACGGCGGCTAAACAAGGACGCCTGAGCCAGGTGAAAGCAATGTTGTCTGCTGGAATGAATGTCAATTCTAAAAATACAGCAGGGCGTACGGCATTGATGGGCGCAGCCTACTACGGAAATAAAAGTATTGTTAAGGAACTTGTGGCAGAAGGCGTTGATGTTAATTTGGCAGATGAACAAGGAACAACGGCATTAATGTTAGCCGTCGCAAATAAACGCATAGAGATTGTTGATGTCCTTTTGATTGCCGGTGCAGATGTCACACTTGCGGATAAAAAAGAGAAAACAGCTCTGACCATGGCGGAAAAAACAAAGGATAAGAAGTTAATTAAACTTTTAGAATCTGCTACTGAGTAACTTAGTTAAATACCAATCTTACACCTGCAAATATATGTCGCTTGTCCGCATTATAGTAATTGCGGAAGCTGACACGTTTAATCCGTTCTTTTGAATACTTGCTAGCACCTCTTAATACATAATGTTCCCCATCAAAATAAGGTACTGAATAGCCTTCGTAAGGATAAGCTGAGAAATTTTTGTAAGGATAGAACGTATTGTTACACCATTCCCATGTTAGCGAACTTTGTTCCAGGCAATTATTTGTAGCAGCCGCTTCCCATTCATGTTCATGTGGTAAACGCGCGCCATTCCATTTGGCAAACGCTTCTGCTTCGTAATAACTCAGGCCATAAACAGGATCATTCTCTTCAAGAGAATAAACGCCATTATGATCAACACCGTAGTAGATAGAATTTTTATCAAGACGCCAATGATGTGGGTGCTTATATTGAGTTGCATTAATCCATTGCCAGCCTTCATTAGACCAGCACTCTTTTGCAGTATAACCACCGTCACTAATAAATTGTAAATATTCACCGTTACTAACAGGTCGTGTTGAAATCTTAAAAGAATTTAATCTAACGGAATGTGCCGGCTGTTCATTATCATAAGCGAGTTCTTTTTTATTTGAACCGATGTTGTATGTGTCCGCTGCAATAGTTTGTGTTTTTGGTATTAACTTCTTCGGCATTAATTTTTTGACGGTAGCAAATTCAGTATTTAATAGTTGTAACTGCATTTCGGTTAATACCATGTGTATGGTTTCAATATGTTGCGAATAATGCTGGATTAAAAAATGAATTAAATAATTTTTTTCTAATAAGTGATGAGAGTTTTTTTTAAGAATTTCTGACACAAGTAAATCACGATTTTCAGCTTGATGTTGTTTGGCCCAATATAGCAACTCGGTTTTCTCAGGTAAGGCTGAACTTCGAGACGGTTTATGACTTAACTCCGGGACATAAAGCGATTTTAGTGAATCATCAATAGCTTGTTGGCCAAGTAATTGTTCTCTGATCCAATAGGATTCTGTATAAACACAATGCCCCAAATGCCAGCCAATCGGGCTTAAGTCAGGATGAAATTGCTGCTGATGATTTTTTTCAGGAATAGAACTGACGATGTTAACGACTTCATTTTGTAAGGCATGTAATTCTTCAAGCAGTTCTTTCATAAATCAAATTGATTAATAATGCTCGAATTGTTAAAGCTGATCAGACTGTGTTCAGGGAATGTTATCCATTCATCATTTGGTGTTAATGGTTCTGAAGCAATTCTGATATTGTCATCACCTATTGAATAGTAAAGGCTGGGGCAGTTGCCATTTAATGCATGACGACAGGCATAGAGTGTTTCTCCATCACTGATTACGAGATTTAACAACGCCGTTACATTATTTTTACAAACTGATTTTAAATCATGCATCAAACTTATGATGGCATCGGTTAATGATTTTTGTGTCAGTAAGTGTTGCTGCAATAGGGCAAATAAATAAAGTGAATCGCTATTGCCATTGATTTCAGCACGAATGTCATTGGATAAAATATCCAGCAAACCGGCTTTGGTATTTTTGTCAAAAGGTTTTAGGAAACCGTTATGAGTAAAAATTAACCCATCTTTTATGAAAGGCTGTGTGTTTGCTTCACTAATTCCCTGGCCGGGTGTTGCGCTGCGAACATTTGCCAGCCACAGTCGACTACTGAGTGAACGTCCAAGGCCATCAAGGTTTGTGTCTGACCAGATGGGTAATACATTTTTATAAGTGCATGGCGTATTGTCAATTGCCAACCATGCGACACCATAACCATCAGCATTTAACGTTCCTTCCTGCATTTCTTTTGGTGCCCAGGATTGTTTGACGAGACTGTGCTCAGGTTCCTGTAAAAACTGGTACAGGGTAATTTCTTTCCCTAGATAAGCGGCTAATCGACACATTAAAATTTTCTCTTCAATTTTTCTCTTTGGGCATGCGATGCTGGTATAGTTAGGGAATCTTTAAACAAGTACTCATACCGTCATGCCCGCGCAGGCTGGCATCCAGTCAGTGTTTATTTTCACTGGATTCCCGTTTGCACGGGAATGACAATATTGGGTCAAATTAAACTTAATTAAAGTTCCTTTAGTTACAAGCTTAACAGTCTAGTAAAGGCATTGAAATTGGATAAAGCAGATTATCACATTGACGAGCAAGGCGAATGGTTGTCTGGATCACGAATTGTCACTTCGCCAAATTGTGATGATCGTCCGGAAATATCGGATATAGATTTACTAGTCATACACGGCATCAGTTTGCCACCGAAAGAATACGGTGGAGATTTTATTGACCAGTTGTTCACTAATACATTGGATGCCAAAGCACATCCTTATTTCGAAGAAATACAAGGATTACGCGTGTCATCGCATTTGCTTATCGATCGCAAGGGCAAGGTGACACAATATGTTCCCTTTATTAAACGAGCCTGGCATGCGGGCGAGTCTAGTTTCTGTGGCCGTAGTCAATGTAATGATTTTGCCATTGGCATAGAACTGGAAGGTTGTGATGAGGAAGCATATTGCGATATTCAATATGAAACGCTGGCGCAAATTACTAATTTGTTATGCCAGCGCTGGCAGAAGATAACAAAAGATCGTATTGTGGGTCATAGTGATATCGCGCCGGGAAGAAAGACTGATCCGGGGGCGGCTTTTGACAAAGACTATTATTTTTCATTACTAAAACTATGACGCTGATTTTTATACTTATTGCACTAGGTCTGGATTTTTTTCTAGGCGGACTTGAACGTTACCGAAATTATAACTGGTTTACTGCCTTATTTTATTTTCTGGAAAAACGACTGGGACATTATAAATTTTGGGATGGGTCATTTGGTTTACTTGCTTTGTTAGCCATACCGGTTTTAAGTTTGTTTATTATTGTATCCGCTTTAGATCATTGGTCATCAATATTAGAAGGCGTATTTACATTACTTGTATTAATTTATTGTCTCGCACCGGAAGCTTTGGATGATCGACTTGACCATTTTATTTTTGCAATTGATGAAGGTGATACCGATAGCATTTCTTTGTTAAGCGATGAATTAATTGATCTAACAGTAACAGATGAAGAAGATACAAGTGAAGCAGCAGTTATCAAGTCTGCTTTAGTTGAAGCACACAAAAGAAGCTTTGCCGTTATTTTCTGGTTTCTTATTCTTGGTGTAGTGGGTGCTTTATTGTATCGACTTGTCGATGAATTAAACGATGAACTCAATGAAATTCGCGGTGGTTTTGCAGATAGCACAAATGTTCTATTAAATATTCTTGAATGGCCATCATCCAGAATAATGATTATCGGGATGGCATTGGCAGGCAGTCTGGTGGATGCTTTTTCTGGCTGGAGACAATCTGAGCAGCTTTCCTTTGACGTTAATAACCATGTGTTAGACGAAGCCGGAATGGGCGCGTTACAGTATATGCCGGAGATTGACGTGCCCGGAAGAGAAAAATCTTACTGGATCGGCGAACTCAAATCATTAATCAACAGAACATTAATTATTGGTTTAGCAGTTTTAGGCATTATGACGCTGTCTGGGAAGTTAGGCTAAAGGGATTATTAACGTCTGTCCTTTATATAATTTTCGACGCGTTCAAATCTAAAACCGGTTTCATCGTGTATTAATACACAATCCTCTTCATACCAGTCACCCAGAACAATGCGTTGAGCTGGTGTTCCATTTAAATCCAGGTCGTGTATTGCTTGTCGGTGCGTGTGACCATGAATTAATGTTTCAACATTAAAATCCTTCATCGTTTGCAGAACAGCGCTTTGTGTCACATCGGTTATTTCAGGCGATTTTTTTTGTACTGCATCTGCCGCGTAACTTCGAACATCACGGGCAATTCGTTTTCGCAGCGCATAAGGCATTATGAAATAAATCCATTTAACCAGGGGATGCGTTATAAATTTTCGCCATTTTTGATACTTCACATCATCCGTACAAAGTGTATCACCGTGCATGAGTAGTATTTTTTTACCATCCAGAACTATCTCCGTCGGATCATCAATTAATGTGCAGCCAGTTGAAGATGCAAACTCATTATTTAAATGAAAATCCCGATTGCCACGCATAATAAATAATTGAGTCCCTTTATGATTTGAATAATCATTTAGAGCAGAAATGATTTCCGGATTAGGTGGCAGTTGATCATCACAACCTATCCAGAAATCTTCATACAGATCACCAAGAATATAAAGTGCATCAGCTTTTACGGCGGACTCGGCTAACAATGCTTTGAATAGTGTCAGTTTGTCCGGCCGCTGATGACTAAGATGAAGATCAGAAACGAAAAGTATGGTCATTAATTTACAACGACTTGTTTAAATTTTTATTGAATATGTGGATTAATCTTCTTCAAGTAAAACTGCTTTTTCTATTTCAATAATTTCTTCCGGTACATCCTGATGGCCATTGCGAGTAGTGGTAGGTTTTTCTTCAATAGTATTAACCACTTCAATACCTTCAATGACTTTTCCAAAAACGCAGTATCCCCAACCATCCTGAGTTTCTGATTGGAAATCCAGAAAGCTATTGTCACTGGTATTGATAAAAAATTGCGCTGAAGCTGAATGAGGATCGCTGGTTCTTGCCATAGCAACGCTGCCATATTCATTCTTCAAACCATTATTAGCTTCATTTTTTATCGGTGGATTAGTTGATTTAGATTTCATCTCTTTATCCATACCGCCTCCTTGCACCATAAAATCTTCAATAACACGGTGAAAAATAGTGCCGTCATAATGGCCGCTTTCAACATAGGCGACGAAATTTTCAACTGTTTTAGGTGCATTGTCTGCATCAAGCTGGATAGTGATAGGGCCAAGTGTTGTTGTAAGCTGCACCTTCATAATTTGTTCTCCGGGATTTTATTTTTTAAGAATTGTAGTGGCATAGTTAATTTGGCCACCTAACAAGAGGTGATATTATCATCTCATCAAACAATAGGTGACTCAATGACAAACAAAACTAGACAGATGT
>Ga0214472_10003155_pt1 | contig 17516 bp, 17 predicted proteins | sample RVTome_6_FD_207662 | JGI IMG/M metagenome (GOLD analysis project Ga0214472, IMG submission 207662) | Soil microbial communities from uranium-contaminated site in the Upper Colorado River Basin, Wyoming, United States - RVT140D175 | ecosystem: Environmental > Terrestrial > Soil > Contaminated >... | reverse complement strand
CCCTACACCCTCGACGACGCCCGGAGCTGGATCGGCGGCCGGGGCGACCGCTGGGCGGACGGCAGGGAGTATACCTTCGCCCTCGTCTTCGACGGCGCCCTCGTCGGTGTCGCCGGCGTCGACCTCAAGGAGGGCGCATACGAGATCGGCTACTGGATCGGCGAGCCGTGGTGGGGCCGGGGCCTGGCGACCGAGGCGGTCGGCCGCCTCGTCCGCTTCGGATTCGACGAGCTGGCGCTCGATCGCCTCGCGGCTGCGCATTTCGCCGACAACCCCGCCTCGGGCCGCGTCCTCGCCAAATGCGGTTTCCGCTATACTGGCGAGGGAATGTTCTACAGCGTCGCCCGTGGCGGCAAGACGCGCGCCCTGCGCATGGAACTGACCCGCGACGATGGAAGAACCGGACCATGAAATTCCTCGACCAGGCCAAGATCTACATCCGCTCCGGCGACGGCGGCGCCGGCTCGGTCAGCTTCCGGCGCGAGAAATTCATCGAGTTCGGCGGCCCCGACGGCGGCGACGGCGGCCGCGGCGGTGCCGTGTGGGCCGAATGCGTCGACGGCCTCAACACCCTGATCGACTACCGCTACCGCCAGCACTTCAAGGCCAGGATCGGCATGCACGGCATGGGCCGCAACCGCGCGGGCGCCAATGGCGACGACGTGGTGCTCAAGGTGCCGGTCGGCACCCAGATCCTCGACGAGGACAACGAGACCCTGATTGCCGACCTGACCGCGGTCGGCCAGCGGGTGCTGCTCGCCAAGGGCGGCAACGGCGGCTTCGGCAACGCCCATTTCAAGACCTCCACCAACCAGGCGCCGCGCCGCGCCAATCCCGGCCAGGAAGGACAGGAGCGGTGGATCTGGCTGCGCCTCAAGCTGATCGCCGATGCGGGCCTGGTCGGCCTGCCCAATGCCGGCAAGTCGACCTTCCTGGCCGCCGTCAGCGCCGCAAGGCCCAAGATCGCCGACTATCCCTTCACCACCCTCGTTCCCGCCCTCGGCGTGGTCAATATCGACGGCCGGGAGTTCGTCATCGCCGACCTGCCCGGCCTGATCGAGGGCGCCCACGACGGCCACGGCCTGGGCGACCGCTTCCTCGGCCATCTCGAGCGCTGCGCGGTGCTGCTCCATCTGGTCGACGGCACCGGCGAGGACGTCGGGCTGGCCTACCGCACCGTGCGCCACGAGATCGAGGCCTATGGCGCCGGCCTGACCGACAAGCCGGAGCTGGTCGCCCTCAACAAGTGCGACGCCCTGAGCGAGGACGAGATCGGGACCAGGCGCAAGGCGCTCGCGCTCGCCTGCGGCGGCGAGGTCATGGTTCTGTCGGGTGCGACCGGCGCCGGCGTCCAGGACTGCCTGCGCGCCCTGCTGGCCGCCGTCGACCGCAACCGGGTGGCGGAGCGGGCCGCCGAAACGGTCGAGGAAGACTGGCGGCCATGAGCGGCACATTCGCCAATGCCCGGCGGGTGGTGGTCAAGATCGGCTCGGCCCTTCTGGTCGATGGCGCGACCGGGGCCCTCAACCGCGCCTGGCTGGAGGCGTTCGCCCAGGACGTCAAGCGCTTCCGAGATGCCGGCCAGGAGGTGCTGATCGTCTCCTCCGGCGCCATCGCGCTCGGCCGCAATGCGCTGGGGCTCGGCCGCGGGCCCCTGAAACTGGAGGAGAGCCAGGCCGCCGCCGGGGTCGGCCAGGTGGCGCTGGCCCACGCCTACCAGCAGATCCTCGCCGAGCGCGGCCTCACCGCCGCCCAGGTCCTGCTCACCCTCACCGACACCGAGCAGCGCCGGCGCTACCTCAACGCCCGCAGCACCCTTGCGACCCTCCTGCGCCTGGGCGCCGTGCCGGTGGTCAACGAGAACGACACCGTGGCCACCAGCGAGATCCGCTATGGCGACAACGACCGGCTCGCCGCCCGGGTCGCCGGCATGATCTCGGCGGATTGCCTGGTGCTGCTGTCGGACGTCGACGGCCTCTACACCGCCTCCCCGCGCGGCAATGCCCATGCCCGCCTGATCCCCGAGGTGCGCGAGATCACCCCGGACATCGTCGCCATGGCCGGCGCGCCGGAGAGCGGCGTCGGCTCCGGCGGCATGATCACCAAGATCGAGGCCGCGCGCATCGCACTCGCCGCCGGCTGCGACATGGTGATCACCAGCGGCCACGTCCTGCACCCGCTCGCCCGCCTGGAGACCGGCGCTCCATGCACCTGGTTCCTGTCGAGCGCCACGCCCACCCAGGCGCGCAAGACCTGGATCGCCGGCACGCTCGAGCCTTGCGGCACCATCACCGTCGACGACGGCGCCGCCCGGGCCCTGGAAGCCGGCAAGAGCCTGCTGCCCGCCGGCGTGGTCGCTGTCGACGGTCGCTTCGCCCGCGGCGACGCGGTCATCGTCGCCCGCCGCGACGGCACGGCGGTCGGACGCGGCCTTTCGGCCTACGACTGCGAGGACGCCGCCCGCATCCTCGGCCACAAGAGTGGTGAAATAGAGCGGATTCTCGGCTACCGTGGCCGCGACGAGATCATTCACCGCGACGATCTCGTCGTCGCCAAGAACAGGTCCTGAGCCATGAGCCCGGCAACCGCAGCATCCCGCGACTCCTCCGCCGACCAGGTCGCCGAGACCATGGCCGCTATCGGCCGCAGCGCCCGTGCCGCGGCGACCGTCCTCGCCGAAGCCTCCACCGAGGCCAAGAACGCGGCGTTGGCCGCCATGGCCGGCCACCTGCGGGCGCGGGCCCGCGAGATCCTCGTCGCCAACACCGGCGACTGCACGCGGGCCGAGGCCCGCGGCATCTCCGGCGCCTTTCTCGACCGCCTGCGCCTCGACGAGATCCGGATCGAGGCCATGGCCCGCGGCCTCGAGGATATTGCCGCCCTGCCCGACCCGGTGGGCTCCGTGATCGCCGAATGGACCAGGCCCAACGGCCTGGAGATAGCCAGGGTCCGCGTGCCGATCGGGGTCATCGGGATCATTTTCGAAAGCCGGCCCAATGTCACCGCCGATGCCGGCGCCCTGTGCATGAAATCGGGCAATGCCGCCATCCTGCGCGGCGGCTCCGAGAGTATCGAATCGAGCCGCGCCATTGGCGACTGCCTGGAGCACGGCCTGGTCGACGCGGGCCTGCCCGCGGCCGCCATCCAGGTGGTGCCGACCACCGACCGGGCCGCCGTCGGCCTCATGCTCGCCGGCCTCGACGGCAATCTCGACCTGATCGTGCCGCGCGGCGGCAGGAGCCTGGTCGCCCGGGTGCAGGACGAGGCGCGGGTGCCGGTTTTCGCCCATCTCGAGGGCCTGTGCCACGTCTATGTCGACCGGACCGCGGATCCCGCCATGGCCGCCGCCATCGCCGTCAACGCCAAGATGCGCCGCACCGGCATCTGCGGCGCCGCCGAGACCCTGCTGATCGACCGCGCCTGCGGGCCCGACATGCTGGCCATGCTGGTCGGCCGGCTGATCGACGCCGGCTGCGAGGTTCGCGGCGACGAAGCGGCCCGGGCCGCCGACCCCCGGGTGACGCCGGCGACCGAGGCCGACTGGTCGACGGAGTATCTCGACGCCATCCTCTCCGTGCGTACGGTCGACGGCGTCGATGGCGCCATCGACCACATCGCCCGCTATGGCTCCCGGCACACCGAGTCGATCGTCACCGGCGACCAGGCTACCGCCGACAGGTTCCTCCGGCGCGTCGACAGCGCCATCGTCCTGCACAACGCCTCGACCCAGTTCGCCGACGGGGCTGAGTTCGGCATGGGCGCCGAGATCGGCATCGCCACCGGTAAGCTCCACGCCCGGGGGCCCGTGGGACTCGAGCAGCTTACGAGCTTCAAATACGTGGTCCGCGGCTCCGGCCAGACCCGGCCCTGAGCAGGCGGCCGGTCGCGATGCTACCCAGCGGCGCGCCGCTCGCCACGCCGGGCCAGATCGTCGGCCTGTTCGGCGGCTCGTTCAATCCGCCCCACGCCGGCCATCGCTCGATATCGATCGAGGCCATCAAGCGCCTGCAGCTCGATTGGCTGTGGTGGCTCGTGGCACCCCAGAATCCGCTGAAACGCGCCGACGAGACCGCGGCCCTCGAAATGCGCCTGGCCCGCGCCCGTGCGGTGGCGCGCCATCCGCGCATCACCATCACCGACTTCGAGGCCACCCTCGGCACCCGCTATACCGCCGATACCATGGCGATCATGGTCCGTCGCTGGCCCGAGGTCCGGTTCGTCTGGGTCATGGGCGCCGACAGCTTCGCCGACCTGCATCGCTGGCGCCACTGGCGGCGCCTGGCCGAGCTCGTGCCGCTGGCCGTGTTCGACCGCCCCGGCTTCACCCTCAAGGCCATGTCGTGCCCGGCCGCGATCGCCCTTGCCGGCGCGCGAATCGATGCCAGCGACGCCGCCGGTCTCGCCCGGCTGGACCCGCCCGCCTGGTGCTTCATCGAGGTGCCGCGTCGTTTCGAGAGCTCCACCGCCTTGCGCAACGGGTCATCCTGACCGCGCAACGAGGCCGACGCCGGCGCCGCATCGCCTATTGAATACGGCCGCTTCTCGCCCTATCCTTGACCGTGACTCGGTCGATGCGACCGGGCATCTTGCTGACAACAGCGAAATGACTATTGATGCTGAACGCATTGCGGCCTTCCAAGCGCCGCGGACTCCTTGAAGAGGACCACTATCCTGACACTGGAACAGCGTGGCAGGTCGGCCGAGCATGGCGGACCTGATGGTGACGTCTTGTCGCACCGCCGCAAGACGTCGCAGGAGCTACTCGACACCGTTCTCGAATGCCTCGACGATGCCAAGGCCGAAGATGTGGTATCGATCGACCTGAACGGCAAATCCTCCATAGCCGATTTCATGGTGATCGCCTCCGGTCGCGCCCAGAGGCATGTCGGCGCGATTGCCGATCAGCTGGTCGAGCGTCTCAAGAACGCCGGCCACGGCAAGGCCCGGGTCGAGGGCCAGACCACCTGCGACTGGGTGCTGATCGATGCCGGCGACGTCATCGTGCACGTCTTTCGCCCGGAGGTCCGCAGCTTCTACAACCTCGAGAAGCTGTGGTCCGCCAAATCGCCGACCGACCGGATGGCCCTGGCCTAGTAGCCACGATCACGAGGCGGTCCGGAGACGGGCGGCTGGCCGGCGCCGCTCCTGGAGGGCAGCCCTTGAGGACCTTCATCGGCGCGGTCGGTCGCCTCAAGCACGGCCCCGCGCAGTCCTTGTGCGCCGACTATCTCAAGCGGGTCGAGCTTCAGGGTCGCGCGCTCGGCCTGCGCGCCACGACGGTCCACGAAATTCCCGAGTCCCAGAAGAGCACCGCGGCGGCCCGATGCGCCGAGGAGGCCGAGCGAATGCTTTCGGCCGTCCCTGCCGGAGCCTTCGTCTGCGCCCTCGACGAGCGCGGCACGCTGCTGACGAGCAGGGACTTTGCCGCGCGCATTGCCCGGCTGCTGGACGAGGGCACCGGGGATCTCGTTCTGCTGATCGGCGGCCCCGACGGACACGGCCCGGAGGTCCTGGCGCGCGCGGACCTGGTCCTGTCCTTCGGTCCGATGACCTGGCCGCACATGCTGGCCAGGGCGATGCTCGCCGAGCAGCTTTACCGGGCGGTAACCATATTGGCCAACCATCCCTACCATCGCGAATGACTCCGGCGCCATGGCATCTCCGCGTCACGGCCGGTATAGTCGCGCTCGATCTCAACGCAGGAGCCAACGGGTGCAGAGAATGTTCTTGCGCTTTTCCGTCGCGGCCCTCGCGACGCTGGCGATCGCCATTGCAAGTCCTGCCCAGTCCGCCGGGGACGAGCCGGCGGAAGCGCCCGGCAAGCTCAGGGAGATCGAGGACCAGCTCGACCGCGCACGCACCAGGGCCGAGAGCCTCGAGGCGGAGGCGAAGGATCTCGCCGCGCAGACCGCCCGGCTGAGCAAGCGCCTGGTCGCCATGGCGGCCCGGATCCAGGGCCGCGAATCCCAGATCGGTGCCACCGAGAAGCGCCTGGAGGGCCTCGCCCGCGACGACCAGCAGGTGCGCGAACGCCTGAAGAAGCGTCGTGGTGTCCTCGCCGAGTTGCTCGCCGCCCTGCAACGCCTCGAGCAGAACCCGCCGCCGGCCCTGGCGGTGCGTCCGGAGGATGCCCTGGAGGCGGTCCGCAGCGCCATGCTCCTGGGGGTCGTCGTGCCCGAGCTGCGCGAGGAGGCCAATGCCCTTGCCCGCGACCTCGCCAGCCTGCGCGACCTGCGCCAGAAGATCGAGCGCGAGCAGCGCTATCTGTCTCAGAACCTCGCCAGCCTGGAGATCGAACGCGGTGACCTCGCCGACATCCTCGAGGCCAAGCGCGCCGCATCGAAGCTCACGGCCGAGGAAATCCGGGTCGAGCGCGAGCGCATGGCCGAGCTGGCCGGCAAGGCCAAGTCCTTCAAGGAGCTCATCGCCCGCCTGGAGAAGGAGAAGGCCGAGGAAGCCAAGGCCCCGGAGAGTGTCAGCCCGGCGCGGGCGGTGGTTGCCCGCGCCACGGCGCTCGCCCGGCCCTCGCTGACCTTTTCCAAGGCCAGGGGCACCCTCGCCCTCCCGGCCCACGGCGTGCGGATTCGCGAATTCGGCGCGCCCGACAGCTTCGGCAGCACCGCCAAGGGCATCTCGATCGCCACCCGCGGCGGGGCCCAGGTCACCGCGCCCTGCGATGGCGCAATCGTGTTCGCCGGGCCGTTCAGGAGCTACGGCGAGCTATTGATAATCGATGCCGGCGAGGGGTATCATGTCTTGCTCGCGGGCTTGAATCGGATCAATGTCGAGGTAGGCCAATTTGTTCGTGCCGGCGAGCCCATGGGAACTATGGGCGAGAGCGCCGTAAGCAGCGCCGTCATTGGCGGGATCGAGGGTGATTCTCGCCCGATTTTGTACGTGGAGTTCCGTAACAGCGGAAGTTCCGTGGATCCGAGCCCGTGGTGGGCCGGAAGCGATGAAAAGGTACGTGGCTGATGCGTAGATCCATAATCGCCGGTTTCGGATGCCTGGCAATCGGTGCGGCGGCAAGCGTGCTCGCAGTACAGGCCTTTGGGCCGCAGGGCGCCGCGAACGCCGCGAACTCCGAAACCTACCGCCAGCTGAACCTGTTCGGTGACGTGTTCGATCGTGTGCGCTCCGACTATGTGGAGGTGCCCGACGACGCCAAGCTGATCGATGCCGCGATCAATGGCATGCTCGCCTCCCTCGATCCCCATTCGAGCTACATGAACGCCAAGAACTTCCGCGAAATGCAGGTGCAGACCCGCGGCGAGTTCGGCGGCCTGGGCATCGAGGTGACCATGGAGAACGGTCTGGTCAAGGTCGTGACCCCGATCGACGACACCCCGGCGTCGAAGGCCGGCATCCTCCCCAACGACCTGATCACCCAGCTCGACGGCGAGCAGATCCAGGGCCTGACCCTGGGCCAGGCAGTCGAGAAGATGCGCGGCCGCGTCAACACGCCGATCAACCTGACCATCGTCCGCGAGGGGGTGGCCGATCCGTTCGATGTCAAGATCGTCCGCGATGTCATCCGCATCAAGTCCGTGCGGTTCACCGAGGAAGGCGATATCGGCTATATCCGCGTGTCTACCTTCAACGAGCAGACCCAGGAGGGCCTCACGGCGGCACTCAAGCAGATCAACAGCAAGATCGCGCAGCCGAACCTGAAGGGCATCGTGCTCGATTTGCGCAACAATCCCGGCGGCCTGCTGGATCAGGCGATCTCCGTTTCCGACACCTTCCTGCAGCGTGGCGAGATCGTCTCGACCCGAGGCCGCAATGCCGAGGAGACCCAGCGCTACAATGCCGAGCCCGGCGATCTGGCAAACGCCAAGCCGGTGGTCGTGCTCGTCAACGGCGGTTCGGCCTCGGCCTCCGAGATCGTCGCCGGCGCCCTGCAGGACCACAATCGCGCCACCGTGATCGGAACCCGGTCCTTCGGCAAGGGCTCGGTCCAGACCATCATTCCGCTCGGCAGCAATGGCGCCATCCGCCTGACGACGGCGCGCTACTTCACGCCGTCGGGCCGGTCGATCCAGGCCAAGGGCATCGAGCCCAATGTCATTGTCGAGCAGGAGATCCCCGAAGATCAGAAGAAGCGCATGCAGCCCCGCGGCGAGGCGAATCTGCGTGGCCATCTCAAGGGCGAGAACCCCGAGGGTGAGGAAGAGGCGTCCGGCTCCGCGTCCTTCGTTCCGACCAAGAGGGAAGACGACAAGCAGTTGCTCTATGCGTTCAACTTCCTTCGCGGCATCAAGATGGACACCAAGGTGGACAACCGCAATCAGTCGGCGGCGCCGGCGACGGTTCCCAACTGAGGCACGCCACGGCGTCCGCGCCCGCACGCCCGGGAGCGGGACGCGAAGAGGTGACTGGCTGGATTCATGGCGGATGATCTAGGGGCACCGCTGAGCCGACAGGGGCTGATCGGGCGGCTGCGGGGCATGCGCGTAAGTGCGTTGCGCGCCGCCGTCATCGTGATCATGTGCGCGCTTGCAGGGCTTTTCGTCTGGCTCGGCTACAATCCCGATCCCCTCGGCGGCGAGCCTGTCGTGGTCCTGCGGATCAAGGATGCCCCCGCCGCCACCGGAGATGCCGTGCGGCCGGGCGATCTCGGCATGCGCACCGGATTGCAGCACGAGGATCCGACCGCCGATACGGCCGAGCAGGGGCGTGAGACCGCCACCGAACGCACGGCGGCCGCCATGCGGGACGCCGCGGATGCGCAATTCGAATCACCGGCATCCGGCCTCGGGCCAACCCCCCAGAAGGGCCTCAGCGAAGCCGGCCGGTTCGGCCCTCTGCCTCGGATCGCCGCCGACGGCCGCCGGCCCAGCCAGGTCTATGCCCGTCCGGTGCCGCCACCGGACGGCAATCCCGGGAAACAGGTGCGCATCGCCATTCTGATCGGCGGCATGGGTCTGAGCGCCTCGGGCACCAACGAGGCGATCACCCAGTTGCCGCCATCGGTGTCTCTCGCCTTCGCCCCCTATCCCAAGGACCTGCAGGAATTCGTCACCAAGGCCCGGCGGCACGGACACGAGGTCCTGCTGCAGATCCCGATGGAGCCGTTCGACTATCCCAGCAACGACCCCGGACCCTATACCCTGCTCACCGACCTTCCTCCGAAGGAGAACATCCAGCGCCTGGACTGGTTGATGAGCCGGTTCACCGGCTATTTCGGCGTGACCAACTACATGGGCGCCAAATTCACCTCGACCGCCGACGCCCTGAGGCCGGCCCTCAAGCAGCTCAGCGCCCGCGGCCTGGTCTATATCGACGACGGTGCGTCCGCCCGCAGCCACGCCCGGGACATCGCCGGCGAGGTCGGCCTCGGCAACGCGACCGCCGACGCCGTGATCGACGCCGATCAGACTCCGGAGGCGATCGACCTGGCCCTCGGAAAGCTCGAGCAACTTGCCCGTGAGCGGGGATTCGCCCTCGGCGTCGGCTCAGGCCTGCCGGTGACGATCGAGCGGGTCGCCGAGTGGGCGCGCACCCTGGCGGACAAGGACATCCTGCTGGTCCCCGCCAGCGCCGCCATCCCGGCCGGCCAGATCTGACTGCCACGGTCCCACTCATGACCGATTTCAGCCGCCTGCCCTATCGACCCTGCGTCGGCATCATGCTCTTCAACCGCGACGGCCTGGTCTGGGTCGGGCAGCGGATTGCGAAGTGGGACAAGGACGTCTCGGCCAACATGTGGCAAATGCCCCAGGGCGGCATCGACAAGGGAGAGACTCCGCGCGATGCGGCCTTTCGCGAGCTCGCCGAGGAAATCGGCACCGCCCGGGCGACCATCGTCGCCGAGACCGACGGCTGGCTGACCTACGACCTGCCCGCCGAAGCCCTCGGCATCGCCCTGAAGGGCCGATACCGCGGACAGAAGCAGAAATGGTTCGCCATGCGGTTCGAGGGCGAGGACGACGACATCGACATCGCCCCCGAAGTCGGCGAGAAACCAGAGTTCGACCGATGGAAGTGGGTCTTCATCGACGATCTCGCCGACCTGGTCGTGCCGTTCAAGCGGCAGGTCTACGAGCAGGTCGTGAAAGCGTTCCGGCCCTACGCCGCGACGCGCTGACGCCTTGCATCACACGGCGTGGCGCGCCAGACGGCGCTGCTTGAAGGACAGGACCTGCCAGGCCACCGCACTGACCGCGCGCACCAGCCAGCCATGCGGCCTGAGCCCTCCGGCCTTGGCGACCATCGAGATCAACCTGTCGATATGCTGGCGCCGGTACACCCCGAGCGCACGCCGCTGGTAGGCGTCGGCGAACGTCCTGCGGTCGTAGGCGACGGCGCTGCCCGCCGGATAGTTGGCGCAATAGAACGCACCCGAAAGCTCGTCGTCGTCCGCCTCGTCGATCCGGCCGACGGCGATGCGCAGACGCTGCCAGACCGTCGGCAGCTCGCCCTGGTATCGGCGGAAGCTGTCGTAGAACAGCTTGTAGTGGGCGAACTCGTCCGCCGCCAGATAGGTTGCGATCTGCCTGAGAACCGGCTCTTCGGTCGCGTCCTTGATCGCGGTGTAGAACGAGGATGTGCCGCTTTCCACGACGCAACGGGCGATCATCTCACCGGCCCGGCTGCCGCGCACCGATTCGATCGCGTCGGTCTGGATGCCCTGAATCCTCCGGAACCGCTCGAAGGACGAGTCGAAATCGAAGGACGGGTCGGCGAGCCGTGCCCACCTGGCAAGGGCGCGACCGTGCTGGGCCTCCTCGCGTCCCCACTGGCGGATGTTGTCCTGGATCTCGCTGCTGTCGGCGAAGACGTTGCACAGGTAGCTGACATAGTCTGGCGCGTTGAACTCGACCAGCGCCGCGGCCTTGACCGCCTCCAGGGTGCTTGAATCGACCTTCGACGCGTCGAAGGCGTCCCACTTGATGTCGTCCAGGGTCCAACGCACGCCCGAACACTCCCTTTGCCGCCCGGAATGCCAGCGCCACCAGCAGTCTTATTCCTGCCTCATCCGGAACGAGGCCTCGCCGGGCCCGAAGACTGCCGGATCAGAGCACGCCCTGCAACTGGCGCAGGTGATCGAGCGATTCCGAGGCGCGTCGGCGGGCCTCGTCGCTGGACGCGTCGGCCACGTCCTCCTCGGCATTCCTGATCTGCTGCGCCAGGGCTTCCGCATCGAGATCGGCAAGCGGTATGGCTTCCTCGGCGAGCACCGTCAGGCCGGTCGGGGAGACTTCGGCGAAGCCGCCGCGCACGAAGATCCGGTTGTCGGCGCCGCCGCCGTCGACCACATTGACGACACCCGGCCGGATGGTCGAGAGCACCGGCGCATGACCCGCCAGCACGGTGAAATCGCCCTCGGTACCGGGGATCGTCACCTGCCTGACCTCGTCCGACATGAGCAGACGCTCGGGCGACACCAGTTCGAATTTCAGCAGATCGGCCATTGCGGATCGTCTCCGGAAGTATGTCTGCCGTCAGGCCCGGCGCTCAGGCCGCCTCCGCCAGACGCTCGGCCTTGGCGATCGCTTCCTCGATATTGCCGACCATGTAGAAGGCGGACTCGGGCAGGTGATCGTAGTCGCCTTCGCACAGGCCCTTGAAGCCCTTGATGGTGTCGGCAAGGTCGACCAGCTTGCCAGGCGTGCCCGTGAATACTTCCGCGACGAAGAACGGCTGGCTCAGGAAGCGCTCGATCTTGCGGGCGCGGGCCACGGCCACCTTGTCTTCCTCGGACAACTCGTCCATCCCGAGGATGGCGATGATGTCCTGGAGCGCCTTGTAGCGCTGCAGAATCTCCTGCACCCGGCGGGCGACCGCATAGTGCTCCTCGCCGACGATCCTCGGCTCCAGCACCCGGCTGGTCGAATCGAGCGGGTCCACCGCCGGATAGATGCCCTTCTCGGCGATCGACCGTGACAGCACGGTCGTCGCGTCCAGGTGGGCGAACGATGTCGCCGGCGCCGGGTCGGTCAGGTCGTCGGCCGGCACGTAGATCGCCTGAACCGAGGTGATCGAACCCTTGTTGGTGGTGGTGATGCGTTCCTGCATGGTGCCCATGTCGGTGGCGAGCGTCGGCTGATAGCCAACCGCCGAAGGCATGCGCCCGAGCAGCGCCGACACCTCGGAACCCGCCTGGGTGAAGCGGAAGATGTTGTCGACGAAGAACAGCACGTCCTGGCCCTGGTCGCGGAAATGCTCGGCGACCGTCAGTCCCGACAGAGCGACGCGGGCCCGCGCTCCGGGCGGCTCGTTCATCTGGCCGTAGACCAGCGAACACTTGGAGCCCTCGCCGCCGCCGAGCTTGTTCACGCCGGACTCGATCATCTCGTGGTAGAGGTCGTTGCCCTCGCGGGTGCGCTCGCCGACGCCGGCGAACACCGAATATCCGCCATGCGCCTTGGCGATATTGTTGATCAGTTCCATGATCAGCACGGTCTTGCCCACGCCGGCACCCCCGAACAGGCCGATCTTGCCGCCCTTCGAGTAGGGCGCGAGCAGATCGACGACCTTGATGCCGGTGACCAGGATCTCGCTTTCGGTCGACTGGTCGACCAGCGCCGGGGCTTCCTGGTGGATGCCGCGCCTGACGTTCGACGTGATCGGCCCCGCTTCGTCGACCGGCTCGCCGATCACGTTCATGATCCGGCCGAGCGTCTCTTCGCCGACCGGCACCGAAATCGCGTCACCCGTATCGATGACCTCCTGACCGCGAACCAGGCCTTCGCTGGTGTCCATGGCGATCGTGCGCACCGTGTTCTCGCCCAGATGCTGCGCCACCTCCAGAACCAGCCGGTTGCCGCCGTTGTCGGTCTCCAGCGCGTTCAGGATGTTCGGCAGCTGGTCCTCGAACTGCACGTCCACGACAGCCCCGATTACCTGGGTGATACGGCCGACATTCTTCGCCATCTCGATCTTCCTCGTTCTGCTTGCCCTAGAGCGCCTCGGCGCCCGAGATAATTTCGATCAGTTCCTTGGTGATCATCGCCTGCCGCGAACGGTTGTAGGTGATGGTCAGCTTGTCGATCATCTCGCCGGCGTTGCGGGTGGCGTTGTCCATCGCGCTCATGCGCGCACCCTGCTCGCTGGCAGCATTCTCCAGCAGCGCCCGGAAGATCTGGATCGCGATGTTGCGCGGCAGCAACTCGTCGAGAATCTCGGTCTCGTCCGGCTCGTAGTCGTAGGCCGCCGCTGCGCCGCCGCCCGCGCCCGCCAGCGCGCCGCCAGCGGCCGGGATCATGGCCGGGATCAGCGGCTGGGCGGTCGGGACCTGCGAGATCACCGACTGGAACTTCGAGTAGAACAGCGAGCATACGTCGAACTCGCCGGCCTCGAACATGTCGAGCACGATGCGCGCGACGTCCTGGGCGTTGGCGAAAGCGATCTGGCGCACGCCCTTGTGATCGACAACCTTGAATATCTGCTTGCCGAACTGGCGCTTCAGGGCGTCATTGCCCTTCTTGCCGACGCACAGGATCTTCACCGTCATGCCGTCGGCGATCAGGCGCTGGGCATGGTCGCGGGCAAGCCTTGCGATCGACGAGTTGAAGCCGCCGCACAGGCCCCGCTCGGCGGTCGCCACGATCAGCAGGTGGACCGCGTCGCGGCCCGTGCCCACCATCAGCTTCGGCGCATCGTCACGGCCCTCGAGGGCGGTCGACAGGTTTGCCAGAACCGCGCCCATGCGCTCGGCATAGGGCCGGGCCGCCTCGGCGCTCTCCTGCGCCCTGCGCAGCTTGGCCGCCGCGACCATCTGCATGGCCTTGGTGATCTTCTGCGTCGCGCGGACGCTGGCGATCCGGTTCCTGAGGTCCTTGAGGCTCGGCATTCCTGGCGCTTTCTGCGGGCGTCGTCGTTGGGATCAGGCGAAGGCCTTGGCGAAGGCGTCCACGGTTGCCTTGAGCTTGTCGCCGGTTGCCGCCGAGATCTCCTTCTCCGAACGGATGGCGTCGAGGATGTCCGCGTGCTTCTCGCGCATCAGCCGCAGCAGTTCCTCCTCGAAGCGCTGCACCGAGGCCAGCGGCAGCGGATCCAGATAGCCGTTCACGCCGGCATAGATCGACACCACCTGCTCCTCGATCTTGAGCGGCGAGAACTGAGCCTGTTTCAGCAACTCGGTCAGGCGCGCGCCGCGGTTCAGCAGACGCTGGGTCGCGGCGTCGAGATCGGAGCCGAACTGGGCGAAGGCGGCCATTTCGCGATACTGGGCGAGCTCGCCCTTGATCTTGCCGGCGACCTGCTTCATCGCCTTGATCTGGGCAGCCGAACCCACGCGCGACACCGACAGGCCGACATTCACCGCCGGGCGGATGCCCTGGTAGAACAGGTCGGTCTCCAGGAAGATCTGGCCGTCGGTGATGGAGATCACGTTGGTCGGGATATAGGCCGACACGTCGTTGGCCTGGGTCTCGATCACCGGCAGCGCGGTCAGCGAGCCGCCGCCGTTGTCGTCATTGAGCTTGGCGGCCCGCTCCAGCAGGCGGCTGTGCAGGTAGAACACGTCGCCCGGATAGGCCTCGCGCCCGGGCGGGCGGCGCAGCAGCAGCGACATCTGGCGATAGGCGACCGCCTGCTTCGACAGGTCGTCGTAGGTGATCATCGCGTGCATGCCGTTGTCGCGGAAGTACTCGCCGAAAGTGCAGCCGGCGAACGGCGCCAGGAACTGCATCGGCGCCGGATCGGAGGCGGTGGCCGCCACCACGATCGAGTACTCCAGGGCGCCGTTCTCCTCCAGAACCTTGACGAACCGGGCGACGGTCGAGCGCTTCTGGCCGATCGCGACATAGACGCAATAGAGCTTGGCGCTCTCGTCGTCGCCGGTGTTGATCGACTTCTGGTTCAGGATGGCATCGAGCGCCACCGCCGTCTTGCCGGTCTGGCGGTCGCCAATGATCAGCTCGCGCTGGCCGCGGCCGATCGGGATCAGCGCGTCGATCGCCTTGAGGCCGGTCTGCATCGGCTCGTGCACCGATTTGCGGGGAATGATGCCCGGCGCCTTGACGTCCACCCGGCGGCGCTCGTCGGACTGGATCGGGCCCTTGCCGTCGATCGGGTTGCCGAGCGCGTCGACCACACGTCCGAGCAGACCCTTGCCCACCGGCACGTCCACGATCGCGCCGGTCCGCTTGACCGTGTCGCCTTCCTTGATGTCACGGTCGGAACCGAAGATCACGACGCCGACATTGTCGGTCTCGAGGTTCAGCGCCATGCCCCGGATGCCGCCCGGGAACTCGACCATCTCGCCGGCCTGGACCTTGTCGAGACCGTAGACGCGCGCGATGCCGTCGCCCACCGACAGCACCTGGCCAACTTCGGTGACCTGGGCTTCCTTGCCGAAGTCCTTGATCTGTTCCTTGAGGATTGCGGAGATTTCCGCGGCCCGGATATCCATCAGCCGACCTCTTTCATGGCTATTTTGAGACTTTGCAGCTTGGTGCGCAGCGAGCTGTCGACCATCCGGCTGCCGACCTTGACCACCAGACCGCCGAGCAGGCTGGCGTCGATTCGGGTTTCGATCTGCACGTCGCGGCCGATCGAAATCCTGAGCTCGTCCTTCAACGCGCCGAGCTGGGCATCGCTGAGCGTCTCGGCGGAGGTAACCTCCGCGGTCACCTCGCCGCGATGCTCGGCCAGCAGCGCACGATAGGATCTGATCATGTCCCGGATGGCAAAAAGCCGGCGGTTCCTGGCCACCAGCTTGATGAATTTCCCGGTCAGGCCGCCGATACCGGCCTTGTCGAGCACGGCTGCCACCGCGCGCTCCTGTTCGTCGGCGCTGAAGACGGGGCTGCGGATCATGCGGGCGAGATCCTCGCTCGAGTCCATCATCTCGCCGAACTGCGCCAGGTCGCGCTCGACCTCGTCGAACGCCTGGCCCGCCTCGGCCAGCTCGAACAGGGCCGTTGCGTAGCGGCCGGGCATCCCAGCGGTCTTTGCATCTTGGCCTGACACGGAAGCTCGCTTTCCAGACATGGATCGGGGATCGGCACTCGATTGCGGCTCGTGCGCCAATCCTTTGAAATAGAGAGGTTTTTCTTTACGGCGAATGGTCGTTTGCAGCCATTCCCCTGCAGCCGCGCTTCCCTATAACAAAAGAGTTTCTGCCATGCAACACGAACCGGGGGCGCCTTTGGCAGGGTAGGCCCAATTGCCGCACCGCAGCGACGCGGCCGCCGCGGCCACTTTTCCGCCTCACGGCAAACAGGATTGCGCCGCGACGCGACCGCGCCGATGATGCCCCGGCGGGCGCCGGTCGCGCGCCAGCCGGAGGGGACCAGGTGAAGATCGCGATTCTCGATGATTATCAAGATGTTGCCCGCGAGGTTGCCGACTGGGGCGCCCTGGCCGGTGGCGCGACAGTCACCTTCTTCCACGACACCCTCGCCGACGAGGATGCCCTCGTCGCGCGGCTCGCCCCCTTCGCCATCATCGGCGCCATGCGCGAGCGCACCCCATTTCCCGACTCCGTGCTCGCCCGCCTGCCCAACCTGAGACTGATCGTCACCACCGGCATGAAGAATGCCGCGATCGACGTGGCCGCCGCCAACCGGCGCGGCGTCACGGTCTGCGGCACCGGCTCCTCGGCCCACTCCACCGCCGAGCTGGCCTTCGCCCTGGTGCTGGTGCTCGCCCGTGATCTCGTCGCCCAGGCCGCCTCCATGCGCGCGGGCGGCTGGCAGGTAGGCCTCGGCCATGACGTCCACGGCAAGACCCTCGGCCTCATCGGCCTCGGCCGGCTCGGCGGCGCGGTCGCGCGCATGGCCCAGGCCTTCGGAATGACCGTGATCGCCTGGAGCGAGAACTTGACCGATGCCCGTTGTGCCGAGCTCGGAGCCGAGCGGGTCTCTAAGGACGAGTTGCTGGCCCGCGCCGACTTCACCTCCATCCATCTGCGCCTGTCCGACCGCACCCGGGGCCTGATCGGCGCCGCCGAGCTTGCCCGGATGAGGCCGACGGCCAGCCTGATCAACACCTCGCGCGCGCCGATCGTCGACACCCACGCCCTGGTCGCGGCCCTTCTGGCCGGCACGTTGCGCAGTGCCGCCCTCGACGTCTACGACATCGAGCCCCTGCCGGCCGACAGCCCGCTGAGAGGCGTCCCCAACCTGCTTCTCACCCCCCATGTCGGCTATGTGACCCGGGAGACCTACGAGATCTTCTATCCCCAGATGGTCGAGGCGATCGCGGCCTTCTTGGCCGGCAAGCCGGTGCGGATCATCAGCGACTGACGGCGCAGCCGTCATCCCGGACCTGTTCCGGGATCCGGCTTAAAGGCACTGAGGCTGTAGCCGGATCCCGGCTCGGAAGCCGGGATGACCGCGCGACCTGCGGTCGCCCGGTCACATGAAGCTCTGGGGATCGATGTCGGCCGTGAGCCTGAGGTCGCCGCGCGGCTTGGGTCCTGCCTCGAGCCAGCGGCGGACGAAGTCCTGCATGTTGAAGTCGCGGATCGATTTCACCAGGAACCGTACCCGGTGGCGCCCCCGCAGGAAGGCGATCGGCGCCGGCGCCGGCCCGAGCACGCGCACATGCTCGGCCGCCGGCACCGC
>Ga0214472_10003154_pt1 | contig 17518 bp, 15 predicted proteins | sample RVTome_6_FD_207662 | JGI IMG/M metagenome (GOLD analysis project Ga0214472, IMG submission 207662) | Soil microbial communities from uranium-contaminated site in the Upper Colorado River Basin, Wyoming, United States - RVT140D175 | ecosystem: Environmental > Terrestrial > Soil > Contaminated >... | reverse complement strand
ACGCCTACGAACTGGACCGGGACGGCCGCATCGTCCGGGCCGACTGCATCCCCCCCACCAGCCAGAACCACGCCAACATCCACGCGGATATCCGGGAGCTGGCCGGAAGCCTGGCGGCACGAGGAACAGGGGACGCCGAAATTAGACGGCTGGCGGAAATGCTGGTCCGAGCCTACGACCCCTGCATCTCCTGCTCGGTGCATTGACACACTGCAAACTTATGTGTACTATGTGTAAAAATGCCGTGCCGGGAGGTGCCCCATGAATATTACATTATCCGCCGACGAAAAATTAATTGCCAAAAGCCGGGAATACGCCAAGACCCGTAATACGACCTTGAATGGTCTGATAAGAGATTATTTGCGCCAGGTCGGCGGAGAAAAAGATGCCGCGGAATGCGCGGCGGAGTTTGTCGAGCTTACGAAAAAGATGGCAGGGGAATCCGACTCTTCGTTCCGGTTTGACCGTGATGCCCTTTACGACAGGGTGTGAGTCGGAATCATGAAGAAAAATTTCATCGACACCAATCTGATCATATACGCCAATGATCGCCGTGACGCAGCCAAACAAAAAAAGGCCGTGGCGCTCATCGCCGATCTGATGCGTAACGGCACCGGGGTCATATCGACCCAGGTCATGCAGGAATATGCTTCCGTCGCTCTCACCAAATTGCACCAACGCCATGATGTGGTGCTCCGGCAGTTGGTGCTCCTGGAAGCCCTGGAGGTGGTTCCGCTGTCACCGGCCCTGATCAGGCGGAGTGTCGAACTCAAGGTGACCTATTCCGTCAGCTTTTGGGATGCTTCCATCATCGCCGCCGCCGAACATGCCGAATGCCGAAGAATCTATTCGGAAGATCTCAATACCGGCCAATACTACGCCGGAATCACCGTGGTCAATCCCTTGTGACCCCGGACATTGTCAGCTCCCCCCCTGTAACCCGTCACCAGATTACCCCCCCCGTCTTACCGCTTGCTCCTCCACCTGCTGCGCTCCGACCACCGATCACCGGTCACTTTCCCTTCACCCTTCCCCCCGCAGTTTCCGGAGCCGCTCACCGGCCGCGCGGTTGGCCGGATCGATGGCCAAGGCCTTTTCATACTCCTCGATGGCCCGGTAGGTGATATTCATCTTTTCATACAATCGGGCCATGGTCAGCCGGATGCCCGCATGGGCGGGGATCAATTCACCGGCCCGCTGCATGACCGCCATGGCCTCCTCGCGCCGCCCTTGTTGCAGATAATGCTGATAAATCGTGTAAAAAACGCCAGGCGACGGAGCGGGATCATTTTCGCTGAAATCCAGAATCCGGCGATAAACCACTTCAACCAGATCATCCTGCCCCACGGTCCGCAGATAATCGGCAAAAATCAGGCAGGCCCTGGCGTTATCCGGCAGGGCCCGCAGGATTTCCCGATCCGTCAGACCGTGAAGCAGCATCAGGCTGACGTAGGTATTGGTCCGGGCCGGGGCCAGGGCGATGGCCTGGCGCAGATTTTCCAGTCCCGGCTCGCGCCTCCCCATGGCCAGCAGCCAGACGCCGTAGCGGCCATGGCGGTCGGAATTGGTCGGGTCCAGCTTGATGCCGGCCCGCATTAGACCATCGGCTTTTCCGGTCTCCCCCTGGCCGGCCATGAACAGACCGGCCCCCTGGAGATATTCGGCGTTCGCCGGATTGTAGAGGATGGCTTTGGCAAAGGCGTAACGGGCCGCGGCCGCTTGGCCCAACAGATTCTCCAGATTGGCCAGAGCAAAACGGTAGCGGGCTTCCAGGAGGTCCATGCGGACCGCGGCCCGGGCAACCTCCCGCATTTTCTGCAACTCCTCCGCCGGGGCGGCAGGGCCGATATAGGCTTTGTCGATCTCGGCGAACCGATATTCGCCCGCCATAATGCCAAAATTGAACAGGAGCGTCACGGCCAGGAGCGCAACCGTGGCGAAACCCCACAATCCCGGCCTTGGAATCGCCACCACCCTCAACCTGGTGACGAGCCCGTTCCGCAGCCGCGTATGGGCCGCGGAGACCGCCAGGCCGGCAAGAAAAAAGAAAAACAACCCATTGGCGCCATTGTAAAAATTGAAATCCGTCACGCCATGCACCAGCAGGGCCAGCATGCCGCAAATCGCGCCGAGAAAAAGGGCGGTGCAATAGGGCTCCCGCCGTTGGCGGTACATGCGCCACGACGGGACCAGCACGGCGGCCAGAAACCAACCCATCAGCCCCAACCCGATCACACCGCCGTCGGCCAGCAATTCGAAATAATCGTTATGGGCGTGGTCCACCACCGATTGGCCGGGATAAGTCCGCACGGCGGGATAGATATCGCCGAAGGTGCCGAAACCGGTGCCGGTCCAGGGGAAACGCCGGATGATCTCCAAACTGTCGTGCCAGATGATGAAACGGCTGTTGCTGAGCTCTCCCTCCATATCCCGCATGGCGGCGAAACGGGCGAAAATGGCCTCCCAGCCGAACCAGCCGACCGCCAGCACCAGGAGCAGGCCGAGCAGGGGCACGAGAAAAATCCCCCCTTCCTTTCGGCGCTGGTGCAACAGAATCAATAACACCACCGAGGCGATCGACATGCTGATGATGCCGCCCCGGGAAATGCTGATGAAGATGGAGGTCATCATGAGCAGAACGGCAAAACCGAGCAGGACATGCAGGTTGGCGCGATAATGGCCGAAAATATCATACAATTTGCGGTGCCAGGATTTCTTGTAGCTGACCGGCGGACGATAATGAAAAAACAGGGCCAAGGTGAGCGGCACCAGCATCTCCATGAACCCGGCGAAATGGTTGTGATAAACAAAGGGGCCGACCGGCCAGGCGTGCGGTACCGCGCGGAACCAGTAGATCTTGTCCGGAGAGAGAAAGTCCTGCAGGATGGCGAGGATCGACAGAGCGGAGGCAAAACCGATGACCACCCAGACGGCGCGACGCAAGCGGACTTTGTCGGCCAGCAACTGGAGGGTCAGGATATAACAGGCCCCATAGGAGAGAAAACGAAAGAACTGCGTCAGGGTCGCCTTGCGGTTGATGGACAACGTCATCCAGGCGTCCGGGTCCAGAACGCCGATGGTTTCCGCGTACAGGCCATGAATTGATGGAGCAAGTATCTTGATGACCTGCGGAGGCAGGGGCAGCAGTTGCAGGGCGATAAAGGCGAGAAAAAACAGCAGGGGCGCCAGCCCGGGCACTTGATACAGATCTATCCGTCCTTGCCGCGACGGCGAGAGAAGGAGGACCAGGCAGGCCAGCATGCCGGTCTCCATGACCGCCAGGGACCACACCTCCTGGGTGCCAAAGGCGAGCGGCGCAAAAATCAACACCGCTAAAAAAAGTCTGAAGACGATTGTTGGCATGATGGATTAGGGCCTCGCCGATCAGGGCAGCCGGAATTGATTTTTTTTGTGCATCACACCCCTGCGGATAATCTTTTCATTATAAGACGATAGAGCCCGAGGCCGACCAAAGCGCCGACCAGATCGATCAGCCAGTCGCCATACAGCGCGGTCCGGCCGCGGATAAAAAACTGCATGAATTCCGTGGCCGTCGCCAACATGCCAAGCGGCCCCAGCAGACCGGAGAGCGGTAAACCCGGCAGGGCCAAGGCCAGGCAGCAAGCCAGGGTACCGAACAGCAGGAAATGGGCCGCCTTGAGGATTGCCAGCAGATGGCGATCCAGCTTGTGCCGCGAATTATGGCGTCCCCTCTTGGCTTCGACGGCCGCGGTTACCGCCTCATCCGGCGTCGCGGTGGCAATCTGCCGGCCGATCGACTCCAGGGTGGCGACGGAATCGTCCTGCCATTGTTTTCTGAGGTCCCCCGGTGTCAGGGTGCCGATCAGCACCGCCAGCAAAGCCATGGCCAGCGCCACCCGCCGGCAGGCGGTGCGGCCGGCCCGGAGCAAGGGCAGAAAAACCCACAGGATAAGACCGCCCCAGGCGGCGAGAAAGAGAATCCGTAAAAAAGGAGCGGACGATTTGGCCTCGACCGGTCTCAGGCTGAGATGGCCCACCTGCATGGTTCCCGTGGCGTAGGGCAACTGCGCCATCACTCTGAGTTCGCGGGCTCCGGGCAGAATCCGGAAAACCTCGGCATAGCGTTTCCAGTTGTGGGTGCTGGCAAGCGAAACCACATGGTGGGGCCCGGCCAGCCACTTACCGTCGCGATCATAGGAGGCCAGCACCAGCCTGGCCTGGTGCCAGCCTTTGGAGCCGGCCACCACCTCGACGGTCCGCAGAAAACCGGCCAGACGCAGCAGGGTGAAACGTTGCGGCTCCGCGATCTTCTGATAGATGACGACGTTTTGCGACGGATCGCCGGATTCGAGTCGAACCGTGCCGTCCGCTCCGGGAGTCACCGAACCGTCCGGGCCATGGAAGTTCCACCCGGCCAGCCCCTCGCTAAAAGTTGGATTGTCAAGCAACTCCGGACCTACCGCCAGATAGGGATCGTAAAAAAAAATCACCAGCATGGTCAACAGGGATAAAAGCAAAAATGCCCCGGTCGGTGCGAGGATGCGGGAATGAGGAGAAAGCATGGATCGGTTATTGGTTAACCGTATGGATTTTCGTGAAAAAAATCGCGCCGGGGCGGCGCTGTCCAGATGGTAATCGTGCATACATTTCTCTCCCCTCCTAAACGGTTACGTCTCAACCGATCTTGGCCCTGCTCCGGGGCGAAGCGGCCTTTTTGGCCATATAGATCATCCGGGCCAGGTTGTGGCCGCCTCCTTCCGTATAACAGACATTTTCCCATACCCATCCGGGCAGGCTTAGATAATAGTACAGCCTGATCAGCAGCCAGATCAGCGAATCCTTGACGCCGCTTCGTCCCGTTTGGAGACGGTCGGCTTGCAAGATACGGGCCGCATGCAGCCGCGCTCTTGGCGAAAACGGCACGGCTTGAGGATACTCCAGGCCGAAAAGAACGCCGGCCAGATGGAGCCAAGTAAAAAATTCCATGTTCATGCCGCCTTGCACACCCTTATCGCGCCATGTTCGCCAGTCGATTTCCCGCCGGTACCGCGCCGCGAGGTAGACGAATTCAGCCAACTGCCGTAGCGACACCCTGGAGCTGATGAACTCGCACTCCGGCACCATGCCGTGGGCGGTGTTATGGATAAGACGATAGGTGGGATTGAGAACTCGCACCTCCACTCCCTCCAAGGTCCCCGCCAAACTGTTTTGCCACAGTTCCTCCTCCGAGGCGATGCCGCCGGTCCGCCCGTAGCCCAGCCGGTAGTGAAGTTCCACAAAAACCGGCGATCCCGGTTTCCCAAACGCCCGCAGGTGATGATGCCGCCGGTCGGTGGGCAACCCTTCCAGCACCATATTCGGGTTGGGTATTTGGCTGTAGCCGAGGGTTTCGATAATTACGGCGGCCCGTTCGATATCCGCGGCCCGGACCAGGATATCGATATCGGACATTTCCCGCGCCCCGTCCGGGCCATACAGGTTATCGATCCAGGTGGCGGCCCCCTTGAGCAGAATCACCGTGATATCGGCCTTGGCCAATTCGTTGAGCAACCCGACCAGTTCGAAACGAAAAATCATATCCCGGACCAAATTGTGCCTGAAGCGGCTTTTTAAGACCTCCCGCGGTTCAGCCGGCACCAGATCCAGGAAATTCTTTTCAGCCAATCGGGCAAAAAGTAGCGATGAGCAACAATGGTCGCGGGCCGTATCCAAAAGATGAGACCAGGAAAGGTGCCCCTTATCCCGCATGCCCCGCAACTGTTCCCGGACCTGCTCCCGCCTTGCCGCGTCAACCGGCGGAGGGGTCAACAGCATTGCCAACCGGCTCAGGGAATTTCCGTAACCCGCGCGGGGTGAATCTCGGACCATCTGCTTGTCTCAGGCCGGGAAAACCTTGCCCCCGGTCTCCTTGCCGTTGAATACATTGCGCGAATCGACGATCAGCGAGGCATGCGCGAGAATGAAATCGTAATCGTAAGCGGTATGATTGGTGGCCACCAGCACGCAGTCGGCGGCCGCCAGGTTGGCGGCGGAAAGCTCGGTGCTGCTGAGGCCGAAATCGTATTTACGGACCGGACGCAGGACCGGAATGTGCGGATCGTTGTAACTCACCACGGCCCCCTTGGCGCCGAGGAGTTCCATCAATTTGTAGGAGGGCGATTCCCGGTCGTCGTCCACATCCTTCTTGTAGGCCACCCCCAAGAGCAGGATCCGGGCGCCCTTCAGGGATTTGCCCTGCTCGTTCAAGGCCTCCATGACCCGTTGAACCACGAAATAGGGCATGGAACTGTTCACCTCGCCGGCCAGTTCGATGAACCGGGTGGAGATGTCGTACTCCCGGGCCTTGGAGGTGAGATAAAAAGGGTCGATGGGAATGCAGTGGCCGCCCAGACCGGGACCGGGAAAAAAAGGCATGTACCCGAAGGGCTTGGTGGAGGCGGCCCGGATAACCTCGAAGATATCGATGCCCATGCGCAGACAGAGCACCTTAAGTTCGTTGACCAGCGCGATATTGACACTGCGAAAGATATTTTCGAGCAGCTTGGTCATCTCCGCGGTCTGGGTCGAACTGACCGGCACCACCCGTTCCAGGGCGGCACGGTAAAGTTTGCCGGCCAGAAGCGAGGAGCGGGCGTCAATGCCGCCCACCACCTTGGGAATGTTGGCGGTGCCGAAACTGGCGTTGCCGGGGTCCTCCCGTTCCGGGGAGAAGGCGAGGCCGAAATCCGCCCCGGCCCTGAGACCGCTTTCTTCCAGGATCGGTTGCAGCACCTCCACCGTGGTGCCGGGATAGGTGGTGCTTTCCAGCACCACCAACTGGCCGGGACGCATGGCCTTGGCAATGGCCCTGCCGGTCGCCTCGATGTATTGCAGGTCCGGCTCCCGGTTCCTGGTGAGCGGCGTGGGTACGCAGATAAGCAGACCATCCGGCTCGCCGAGCCGGCTAAAATCACTGGTGGCGGCAAATTGCCCCTGGTTGACGTGGTCGGCCAAATCGCGCGAGGCGATGTGTTTGATGTAACTTTGGCCCTTGGCCAGTTTGTCGATCTTCCTCAGGTCCAGGTCGAAGCCGATCACCCGGATGCCCTGGCGCAGAAAGGTCAGGCTCAAGGGGAGCCCCACATATCCGAGACCGATCACCCCCAGGGTGAAGGAACGGTTGTCGATTTTTTCTTCGAGGGAATCCAAAGGGTCGCGAGGCATGGCTATTCCTTATCCCTGTTGTCGTCGTCCGGCATGGCATTGTTCAACTTTTGAGTTGATAAAAATACCTTCCACCCCCGACCCGGTTAATTTATTGCTTATTGCCGCAAGTCTCGAATTTCAACCTTTCCAGCTTTTCTCCTCGCCCCGCCGGAGACGGACGATATTATCGCGGTGCCGCAGCCAGATTAGCAGGGCCATGACCGTCGCGACGGCCAAGGTGAAGGGCTCGCCCCGCAGCAGCCAGACGAAGAACGGCATCAGGGCCGCGGCGCTCAGCGAGCCCAGCGACACATAACCCGATATCTTCACGGTAACGATGAAAACCGCCAGACAGAAAAGGGCGGCCAGCGGCTGCATGACCAGAAAGACCCCCAGGGCCGTGGCCACCCCCTTGCCGCCCCGGAAGCCGAGATAGAGGGGGAAAAGATGGCCGAGAAAGGCGGACAGGCCGCACAGGATCACCCACGACCGGCTGCCATCCCCCCCTCCCAAGATCACCCCGGCCAGCAGCATGGGAATCGCCCCCTTGGCCATGTCGGCCAGCAGGGTCAATACTCCCAGCTTCCGGCCCGCCAGGCGGGCCACATTGGTGGCGCCGATGTTGCCGCTGCCGGCCCGCCGCACATCCACGCCCATGGTCCTGGCCAGCAGCAGCCCGAACGGAATGGAACCTACCAGATAGGCGACGAGAAGGAGAAAGAGAGGCATGAAAAGGGCGGCTGTAGTGTGTAGGCTGTAGACGGATGACAGTGGACGGTAGGGGCGAACCTTGATAATCTCGCAAAAGTCGTCATGCCCGCGCAGGCGGGCATCCATGTATTCTGTAACTTCCCGAAAAGACCGGATTACCGCCTTGGCGGGAATGACGATCGAGCGCATCCCCAGACTTTTTGCGAATCGATCAACCTCGGTGGTCGCCCTGTTTCGCTTCAGCTTGCAATTTTTTCAAACCTTGTTTTCGCGAAAGACCGGCTCAAGATCGCACATTTCGCCATAGGCGGCAATAGCCTTTTTCCAATTCCGTACATAAGGACAGTCCCAGACGGCCAACAGCTTGCGTTGCAGGGTATAGGCCGGCTGGACGCTATCCGCCGCCCCGGCATCGGAATCAGGGCATCTTTCAAGGAGATAGGGGAAAATCGGGGGGCGGCGACAGACATCCGGCCGCTCCTCGTAGATGACACAGGCGCCGGTATCGTGGTCCAGGTGGGGGCAGACGCTACGCACGGGCAGGATCATGCTCCAGCCGGTGCGCCAGTGGTACAGCGCCGCGCCGTTGGCGAAAAAAGGTTTGCCGTTTCTGCTCAAGGGGGGCTCGTCCAGCGCGGTCAGCGCCCGGCTGCGGGAATTGTCGATCCGCGGCAGACCGAACAGGTCGATCTCATGGTCGGCCAGGGGAATTTCGAAAAACTCGCGGTCCGCGCCCGGACCGGCCGGGTTGCGGCGATGATGGTCCGGCCCGGTACAGCAGTGGGTGCATCGAGTGGGTCCGCACATCAGACTGTTGATCTTTTCCAGTTCCATGGTCAGAATCTGCTGCCCCATCCACCCTTCCAGACTGGACAGCAGATCCAACGGCGCGAATTGCTCGTCAAGAATGCGAGGCAGACCGGAGTCGCCGGCCGTTCCGCCTTTCACGGACTCCAATTGCCGCAGCACGGTCAGGTAAGGTGCCAGGGTGGCACGCGGATCGAGATAGAGTGCCCCATTGGTCTCCACCGGTTCGTTCAACTGTTCCATGACCTCGTCCAGGGAGGTGAACGGGCCTGTGAGATAGAGAAGCTGTACGATTCGCGCCAAGGGCAATACCGGGTGCTGCAACCGGTGCAGACCTTTGGCAATGCCGCCGCAGCTTGCGGGTGAACCACTGGGAGTCATGCTCGCGGTACCGTGTTTCAGGTTCGTCTTGTATTCTTCTCTGGCATCCGAAGTTTCTATCCAGTATAATATTTTTTCTCAAGTCGGCTAAAAAAGGGAGCCGGCGACCGGTCCGACCTTGAAATAACGGGAAAAATATCGGTAACGGCAGTACCATAAACCAAAGTCCCACATTGTTCCACATTTTCTCGCATGGCAATACGCGAAATTCTCACATACCCGAATCCGATTCTGCGGCGGCCGACGGAAACCGTCGCCGCATTCAATGATGCCCTCAAACAGCTCGCCGCCGATATGATCGAAACCATGCTCGCGGCCCCCGGGGTCGGACTGGCCGCCAACCAGGTTGGCGCGTGCGTCAGCATGGTGATCATCGACGTTTCTCTCTCCAGGGAAGAACCGCGCCAACTGGTGCTGGTCAATCCCCGGATCGTCGAATCGGCGGGGACCCAGGTGGACGAGGAGGGCTGCCTCAGCGTGGTCGATTATTCCGCCAAGGTCAAACGGTTCCGCACAATCACCGTCTGCGCCCGGGACCTGGCGGGCAAGCCGCTGGAATTTCCGGCCGAAGATCATTTCGCCCGGGTGATCCAGCACGAGGTGGACCACCTGGAAGGTATTCTCTTCATCGACCGGCTCAGTTCCCTGAAACGCGCCTTGTATAAAAAACAGTTGAAAAAACGGCTGAAAGAGTGAGCCGGGTCCAGGGAGGCCGCATGACGCCAGACCAACCGCGCATCATCTTCATGGGCACCCCCGAGTTCGCCGTGCCGACCCTTTCCGCCCTGCTGGCCGCGGGAGAACGGGTGGTCGCCGTGGTGACCCAGCCGGACCGCCCCAGGGGCCGGGGCAAAAAGCTCGCCCCGCCGCCGGTTAAAGTCATGGCGCTGGAGGCGGGCCTGCCCGTGCTGCAGCCCGAAAAGATCCGGGGTGCCGATTTCCTGGAGACCCTGCGACAATTCGAACCCGACCTCATCGTGGTAACCGCCTACGGCAGAATCCTGCCCGGCCATCTCATCGACCTGCCCCGCCTGGGCACCATCAACGTCCACGCCTCCCTGCTGCCCAAATACCGGGGCGCGGCCCCGATCCAGTGGGCGATCATCCGTGGCGAGAGTGAAACCGGTGTCACCATCATGCAGATGGATGAAGGGCTGGATACCGGCGATATCCTGCTCACCGCCGGGATGCCCATCGAAGCGGAGGAGACCGCGGCCACCCTGGCCACCCGACTGGCCGAACTGGGCGGCCGCGCCATGATGGAGGCCTTGCAACTGCTGCGCCAGGGGCTCCTGACGGCCCGCAAACAGGATGACCGCCTGGCCACCCTGGCACCGCCGCTCAACAAGGAGGACGGCCTGGTGGACTGGTCGGCGCCGGCCGAACGGATCGGCTGCCTGATCCGGGGACTGGATCCATGGCCCGGCACTTATACCTGTCTGGCCGGCCGGCGGCTGAAGCTTTTCGCGCCGCTGGTGGTGCGGGAAGATGCCGCCGCCGGACCGACTATGCCCGGACCGGCTTCTTTTCCGGGACCAGCCTCTTTTCCGGCCGGCACCATCCGCCGGGCCGGGGCCGACGGCTTGCTCGTCGTCACCGGCCGCGACCTGCTGCTGGTGCGCCAGGTCCAGCCGGAAGGGGGACGCCGCCTGGAAGTGGAGACCTTTCTGCGCGGCCATCCAATTGCCGCCGGCACCCTGCTGGGGACATGAAATATCTGTTCCGGCACGACCTCCTGCCGCCGGCCCTGATCTTTCCGGCCTTTCTCACCCGCTACGGGAACCGCTCATGACTTCCTTTCTCATGTTCATCGCCACCGGGGGGTTCTCCGGCTATCTGCCCAAGGCCCCGGGCACCTGGGGCTCCCTGGTGGGGCTGGCCCTCTTTCTGCTGCTGGGCCGTCTCGAACTGTCGCTTTATCTGGCGGTGGTGGCAACGCTGCTGGTGGCGGGATTCTTCGCGGCCGGCAGCGCCGAGAAGATACTGGACAAAAAAGATCCCGGCGTGGTGGTGATCGACGAGATCGTCGGCATGCTGATCACCCTGACCGGGGCGCCGCTCACCTGGCCATTCCTGCTGGCCGGCTTTCTCTGCTTCCGTTTCTTCGACATCCTCAAGCCCTTTCCGGTCCGCTGGGCCGAACGGAGCTTCAACGGCGGGGTCGGCATCATGCTCGATGACGTGCTGGCCGGCCTTTACGGCCTGGCCTGTCTGTGGGTATTGCGGCTGCTGCTGGGGTGAGGATGCGAGGGACGAGGGACGAGGGACGAGGGACGAGGGACGAGGGACGAGAAAGGCTAACCGATAGCCGGCGGTTAACAATCAAAAATCAGCAATCGAAAATCAAAAATCATCGTCATCTGTCTTCCGCCTTCTCCCCGCCGTCCGCCGCCAGCAACTCCTCGATATCGCGCTCCAGGATGGCGTGGCTCACGTAGCCGATGTAGCGCCGGACGATAACGCCCCGCCGGTCGATCAGAAAGGCGCTGGGCAGACCGGTCACGCCGCCGAAACCCCGGTCCACCTTGTTGTCGGCCATCAGGACGGGATAGTTGATTCCGCTCTTTTCCACCAGCTTCTTCACCACGCTCCGCCCTTCCATATCCATGGAAAGGGCGATGACCGAAAAGCCCCGGGGTCCCAATTGACCATGCAACGCCTTGAGGGAGGGAATTTCTTCCAGACAGGGAGAGCACCAGGTGGCAAAGAAGGTCACCAGCAGAAGCTGGCCCCGGTATTGCTCGCTGCTCACCACGCTCCCGTCCATGGCGGATACCAGTTCGAAAGTCGGCATCATGGCCGTCGCCCCGCTACCGGAGGCGGCGGTTGACCTGTTGTCCGATCCGGCCCGTTCGGCGCCTGGATTTTCGGACATCCCCTTGCAACTCGTCGAACTCAGGGCGAGCAGCAGGACCACGACCATCGTGAACGTCATCCCCGTCATGCGCTGGAATCCGGCCATACTCTTCATGCTATCGTTTCTCCATGGTCTTTCATGTATTTCTTCCACTACCCCGGTCCGCAAGCCGCCGGCCGGCCCCCTGGCGACAACCGGCGCACCGATCGCCACCCGGACCGGATGCGAATCGGATAGCATACTACCCATCGCCCTTTAGTTCAACCTCGGGATGGGCCGGCCAGCCGGCGGCGGCAAGAGGCAGTTCAACGGTGACCGTCATGCCCCGCGACTCCCCGGAGCGCAGGAAGAGCGATCCCTTGTGGGCCTTGACGATCCGTTCCACCAGGGTCAATCCCATGCCGGTGCCGTAGGTCTTGGTGGTAAAAAACGGCACCATGGCCCGGTCGATGTTCGCTTCACTCATGCCGACGCCGGTATCGCTGATGGCGATCCGCACCAGGTTGGAGCCGGGCGCCGTCACCTCGATGGACAACCGGCCGCCATCCTCCATGGCCTCGATACCGTTTTTCATCAGGTGCAGCAGCATCTGCCTGATCTGCCGCCTGTCCGCCTCCAGCACCGGATCCGTGTCCGGGAGTTGCAGGTGGCAGGTGATCTGCCGCTTGGCCAGGGTGGTTTGCAGCAGGGTCACGGTCTTGTGGATCAGCGGGTAGAGGGGGGTGGGCTCCCGGTGCAGCTCGGCATGATCCACAAAGGCGAAGAGATCGTCCATGGTCGATTCGAGCCGGGCCGATTCAGCCACCATCATATCGATGAATTTGCGCCACGACGGATTGGTCGTCTTTCTGGCCAGAACCCGGGCCGCGCCGCCGATCTTGGTTATGGGATTGCGCATGGCATGAACCAGTTGCGCCGCCATCTGCCCCAGGGCCGTGTGCCGTTCCGCCGCGACCAGCATATCCTTGTTTTTGTCGAGTTCGTGGGTGACTTGTTCCAGTTCGGCGATCTTGTTCTGCATGGCCGTGTAAAGATGGCTGTGCTCGATGGCCAGGCTTGCCTGGTTGGCGAAATGTTCCAGGTACTCCAGCAATTCGTCGGAAATCGGTTTCCGGGTGACGAAGTTATCGGCAATGATCACCCCCAGGGAACGGCTGGGCGAATAAAGGGGCACCACCACGAAGGTATCCTCGCCCAGCAGCCGCGGCAATTCCGGATCGACCGGCACCTGGGCACAACCGTCGACCACCCGGAAACTGCGTCTTTCCCCGGCGCACCTGATCAGGATGTGGTCGCTGCGATCGATCGGAATCCCGATGGTCCGCACGATGCGGTTCACCTCCGCGTCACTGTCGCCATGAGCCTCCTGAAAATGTTTGATCATGGCGTGAAAGTCGAGCTGTTTCTCCTTGAGTTCCATCCAGATCCGCCCGGCATCCTCATGGCAACTGGAACCGATGGCCAGCCGTCCCTCAAGCGCCTTATGTTCCTGGTCGAAAATAGCCAGAAAGGCCCGGTTGAAACCCAGCCCCTCCTCGGCGGTTATACCCACCAGGATGCCCTGCAGGATCTCATTGAGTTCCAGGGTGCCGAGATAGACGGAGTTCATCTTCAGGGTGAGCTGGTGCAGGAGTTGCAGACGAAAATGGGTCTGTTGCAGATTCTCCTGATTGCGGCGGTTGTCGATCAAGATCCGCCGCTTTTCCAGGGCTTTGCGGACTACGAGGGCGATTTCCTGCAATTGCGAGGGCTTGGCCAGATAATCGTCCGCCCCCAGGCGGATACACTCGATGGCGGTCTGCAATTCGGAGATGCCGGTGAACATCACCACGCTCAGATCGGGATACTGTTCCACGATGCGGGGGAGCAGCGTCTTGCCGCTTATATCCGGCAGGCCGATATCCAGCAGCACCAGGGCCACGGGCCGGGAGGCCAGCAGCTCCAGCAATTCACCGCCGTTTTGGGCGGTCGCGGTTCCATATCCCTTTCTGGCCAGAAACTGACCGATCCCCTCCCGGAAGACGGTATCGTCGTCCACCACCACGATCACCTCCCCATATTCAAGCAGGTGCTCGAAGGAAACGGCATGGTGACCGCCGGTGTGGTTTTCCATGGGCATGGGATAGGTCCCGAATCGCCGCCCGGAAAGAGCGGCATGGTGATGGTGAGTGAAAGATATCCGGGGACGGGGCGTCGGCGCCTGCCCCCGAGGTGGCGGTCGCGGCAATTAGGCCCGCGCCCGTAGCTTTGCTTGCCTCCCTTTCCCCTCTTGCCGAACCCTGGCGATCCCTGTCTTCATACATCCTGACCGATCCACCTGTCAAGCAGGGAACCGCTCCCGGGGCGATTTAGCCGCGGCCGGAAAAAGCACCTTGCAATGCGAGGCCAATATCAATAGACTTTCGCGATGTCATTTTCCGAACAGATCAAGGCCGTTTTCGCGGCCGGCGGCCTTCTGGCCGAGCGGCTGCCGGCCTACGAACCGCGGCCGGCCCAGGCGATCATGGCCGAGGCGGTGGGCCGGGCCCTGCTGGACTCCACCCTGGTGGTCGAGGCGGAAACCGGTATCGGCAAGACCCTGGCCTATCTGGTCCCGGCGGTCCTGAGCGGCCGCAAGATCGTGGTTTCCACCAATACCCTGAATCTGCAAGAGCAGATCCTGCAACGGGAAATCCCCTTTATCCGGCAGCATATCGATCCCGAGCTGAAGGTGGCCTGCGTCAAGGGGCGGCAGAATTATCTCTGCCTCCATCGCTTTCATCAGCACGCAAGCGAGAGCGACTCTCCCCAACCCCGCCTGCCGCATCTTCACAAGGACGATCTGCACCGGATCGGGCAATGGCTGCAAACCACCCGGAGCGGCGACCGGGCCGAATTGCCCTGGCTGCCCGACGATTCCGCCCTGTGGCGCGCCATCAGCGCCGCGGCCAACCAGTGTTCGGGCAGTCAATGCCCCGAGGAAGAGGGGTGCTTCATCACCCGGTTGCGACGGCAGGCGGCCGCGGCCCGGCTGCTCATCGTCAACCACCATCTCTTTTTCTCCGATCTGGCCTTGCGCCGCCTGGGTCACGGCGAGGTCCTGCCCCGCTACGAAGCGGTGATCTTCGACGAGGCCCATCACCTGGAAAACATCGCCACCGGCCATTTCGGCATTTCGTGCAGCCAGTACCAGATCATCGACCTGGCCCACGATGTGGAACAACTGGCCCGGCGCGAATGCAGCGGTCAAGACTTGATCGGCCTCACGGGGAGCTGCGCGGCCCTGCTCCTGGAGGCCGATCGTTTCGCGGCCCTCTTTCCGAAAGAGAAAGGCCGTTTTCCGCTGGCCGATTTCATCGCCCGGCAGCCGGAGTGGCCGGCCGGTCTGGAGGGTCTGAACGGCGCGCTCAAAAGGCTGCGGGAACGGCTGCGCGACCTCTCCCGGGGCAACGATCCCTGGGAGACCGCGGGACGGCGCTGCGAAGAGCTGCTCGACCACCTGCGGACCATCACCGGCGGCCCGGAATCGGACCTCGTCGGCCTGGCGCCGCACCTGGTCCGCTGGTACGAACGGCGGGAGCGGACCGTGGCTCTCTCCGCCTCGCCCATCGAGATCGGCGGCGAGATGCAAGAAACCCTCTACGGCAAGGTGCGCGGTTGCATTTTCACCTCCGCGACCCTGGGGGTGGACGGCCGTTTCACCTATTTTCTCGACCGCCTCGGCCTGGACCCGGAGACCGAGACCCTGAGCCTCGCCTCGCCCTTCGATTTCCCGGGCCGCACCCTGCTCTATGTGCCGGACAGCGAGTTCCCGGCCCCCGGCCACCCCTCATTCGCCGAGGCGGCGGCCCGGCGCATCGCCGACCTTCTGACCCTCTCCCGGGGCCGGGGGTTGGTCCTCTTCACCAGTGTGCAGGCCATGCGCCATGTGCACCATTTCCTGGAGGGCCGCCTGGAGTTTCCGGTCCTCTGCCAGGGCGAGGCCCCGAAAAACACCCTGCTGGAAACCTTCCACCGCGAGACCGACTCGGTGCTCCTGGCCGTGGCCAGCTTCTGGGAAGGCATCAACGTGCCGGGCGAATCCTTGAGTTGCCTGATCATCGACAAGCTGCCCTTCGAGGTGCCGAGCGATCCGGTCATCATGGCCCGGATCGAAAAAATCAAGGAGCAGGGGGGCAACCCTTTCATGGATTTCCAGACGCCCCGGGCCATCCTGGCCCTGCGCCAGGGACTGGGCCGGCTGATGCGCGCCGCCACCGACAAGGGGCTGCTGGCCATCCTGGACAACCGCATCTTCACCAAGAGCTACGGCCGCCTGGTCAGAAACAGCCTGCCGCCGAGCCCCCTGACCCGCGAACTGGCGGAGGTGGAACAATTCTTCCGCGTCACCATGGAGACCCTGTAACCATGTCCCGGCAAGAACTTATGGCCGCCCTCAAGCGGCAGGCCGGGCAAATAGACGCGGCCATGCGCAACGATCTGCAAGTGGTGGGGGATCCCCTGCTGCGGGAGATCCTGAACTATGTCCTGTTCAGCGGCGGCAAAAGGCTGCGGCCGATTCTCGCCGTGCTGGCCGGCCGTCTCTGCGGCCGCCGGGACCGAGACCTTGAGCGGCTGGCCCTGGCCTTCGAATATCTGCACGTGGCCACCCTGCTGCACGACGACATCATCGACGGTTCCGCGAGCCGCCGCGGCCGTCCGGTGGTGAACCTGGCCTGGGGCCCGACCCACGCCATCCTGGCCGGCGATTTCCTGCATACCCGTTCCATGTTTCTGGTGGGGTCCCTGGGCGGCCCCCCCTGCCTGGAGATCTATTTCCGAGCCACTTCGGCCATGGTGGAAGGCGAATTTCTCCAGATGCGCAATGCCGAGAATTTCAACCTCTCGGAAGAGGATTACTTTCAAGCGGTGACGGGCAAGACGGCCCGGCTGATCGGCGCGGTCTGCGAAACCGGGGCCCTCTTCGCCGGGGCCGCCCCCGGGCAGCGGCAGGCGTTGTCCGGGTACGGCATGGCCCTGGGCAGCGCCTTCCAAATAATCGACGACCTGCTGGACTACCAGGGGGACCAGGCCAAAACCGGCAAGACGAAGGGCAACGATTTCCTGGAAGGCAAAATGACCCTGCCCCTCATCCATACCCTTTCCCGGGCCAAGACGCCGGAGCGCGATTATCTGCTCGGGTTGCTGCAAGGGCCCCGGCACGAACGGCAAGCCTCTTTCGAACCGGCCCGCGCCCTGATCGAAACCCATGACGGCTTCGGCTACGCCAGGCAACGGGCCGAGCAACTGATCGCCTCCGGCCTCGCGGCCCTGGAAATTTTCGACAGCCCGAAACATGCGGAAGATACGGCCCTGCTGGCCGGCCTGGCCGGCTACGTCCTCAGCCGGGAGAAATGAATTGGAAGGGTGGAATGTTGGAAGGATGGAAGGATGGGGTATTTTTTCCCAATATTCCAACATTCCATTTTTCCATTCTTCCATATCTTCCAATGAACGGTAATCACGAGCTATCATGCCCAAATCCGTAAAGAAGCAGGCCCCAGGCAAGGCCAAACCCCGGGCCGCCAAACCCCGGGCCCGCAAGACCGGCGGGAAACGGCACCTGCTGCCCTGGCT
>Ga0214472_10003153_pt1 | contig 17519 bp, 15 predicted proteins | sample RVTome_6_FD_207662 | JGI IMG/M metagenome (GOLD analysis project Ga0214472, IMG submission 207662) | Soil microbial communities from uranium-contaminated site in the Upper Colorado River Basin, Wyoming, United States - RVT140D175 | ecosystem: Environmental > Terrestrial > Soil > Contaminated >... | reverse complement strand
TGGAAGCGATCATGAGGTTTCGGCTGCGCCGCAGGGCTCGGCCTCGATTCTGCCGATCACCTGGATGTATATCCGCATGATGGGCGCCAGGGGCTTGCGGCAGGCAACCGAGGTGGCAATCCTCAATGCCAACTACGTCGCGGCCCGGCTCGATCGCGATTTTCCTGTGCTCTACAAGGGCGCCAACGGCTTTGTCGCACACGAATGCATTCTCGATCCGCGCGCCTTCAAGGATACGGCCGGCGTGACGGTGGAAGATATCGCCAAACGTTTGATCGACTACGGCTTCCACGCCCCGACCATGAGCTGGCCTGTCGCCGGCACGCTGATGGTCGAACCGACCGAATCCGAGCCCAAGCAGGAACTCGACCGTTTCGTCGAAGCCATGAAATCGATCCGCGCCGAAATCACGCGGATCGGATCGGCCGAATGGCCGCGCGACGACAACCCACTGAAACACGCCCCGCACAGTGCCGAAGCCGTCACCTCGGCCGAATGGAGCCATCCGTATTCGCGCCAGGTCGCCGCCGATCCGGCCGGGTACGGCCTCGACGCCAAATACTGGCCGCCGGTTGCCCGCGTCGACAATGTCTATGGCGACCGTAACCTCGTTTGCGCCTGTCCGCCGATGGAGGCCTACGCCAAGGCGAGCTGATCGCGGAGACGGATCTAACCTGCCTTGAAGATCACGCTGTCGCCTTGCGCTGTTGCGCTGATCTTGATGCCCGCGGCTTCGGCGAGTTTCAGGGTGTAGAGCAATTGCACGACATGCGCATCGACCATGCCCTTGAACGTGCCCGACAGGAAGTCGAGGAACGTCGGCGGCACGCGCGCCGCATTGCCGCTGGCAGTGACCGTCGCAGCCAACGAATTGCCCGATTTGCCGATCTCGGCGCGGATCGCACCGCCGCGCGGGATCGCCGCATGCGCGACCAGCAACAGGTTCAACAGCAATTTGACCTGGTTTTTCGGCAGCAGCATGCGCTCGCCCTGCCATTCGAGCTTGGCCTTCTTCTCATTGGCAAAATAGCCGCGCGCGACCGCCTCGGCGTCGCCGGTATCGATCTCGGCGGCCGCCGAGCCGGCGGCACCGAACGCGATGCGCGCAAACTGGAGCTTGCCCGTAGCGTTGCCCGAAGACGCCCGGATCAGGTCCATGGCGACCTTCGCGGTCTCCTCGTCCGGGTCCTCATCCAGCAATTCGAGCCCGTTGGCGATCGCCCCGGCAGGCGAAATCAGATCGTGGCAAACCTTCGAACAAAGCAGAGCGGCAAGATCGAGGGCGCTGACATCGGGCAATTTCGGCATTTGGGTATCCTGCTGGGATCGGCGCTCGCGAATCGCGGGCGCAAGCGTTGGCCCGTGCTCGCATGAAGCGCGCCATGGTGCAATCGCGCCCGCGGGCCGCTGCGCAGGGCCGAACGCAAGTCGATTGGTAAACCTTCTGTAAACGGATTTGCTCGCATTATCGGCAACCGAAAGGCGGCGGCCGCCGCCGGGTTCGGTCATTCGCAAACTTGTCGGTCGGAGTTCACGGTCATGATCCTCGCACAAAACGCCTTGGCGCCGGTATTGGGAGCGATTGGCTTTGTCATCCGCGTGGCGCTGTTCCTCGCACTGTTCGTGGTTGTCGCCGTTGCGCCGCAAAAAGCCGCCGCGCAAGCCTACAACAGATACACCGTCCAGGAGATCATCGACGCCGGGCACGGGTTTTTCGGCGCCACATCGGGCGCGATTGCCGGCGTAGTCGAGCGCCTTTTCGAAAAATACGGGTTGCCGAACGGCTATATCCTCGGCGAGGAAGCGGGTGGTGCGTTCGTCGGCGGCCTGCGTTACGGCGAAGGCAAGCTCTATACCAAGAATGCCGGCGACCATAAGATCTACTGGCAGGGCCCCTCCGTCGGCTGGGACTACGGCATCGACGGCGATCGCACCATGATGCTGGTCTACAACCTGCCGACGGTGGATTTCGCGTATCAGCGCTACTTCGGCGTTTCGGGTTCGGCATTCGCCGTCGGCGGCCTCGGCGTCGACGCGCTGGCGCGCCAGGGCGTCTATCTCGCCCCGATCCGCACCGGCGTCGGCGCGCGCATCGGCGTCAATGTCGGCTATCTGAAAATGAGCCGGTATCCGACCTTCAACCCGTTCTAGGCGGCGCGGAAACGGGCCCGACGACCCGGCCGACGCGACGGGCGCCTTCATTCGTCCGACTTCGGAAGGGCTTTCAAGTTGACGCATTTCTGCGCTAAGAAGCCTCGCGTGGCTGCGGCGTCTTTGCGCCGTCGCCACGCCTTCCTGTCATCGGAGTGAGGCGGCCGTGCTTGAAAGCGTTCTTTATTTCGTACTGGGATTCCTCAGCGCGGCATTGATTGCGCTGATGGTCTCGCCGGCGGTCTGGAACCGCGCCGTCGTCTTGACGCGTCGCCGCATCGAGGCTTCGGTGCCGCTGACCCTCAACGAGATCCAGGCTGACAAGGACCAGCTCAGGGCCGAATTTGCGATGTCGACGCGCCGCCTCGAGATGAGCATCGAGGAACTGCGCGAGAAAGCCGCCAACCAGGTCATCGAAATCGGCCGCAAACGCGAGGAACTCGGACAGCTGACCGAGGAAAGCCGCGAACGCATCCGTTCGATCGAGGAACTGAAGCTGAATGCGGCCGAACTCCAGGCGCAACTGAACGACCGCGAAGACAAGCTTGGCCAGACCACGCGCCGGCTCGACGAGACCCGCGCCCTGCTCGAAGAGCGCGCGCTCGAACTGGAGCGCGTGCGCAGCCAGTTGCAGTATTCGCAAACCGATTCCGACAGCCGCCGCATTGAGCTTGTCGCCAAGCAGACGACGGTCGAGAGCCTTTCGGACCGCGTCGGCGATTTCGTCAAGCGCGAAAAGGAACTCGTTCAGGAAGCCGAATCGGAGAAGCGCCGGGCGATCGAACTGGACAAGAAGGTCGAGCGCTTGCAAAAGCAGATCGCCGACCTCGAATCCGGCCTCGAAACCCGTGAACGCGACCTTGCCATGGTTCGTGAAACCGCCGTTTCCAAGGACCAGCTCGAGTCGGACATGACGGGCGAATTGATGACCGAAAAATCACGCGTCGCCGAACTCGAGGCCAAGCTCGCCCAAACCAACCTGCTCATGGAATCACTGCTGAACGATGCCTCCAACGAGAATGTCGAAAAGGCGATGGGCACGCTGAACAAGGAGCGCGACAAGCTCGAAAAGAGGCTCAAGGCGATCACTTCGGATCGCGACCGCCTGAAATCGGACTTCGATGCGATGGAGCGCGATAAGACCAGCGGCTGGGAAAGCGAACGGCGTGAAAACGCGATACTGCGCGAGCGCATCAACGACCTCGCCGCACAGGTCACCGCAATGACGGCGGCGCTGGAAGGCGACAACTCGGCAATCAACGCAATTCTGGAAGAAGCCAAGCTGACCAAGACGACGAAGACCCGCAAATCCGTCGGCGACGAAGGTTCTGGGCCATCGCTCGCCGATCGCATCCGCTCGCTGCAGGAAGCGGCCCGCCGGGCGAAGGCGGGATAGACATTTCGTGCGCGGCGCCGCCCGCTTCCTGCCGCTGATCCTCTGCCTGGCCGGCATGCCGGCCGCCGCGGCCGGACGCAACGAGGCGCCGAATTTGCCCCCGATCCCATACCGTTACGCCTGGCCGCAGTTGCCCGCGCATCTGGCCGACGGTGATCGCCTTATCGCGCCGGGGCCAGCGATCACCGACGCCGGAGCCACATTGGGGCGGGTATTGTTCTACGACCGCAAGCTTTCGGCCAATGGCCTCGTGGGCTGCGCCAGCTGCCACTCGCAATCCGCTTCCTTCGACGATCCGAACCGTTTTTCCATCGGGCTTCGCGGCAAGATCACGCGCCGCTCGGCGATGGCGCTCGCCAATGCCCGGATCAACCCGACCGGGCGCTATTTTCGCGATCAGCGCGCTGCCTCGCTCGAAGACCAGGTCCTGACGCCGTTCACGGATCCCGTCGAGATGGATTTGCCACCGGGAGAACTGGTTCGCCTCGTTTCGGGCCGATCCTGGTATGGCCCGCTGTTTGCCGATGCATTCGGCGATCCGACGGCCAGCGAAGCCCGGATCGCTTCGGCCCTGGCGCAATTCGTCTCGGCGATGGTCAGCGTCGACACACGCTACGACAACGCGCGCACATCGACGCCGGATGTCTTGGCGCCATTCTCGGCATTCGACGCAGCCGAGAACCGCGGCAAGTTCCTATTCTTCGCCGCTCCGGAAATCGGCGGCGCCGGATGCGCCAACTGTCACGAGACCGAATGGTTCGTTTTCACGCAACCGCATGACAACGGCTTGCCAATGGATGCGGCGCGCCAAGGCGCATCCGCCGATGGCGGCGCCGGCGAAATCACCGGCGATTCTTCGCAGATGAGGCTGTTTCGCGCGCCTTCGCTGCGCAATGTCGCCGTTGCCTCGCCCTATATGCACGACGGCCGGTTCAACACACTGGAGGCGGTTGTCGACCACTATTCGGGAGGTGTGACGGCGACGGCCAATCTCGATCCGGCGCTGAAGAAACCCGACGGCTCGCCCCAGCGCCTGTCGTTGTCAGCAGACGACAGGCGCGCGCTCGTCGCGTTTCTGGAAACATTGACGGATGCAAATTTTCTTGAAGATCCGAAATTCTCCGACCCGTTCCGCATCGACTGACGGGCAATCACGGCCAGGGAGCAACCGTTTCAGGGGAGAAGGCGCAGCAATTTTCCGACTGCTTCGAGCTGATGGTCGACAATGCCCATGCTGCGCAGATGCGCCAGGGTGTTGGCGACATATTCGCGGTTGTCGCCCGCTTTGCCGCTTGCCCGCGCCACGATCTCGGCAATTCGCCCAGTTTCCGGGCGGCCGGCATATTGGGCGTGGTTGCGATCGACAACGAATGCGAGCCCGGCAACCATACGCCCATCGGCAAGTTCAAGGCGCACGTTCTTCTCGTGATAGACATCGGTGACGAGTTCGCGTTCGCGCAGATAAGCGTAGACGCGGTCCCGTTCGCCGGTCTTGACGCGCATCGCGAGCCCGACACAGGCGCCGCCGCGATCAAGCCCGAGCACTAGGCCCGGCATCAGCGGCGTTCCGCGATGCACATGCGACTGGACACACAGACCGCGATGATATCCGCAGAGCCGGGCGCGTCCGGCTTCCGCCGGTACGAAACCCGGGTTCCACATCAGCGACCCGTAGCCAAACACCCAGAATTCGGCCATAGCTTGCCGCCCGCAAGAAACCAACCAGCCCCACTATCATGAGCCGATCAGCCGGGCAAAATCACGGTCGCAACCGATTTCGCGGCGCCCTCGGCGCCGCCTTGTTCGTGGTCGCCATTCTCGTGCTTTTCGGCGGCTGGTCCGGGCTGTGGCATTGGGCCTCCGGACGTCTTTCCGGCGAGATCGACGCGGGCCTGCAGCAACTCGCCAGTCGTGGCGTTGCGGTCGAATGCGCGGGCCGGAACATCCGTGGTTTCCCGTTCCGGATCGGAATATTTTGCGACGGCGTATCGGCCAACGCCGGCGGCGGACGGATTTCGGCGGGCGCCCTGCGTTCGGCTGCGCAGGCCTACCAGCCCGGACGCGCCGTCATTGAACTCGACGGTCCGGCGGAAATCGAAATCCCGCGCCGCCCCAAGCTTTCCCTGTCGTGGACCAGCGCGCGCGCCAGCGTGCTCGCCGGATTGAGCGGGTTGCGGCGCGGCTCGGTCGAACTCCGTAACGCCGGTCTTCTCGTTTTCGGCGTGCGGCCGCTAGCGCGAGCGGCTGACCTGCAAGGCCATGCGCGGCGCGCGCAGGAGCCCGATTCGATCGAAATTGCCGCTTCGGCCAGCGCTTTGCACCTGTTGCAGCCGGCGGAGGCCGGTCCATTCGACATTGAATTCCAGGCGCTGCTCGATCCGGCCCCGGCATCGCTCGACGAGTTGCTCCGTGCCCCAAGCCTGCCCGCCCGCTTGCGCCGCGACGGGTTGCGCGGGACGATTCATCACCTGCGCCTGGCAATCGGCGAATCCAGCCTGGTTGTCTCCGGGCCGTTCGAGATGTCGACGAACGGCGAATTGTCCGGACGTTTCGAGTTGATGGCAAACCGGCCGGAAGATTTGTTGCGAGCTGTCGGCAGTCTCTTGCGCGACGAAGACGAAATCCGTGCCTTCGCCGATCAACTGGCCATAGTGCTGTCGCTCGCGGGCGAACGGACCGAAGCGACTCTGGTTATCGATCGCGGCGCCGCACGCATCGGCATCGTCCCGCTCGGCAAGTTGCCACGATTGTTCTGAACCGCCCTAATCGTTCGACGCGTAAGGCCGGATCAGCAAATCCGGACCATCGCCCTCATCGGCGTCCGGTTTCAGCGAAATGTGGTCCTTGTCGATCACCTTGCGACGCGTGCTGCGGCTGGTCGAAAACAGCTTCTCGAGCGTGGCGCCGTCGCCGTTTTCGATCGCAACGGCGCAGGCGTCGATGTCGGCAACGAATTGGCGCAGGACCTTCAGGACCGGTCCCTTGTTGGCAAGAAAAATGTCACGCCACAGCGCCGGATTGGACCCCGCGATCCGGGTGAAATCGCGGAAGCCGCCAGCCGAGAATTTGATCACCTCCGATCGCGTAGCTTCCTCTTGGCGCAGGCCGGTATGGAAGATCGCAAACGCGATCAGCTGCGGCAGGTGGCTGGTGATCGCCAAGACCTCGTCGTGCTGCTGCGGCGACATGACGGCGACCTGCGAACCGAGCGCCTCCCAGAACAGCTTCACGCGCTCGACGGCCGCCGCCTCGATACCTTCAGGCGGCGTCAGGATGCACCAGCGGTTGACGAACAGTTTCGGCAGGCCGGCATCTGGTCCCGAGAACTCAGTTCCCGCCAGCGGATGCGCCGGCACGAGGAAGTTGTCTGGCCGCAAATGCGGCAGGATGCCGGCGACGACCGCGGCCTTGACCGAGCCGACATCGGACAGGATCGCCCCTGGCTTCATCGCAGCGGCGATTTCGGCGGCCGCCTTGCCCATCTGGCTGACCGGCACGCACAGGATCACCAGATCGGCGTCGCGCACGGCCTCGGCGGCCGTGGCGACGACACGCGCCGCGCCGATCCCGAGTTCGACCACGCGCTGGCGCACTTTTTCGGATGCGTCGGTCACCGCAATCTCGCGGGCGGCCTTGCGCGCGTGCACGGCGCGCGTGATCGAGGAGCCGATCAGCCCCTGCCCGATGATCGCCAGCCGTTCGACGCGCCCGCTCATGTTGCGCCTCAGCCCAGAAATTCCGCCAGTGCCGCGACGACGCCGCGATTGGCCTCGGCCGAGCCGATGGTCATGCGCAGCGCGTTCGGCAGGCCATAGGCGGCGACGCTGCGCAGCACATAGCCACGCGCCGTCAGGAATGCGTCGGCTTCGCCGGCATTCTTGCCATCATGGTCGGGGAAATGAATGAGGATGAAGTTGCCGACCGAAGGCGTCACGATCAGGCCGAGCGCGGCCAGCGCCCGCGATGTCCAGGCAAGCCATTCCTCATTGTGGGCGACCGACATTTCGACATGCGCCCGGTCGCCGATCGCGGCGGCTCCGGCGGCGATCGCCGCGCTGCTGACATTGAACGGTCCCCGGACACGGTTAAGCGCGTCGATGACGTCGGCCGGGCCGTAGCACCAGCCGATGCGCACCGCGGCAAGCCCGTGCACCTTGGAGAAGGTGCGCGTCATGATGACATTGGCGAACGCGGAGACCATTTCGATGCCGGCCTCGTAGTCGTTGCGCCGGACATATTCGGCATAGGCGGCATCGAGCACCAGCAACACATTGCCGGGCAATCCGGCATGCAGCCGGCGCACCTCGCCGATTGGCAGATAGGTGCCGGTCGGGTTGTTCGGGTTGGCGAGATAGACGATCCGGGTCCGCCCGGTCACCTTGGCAAGGATTTCGTCGACATTCGCGGTCAGGTCGTGCTCGCGGGCGACGACCGGCTTGCCGCCAGCCGCAAGCGTCGCGATCCGGTAGACCAGAAATCCGTGCTCGGTGAATATCGCCTCGTCGCCCGGCGCCAGATAGCTTTGGGCGAGCAGGTGCAGGATTTCATCCGACCCGTTGCCGCACAGGATGTTTTGCACGTTGAGACCATGCGCCCTGGCAATCGCCTCGCGCAGATCCCGTGCCGAACCGTCCGGGTAATCGGCAAGGCGCTCCGCGGCATCGCGAAACGCGCGACGCGCCGCCTCGCTCGGGCCGAGCGGCGTTTCGTTCGACGACAGCTTATGCAGTTTCACGCCCGGCGCCGCCTCGGACTTGCCGGGGACATAGGCGGCAATATCGAGCACGCCCGATTTCGGCACCGGGCCATTCGTGCGCTTGGACATCGCGATGCTCCGCCGGTGTCGCGGCTCTGAAGTTCGAATCGTCGTTCGGCGTGCTCTCGTGCGAACTTCAGGACCGAGGCAACGCCGGCAATTTCATGAATCCAGTGCGTTGGGAATTTGAAGTCCCTGATCCGAGCCTGCTGGAACGAATGCCAGGGACCTAAAACCCATCACATTGGAAACCCTGCTCTATTGCGTCGCAAACCGAAAATCAAAGAAATAGCGTGCGGCGATGATGCGAGTTGGAGTCGCGCGGCGAGGGCGAAGGCATGAAGACCGGCACGAACACGCGGCGCTGCTGGCGTGCGGCCGCGGGCAGACCCTGGTAGAGCCGCTTCTCCGCTTCAACGACGATAACGCCGCCGAAAGCGCGCGCAACGCGCTGCACCAGCCGGTCGGCGCGGGAAACCAGCCCGACCAGGGAACGCCGCCGCACCGGCGGAAACGCCAGCGCATTGCGCCACAGTACGGGCGAGAGCATCGCCTGTTGCAGCAGGTCGGCAAGCTGGCTGCGACTGAAGGGTTGGCCGGTGCCGAACGGAGTACGTTCCGCCCGCGCCCAGAGGCCTCGGCGGTTGGGCGTCACCAGCAGCAGCTTGCCGCCCGGCACAAGGACGCGCCAGCATTCGCGCAGGACCTCGAGCGGACTTTCGGCATGTTCTAGCGCGTGAACGGCGATCACCCGGTCAAGACAGCCATCCGAAAGCGGCAATTGTTCGTCAACGACGACCACGGCGCGGTTGGCGCCCGATTCGGGCCACGCAGCCCCACCCTGGGCAGCCGGCATCAGCGCGATCGAGCGCTTCGCTTGCGAACCGAGCCGGTCGAGAAACGGTCCGCAGTAACCAAGACCGGCGATCTCGAGACCGGATGCGTCGGCCAGCAATGCCGACAGGACCCCGTCGATCGAACGCTGCGCCGCCATTCCGAGCGGCGAATTGTAGAATGCTCGCAATTCGTTGATGTCCGGCTGCATCGGCAAAGCCTAGCATGTCGCGCAAAAAACCCTAAACAGGACGGGAAAATCAATCCGTCCGCGCCGGGCCGGCGCTGCCATTGCATAACCAGCAGGATTCGACATGCCGAACCTTGAGATCCGACAATTTGCCTGTCTGAACGACAACTATTGCGTGCTCGGCCATGACCCGGCCACCAACGCGACATTTTGCGTCGACGCGCCGGACGCCGCCGCCGTGCTGAACGAATTGCAGCGCACCGGCTGGAAGCTCAGCCACCTGTTCATCACCCATCATCATCCGGATCACGTCCAGGGTCTGTCTGAAGTCAAGGGGCGCACGGGCGCGCGCGTGATCGGGCCAGACAGTCCCCAGATCGCCGGGATTGACGAGATCGTGCGCGACGGCGACCGTTTCGAATTCTCCGGGCGCTCGGTCGAGGTACTGGCCACGCCCGGTCACACGCTCGACATGGTCAACTATTTCCTGCCCGCCGAAAAAATCGCATTCACCGGCGACACGCTGTTTGCCATGGGCTGCGGCCGCGTGTTCGAGGGCGATGCCGCGATGATGTGGAATTCGCTGCGCAAGCTGATGGCGCTGCCGAAGGATACCGCGATCTATTGCGGGCACGAATACACGCTCGCAAATGGCCGATTCGCGCTGACTGTTGACGCGGGCAATGCCGCGCTCCAGGCGCGCGTGGCCGAAGTCGAGAAAATCCGCGCCGCCGGCGAGCCGACGATTCCGTCGACGCTGGCCCAGGAACTGGCCACCAATCCGTTCCTGCGCGCCAGCGATGCGGACATCCGGCGCGCGCTTGGCATGGAGGCAAACAGCGACGCGGAAGTGTTTGCCGAATTGCGGGAGCGCAAGAACCGCGGCTAGCGCACACCCATCGCGACGACAATCAGAAGTTGCGAAGCCAGATAAGAATACCACACGAACCGCTCGAAGGCCGGCCGCCAGTCCGAGTCTGGCGCCAGGCGAAACGTCGCGATCCCGAGGGTGAGATCCGAAGCCATGAACAACATCACACCGCAAATCAGCACGAGATCCGGACCGCGCGACAGGCCCGCGACCGCCATCGCGGCGATCACGCCGGTGTACAAGGCGACGGGAATGCGCATCGGACCCAGTACCGGCCTCAGATAGCGGAACGCGCCAAGAGCAATGGCGAAGATCGCGGCTGTGCCGACAAGGAACGCCGGCCCGGCGCTCCAGACCGGGTCTTGGCCCGAAAGAAACAGCGCCGCATAACACAGATGGCACGCCAGGAACGAACCTAGACCGGTCAGGAACGGACGTTGCCCGTCGAAGGCGAGGAACCCGTCGCCGGCCAGCGCAAACAGCAGCGCGGCCGGCAGCAGGAGCGGCGCGCCGGCCATCCAGGCCGCAACTGCCATCAGTGCGGCGGGAGCCATTTTCCACAACGCGCGCGCGGCGGTCTTGCGCCGGTCGAGCGCGAACCACCCGTAGGAGACCCCGACGGCTGCTGCCGCGACCAGAAGCGCCGTCAAGACGTTTTCCCCCTATCCCGCAGGGACCGCCAGATGCCGGCGCCGACCAATGCGCCGGCGACAATCAGGATGCTGGCCAAGGCAAGCCGCAGCGAGGCCGCCGCTACGCCCGCCGCGACCAGGATGAGCGTCGACAGCAGCGGAGCGAAATAGGCCGCGATGCCGAGCAGGCGGATATCGCCATGCTTCACGCCATGATCCCACGCGAAAAAGGCAAGGCCGACCGGCATCAGGCCGAGGCCGACCACGAAGAGCCACTGGCCGCCCGTTTCGGGCCAGATCGTCGTTTCGAGGAGCAGGTGTCCGATCGCCGCCAGCGCGGCCGTTGCCAGGCAGTAGAGCGCCACCGTATCCGTCGGGATGCGACGGTACATCCTCGACACCAGCGAATAGCACGACCAGACCAGCGCACAGCCGAATGCGCTGGCGTAACCGAGCGCCGAACCGCCGCCGCTGCTCCCGGAGGAATTGCCGGCCACCAGCAGCGCGGCACCGGCAAACCCCAGGACGCATCCGGCAACATGGTTCCAGCGCAATCCGCCGCCCGGCAGAAATGCCGAGCCGAGCACGATCAGCATCGGCCACAGATAGGCGATCAGGCTTGCCTCCGCGACCGGCGCATTCCGCAGCGCGGTATAGTAAAGGAAATGATAACCGAACAGGCCGCCGACACCGGTGAGCCAGGCCGCCGGCGGGATCCGGAACAGCTCACGAAAACCAATGCCGCGGAACGGCCATGACACCATCGCCGCGGTTGCGCCGATGGCAAACGTGATGGCGAGCAGTTGCAATGGCGGAACCCTGCCGGTTCCGGCCGTGAGCAGCGCCAACAGCGACCACATCAGGATCGCCGTAAACCCGATCCAGCTTGCGCTCATGCCGGCAAGCGATTCGCGGCAAACCGGAAGCCGGTCATTGCGTCCGCCGTAGGCAACTCGCCATTCGCGCTATTCTTCCCAGGCCGCGGAGATGCGCCGCTGCAGTTCATCGACATTGACGAGAACCAGCGCGCCTTTGGTCTTTTCGACCACGCCTTCCCGTTCCATCTGGTTGAGTTCGCGCGAAACGACCTCGCGGCGGGTGCCGATCCGCTCGGCCAGTTCGCGTTGGATCGGCGGCGGCGTGACCACCCGGTGCTCGGGGTGACCGGCCCTCGGCTTCGAAAGCCGCAGCAACTCGGAGTAGAGGCGATGCTTGGCCTGGAGGAACGAATGTTCGGCAAGCCGGAGATTGAGCGTACGCACGCGCCCGGCCAGCGTACGCAGGACCTCCAGCGCGACTTTCGGAGCCTCCTCCAAGATTTCTAGGAAACAGCGCTGCGGCATCACGCAGATGCGGACCTTCGTCAGTGTCGTAACGTTTGCCGACCGCGCCTGTCCGTCGATCGCCGCGATCTCGCCGAAATAGTCGCCATCCGACATTTCGCCAAGAATCACCTCCTTGCCAACGGCGATCCGGTGAATGACGCGCACCCGGCCGGAAATGACGAAGCGCACATCAGTGCTTTCGTCATCGGCGTCGATAATCAGTTCGTGCGGGCCGTAGTCCTTGAAGAAGCAGCTCCGCGCATAGCGTTCGGCCATCTCCGAACCGAGACACGATAACACCGGAATGCCGGAAAATGACTGCATGATCTTAACGGTTTGCCGAATGTGTGCGGAGCAATGCACATGCCCGTAACCGATTATGCTTGTTTTGCAAATTGTTTCAATCGCGTGAAACTTCGCCGCGTCACGAAAGCGAATCTTAACGTTGAGACTGCATATAGTTGTGGACAGCGCGAATTTCACCGCGCGGCCATTCGGGGCTGGCAGTGGAGATTATCGGCACGAAGCCACATAGCTCGAAGGCGTTGCCGGAAAACGTCTATGAGTCGGTCGTCAGGTCGCTTTACGGCGATCTGCGAACACTCATGGTCGGCGCAATCGCGACCATCATATCGCCATTGGTCTTGTACTCGCGCAGCGGCGATCCGGCCCACATGTGGTTCGCCGTACTGTTTTCCGCGATTTCGCTGACGCGGTTCGCGGACGGCAAATTGTTCGAGAGCGCGAGCCGTTCCGGCCTTTCGCGTGCCCAGTTGCAACGATGGGAGAACCGCTACGCGTTTTTCGGCGCGGTGAACGTCTTTCTGCTGGGCGCCTGGTGCTTTGCCGGCTACGCCCGCACTTCCGACGAATTTGTCCACATGATGAGCGTAACCACCACCATTGCGTTCATCGTTGGCATCATGGGGCGCAATTTTTCGAGCGAAAAGGTTGTCCTGAGCCAGACTGTATTCACGGCCGTGCCGCTTACCTCGGGCATCGTGCTTTTCGGCGATGTCTATCAGGCCATTCTCGGCGCGTTCATGTTTCCGCTGTTCCTGGCGATCTGGCTGATGTCGCGAAAGTTGCGCTTCATTCTTCTGGATTCGGTTGTTTCCGCAAACGACTATCGGATTACCGCCCAGCGCTTCGACATTGCGCTAAGCAATGTATCGCTCGGCATGGCGATGCTCGATGGCGAAGGCCGGTTCACCGTCGTCAACCGGCAATTCTCACGCCTGTGCGGCCTGCGCGACGGCGCCATCTCCGTCGATGATTCGATCGCACGTCTCGACAACTGCGAAACCGAACTGGATGACGACGGCGCCAAGGTCCAGTTCGGCAGCATCCTGCGCCGGTGCCTGACCAATGGCCGCTGGATCCGCTTCGCCATCCAGCTCTCCGACGACCGGACGATCGAGGCGACCTACAATCCGATGCAGCCGGATGGCGGCGTATTGGTATTGCAGGACGTAACCGAGCGCACGAAAGCCGAAATCGAGATCCGCCAACTCGCCAATTTCGATGCGCTGACGCATCTGCCCAACCGGCGATTCTTCGCCAGCGAAATTACCCGGCGGATGGCCGATAACGGCGATCTAGCCCAGTGCGTTTTCTTCTTTGTCGACCTCGACAACTTCAAGGATGTCAACGACACGCTGGGCCATGCGACCGGCGACAAGCTTCTGATCTCGGTCGCGCGCCAGATGCGCTGCGTGGTGCCGGACGCCGCGATGGCATGCCGCTTCGGCGGCGACGAGTTCGTGATCGCCGTCGGCGGCAATCTGAGCCGCGCGAGCTGCGGCGAACTGGCGCGCAACCTGATTGACGAATTGTCGAAGCCGGTTTTGATCGACGGCCAGCAGCTGGCCATCGGCGCCAGCATCGGCATCGCCAGGTGCCCCGAGCACGGCACCGACTACCACGAATTGTTGAAGGCTTCGGACGCCGCCCTCTACGACGCCAAGAACCGCGGCCGCGGCTGCTTTTCCTTCTACCACGAGAACATGGGCGACGTTATTCGCGGGCGTCGCCAGATGGAACTGGACCTGCGCCATGCGGTCGAGCGCGGCGAGATGGAGATCTATTTCCAGCCGCTGGTGAACCTGCAGCAGAACCGCATCACCACCTGCGAGGCGCTGTTGCGATGGAACCATCCGATTCGCGGTATCGTCTCGCCGGGGCTGTTCATCCCGATCGCCGAGCAAATTGGCACCATTTCGAGTATCGGCAAGCACGTGCTCGAAGAGGCTACCCGCCAATGCGCCACCTGGCCGAACGGCACCAGCGTGGCTGTTAACGTGTCGTCCTTGCAATTCCGTCGCTCGGACGTGCATTCGGTCGTCACCGCCGCGCTCGCCAAAAGCCGCCTGCATCCCTCGCGCCTCGAGATCGAGGTGACCGAATCGGCGATGCTGGAAAATCTCGAGGAGACGAAGGCAACGCTGCAACGATTGTCCGCGCTCGGCGTTCGCATTTCGCTCGACGATTTCGGCACCGGCTTCTCCAGTCTTTCCAATCTCCACGCGCTGCCGCTCGACAAGATCAAGATCGACCGCTCGTTCATCGAGAATATCGAGACCGACGAGCGCTCGATGATCCTGTTGTCCGGCGTCACGCATATGGCGGCAAAGCTCGGCCTTTCGATCGTCATCGAAGGTGTGGAAACCAACGAGCAACTCGAGGCCCTTCGCCAGGCCGTCCATCTGGACGAGATCCAGGGTTATCTGTTTGGCCGGGCAATGCCGGCGGCCGATATCGCCTTGCTGCTTGAAAAGGCCCACGGTTCGCCGGCGCCGGCGGAACGGAAAATCGCCGGCTGACGCGCTCCAAACAGCTTTCGAAAGACTTGCCCGGAACTCGAATTCAGATCGCTCTCGCCTGAATTCGGGCATTAACTACGATTCAATTGAAATCAAATTTTATTCATTTTTTATGCAATTGGGTCTTTCTACTTGGTTAACGATCGGTAAAAATCGACCCGGCCAGAACTTGCGACACGGCCGGGTGATCGATGAATATCGTAGAGCGTGCGCGCAGCTTTGCTTCGCGAACAGACGAATACCTGCAGGAAATCGAGTATCGGGTCGCGATCGACAAGCACGACCTCGACGAGATTTTTCGTCTGCGCTATCGCGCCTATTTGTACGAGGAATCAATTCTCCCCAACAAGACCGGCCTGTTTACCGACGACTATGACGACATGGATAATTGCCGGATCTATGGATTGTGGGGCGAAGACAATCTCCTGAGCTCGGTTCGCCTGCACATATTGTCGAAAACCCAATTCCGCGGACCGGCTCTAGACGTCTTTCCCGATATCGTCGGACCGATGATCGAGCGTGGGGCCCTGCTGATCGATCCGACCCGTCTCGTCGTCGACCGCGAAGCCGCGAGGCGATATCGCTACTTGCCGCATATGACGGTGCGTATTGCCTGCATGGCGTCGGAGCATTTCGCTGCGGAGTATTGTCTGGCGACGGTGCGCGCCGAACACATGGCGTTCTACCGGCGATTGTTTTCGTTCGAGCAGATCTGCGAGCCGAGACCCTATCCGACCTTGACCAAGCCGATCTGTCTGATGGTCGGCGACATGGCGAAAATTCGCGATCGGGTCGCCGCGCGCTATCCGCTGTTCACCTCGACCCGGGCCGAGAGAGAGATGCTGTTCGATTGGCCGGCTTTCAACCAGGCCGCGCTGCGACCGCAGCCTGCCGGCGCCGAACCGGGCGAAGCGAGCCCCCGCGTCAGCGATCCGACGCGCGCCAGCGCGGGTGAAGCCAAGGCCTTGAATTGATCCGGGCCGGCGGCTCGCGTCCCAAAGCGAGATCGGCCGCCTTTTCGCCAACCATGATCGACGGCGCGTTGATGTTGCCGTTGGTGATCTGCGGAAATACCGAACTGTCGGCGACACGCAAGCCGTCGACGCCGATGACGCGCAATTGCGGATCGACCACCGCCAGGCGATCTGCGGCCCGGCCCATTCGGCAGGTGCCGCAGGGATGAAAGGCGCTTTCGACGTGATCGCGGATATAGGCGTCGAGAGCATCGTCCGAGCGCGCTGCCTCGCCAGGCGCGATTTCACGGCCGAGGAACTCGTGAAAGGCCGGCCGGGCGAAAATCTCGCGGGTCAGCCGGATGCAGTGGCGGAAGTCGGCCCAGTCCTGTGCGTCGGACATGTAGTTGAACAGGATCGATGGCGCCGCAGTCGGTTCGGGACTCGTCAGACGCACACGTCCGCGCGACGGCGAACGCATCGGCCCGACATGTGCCTGGAACCCGTGTCGAAGCGCGGCGGCCGTGCCGTCATAGCGCACCGCGGCGGGTAGGAAATGAAACTGGATGTCCGGATATTCGACACCGGGACGCGAGCGCACGAAACCGACGCTTTCGAAATGGTTGGTCGCCCCGTCGCCGGTCCCGAACAATAGCCATTCCAGCCCGATCGCTGCTTTTGAAATCAGGTTCATCCTGGCATTCAGCGTCACCGGCTGGCGGCTCTCGACCTGAATATAAAGCTCCAGATGATCCTGCAGATTGGCGCCGACGCCGGGCCGGTCGGCGATCACCGGAATATCGAGCGCCCGCAATTCGGCAGCCGCGCCGATGCCCGAGCGCAGCAACAGCGCCGGCGAATTGATCGCCGAGGCCGCCAGGATCACCTCGCGCCGGGCGGCAACGGTTTCGATCCGGTCGCCGCGCGCAATCTCGACCCCGATCGCCCGGTTTCCTTCGAACACGACGCGACGGGCAAGGCCGCGCAGGATCGACAGGTTTTTGCGGCTCCGCGCGGGCTTCAGATAGGCATTGGCCGTGGACCAGCGCCGGCCGCGCCAGATCGTCCGTTCCATGGCGCCGAAGCCCTCCTGCTTCTCGCCGTTATAGTCGTCTGTCACCTCGAAACCGGCCTGCCTACCGGCTTCGATGAATGCATGAAACAGCGGATTGGTCATCGCGCCGCGCGTCACATGCAACGGCCCGTCCTTGCCGCGCAGCGGATCGTCGCTGCCATGCGCGTTTTCCATACGCTTGAAATACGGAGCGATATCCGCCCAGCCCCAGCCGTCGGCGCCGAGTTCTGCCCAGCGGTCGAAATCGAGCGCATGGCCGCGGACATAGACCATGCCGTTGATCGAGGAGGAACCACCGATCACCTTGCCGCGCGGACAGGCGAGCCGCCGGCCGCCGAGATGCGGTTCCGGATCCGTGAAATAGCCCCAATCGTAGAGTGCCATGTTCATCGGATAGGACAGCGCCGCCGGCATCTGGATCAGCGGACCGGCGTCCGAACCGCCATATTCGACCAGCAGCACCTTGTGCTTGCCGTCCTCGCTTAGACGCGCGGCAAGTGCGGCGCCAGCGGAG
>Ga0214472_10003152_pt1 | contig 17520 bp, 17 predicted proteins | sample RVTome_6_FD_207662 | JGI IMG/M metagenome (GOLD analysis project Ga0214472, IMG submission 207662) | Soil microbial communities from uranium-contaminated site in the Upper Colorado River Basin, Wyoming, United States - RVT140D175 | ecosystem: Environmental > Terrestrial > Soil > Contaminated >... | reverse complement strand
TTTTTAGTCTTTGTTTTTAGTCTTTAGTCCTGTCCTGCCTGTGTGCCGGTATATTTTACACTTTTACATCCAGCGCCAAGATTTTTTTCATAACAATATGAAATTAAAATAAATAAATTATTGGCTCCATTATTGCTTACCATTTCAATACGTAACAAAAAATTCGATACACCCGTTAAAAAACCTATATCAGGAGAATTATCATGAAGTCATATGGTCGCTGGATGATTGGCACCCTGCTATCCACCCTCGCATTGAATGCCAATGCCGCCCCGGTATCCATTACCGTAACCGGAACCATAGACAGCGCGACCGGCACCTTGGCCGATATCTTAGGCGATACCTACACCGCCATTTTTTTGATCGATCTCGATGCTGGCGCCGCAACCAGCATCGACACGGATGATTCCGATAATCCGCTGGAAACCTTTACGTCCATCTATGAATTTTATGACGGCAACTATAGCTGGAGCGCCTCTGTCAGCAGTGGCGGCTCGGCGGAAAGCATTTATGTTTCGGTGCAGACCGATGATGACCTTGTGGAGTCCGGCCTCAATAATGACGAGCCCTTTGACAAGGTGGATATATGGGGTTCCGATGTAACCGGTATATGCCCGCAGGGGGTACTCGATACCAAAGGCTATTGTGATGGCACGGACATGGATCCCGGTGAAGGCATCGAAATCGGCTTGAGCATGCTCATGTTGAGCGACTGGTTTAGCGGCCATGGATTGCCTGGCTATATACCGGAACTGAACCAGCTTCTAGGCGCCGGAGCCTGGGGTATTGAGTTTTCGGATGGTGCGCAGGTTGGCGAATTCAGCGCCTCCGTCGACACCATGACGATTTCGTCGGTTCCCGTGCCTGCGGCGGTGTGGCTGTTCGGCTCGGGCCTGATCGGCTTGATTGGGGTAGCACGCAAAAGATTGGGTTGAGCTCGCGAAACCCAACGGTTCATCCCCCCAATGCAAACCAGCGATGAGCAGCCGTAGGTCCGATAAAATTATCTGCAAAATTATCTGGACATATATGGACGCCCCATTAATGTCAAATAAAAGACTCCATCATTACGAATAAATCGTAATTGAACCTCCCCCGGTTTAACGGACACTTTTAATTCTGTGGTTCACCAAACCCATAACCAGGCGGACACCAGTCCGCCGATGGCACCGCCCAGCAGCGGTAATCCAACCCGTAGCCCGATCTTGTGCCCGCCCACAAACATTGCCATGCCGCCCTTGACGAGGCTGTTGACGGCCGCGGCGACCACGATGCCGGTCACCGCAACGGGCATTACCAGGGCGTCCTGACTCATACGCGCCAGCGAGAGTGTAATGGCATCCACATCCGCCACCCCCGAGGCCGCGGCGAGCACCAGCACTCCAGCCTCCCCGAACCAGTTCTGCAGTGCATTGCCGAGCAACATCACCAGCGCCAGCAACAACCCAAAACTCAGCGCGGTCTTCAATTCCAGGGGGTTGTTTAGCGGGGAAACAACCTCGGTCTTCTGCTGCGACTGTGCTCGCCAGTACATCAGTGCGGGCACATAGGTCAGCAACGCCATCACCGCCGCGGGCACCAGCAGTAGCTTGAATAAATCGGGATTGAGCACGCTTGCCACCAGCAGCATACGCGGAAACATGGTCCCGCAGGCGAGCAAAACTCCCGTGGCCAGCATCGGTGCCAGCGCCGCGTTGCGGCGCGACATGCGCGAGAAATGCAGCGTGAGCGCAGTGGAAGAGGCCAACCCGCCAAACAAGCCGGTGAAAACGGTGCCGCGTCGTGCACCAGCGATCTTGATGGCGAAATAACCAACGAAGGAAATTGCCGCAATCAGCACTACCATCCACCAGATCGTGTAAGGGTTCAGGGCCTGCCACGGGCCGTATCCCTGATTAGGAAGAATCGGTAACAGGACTACCGAGATCAGTAACAACTTGATACCGGCACGCAGCTCTTTGGCCTCCAGTGCGCTCACCCAGTGGTGTAGTGCCGGCTTGTAACTCAACAGCAGCGTCGTGACCACGGCAAACGCGGCGGCAACGGCAACTTCGCCCATGGCCGCCAACGCGCCGAACACGAAGGTTAGAAGCCCGGTGACCAGGCTGGTGATACCCACATCATCGTTGCCCCGATGCAGATTCACGACATAGACAGTCGTCAATGTGCCTGCCACTCCGATAAATGCCAGGCCCAGGAACAGTGACCCGAACTGTTCGGTGAGCAGGGCCATACCGCCGCCCAGCAATCCAATCAGGCCATGGGTGCGTAGGCCGGCGACACGCGTGCCCTCTTTCGCTTCGCGTTCCTGCCAACCGCGTTCAACGCCGATCAACAGCCCGATGGCCAGTGCCACACTGAGATAATAAAAGACCTGTTGTGCCTCGCTCATACCTTAATGATATCCGTTAATTTCATCCTGCTCTCGATGCCTGTTCATAGCAGGAACAGCGTCGCCAAACCGAGGAACGGCAGGAAGCCGACGATATCATGTAAATGGGGTCTGACTGAAACTCCGCCGATTTGACGCACACACACTCTTTTCTCAGTTATCTGAAACCTCAACCGGCAGACCGGCCACCCGCCACTCAGGATAACCACCTTCCAGACGGCGCGCTTTGCGGCCTTTTTTGCGCAGGCGCGCGACGGCATCGTAGGCCAGCACGCAGTGCGGACCACGGCAGTAAGCTATGATTTCTTTACCTTTACCCAATTGTTCGAACTGGCTGTCGAGTTCGCCCAGTGGAATATTAATCGCACCCTTGAGGTGCCCGGCTTTGTATTCTTCAGCGGGCCGAACATCGATCACCGTCACCAGGCCATCTTTGACGCGTTGCAGTAGTTCTTCACTGGCGATGGGCTCCAGTGTGTCCTTGACCGTGAGGTAGGTGTTAATGAGTCGGTCGATTTCAGCCACTCTATGTTCCGCAACACCGCGCAGGCAATCCAGTAGTTCGATGACATCATCCCCCGAGAGACGATAATAGACCTTAAGGCCCTGCTTGCGCGAGAGCACCAGGCCGGTCTGCCTGAGCTGCTGCAGATGCTGTGAAGTATTGGCCACGCTCAGTCCCGAGACTTCCGCGAGAGCATCCACGCTGCGCTCACCCTGAGCCAGAAATTCCATTAATTCCAGTCGGTTAGCATTGCTCAGCGCTTTCGCGACGCGGGCAAACTGGGCGAACAGATCGTGTTTGAAGTTTCCGCTTGACATCTATATTATTTCCTCTATCCTACTATTCAATAGACTAATTGAATACTTGATATGATCATTATAACCTGATTATCCGCTTTCACAAGCACCGACGGAGAAGACCTGCATGAACCTGATTGACTCGATTACCCAACACGAACAAACCATCCGCCTGAGTTTTTTTCTGGGCGTGCTGGCGATCATGGCGCTGTGGGAAGTGCTAGCGCCCAAACGTGCGCTGACGGTTTCCAAGGTTCTGCGCTGGAGCAATAACCTGGGGCTGGTGTTCTTCAATAGCTTTTTATTGCGCCTGGTTTTTCCCGCTGCTGCTGTCGGCATGGCCGCCTTTGCCAGCGAACAGGGCTGGGGTCTGTTCAACTATTTCCAGCTGCCGCTGGCCGTGAGCATTCTGCTCTCAGTAGTGATTATGGATCTGATCATCTATTTGCAGCATGTCATGGTGCACGCCGTGCCGGCGCTGTGGCGGCTGCACCGGGTGCACCATGCCGATCTGGATTTTGACGTGACCACCGGCGCGCGCTTTCACCCTATTGAGATTCTGCTGTCGATGCTGATCAAGTTCGCCACCATCGTGGTCATCGGCGCACCGGTGGTGGCGGTCGTCATCTTTGAAGTGGTGCTCAACGCCATGTCCATGTTCAACCACGGCAATGTCGGGCTGCCACCGGCGCTGGACAAATTATTGCGCTGGTTCATCGTCACTCCGGACATGCACCGCGTGCACCACTCCATTGAAGATGATGAGACCAACAGCAACTTCGGTTTCAACCTGAGCTGGTGGGACCGCCTGCTGGGCACCTATCGTGAGCAGCCACGTGGCGGCCATGTCGGCATGACCATCGGCATCAGAAATTTCCGCACCACCCAACAGTCTTCCTGGATCACCGGTCTGCTGGTCATGCCCTTTATCGGCAAGGTGAGCGGTTACACCATTAACCGCCGCGAGTGGTCGCAGGAATCCGAGGGCAATAATTCTGAGGACAATAAATAATGAAGCATACAACTATCAAACTGATACTGGCGCTGATTCTGCTCGCCGGCATAGCCGCCGTGGTGATCTACCGGGATCAGCTCAATGCCGAAGCGCTGGAACAGTGGATCCAGAACGCCGGCAGTGCCGCGCCGATTCTGTTCATGCTGATCTACGCCCTGGGCACGGTGTTTTTTCTGCCCGGATCGCTGCTTACCCTGCTCGGCGGCGCCCTGTTCGGGCCTTACTGGGGCACTTTTTATAATCTGACCGCGGCCACGGTGGGTGCCATGCTCTCGTTTCTGGTGGCGCGCTATCTGGCCGCCGACTGGGTGGCGCAAAAAATGGCTAACCAGACCGGCGGCAAAATGAAGCAGCTGATCTCCGGTGTGGAAAATGAAGGCTGGCGCTTTGTCGCCTTCACCCGGCTGGTGCCGCTGTTTCCGTTCAACCTGCTGAACTATGCGCTGGGCCTGACCCGCATCAGCTTCCCCCAGTACAGCCTCGCCACTTATGTTTGCATGTTACCCGGCGCTATCGCCTACACCTATCTGGGTTACGCCGGCAAGGAGGCCATCGCCGGTGGTGAGGGCATGATCCAGAAGATCCTGCTGGCCATCGCCCTGCTGGCAGTGGTGGGCTTTTTGCCCCGGCTGATCGGCATGCTGCGGCGCAAACCCATGGTCAGCACCGAGCAGCTCAAGCAGCGGCTGGATGCCGGCGAAAAACTATTGTTGCTGGATGTGCGCCCTGAAGACAGCTACCACGGCGAGCTCGGCCATATTGCACAGGCTACCCACATTCCACTCAATGAACTACCGCAGCGCCTGGCTGAACTGGGTGACTATCTGGAGCGGCCGGTGCTCACCATCTGCCGCACCGACAAAATGTCTTCGCAGGCGGCGCAGCTACTGGCGCAGCATGGCTTTGCCGATGTGCATGTGGTGAAGATGGGGATGGTGGAGTGGAACAAACTCGGTTACCCCATCAATCAATAGTGAGTAATTAATATGTCTATAGCTGTCATAGTGGCCGGAATCATGACCGGTGTTCTACTCGGCATTTTTGGTAGCGGCGGCTCTATCGTTACCATGCCGGCCCTGCTTTATCTGCTGGATGTCGAACCCAAGTCGGCCATCGCCATGAGTATGGGCATAGTCGCTGTTACCGCCGGCATCACTGCGCTACAGCACTGGCAGCGCGGCAACGTCAACCTGAAAGTCACCCTGGTTTTTGGTCTGTTTGGCGTACTCGGCACCTATGCCGGTGCGCGTTTGGGCGTGATCACCCCGGTCTTTATCCAGCTCACCCTGTTCGCGCTGGTGATGTACCTCGCCGCCTGGAGAATGCTCAAACCGGTCGCGCTGCACAAATCGGTCGGCGCCGCCTGCACCGAATGCGCGGACGGTTTTTGCGATGACCTGAATTACCGTGAAATTGCTGTTCACGGCATTGCTGTCGGCGTACTCACCGGGCTGGTGGGTGTTGGCGGTGGTTTTCTGATTGTGCCGGCACTGGTCCTGCTGTCCGGCCTGCCGATGAAACAGGCGGTAGGTACATCGCTGGGCATTGTTACCCTGAAATCGGTGGCCGGTTTTGCAGGCTATGCCGGCGCGGTGGCGATCGACTATTCGCTGATGGCCACCTTTACCCTGATCGCGGTCACCGGCAGTCTCGCCGGCAGCCATCTGGCGCACCGCCTGCCCGCTGATCTGCTGAAAAAAGGCTTTGGTGGCTTCCTGTTACTGATCGCCAGTTACATATTAATCCAGCAATTAATTCAGGAGTTTGCATGATGAGTACCGTCACTATCGTTATTCAGAACGCCCCTTATCAATCCGACAACAAGGCCTGGCACGCACTGCGTTTTGCCGGCGCCGCCCTGACTGAAGACATGGTGGTGCGTGTGCACCTGCTGGATGATGGTGTCGAGGTCGGCCGCAGCAACCAGCAGCCACCCGCAGGCGCGGTGAACCTGGAAGAACTGCTGGCCGAGCTGATGGAGTGTGGCCTTGAGGTGCGCGCCTGCGGCATGTCTCTGAACGATTGCGCCATCGATGAAGCGATCATGATTCCCGGTATCGAGCGCGGCTCGATGAAGGCACTGGCGGCCTGGGTCAAGGACAGCGATCAGGTGATGGTCTTCTAGGAGCATTTCATGGCCATGGGCAACGACTATCCTGTGTATCACACGCCGCGTTCCACCTCGGCGAATACCCAGGATCTGATGCCGGTGCGTTACCGCATCGGCATCCAGCTGCTCAGCATGGCCGCCTTCACCCTGGCCTTCGTCGGCTGGCTCAACGAAACCTGGCTGATGTGGTTCGAAAATCCCATCTGGCTGAACCGCTATACCGAATACGGCATCATTCTGGGTTTTGGTATCTGGCGCATCGTCGCCGAGAAAAACAGCTATACCCGCAAACGCCTGATCATTCTGGTCGGCATGGTCACCGCATTCTGGTGGCTGGTGCCCTGGCTGTATCCCTTCTACGAACCCTATGTGGGTTACCTCTGGTCGCAACCGGTGTTCCCTTCGCTGCACGTGCCGGGTACGGTGAGCTTTTTCCTGATTCTGGGTCTGGTGTTTCTGTTCGGTCGGCGCATCATCTGCGGTTTCAACTGCCCCTGTGTCGGCATCCGCGAAACCGTCGGCTTTGCCTTTCGTGACCGCACCGTGCGCTCCAGCTGGGGCTGGGCGCTGCGCCACAGCAAATGGTTTTTCTTTATTTATTATGTCGGTGTCATGGTCGTTACCCAGTTCCCGCCCAGCTCGTGGACGGTGAGTTTCGTCGGCGGCTTTTACGCGCTAGTGGCGCTCACCTACTTCGGCAGCTTCTATATTGCACCGCTGGTCGGCAACCGTTTCTACTGCCGTTATCTCTGCCCCTACGGCGCTACTTTCGGCCTGCTCAACCATGCCGGTTTTTATCGCGTCAAAATGGATCAGGACAAATGCAACGACTGCCAGCGCTGTGAACAGGTGTGCGACATGGGCATCCCGGTGTGGACCCAGGGCAGGGCCAGCGGCCAGATCACCGGGCTGGAAGATTGCATGGGCTGCGCCCGTTGCGTGGTCTCCTGCCCGACCGATGCGCTGGAGATTCGCGATGTGCGCAACCTGTTCAATAAATCGCTGGTGCAGAATGCCAGCCACCTGATGAAGCGCAAAACGGTCATGCCGGTGGTGCGCGTGGAAGCACCATCTCGCCCGCCTGAGCAGCGCGTTCAGGACTGGTCGGAGATTATGCTGTCGCCGACGCTGGCTGAGATCCAGGCCCAGGCCAGCCGTTGTCTGGACTGCGGCATGCCCGGCTGTGTCAATGCCTGCCCGCTGCAAAACCGCATCCCGGAGTGGCTCGAAGCATTAGCCAAAGGCAATATCGAACAGGCCGCGGAGCTGGCCCACAGCACCAGCAACTTCCCGGAAATCTGCGGCACGCTGTGCCCGCAGCACCGTTTATGCGAAGGCGCCTGCACCAAGGCCAGAGAACCCGGCGGCGCGGTCACCATCGGCGCGGCCGAGCGTTTTCTGGTCGAGGAGGCTTTCCGGCGCGGCTGGCGGCCGCATCAGCAGGACACGCCTGCAAAACAGTATCAGCAGCGCAGCGTGGCCATCATCGGTGCTGGCCCGGCGGGGCTGACCTGTGCCGACGAACTCAGCCGCGTCGGCGTCAGCGTGAATGTTTATGATCGCCTGCACGACATCGGCGGTCTGCTGGCCTCGGGTGTGCCCAGCTTCAAGCTGGATCGGAATCTGCTGGAGCGACGTCGGCAGCAGTTGCTGCAACAGGGCGTGAGCTTCCATCTGGGCAAGCAGGTCTATGAGTCCGGAGTGCAACAGCTGCTGCTCGATCACGACGCACTGTTTCTGGCGACCGGGGCGCAGACTTCGCGCGATCTCAAACTGCCGAATCAAAATCTGGTCGGCGTCACCGATGCCATTACTTATCTGGCTGTGGTCAATCGACAGATGGACGGTCGACAGATGGACAGCCGCACCCTCACCAATCAAGAAGTGCTGGTAATCGGCGGCGGCGACAGTGCTATGGATTGCGCCCGCACCGCCATTCGCCAGGGCGCGGCCAAGGTCACGCTGGCCTATCGCGGCAGTGAGCAGGCGATGCGCGCCTCGCCAAAAGAGCAAAAAGCGGCACGCGATGAAGGCATCGTTTTTCTGTTTGAGCACATCCCGCTTCATGTCATCGGCAAGCAGCAGGTCACTGGTGTGCAGTTCAAAACCGCCGGTGATGAACAGGCCCTGGTTAGCTGCGACCGGCTCATTCTGGCGGTGGGTCAGGTCACGCAGGCCGATGACTGGATGGAGCGACTGGGCATCAGCACCGATTCTGTCGGTGCTATCCACGTCGACCCGCATGGCCGTACCCGCCACCCGCAGATCTATGCCGGCGGCGATAACACGCTGGGGCCAGAACTGGTGGTGACGGCTATCTCCGCCGGTCGCCGCGCCGCCGAGGCCATACTCAAAGATTTTCAGCCCTGGCGGCGATGGACCCCTAAATTCAAAACCGCATTCAAACCCCCTCACGCTCTCACCGGCCCGGCCACCGCGGCCAGCGAGACCAGCAGTGCCGCAGCATGCGAAAGCTGTCGCTGATTATGTTGCTGAGCATGACGGCCACGGCAGCGCAGGCCAGCCACAGCTTCGGCGGGCTGGATATGTGCGCGCTCTACCCGGAAGTGATGCCGCCGGGCATGCCACTTGAGCAGCTGCCGGAGGCGGAAAGTGTCGGCGCGCTGGCATTACAGCGCTACTGCACGCAGTGCCATGAACTGCCGGGGCCGGGGCGGCATACCCTTGAAGAGTGGCCTGAGGTGCTGGCGCGCATGAACACCCTGATGGCAGTGGCCAACCGCTTTGGCGGCCTGCTCGGCAAGGTCAAAACGCCGACGCCCGCCGAATACCGGCAGCTAGTGGACTATCTAAATCGCCACAGCCTGCACGCCCTGAACACCCAACCCGAGGGGCTGGGCGCGAGTGCCTTTACGCAGCATTGCAGCGCCTGCCATGCCCTGCCGGACCCGGCGCAGCACAGCGTCAGCGAGTGGTCAGCGGTCATCAAACGCATGCAGCGCAACATGCAGATCATGCGCTACGACGCGCCCTCGGCAGACAGTTTGATGCAGATCCAGTTTTATCTCCAGACCGGACAGGCGGCCGGCAGCGCATTAGCCGAACCCCGCACACCCGCGTCGGCTGAACACGGCAGCCGGTTTAAGGCGATAGCGCTGGCACTGGGGCCTTTTCTGCTACTGGTGATCATCGGCCTGCTGCGCTGGCGCATCGGCCACAACAAAAACCATCTCGCAGGAGCGAAATAAGCATGCGTCTGGCTTATATCTGGATCACCCTGCTCATCCTCGGCATCCTGATTCCCGCCGGTTTCTGGTATGTGGACTGGAGCAAGAGCGGCGACGGTGCCGGCCTGTATTCACGCGACTGGTTGCCGGAAGCGGTTTTCGCCTACTGGAATCCGGATGATTTCTACCAGTCGGTGGAGACGGTAGTGGGCAAATTCGAGGGCGAAGAGTGTGTCGCCTGCCATCGTGATATGAGCCCCGGCATCGTCAAGGACTGGCAGGCTTCACGTCATGCGCAGGCCGAACCCAAAGTGTATTGCAGCGCCTGCCACGGCAGTGACCATCAGAACCTGCGCCTGCCGACGCCTGATATTTGCGCCACCTGCCATACCACCCAGCACGATCAGTTCATGGCTGAGAAACGCTACGGCTTTCCCAGCCATGCCCTGGCCATGGAGCGGGCGCTGGACGCCAGACATTTTGTCGATAAACCCAAGGCCGAAGTCACCGCCTGTTTGCAATGCCATTCGGTGGCGACCAAGTGCGATTCCTGCCACAGCCGGCACAAATTCAGCGCCGCCGAAGCGCGCCGGCCGGAAGCCTGCATCACCTGCCATAGCGGCCCGCCGCACCCGGATGATGAGACCTATTTCAACTCCGCCCACGGCCAGCTTTATCTCCAGCAGGGCCAGGACTGGGACTGGTCCAGACCCCTGCAGAAAGGCAATTATCCCGCACCCACCTGCGCCTACTGCCACATGACCGCAGGCCAGCATCAGGTGGCGGACAAGTCCATCTGGAAATTCGGCATCCAGCAGATCAACCCGCTCAGTTCCGGCAACGTCGTCAAACGCCAGCAGTGGATCGAACTGTGCAGCGATTGCCACGAAGCCGAGTGGTCGGCACAGCAACTGAGCGCCCTGGACCGGGAACGCAAGCTGGCGTGGAGCAAGCTGGATGAAGCCGAAGTACTGTTAAAAGGCCTGCGCGCCGATGACCTGCTGTCGCCCACGATTCATCAGCGCCCGCCCTATCCCGGTGATGACGCGCATACCATGCTGCAACGCGAGCGCATCGGTTTCTTCGAAGGTCAGGCTTCGGCTTTTTATAATGTCTCGCCGATCGAGCGCGACTATTTTGATATGTGGTATTTCAGCAACCTCGGCGCCTACAAGGGCGCGGCGCATGGCGATGCCTCGTTCGTCAGCAAGGGCCATCAGGCCATGGACCAGCAGCTTGAGGACATCAGGCAAAAAGTCACGGATATTCGCGCCGCCGGCAAAACCAGAGCAGATAAAACCGATCCGGAAAATATCTGGCTGCAAGGTGAATACACCGAATACAACCGGGAGCACAACTGATGCTGCGCCTGTTATGTCTGCTGCTATGTTTTGCCCCGGCCTGCTTTGCAGAAAACCGCGAGGCCATGCAGGGTGATTTCAGCCACGAAGAGTGCATCGCCTGTCATCAGGCCACCGAACCCCAACTGGTGGCCGACTGGCAGCAGAGCGCGCACGCCAGCGTCGAACCGCTTGCACTCTGCACTAGCTGTCATGGCCGCGATCATCAGGGGGCGGCGGCCCGCAGCCGGGGCAATGACAGCTGCATCGACTGCCACGGCGGCGCCACCTCGCCGGTGGTGCACAGTTACACCACCTCCAAGCACGGCATTATCATGCAGCTGGAACAGGCCGGTTATGACTGGAAGCTGCCGCTGCGCCAGGCTAATTACCGCGCCCCGGGCTGCGCCTATTGCCACATGCACGACGGCAATCATTTAACTGCAAAGGCCGAACCGCTCAAACCGGCAGAGGCGGACATGGATCGCATTACCGGCAGCTGCCTTAGTTGTCATAGCACCCGTTATATCAACCGGCTCAATGACAATGCCGTGGACATGATCGAAATTGCCCGGATGAAAGTTCGCGAAGCCCGGCAGCTGGTTGATGCCTATGGCGACGCACAAAACACCGCGGCAGCGGCTCAACTAGCCAGCCTCATAACACAGACCGAAAAACACCTGCGCAATGTCTATCTCGGTGCCTTCCACCAGTCCCCGGATTACCAGTGGTGGCACGGCCAGCCAGCGCTGGATGGCGATCTGCTGCGCATCAAGGGTGTTATCGACAATATGCAATCAGGCAAAAGCGATGTCGAGAAATAAGCACAGAATCTGTAGCATAATGATGCTGGCACGGTGTACCGATGACACTACGCCAGATGCCATTGAATCCAGACGAAAACCCTGATGCCAATAACACCAGCAAACACCTTCCCCCGCGAACGCTTCAACTTCGCGCTGCTGGCCATCGTCCAGTCGCTGTTCAATATCACCGCGATTACAGTGATGACCCTGAGCGGACTGGTGGGGCGCGAGCTGGCACCCGATTCGATGCTGGCCACCCTGCCGATTTCGGCGATGATGCTGGGCACCCTGATATCAACACTACCGGCCTCCCTGTTCATGCAGCGGTTCGGGCGGCGGTCCGGGTTTCTGCTGGGTGCCGGCCTCGGTGGTTTTCTCGGCGGTGCGCTCAGCGTACTGGCCATCGCCAACGCCTCCTTCTGGCTGTTCTGCTTCGCCAGCCTGCTGCTGGGAATCTATCAGGGCTTTGCCATGTATTACCGTTTTGCGGCGGTCGATGTGGTGCGCCCGCAGTGGCACAGCCGCGCCATCTCGCTGGTGCTGGCCGGTGGCGTGATCGCCGCCTTTCTCGGCCCGTGGAATGCCAGCGCCACGCTGGACTGGCTGCCCGCAGCACCAAATGCCGGCCCCTACGCCGTCATCACCGTATTGGCAGTATTGGTGATGCTGTTGCTGAGCATGCTGCGAGTGCCGCCCAGCCGCGAACCGGGTGCGGATCTGCCGCACCGGCCGCTGCGCGTGATCACCGCTCAGCTCGATTTCAGGGTGGCCGTGCTGGTTAGCGCTGTCGCCTATGCAGTCATGATCATGCTGATGAGCGCCACCCCGCTGGGCATGCGCGCTGCCGGTTTTCCCATGTCCGATATTGCCTTCATCATGCAGTGGCATGTGCTCGGCATGTTCGTCCCCTCATTCTTCACCGGCTTCCTGATTACTCGTTTCGGACTGGGCAAAATTCTGCTGGCGGGTTGCATGTTACTGGTGATTTCGGTACTGACCGCGGCCGCCGGACAGACCCTGTCCCATTACTGGCTGGCGCTGGTACTGCTCGGCGTCGGCTGGAATTTTCTTTTTGTTGGCGGCAGCGACCTGCTGACGCTCACCTACACCCCCGCCGAGCGCGGTGTCAGCCAGGGCGTGAATGACCTGATCGTCTACGCCATGGTGGTGACCAGCTCGCTATTATCAGGTGTGCTGGTGCATTACCTCGGCTGGTCGCTGCTCAATCTGAGCGCACTTGTGCCGATTACGCTCACCCTGACGGTTATCCTGTGGTGGCTGCAACGGCGTCGGCTTCAGTCCACCCCCGCTTAAATGGTGTGTTCACTCAATGGAATACGTGTTATAGATACTGCAACAACCTGATAAAAATTGACTGAAGCAGACATGACGGAGAATGGCCATGAACGCCCTGATCATCATCAATGAACCCCCTTACGGTAACGAACGCAGTTATAACGGCCTGCGTATTGCCAGGGCGCTAGCTGCCGCCGATGCTACTGTCACCGTATTTTTAATAGCTGATGCCGTGAACTGCGCCAAGCGCGGACAAAAAGTACCTCAGGGGTTTTACAACATAGAGCTTATGCTTAAATCTGTGCTGCGTTCAGGTGCAGTGCTGGCGTGTGGCACCTGTATGGATGCGCGTGGTCTGGCGGATGAAGAGCTGATCGAAGGGGCGCGGCGAAGTACGATGCCGGAGCTTGCGGAGCACATCATTAGTGCTGATAAAACCCTGGTATTTTAATGCAGTTTGCGATGACAACCCTGACGATTGTTATTCAGAATGCACCTTATGCACCCGGCAATAAGGCCTGGCATGCCTTGCGCCTGGCAGGCGCGGCATTAACAGAAGACATGAAAGTACAGGTTCATCTTCTGGATGAGGGTGTTGAAGTGGGCCGCAAAAACCAGGTTGTGCCGGAAGGGGCGGTCAATCTGGAAGAACTGCTGCGCGAGCTTATGGAGTGCGGGCTGGAAGTTCGTGCCTGTGGTATGTCACTGGATGAATGCATCCTGGATGAAACAAGCATGATGGATGGCATCGAGCGCGGTTCCATGAAGGCGCTGGCCGCCTGGGTAAAGGCCAGTGACCAGGTGATGGTTTTTTAATGCAGAGCAAATGGTTGCAAAAGATTATGCGCGTTTACCAGACGGATTTTTTAGGAGTATCTCTTAGGTATGGTGCTGTGCCGCAACATTTCCTATACATTTTCCTATAATTTTGCTTAGTCTTCGTGCGCCTTCAATATTAAGGTGGCAGTCGTCGTAGAAATTATTATAAGACGGAGCTAACTCGGACGCAGCGTCGCATATATTATGATTATTAGATTTAGAGAATTGTATAAGATAGGTGTTATATAGGTTCGCTATAGCGACCATGCTTTCAAAATCCAGTGTGTAAGATTGATCTGGAGGTGTCATCCAGAATCCCTTCTTATACTCCTCAGACGCTGTGTTTTTGTAGCCCGTGGGTTGTGTAACAAAGAGGCACCTTATGTTGTTAGCATGGCAAGTAGCACTAATTTCAACCAGATAGTCTTTGTAACTTTGTTGCACCGCATCGGGATAGAAGATGTGAGTGATTTCTCTGTTAAGTGAGCCGCGTTGTCTGGAATAATATTCCCCATACTCTTCCTTAATTAAAGGCCTCGGTTTTTCTGAGGCACGTTTTAAAGCATTGAAAGCCTGTAATATTGCATTGCCCATCATGGTTTCTCTGAATATCAATTTTTCACGATACTCTGCGAGCTTTGACTTTTCACCTCGCGTCGAGAATGAATTTTCTATATGGTAATCCCAGTCGTTAATTCCCAGCAAAAATATTGCCATGTTTGGATGTAAGTGGGCAACACTTTCAAGTGTTGCCAGATGATGTTTGGCTCTTAGACCAGATACCCCGGTGTTTATAACTTCAACATCGAGGCTTGATGTTCTGGATAAGTATTCCTGCAACAGGTGTGTCCAGGTTTTTTTGTCATCTAGATATATCTGTTCTGTAGTTGAGCCGCCTATAGCAAATATACGATAGCTTTTGTCGCTGCTGTAATCTACGTTTTTAGTTGCTCTGAATCCTTTGGCGTCGGTTGTTATTAATTGTTGTCCGCTGATACCAGGTATGCCTGCTTTAATATCGACAATTTGTCGGGCGTTAGGTGGGAGTGTTTTAAAATCAGGGTTGATCGCTACCGGGGTCACCAGAGTCTGGAGTATTAGAAAGCATCCGCCCCATAACGCCCAAATATGCACGGATTTGTTGTTTGTGAGTTGTAATGCCAAGGGAATAGAAAAGACCGTGATACCGAGTAGTCCCCATTTCAATGATTCCGTGTCAATGGTGAGGGCGCCGAAAAGAAAAATAGCTGCAGCTAAGCCCCATCTCATTTGTGCCTCCTAAGGTGAGTCGTAGACAAACTCAGGCAGTATGGATAAATTGTTATTGCAAAAGCACTACAACTGGATCGTCATATTGATATGCTAATCACAGCTTGTGATGTCATTTTTGCAGATATTGATAATGCTAGGTTTAGTCAATTTTGTCAATTGTTCAGACTAGCTACTTGACTGGCTGGCGGTTTCACGCTTAGTATGTATGTCGTAGCAGGGTTGGCTAGTGGTGTGTCTGGAAGCATAGCGTTGCTATCTGGATACTAATACCTTAACCAAATGCGTGCGATGGCAGTTGTTACGTTAGTCCAGCCGGATTCGCAACGAGCTATATCAGAATTACACTGCGCGAACACATTTGTTACGTCATGGATAGGGACTTTAGTATGCTTAATAAGCAGGAAAAACATTTTGGCCTGATCTTCACCGGATTTTTTTGTCTCGTGGCATTCTGGCCACTGTGGCCATTGCACCCACCCTCAGTCGTATGGCTATTGGCCGCAGGTTTGAGCCTGGTTTTGGCTCTGTTTATGCCGCGATTATTGTCACCGCTTTACCGTGTATGGATGGCCATTGGTCATGCTCTCGGCTGGGTCAATTCCAGGATCATCCTGGGGTTTTTGTTTTTCATTATTGTTACTCCGACCGCCATGATCATGAAAATTCTGGGTCGCGATTTATTGAACTGTCGTTTGCATCGCAAAGGTAGTTATTGGGTGACGCGTGATGCGAACTGGGATGCGCAGTCAATGCGAAATCAATTCTAATGACTGAGTTTCTCAAAGAACTCTGGTTTTTCATGCGGGCTCGTAAAAAACTCTGGCTGTTGCCTATCGTCATCATGTTGTTGTTGCTGGGTGGCCTGCTGGTGCTGGCGCAGGGCTCTGTCGTCGCGCCATTCATTTATACCTTGTTTTAAAAACTGGATAGAATGCCGTGTGGTTACTGGGGATCTCTGCGTATTATCATGACAGCGCTGCTGCTCTGGTGAGAGATGGTGAGATTGTAGCGGCTGCACAGGAAGAGCGCTTTAGCCGCAAGAAGCATGATGCCAATTTCCCGAGTAATGCCATTGCGTATTGTCTGCAGGAAGCGAGTATCTCTTTGGCGGATGTCGATTATGTGGTGTTCTATGACAAACCGTTCCTGAAATTTGAGCGTTTGCTCGAAACTTATGTGGCTTTTGCCCCCAGCGGTTTCCATTCTTTCATAACAGCGATACCGATTTGGCTCAAGGAAAAACTTTTTCAGAAAAGCCTACTGATCGATCATCTTAAAAACATCGATTCGAACTTTAAGCGTGAGAAACTATTGTTTACCGAACACCATCTGTCTCATGCGGCATCGGCTTTTTATCCTTCACCATTTGAAAAGTCCCTGATCCTCACTATGGACGGTGTCGGTGAGTGGGCGACGACATCAGTGATGCTCGGTGAGGGGCGAAATATTACGCCACTTAAGGAAATAAACTTTCCACATTCTATCGGTCTGTTGTACTCGGCCTTTACATATTTTACAGGCTTTCGGGTAAATTCCGGCGAATATAAGCTCATGGGGCTGGCGCCCTACGGTAAACCGAAATATGCTGATCTCATTCGCGGTCATCTTGTGGATATTCGCGAAGATGGTTCGTTTCGCCTCGACATGCGCTATTTTAATTACTGCACCGGTCTCACTATGACCAACCGGCGTTTTAATCGTCTGTTCGGCCGTGAGCCACGTTCTGCTGAAAGCGAAATCACGCAGATGGATATGGATCTGGCAGCGTCCATCCAGGTGGTGGCTGAGGACATCGTGTTGAAGATCGCCGCTAGCATACGTGAAGAATTCAAGGTGCCTAATCTGTGCCTTGCTGGTGGTGTGGCGCTCAACTGTGTCGCCAATGGCAAGTTGCTACGCGCTGGGATCTTTGATCAACTCTGGATACAACCAGCAGCGGGTGATGCCGGGGGCGCAGTAGGTGCAGCGCTAGCGGGATATCATTTGTTTTTAGAAAAGGAACGTAAGTTGAATGCTGCGCGTGACGCCATGCACGGCAGTTATCTTGGTCCAGCTTTTAGTAATGAGGATATCAGGCAACGGCTGGTGGCGGCCGGTGCCAGCGTTCAGTATCTCGACGACGATGAGTTACTTGAGTGTGCTGCTAATGCTCTGGCTCAGGAAAAAGTGTTAGGCTGGTTCCAGGGCCGCATGGAGTTCGGCCCACGCTCACTCGGTGGTCGGAGTATTCTCGGTGATCCGCGTTCTAGCAAAACTCAGTCGGTGATGAATCTTAAGATTAAATACCGCGAGTCCTTTCGCCCGTTCGCGCCGTCGGTGTTGCGCGAGGACGTGACGGAATATTTTGATCTGGACACTGACAGTCCTTATATGTTGCTGGTTGCGCCAGTGGCCGCCAGGCATCGTATTGCAGTGTCTTGCGAGGATCAAAAAAGATTCGGCATTGATTTGCTTAACGTTCCCAGGTCGACTCTACCTGCG
>Ga0214472_10003149_pt1 | contig 17523 bp, 11 predicted proteins | sample RVTome_6_FD_207662 | JGI IMG/M metagenome (GOLD analysis project Ga0214472, IMG submission 207662) | Soil microbial communities from uranium-contaminated site in the Upper Colorado River Basin, Wyoming, United States - RVT140D175 | ecosystem: Environmental > Terrestrial > Soil > Contaminated >... | reverse complement strand
GCTGGCGCTGGCGCTGGACGCGCGGCGCGGGCTGCGCGAGGACCTGCGCGTGCTGGTGATGTCGGCGACGCTGGACGCGCAGCCGATCGCGCGGCTGCTCGGCGACGCGCCGGTGCTGCACGCCGCGGGCCGCGTGCACCCGGTCGCGGTGCGCTACCTGGACCGGCCCGAGCGCGCGCCGCACAGCGCAGGCGTGGGCGCGGCGGTGCGCGTCGCGCTGCGTGAAGGCGACGGCGACGTGCTGGCATTCCTGCCGGGGGTGCGCGAGATCCGTGCCGCGGCCGATCAGCTCGCGCGGCACCCGGACACGCGCGAGGTGATCCTCTGCCCGCTGTACGGCGATCTGCCGGCCGCTGCGCAGGACCGCGCGATCCGCGCCGATCCGCAGCGGCGCCGGCGCGTCGTGCTCGCCACCGACATCGCGCAGACCAGCCTGACCATCGAGGGGGTGTTTGCGGTCGTGGACAGCGGGCTCGCGCGCCGGCCGCGCTTCGACCCCAACAGCGGGCTCAGCCGCCTGCACACGCTGCCGATCTCCAGGGCCAGCGCCGATCAGCGCGCCGGCCGTGCCGGGCGTCTCGGCCCGGGCCTCGCGCTGCGCCTGTGGACCGAGGCCGAACACGCACAGCGCGCGGCGCATGAGCGCGCCGAGATCCTGGACGCCGATCTGGGTGCGCTGGCGCTGGAACTGGCGCGCTGGGGGGTGTCCGGTGCCGATGCACTGGCCTGGCTGGACGCACCGCCGGCAGCGGCACTGGCGCAGGCCCGCGAGCTGCTGGCCGTGCTCGGTGCGCTGGATGCGCACGGGCGGATCACGCCGCTGGGGCATGCGATGGCGGCACTGCCCACGCACCCGCGCCTGGCCTGCATGCTGGCGCGCGCCGACGGCGACGCCGAGCGCGCGCTGGCGGCCGATCTCGCGGCGGTGCTGGACGGCCCGGATCCGCTCGGCGGCGAGGCCGCGCGCGTGCAGGGCTGCGATCTGCGCCCGCGGCTGGCGCTGATGGCGCGGCACGGCGCGGCGTCGCGCGACGCGCCGGCCGCCTCGCGCGGCCTTGCGCAGACGCGCCGCATCGCGGCCCAATTGCGGCGCGCGAGCGGCGCAGGCAACCGCGCAGCGGCCAATCCGGAAGGCGCCGGACGGCTGCTGCTGTGCGGCTTTCCGGACCGGCTCGCGCGCCGGCGCGCCGGCGCGCGCGGCCGTTTCCTGCTCGCCGGCGGGCGCGGCCTGCGCCTGGACGAGCACGACCCGCTGGCCGGCAGCGACTGGCTGGTGGCCGCGGATCTGGACGCCGGTGCGGTGGAGGCGCGCGCCTGGCGCGCCGCCGCGCTGGTCGAGGCGGACGTGCGCGCGGTGCTGGGCGATCGCCTGGGCTGGACGCGGCGCGTGGCGTGGAACGAACGCGAGCAGGCGGTCGAGGCCGTGGAGGAGGAGTGCTTTGGTGCGCTGGTGCTGCGCAGCCGCGGCGCGCGGCAGGTTGACGCGCAGCAGCGCATCGACGCGATGCTCGACGGCGTCCGGCGCCTGGGCCTGGAGGCACTGCCGTGGGACGCGGCCAGCCGGCAGTTCTGCGCGCGGGTGCAAAGCCTCGCGCACTGGCAGCCGCAGGCCGGCTGGCCCGCGATGCACGACGCCGCCCTGCTCGCGGAACTCGACGCGTGGCTCGGCCCGTTCCTGACCGGCATCGGCCGGCGCGAGCACCTGGCGCGGCTGGATCTGGCCGCGGCGCTGCGCGCGCGGGTGCCGCCGGCGCTGCTGCCGCGGCTCGATGCGGACGCGCCCACGCACCTGCAGGTGCCGGGCGGCTCACGCCTGGCGCTCGAGTACCGCCCCGGCGAGGCGCCGGTGCTGGCGGTCAAGCTGCAGGAGATGTTCGGCACCAGCCGCACCCCCGCGGTGTGCCAGGGCCAGGTGCCGGTGCTGCTGCACCTGCTCTCGCCGGCGCGCCGACCGCTGCACGTGACGCAGGATCTGGACAGCTTCTGGCACAACGCCTACCCGCAGGTGCGCAAGGAGATGCGCGGGCGCTACCCGAAACACCCGTGGCCGCAGGACCCGCTCGCCGCGGCGCCCACGCCGCACACCAGGCGCAGGGGGTAGTGTGTGGCGGGAATTCGCCGCACCCCCGAGGACACGATTCATGCCCCTTGCCGCCGTCTCCCTGGACGACAAGTACACCGCCAGCAGCGGGCGCGTGTACCTGACCGGCATCCAGGCGCTGGTGCGCCTGCTGCTCGATCAGCGCCGGCGCGACGCGGCCGCGGGACTGGACACCGCGGGCTTCGTGTCCGGCTACCGCGGCTCGCCGCTGGGCGGTCTGGATCAGAATCTGTGGCGTGCCGCCGCACACCTGCAAGCACACCAGGTGCACTTCCAGCCCGCGGTCAACGAGGATCTGGGCGCGACCGCGGTGTGGGGCTCGCAGCAGGTCGGGCTGTTCCCCGGCGCGCGCCACGACGGCGTGTTCGCGATGTGGTACGGCAAGGGCCCGGGGCTGGACCGCAGCGGCGATGTGTTCAAGCACGCCAACATGGCGGGCACGGCGCGTCACGGCGGCGTGCTCGCCGTGGCCGGCGACGACCATGGCTGCAAGTCCTCCACGCTGCCGAGCCAGAGCGAGTACACCTTCATGGATGCGCAGATGCCGGTGCTCAACCCGGCCGATGCGCAGGAGATCCTGGACTACGGCCTGCTCGGCTTCGCGCTGTCGCGCTTTAGCGGGCTGTGGGTGGGCTTCAAGGCGATCGCCGACAACGTGGACACCTCGTCCTCGGTGCTGGTCGATGCCGATCGCATCGAGATCGTCACGCCGCAGGACTTCGAGATGCCTGCCGACGGCCTGCACATTCGCTGGCCCGACCCGCCGCTCGCGCAGGAACTGCGGCTGCAACGCCACAAGCTGTACGCCGCGCTCGCGTTCGCGCGCGCCAACCGCATCGACCGCGTGGTCATCGACAGCCCGGCGCCGCGCTTGGGGATCATCACCACCGGCAAGGCCTACCTGGACGTGCGCCAGGCGCTCGATGATCTGCACATCGACGAACGGCTCGCTGCCGACATCGGTCTGCGCGTGTACAAGGTCGGCATGAGCTGGCCGCTGGAGCGCGACGGCGTGCGTGCCTTCGCGCACGGCCTGGACGAGATCCTGGTCGTGGAGGAGAAGCGCGCCGTGATCGAGAACCAGGTCAAGGAGCAGCTCTACAACTGGGACGAGGCGGTGCGCCCGCGCGTGATCGGCAAGTTCGACGAGCACGGCGCGTGGGTGTTGCCGTCGAGCGGCGAACTCACGCCGGCACGCATCGCGCGCGTGATCGCGGCGCGCATCGGGCGCTACGTCACGAGCCGTCCGATCGAGCAGCGCCTCGCCTTCCTGCTCGAGAAGGAGGCCGCGCTGGCGCAGCCGCGCCCGGTGTTCGAGCGCACGCCGCACTACTGCTCGGGCTGCCCGCACAACACCTCCACGGTGGTGCCCGCAGGCAGCCGCGCGCTGGGCGGCATCGGCTGCCACTACATGGCGACCTGGATGAACCGCGACACCGACACCTTCTCGCAGATGGGCGGCGAGGGCGTGGCCTGGATCGGGCAGGCGCCGTTCACCGACACGCCTCACGTGTTCGTGAACCTGGGCGACGGTACGTATTTCCACTCCGGTGTGCTCGCGATCCGCGCCGCGGTCGCCGCGCACGCGAACATCACCTACAAGCTGCTGTACAACGACGCCGTCGCGATGACCGGCGGACAACCGCTCGACGGCACGCTCACGGTGCCCGACCTGACGCGCCAGCTCGAGGCCGAGGGAGTCGCGCGCATCGACGTGGTCAGCGACGATCCGCACCGCTACGCCGGCGATGCGCGCATCGCACGCGGCGTGCAGGTGCATCACCGCGACGAGCTGGCACGCATCCAGCGTGAGCTGCGCGAGCTCGCCGGCGTCAGCGTGCTGGTCTACGACCAGACCTGCGCCGCGGAGAAGCGCCGCCGGCGCAAGCGCGGTACGCTCGCCGAGGCGCCGCTGCGCGCGTTCATCCACGAGGAGGTGTGCGAGGGCTGCGGCGATTGCAGCGTGCAGTCGAACTGCCTGTCGATCGTGCCGCTGGACACGCCGTTCGGACGCAAGCGCGCGATCGATCAGCATTCGTGCAACCAGGATCTGTCGTGCGTGAAGGGCTTTTGTCCCAGCTTCGTCACGCTGCGCGGCGCGCAGGTGCGCCGGCGCCAGGTCGCACCCGACGCGGTCAGCGCGCAGCGACTGCCCGAGCCCGTACCGCCCGCGCTGGACGAGCCGTGGGACATCCTGATCACCGGCATCGGCGGCAGCGGCGTGGTCACGGTGGGCGCGCTGCTGGGCATGGCCGCGCACCTGGAGGGCAAGGGGATCTCGGTGCTGGACATGACCGGGCTGGCACAGAAGTTCGGCGCCGTGACCAGCCATGTGCGCATCGGCGCACGTCAGGAGCAGATCCACGCCCGGCGCATCTCGGCCGGCGGCGCCGCGCTGCTGCTCGGTTGCGATCTCGCGGTCGCGGCCGGCTTCGACGCCCTGGCCAAGTGCGATCCGGCCGCGACCCACGCGGTGATCAACGTGCACCGCGCGATGCCGGCCAGCTTCATCCAGGATCCCGACCAGGTCTTTCCGGCGCAGGGCATGCGCGACGCGATACAGGCCGCAACGCGTGCCGACGGCCTGTACCTGGACGCCGGTGAGCTGGCGCTGCGCCTGTGCGGCGATCCGGTGGCGGCGAACCTGCTGCTGCTCGGCGCGGCCTGGCAACGCGGCCTGATCCCGCTCTCCGTGGAAGCGATACTCGGCGCGATCGCGATCAACGGCGTCGCGGTGCAAGCGAATCAGCGGGCATTCACCTGGGGGCGGCGCTACGTGGCCGAGCCGGAGCTGGTGCAAAGCGCCGCGGCACGCCCCGCCGTCGAGGCGCCGCCGCGCGACCTGGCAGACCTGGTGGCGCATCGCGCCGCCCACCTGGAGCGTTACCAGGACGCCGCCTACGCGCACCGCTACCGTGAGCTGGTGCAACGGGTGAGCCGGGCCGAAAGCGCGCTGCTGCCCGGTGAGCAGGCGCTGAGCATGGCCGTGGCGAACGGCTACGCCAAGCTGATGGCGTACAAGGACGAGTACGAGGTCGCCCGCATGTACTCGGATCCGGCCTGGCGCGAGCGCCTGGCACGCGAGTTCGAGGGTGACTACACGATCGAGTTGAACCTGGCGCCGCCGCTGCTCGCGCGCATCGACCCCGAGAGCGGACGGCCGCGCAAGCGCCGCTTCGGCGCCTGGCTGCTGCGGCTGTTTCCGCTGCTCGCCGCCGGCAAGCGGCTGCGCGGCACCGCGCTGGACCCGTTCGGTCGCAGCCACGAACGACGCATGGAGCGCGCACTGGTGCGCCATTACGAATCCCTGGTCGCGCAGGTGCTGCCGGCGCTCAACGCGCGCAATCACGCGATCGCGGTCGAGCTGCTCGACCTGCCGCGCACGATCCGCGGCTACGGCCCGGTCAAGGCACAGAGCATCAGCGTGGCGAAGCGCCGCGAGGCGGAACTGCTCGCCGCCTTCCACGCCGCCACGCTCGACGTGGCGGCTTGATCGCGTCCGGTTGTGCCGCGGCGCCGCGCGGCGTACAAGGAGGCGCCATCGGCGGTAGCCGCGGCCGTGCCGGCGATGTAGGTGCCGGCGCGGGGACTACCGCCCAGCACGCGACGCAGCGCATGAGCGAACACCGAAGCCAGGGCCTGCGGGTCGTCTCCTACAACATCCACAAGGGCTTGACCGCGGGCAACCTGCGCGTCGCCCTGGCACGCATGCGCGAGGCACTGCGCACGCTGGGCCCCGATCTGATCCTGGTCCAGGAGGTCGTCGGCAGCCACGGCGGCTACGCGCGCCGCTTCAGCGACTGGCATGCCGGCGCGCAGTTCGAGTTCCTCGCCGACAGCATGTGGCCGCACTACGCCTATGGACGCAATGCCGTGCACGCGGCGGGCGATCACGGCAACGCGATCCTGAGCCGCTTTCCGATCACGGCGTTCGAGAACATCGACATCTCGATGAACCGCTTCGAGCAGCGCGGCATCCTGCACGTGGAGATCGACGTGCCGGGCCTGGCTTGCCCCCTGCACGCGTGCTGCACGCACCTGAACCTGCTGCACGGTCAACGGCGCCGGCAACTGGCCGCGCTCGCGCAGCGCGTGCACGATGCCGTGCCCGCGCACTGTCCGCTCGTGATCGGCGGCGACTTCAACGACTGGCGCACCTGGGCGACGCTGGAACTGGCGCGCACCATCGGGGTCGCGGAAGCCTACGTGCACGTGCACGGGCGTCACGCCCGCACCTATCCGGACTGGCATCCGATCCTGCCGCTGGACCGCATCTACGTGCGCGGCCTGGACATCGCCGGCGCACGGGTGCTGGACGGACCGGCCTGGCGCGCGATGTCGGATCACCTGGGGGTGCACGTCGATCTGCGCTTGCAGGCACCGGTCGCCACGGCCCACCCATGAGCTTCGACATCCTGCTCACCGAACTCTTCGGGCCGTACCTCGCCACGGTCGTCGGCTTCGTGTTCGCGCTGGTGCTGCTCGCCTTCATGATGCGCGAGCACGAGCGCCAGAGCGCTTCCATCGCCTGGGTGCTGGCGATCGTGCTGGTGCCGGTCGTGGGGGTGCCCGCGTACCTGCTGTTCGCCGGCCGCAAGCTCGTGCTGCGGGCGCGCGCCAAGGGCCGCCTGCGCACCGTCCCCGCGCATCCGGACGCCGGCCTCGACGGGGTGGCGGCACGCGTCGAGAGCATCATGCGCGGCTACGCATTGCCTGCAGCAAGTACCGGCAACCGGGTTTCGCTGATCACCAGCGGCGAGAGCACCTACGAGCAGATAATGGCGCAGATCGACGCTGCCGAGCACAGCATCCACATCACCACCTTCGGCCTGAGCTGCGACCACGTCGGCCGGGCCATCGTCGAGCGCCTCGCGCGCAAGGCCGAACAGGGCGTACAGGTGTGCCTGCTGGTCGATGCGCTGGGCGCGCTGGCGGCACGTTTCGTGCTGCTGCCAAAGCTGGAGCGCGCCGGCGGACAGGTCGGCGTGTTCATGCGCGTGCTGCCGCTGCGGCGCAAGTCCAAGGCGAATCTGCGCAACCACCGCAAGGTCGCGATCTTCGATGCACGCGTGGCCTTCGCCGGGGGGATGAACCTGGCGGGCCAGTACATGGGCCCGAACCCGTCGCGCGCGCGCTGGATGGACACCTGCCTGAAGCTGGAAGGTCCCGTGGTCGAGGACCTGCACGAGGTGTTCGCACAAGACTGGGAGTTCGCCACCGGCGAGCCGCTGCACTCACGGCGCGAACGCGCGGCGACGTTCCCGCAGGCACAGGTGATCCAGGTCGTGCCCAGCGGACCGGACGTGGAGTTCGACGTGCTCTACGACGCCATCGTCGCGGCGGTCTACCAGTCGCAGCGCAGACTGTGGATCGTGACGCCGTACTTCGTGCCCGACGACGGGCTGATGCGCGCCTTGCTGCTGCAGGTGCGCCTGGGTATCGACGTGCGCATCATCCTGCCGCGGCGTTCGGACCACTGGGTAGCCGACATGGCGCGCGCCCGTTTCGTGCGCCGTTTGAACGAGGCCGGCGCACGCTTCTACGTACACCGCGCGCGCATGATCCACGCCAAGCACCTGCTCGTGGACGACGCCATCACGGTGGCCGGATCGGCGAACCTGGACATGCGCAGCCTGTACCTGAACTATGAACTCGCGCTGTTCTGCTACGACGCGCACACGATCGCCGCGACCGGGCAGTGGATGGACACACTGCTCACGCAGTGCGAGGAATACCGGCCGCGCAAGCCGAACGTGCTGCGCCGGCTGGCCGAGGACCTGTGCTGGCTCGCCGCGCCGTTGTTGTGAGCTGCTGCGGACACGGCAAGTCATGCTCAAGACCACCAATCGACCCGTCGAGCAAGCCGGCCTACGTGATGATCGAGTTCGATCCCGTCTCGCTCGCCGGCAACACGCTGCGCCGCCACTGGATCGCCTCCTACGAACGCAACGGAATGCGTTACTTCTTCGCCGACTCGAAGCGCCCCGGCCATATCGCCGGCCCGTATCCCGGCACACGGCGGCGTTCGTCGCGGCGTACGCGCGCTATCGAGGCAGGAAGGTCGTGGCATTCCGCGAGCTGAACACCTACGAACGCAGAATGCGTACTCGCGCCTATCCGGCGTCAACTACTCTGGCCGCCGGCCAAAGTAATTGTCGTCAGATACGCGCCACCGAACCGGCGCGTGAGGCACGCGGATAGTAAAAAGAAGGCTACTATCCGCCCGATGGCGAGCGACGCGCGCGAGAGTTGCGTCGCACCACCGCAGCCGAGGGGAACCGATGCAGCATCGGCGCGCGCGCAGCGCCACCTCGAGCGCCCTGATGGCGGGGCTGGCAATCGCGCTGTGGCTCGCCGGCCCCGGGCCCGACCCCGCCGCGTCGCGCGGCACCGCGCCGTGGGCCGGTCTCGTCAACGCGGCACGGGCCGCGGCGCCGCAGCCGCTGGTGCGCGAGGTCCAGTCGCTGCTCGCCGAGCGCGGCTACGACCCGGGTCCGGTGGACGGGCTGATGGGGGCCGCCACGCGCGCGGCCATCCTCCGCTACCAGCGCGATCACGGCCTTGCCCGCGACGGGCGCGCGTCGGCGGCGCTTCGCGATCACCTGCTGGGCGCATCGCCACCCGAGCCGGCGGCGCGCGCCGAGCGGGAAGGCGATGCCGAACGCGACGAGCGCGAGGGCACACCGGCCGAGCTGCTGCGGGACGCGCCGCTTCGGGCCTCGCCCTCGCCGCGGGCGCGTGTGGTCACCGAGGCCACCACCGGCAGCCGGGGTACTCTGGTCGAGCTCTCCGGGCGCTGGTCGCGGGTGCGGCTCGCCGATGGCGCCGAGGGCTGGACCCCCACCCGGGATCTTCGCATCGGCGAGGTCTCCGGCGAGAGCACGGGCGGCGGTGCCACCGGCTGGTTTCGATCCCTGACCAGCCTGCTCGCCCCGCGGCGCGCGCCGCGTCGCTCGAGCGGCGCGATCACGGTGGGCATCCGCGGCCTGCAGGCCCAGGACATCCGCGACGCACGCCCGGATCTGCGCGCCGTCGACGCGCTGCCCCTGTTCCGCGCGAGCGACCAGGACGCCCGGGACCACGCCCGCCGCAGGCAGCTCGCGGCGCGGCACATCGAGTACCTGCAATCGCGCGTGCCGGCCGCGCAGACGAGCGGCCCGGCACCCGCCGATGGGAACTGAGGACTCCGGCCATGACCACGCGATCTGCACCTTCCCGCGCCCTCGTTGCGATCGCCCTCGCCCTGCTCGCGGCGAGCCCCGCCGCGCCGGCGAAAGAGGGCGACTGGGCGGGCCGTCTGCTGAAGGGGCTGCTCGGCAACCTCGGGCAGATCGTCGAGAAGTCGGACGTGCTGCTCGGCAACGTCAGCGCCGAGGACGAGGCCCGCATGGGACGCGCGGCCGCCGCCGTGTTGCTCGGCGCCGCCCCGCCCCTGGGCGACGACGAGGTGCAGGCCTACGTCAATCGCGTCGGGCGCTGGCTCGTGCTGCAGACCGAGCGCGCGGACCTGCCCTGGCGCTTCGCGGTGCTCGACGACGACACGGTGAACGCGTTCGCCGCACCGGACGGCTACGTGTTCATCAGCCGCGGGCTGTTCCTGGTGCTGCGCAACGAGGCGGAGCTCGCCGGGATCCTGGCCCACGAGATCGCCCACGTGCTGGCCCGCCACCATGTCAACGCGCTGGTCAGCAAGGAGCGCGGCAGCGTCGTGCTGGACGTCGCGAAGGACGCGGCCGGCGTGCAGGGCGGGCTGGCCGATGTGCTCGTGGCCGCGACCAAGTCGCTCTACGCCTCGGGCCTCGACCAGGGCGACGAGCTCGAGGCGGACCTGATGGGCACCGTGATCGCGGCGCGCGCGGGCTACGAGCCCTACGCGCTGCAGCACGTGCTGCTCACGCTCGAGAGCCTCCCCGCCGGCTCCGAGGCGCTGGACCTGTTCGTGCGCACGCACCCGCCGTTCCGAACCCGCATCGACGCCATCGCCACCAACCTCGAGGGCGCGCTGGACACCGCGGGCGGCCGCGCCCCGGACGAGGAGCTCTCGAGGCTGCAGGCCCGGCTGCGCGCCACGGCGTCGCGCTGAACGGAGGCGCCGCCTTGATCGCAAGCGCCCCATCTGGGTTGGCGGACAGGGCCGTACCGAAGCCGACCTCGACGGCTTCTTCGAGGCCTTGGGCAAAGGCAAATCGGCCCGCATCAAACTGGCCGTGATGGACATGTGGCGCCCGTTTCGAAACTCGGTCGAGCGCAACGCACCAGGCGCCGGCATCGTGTTCGACAAGTTCCACATCATGCGCCACCTCGGTGACGCGCTCGACGAGGTCCGACGCAACGAGTACCGGCGTTTGCAAGGCAAGGAGCGCAGCTACATCAAGGGACAGCGCTACACCCTGCTGTCGAGTCGAGAGAACCTGTCGCTCGACGGGCGCAAAGCCCTGCACAAGCTGCTTGGCGCCAACCGCCGGCTCAACGTCGCCTATCTGCTCAAGGAGCGCTTCGGCCAGCTGTGGGACTACCGCACCGAACGCGGTTGCGAGTGCCTTCTTCGAGCGATGGCAAGACAGCTTGAAGTGGCAACGGCTCGAGCCCTATCGAAAGTTCGCCCGCATAGTCGAGAAACACTGGTTCGGCATCGCCTCGTACTGCCACCCCGACAACAAGGTCAGTCTTGGATTGGTGGAGGGGTTGAACAACAAGATCCGCGTGCTTCAGCGCCGCGCCTACGGCTACCGCGACGAGGAGTACCTGAAGCTCAAGATCATCGCCACCTTCCTGCCTCCACTACCGAAAAATGCCCGATTACATCCACACTGATCCGCGAAGACCCAGAATCAATACCTCGACAATCACACCAGCAGGAGGTGGTCATGACCACGCGAAAGAACTTTGGATTCAGGACTGGCGGTCTCGTCGGAGTCGCCATCGCAACGGCGATGCTCTTCCTCGCCACGGCGTTCGCACCGCAGGCAGTCGCCGGTGAACCGAAAATCACCGACTTCTCGTTCGAGCCCGATACATTCCGCCTCGGCGAAAATACCACAATGTCGTTCTCTTACTGCGATGTAGCGGGGGGACTCCGACGATCGACCCTCCCGCGACATTCGTACATCCCTGTGCAGCACGCACGAGCAGCACGAAGCTGTCCGCCGCAGCGCGGGCAGCGGCTGATGTCGATTGCAAACACCCGGCGCAAGCGTTGCGCCCAGCTCATCGCGGCGCGGGTTCGCGCCCCAGTGGCCTCGGCGTCGTCGTGCGCAGGCTCGGGGGGTGGTGCGGGGAGGACGAGGTGGCGGTGGCTTGCGTTGGGGGCAAGGACGCCGTGATAGCGCACCAGATGACATCGCGGACGGGGTACCAATGCGGCCAGGCGGGCAATGACAACTCGGCAGGATTGCCGATTTACAAGGTCCATCCATGGACCTTGCCCTTCGGGCCGCGCTTCGCGCGTTCGAATTCGCTCCTGGCGAATTCGTGGACGACCGCAGGTCGCCCGAAGGGTGGCGCACAGGGATTTGCGCCATCAATTCGAGGGCTCGAACAGGACGTGGGTGGTGCCGTCGCGAAAGGTCACGCAGTGCGAGGAGTACTGCCCGCGCGAGCCGAACGTGCTGCGCCGCCTGGGCGAGGATCTGTGCTGGCTCGCCGCACCGCTGTTGGGACGCGACGCCTGTGAGATCTGCTTGCCGGCGCAAAAGCGGGTGTGGCTTCGCCAACGCGCCATTCGCCGGCAAGCCGGCTCCCACACAGATCTGCTGTCAGCGCTAGACCAACGCCGAAACGAGCTCGCCTGTGGGAGTCCGCTTGGGGGCTCCCACACAGACGCGGGCACCGCTCACAAGATTGCACCCGCCTGCCTCCATGTTGGAGAGATTTCGCGTCGCAGCTACCGCTCCTCGTGCTCCTTGATCTTGCGCGTCAGGGTGTTGCGGCCCCAGCCGAGCAGGCGCGCGGCATCCTGGCGCCGGCCATGCGAGAAGCGCAGCGCGGTCTCGATCAGCACCTGCTCGAAGCGCGGCACGGCCTCGTCCAGGATGCGGTCGCCGCCGGCGGCGAGCTTGCGCTCGGCCCAGCGGCGCAGCAGCGCCGACCAGTCGCCCTCGCCCTCCTCGCCCTGCGCGTCCTCGCGCAATTCCTGCGGCAGGTCGTCGAGGTGGATCTCGCTGCCCGAGGCCATCACGGTGAGCCAGCGGCAGGTGTTCTCGAGCTGGCGCACGTTGCCCGGCCAGTCCAGGCTCGCGAGGTAGCGTTCCACGTCCGGGCGCAGCGACTTGGTCTCGGTGGACAGCTCCTCGCCCGCCGCTTCGAGGAAATGCTCGAGCATCGCGGGGATGTCCTCGCGGCGCTCGCGCAGCGGCGGCGAATGCACCCGGATCACGTTCAGCCGGTGGAACAGATCCTCGCGGAACTTGCCGTCGCGCACCCTCGCCTCGAGATCCTGGTGCGTCGCGGCGATGATGCGCACGTCGACGCGGATCGGCGTGTGGCCGCCGACACGGAAGAACTCACCGTCGGCCAGCACGCGCAGCAGCCGCGTCTGCAGCTCGGACGGCATGTCGCCGATCTCGTCGAGGAACAGCGTGCCGCCGTCGGCCTGCTCGAAGCGGCCGCGGCGCTGGGCCTGGGCGCCGGTGAACGCGCCGCGCTCGTGTCCGAACAGTTCGCTTTCGAGCAGATCGCGCGGGATCGCGGCCGTGTTCAGCGCGATGAACGGCTTGTCCGCGCGCGGACTGTGGCGGTGCAGCGCGCGCGCCACCAGCTCCTTGCCGGTGCCCGACTCGCCGGTGATCAGCACCGTGATGTTGGAGCGCGACAGGCGGCCGATGGCGCGGAACACCTCCTGCATCGCCGGTGCCGAGCCGATGATCTCCTGGTCCGGGCTCTGCGCCGGCTGCGGCGCCGCGACGCTGCGCGCGCGTCCATGGCCCACCGCGCGGCGCACCAGGTCCACCGCATCGTCGACGTCGAAGGGCTTGGGCAGGTACTCGAAGGCACCGCCCTGGTAGGCCGCGACCGCGCTGTCCAGGTCCGAGTACGCGGTCATGATGATGACCGGCAGGCCCGGGAAGTCGGCCGAGATGCTCTTGAGCAGATCGAGCCCGTTCACGTCGGGCATGCGGATGTCGGACATGATCGCGTCGGGACGGTGGTCTGACAGGCGCTGCAGCACGCCGCTGCCGCCGGCGAAACCGGTCACGTCCATGCCCTCCTGGGCGAGCGCCTTCTCCAGCACCCAGCGGATGGAGCGATCGTCGTCGATGACCCAAACTTCGCTCATGTGATGTCCCTGTCCGGTGGTTGTCGTTGACGGTCGCGAGGCGACGGGTGGCTACTCGCCGCAGCGGTTGTTCACCGGCAGCAGGATGCTGAACACGGTGTGCCCCGGGCGGCTCTCGCACTCGATGAGTCCGCCGTGCTGGTTGACCAGCGACTGCGCGATCGACAGCCCCAGTCCGGTGCCGGCATGGCGCCCGGTGACCAGTGGATGGAAGACGCGTTCCTGCAAATCCTCGGGCACGCCCGGGCCGTCGTCGACCACGTCGATGCGCGCCACCAGGCGGTGGTGGCGCTGGCCGATCGTGAACTGGCGGTGGATGCGGGTGCGCAGCAACACCTGACCGCGGCCCTCCACCGCCTCCACCGCATTGCGCGCGACGTTGAGCACCGCCTGGATCAGCAACTCGGCGTCCGCCGCCAGCTCCGGGATGCTCGGGTCGTAGTCCTTCTCGACGCGCACCCCTTGTGGCGCCTCGGCGCTGATCAGCGCGAACACCCGCTCCGTGACCTCGTGGATGCTCACCGCGCGCAGCCTGGGCGGGGTGCGCGGCCCGAGCATGCGATCCATCAGGTTCTGCAGCCGATCCGCCTCGTGCACGATCACGCGCGTGTATTCGCGCAATTCCTCGTCGGCCAGTTCGCGTTCGAGCAGTTGCGCGGCACCGCGCAAGCCGCCGAGCGGATTGCGGATCTCGTGGGCCAGCCCGCGCAGCACCTGGCGCGCGGACTCGCTGTCCGCCACCAGGCGCTCCTCACGGCTGATCTGCTTGTGCCGGTCGAGCGCGATGAACTCGACCAGCACCAGTGAACGCGCACCGCTTCCGGCACCGCTCAACGGGGTCAGCACGCAGTCCACCGTGACCGTGCCCACCCCCGGCACGCCCAGGCGCATGTCGCGCTCGGTCAGCGGCTGTCCGGTATCGAGCACCCGGCGCAGCGCGCCCTGGTAGACACGCGCCTCGGTGAACAGGCTGGTCAGCGGGCTGCCGCGCACCTTGTTCAGGGACGTGTCGAGCAGTTCCTCGGCGGCCGGGTTCATGTCCACCAGCGACGGCACCGCGTCGAACAGCAGCACCGCGGTGGTCATGTGGTCGAGGACCGCCCGGTCCAGGAAGCTGCGCCGCGTCGCACGCGGCCCGGCATTCGATTCGTCCACGCGGATCCTTTTCGCCACCATGCGCATGGAGGCTATTCAGCAAGATCCGGACCAGGCTGCCCTGTTTCGGTGAGGCGCCCCGCCCGGGCCCGTCCGGCGCCGGTTTTCGGCGCATTGCGCGGTATCGGGCGCGCCGGCTCTCGGACCACGCCGATCCTCACGCAAGGATTGTGCCCCTTTTTGGTGCATCAACGCCACGGCGGCGGTCCGGCCTGGGGCAGGCGGCCCAGCACGGCTGCCGCCGCACAGCGCTGCTTGTCTACGGCGGGTTCAATTTCGAGGCTTGCTTGAGGTGGAAGGTCACGCCTGGTGCGCTCGCCACCACCTTGCCGGCTGCGTCCTTCACGACCGCGGCCACGGTGTGGGTGCCGCGGTCCACGTTGGTCACGCTGGCACTGGTCGCCGACCCGCTGCCGATCGCGGTGCCGTCGAGCAGGATCTCCACGGTGTGGCCGGACTGCAGCGCCGGGGCGAGTTCCAGCCGCACGCTGACGGTGCCGTTGTTGTCGCGAATGGTCTCGTCGGGCAGCGGGGAGGCCACCTTGACCACCTCATAAGGGACGCTGGTGTTGTCCCCGGCCGCAGCCTGGTCGGCGCCGCCGCTGGCCGGAGCCGGCGCCGGCGTGTAGGTCTGCAGCGGCGGCAGTTTCAGCTCCTTCGCGCCTTCCTGCTGGGGCCGGTCGGAGTAGGTGATGCTGCCGTCGGGCAGCACCCACTTGTAGATCTTGCGGGCGTCGGCGGGCGACGCGCCGATGGCGAGGCAGAACAGCAGAACCGCAATTCCTGCACGCATGCAATCAGCTTAGCCAACCGCCTGCATTGCCACAACAAATCTGCCCCGCGCACGCAAGGCTGTTCGATCGCGTACGGGATGCGCGCGAGAAGCAGGACGCTTCCCGCGCGCAATGGTGTCAACCGGCCGGTGAAATACTCCGTTTCTTCACTTACGGGCCGGTGAAAAAGCACATCCCTGTGCCGGACGCAGGCTGGCGAAAAACGGAGTTTTTCACCAGCCTGCTAAGCCATCACAAGCTGTAGTACATGTCGAACTCGATCGGGCTGGTGGTCATGCGAAAGCGCGTGACCTCCGCCATCTTCAGCGCGATGTACGCATCGATGCAGTCGTCGCTGAACACGCCGCCGGCGGTGAGGAACTCGCGGTCGGCATCGAGCGCCTCGAGCGCGCGATCCAGGGACGCGCACACGGTCGGGATGTCCTTCTCCTCCTCGGGCTCCAGATCGTAGAGATCCTTCTCGAAGGGCTCGCCGGGATCGATCTTGTTCTTGATCCCGTCCAGGCCCGCCATCATCAGCGCGACGAAGGTGAAGTACGGGTTGCCGCTGGAGTCCGGGAAACGCACCTCGATGCGCCGCGCCTTCGGCGAGGCCACGTGCGGAATGCGGCACGAGGCCGAGCGGTTGCGCGCGGAGTAGGCCAGCAGCACCGGCGCCTCGAAACCGGGCACCAGCCGCTTGTAGCTGTTGATGCCGGAGTTGGTGAAGGCGTTCATGGCGCGGGCGTGCTTGAACACGCCGCCGATGTACCACAGGGCTTCCTGCGACAGACCGGCATACTTGTCGCCGGCGAAGATATTCTTGCCGTCCTTGCCCAGCGACTGGTGCACATGCATGCCGTTGCCGTTGTCGCCGACCAGCGGCTTGGGCATGAAGGTCGCGGTCTTGCCGAAGGCATGCGCAACGTTGTGCACGCAGTACTTGAGGATCTGGTTCCAGTCGGCACGCTTGACCAGGGTGCTGAACTGGGTACCGATCTCGCACTGCCCGGCGGTCGCCACCTCGTGGTGATGGACCTCTACGGGAACGCCCATCTCCTCCATCGCCTGCACCATCGCGCAGCGGATATCGTACAGCGAATCGACCGGCGGGACCGGGAAGTAGCCGCCCTTCACACCCGGGCGATGGCCCACGTTGCCGTCCGGATACTCCTTGCCGCTCGACCAGCTCGCCTCCTCGGAGTCGATGGCATAGAAGGCGTTGCCCATCCTGTCTTCCCAGCGCACGCTGTCGAAGATGAAGAACTCGGGTTCCGGGCCGAAGAAGGCGGCGTCCGCGATGCCGGTGGACTTGAGGTAGGCCTCGGCGCGCTTGGCGATGGATCGCGGGTCGCGGTCGTAGCCCTCCATCGTCGCGGGCTCGAGCACGTCGCAGGTGATGTTGAGGCTGGCCTCGTCCGAGAACGGATCCATCACCGCGGTGCTCGTGTCGGGCATCAGCACCATGTCGGACTCGTTGATGCCCTTCCAGCCGGCGATGGACGAGCCGTCGAACATCTTGCCGTCTTCGAACATGCTGGCGTCCACAGCCGATACCGGGATCGTCACGTGCTGTTCCTTGCCGATCGTGTCGGTGAAGCGAAGGTCCACGAACTTGACCTCCTTCTCCTTGATCATCGTCATTACGTCTTCTGCGGACATGTCACTCCCTCCGATACAGGTGTTGTGTCCCGGTTGAACTCGAGCTTGGCGGCACGCACGGCGGGCCGCGGCGCCTGCGCGCTTCGCGGACCCACCTGCCACCTGCATGAAATATGCCATTCGCCCCCGTCATGGATCGTGGCGGCGGCGGCGCCACACCGCGCCGGTCCCGGCCGCACATCCGCACGGTGCGCGGCTCGCGCATTCAAGGCGTTGTGCGTGTCCGGGGTCGGTCCATGCGGGGCCCGGCACGGCCGCGACACCCTGCATCGCGACGCGGCGCGGCCGGCTGGCGCGCGCGTGCACACGCAGCACGCTCCATTGTGGTGCGTGCCGTTGAAGAACGCACGCTTTCGGTGCATCGACCCCGAACGCTCACCGCCCCGAGCCCGGCAGGCGGCGTTCGCCGGCAAACAGCGCACGGACCTCCTCACGCGCGCGCACCAGCTGACAATGCTCGCCGTCGACCATGACTTCGGCGGCGCGCGGACGCGCGTTGTAGTTCGAACTCATCGCAAAGCCGTAGGCACCGCAGCAGCCGAGCGCGAGCAGGTCGC
>Ga0214472_10003148_pt1 | contig 17525 bp, 17 predicted proteins | sample RVTome_6_FD_207662 | JGI IMG/M metagenome (GOLD analysis project Ga0214472, IMG submission 207662) | Soil microbial communities from uranium-contaminated site in the Upper Colorado River Basin, Wyoming, United States - RVT140D175 | ecosystem: Environmental > Terrestrial > Soil > Contaminated >... | reverse complement strand
TCCTCGCCCGGCTGGTCGACGAAAACGATCGGACACGCTCGTAGTGGTCGCGGCCGAAGGGCTCTGGACGGGGAGTTCGACTCTCCCCCATCTCCACCAGTTCCTGCCATTTGTCACTTGCCGTCGCCGCGCCGACCAGTATCATGTCTGGCATGGTACATGGCGAGACACGGAACCCGCTCACGGAGCTGCGCCGTGGCGTCCTGGAGCACTGCGTGCTGGCGGTCGTCCGTGATCGGGAGTCGTACGCCTTCGACATCGTCCGGGTGCTGGCCTCGGCCGGCGAGCTCGTTACGAGCGAGGGCACGATCTACCCGCTCCTCTCGCGCCTCCGCCGTGACCACCTCGTGACGACGACGTGGCGGGAATCCGACGCCGGTCCCCCGCGCCGTTACTACCTGATCACCGACGAGGGTCGCCGGGCGCTCGACGCCTTCGCCGGCGACTGGGCCCGCTTCCGCGATGCGGTGGATGCCCTGCTGGCCGGTGGGGCCCGGAGAGGAGAGAGCGATGGACGGTGACGAGCTCGTCCGCGACTATCTCGGACGGCTGGAGGCGGCCTCGTGGCCGATGCCGCCCGATCGGCGCGCCGAGCTGGCGGGCGAGGTCCGAGAGCACATCGAGACCGCCCTCGCCGAGGCCGGACGACGCGACGACGTCACCGTCCGGAATGTCCTCGAGCGGCTGGGGCGGCCGGAGGAGATCGTCGCGACCGAGGCCGACGCCGAGCCCGCGCTGCCGCCATGGTCGCGCGGCCCCGGCGGACCGGCCACGAGCGCGGCGGGCTGGGGTGCCCTCGAGGTCGCAGCGATCCTCCTGCTCACGGTTGGCGCGATCCTGCTGCCGCTCATCGGCCCTGCCATAGGGCTCGTGCTCGTGTGGCTGTCAACGCGCTGGACGACGCGCGAGAAGACGATCGCGACCGTGATCGTGGTCGTGATCTTCGTGCTGCCCTTCCTCGGCCTTTTCGCCCTGGCGCTCCGAGTTTGAAGCGTGAAGGCTGACCGATCACAAGGGAGACTCTCCGAATGGACATCGATCTCGTACGTTTGCTGATCCCGTTCGCGGGGATCGGCGCCGCCATCTTCCTGATCGTCGTCCTGGTTCGCCGCCGCCGCTGACCGATGAGTGTTCGCCGGCCCGGCGGTCGTAATGGGTGGCGCCGGCGAGATCACTCGGCCGGCGCCTCTGCCGTCGCCGGGGCCGCAGGCGCGACGGGCGCGGACCAGTCGTCGTGGCTCAGCCCGAAGAGCCACTCGTCGCGGAGGGCCCCGTGCTCGTCCTCGCCGTGGTCGGGGAGCAGGGCGACCCGCCGGAATCCGAGCCGGTCGAGGACCCGTTGGGAGCGCTCGTTCGAGGTCAGGACGAAGGCCTCGACGCGCTCCAGCCGCATCGGCCCGAAGGCGAAGTCGAGGATCGCTTCGAGAGCCTCGCGCATGAAGCCCCGACCCCAGGCCGCGGGCTCCAGGTCGTAGCCGAGCTCGGCCTGGCGGAGCGGGGCATCGACCCACTTGTACAGCCCCGCGGAACCGATGAGCGACGGGTCGTCGCGGGTGGCAATTCCCCAGCGGAAGCCGTTCCGGGCGCCGAAGAGGTCGAGGACGAAGGTCCGGAGCTCGGCCTCGGCCGCGGCGCGGTCGGCCGGCGGCGGGTAGCCCTGTCCGAGGACGATCTCCGGCCGGGAGAAGTGGCGGAGATACCAGTCGGCGTCGGCGACCGTCACGCCCCGAAGCACCAGGCGCTCGGTCGTGAGCTCGGGGAAGACCGGAAAAGCGGCGAAGCGATCCATCGGGTCGCATCAGTATCGCCCTACCGGACAGGCCAGCGGCGGCGTTCTCACGTCGGTCTCAGGGGGCAGGCCTTGACTGGGCGGTGATGGACATGCCAGGAGCCACCTCGATGGACCAGCCACCTTCCAGCCCCGACCCGCAGCCGCTCCGCGATGAGCTCGGCGTCCCGCCCGTCGCCACGAACCCGGCGCCCGTCGCGGCCCGACCGCCTCGTACGGGGCGTGGCGGCCGCTTCGGGGCGATCCTCGGCGCCTCTCTCCTCTCCGCGACGCTGGCATCGGCGGCCACCGTCGTCCTCGTCCGACAGACCACGCCGGGGGTCATCGTGACGCCCGCCACCGCGACGACGACCTCGACCACGGTCACCCAGGCCGTGAGCGTCGTCGACCTGACCGACGTCGTCGCGGCGGCCCGGGAATCGGTCGTGACGATCACCGCGAACGGGATCTCGACCCAGGGCTTCTCGCCGTTCGGGCAGGTCACCGAGGGAATCGGATCCGGCGTGATCCTCACGAGCGGCGGCTACATCCTGACCAACCGGCACGTCGTCGACAACAGCACGAGCCTGACGGTCGAGCTCTCCGACGGGCGCACCTTCCCGGCCACGATCGTGCGGGAAGCCAGCGACACCGACCTCGCCCTGATCAAGATCGACGCGACCGGCCTCTCCGCCGCCTCGATCGGCAGCTCCGCCGCGCTCGAGGTGGGCCAGACGGCCCTCGCCATCGGCAGCCCGCTGGGGACGTACACGGAGACCGTCACCCAGGGCATCATCTCCGGCCTCGGCCGCGAGGTGACCGTCACCAACGAGCTGACGCGGCGCCGGACGACGCTCACGAACCTGGTCCAGACCGACGCCGCGATCAACGCGGGCAACAGCGGCGGCCCCCTCCTCGACGCCGCCGGCAACGTCATCGGGATCAACACTGCGACCTCGACCTCGGCCGAGGGGATCGGCTTCGCGATTCCGATCGACGCCGCCGCCGAGCTCATCTCGGTCGCTGCAGCGGGCCTGGTGTCGTAGCCGCCGCTTCGCCGCCCGCAACCCGGTTCGGGACGGAGCGCGTGATCGCCACGACGCAGAGCAGGACGATCGCGGCGCCGAGCCACTGGGCCGGTTCGAGCCGCTCGCCGAGGAAGGCCCAGCCGCCGGCGACCCCAAAGACGGGGATCAGGTAGAACGCCGAGGCCGCGAGCGACGCGGCCACGCGCCGCAGCGCCGCGAGGTAAAACGCGTAGGCGAGCGCGTAGTAGACGATTCCGGAGGCGATCGCGCTGAACCACGCGGCCATCGAGATCGCGCCGGCGACCCCCGGCACGAGGATCCGCCCTGGCACCGCGCCGGTGAGGACCCCGCCCGGATCGAGGACGAGCGCGGCCGGGAGCAGCGCGATCGCCAGGCCGAGCGCCCAGACCTGCTGGCCGAGGACGACGCGGAGGGTTGACGGCGCGTCGCCGAGTCGCCGGCGGGTCAGGACCGAGTAGACCGCGCAGCAGCCGACGCCCGCGAGCGTGACGGCGATCCCGAACGCCTGCCCTCCGACACCCGGCGCCCACACGACGAGGACCATCCCGCCCGCCGCGGCGATCGACAGGGCCGCGAGGCGGCTCGTGACCCGTTCCCCGAGCCATCGCCAGGCAAGGACGAGGATGAGAACCGGTTCGACGGCCCAGAGCAGGACCGAGAGGCTGGCGGTGGTCTGGCTGAGCCCGATCAGGCTCAGCGCGTACGCCGCGCCCGGATTCAGGAGCCCGAGGCGCTCGATCGCGGCATGACCGAGGCGATGGTCGGGGTCGGCGGTCGCGCCGCGCCGTCGGGCCGCGAGCGTGACGACCCACAGGGCGGCCACGCTCGTCGCCAGCTGGACGACGAGCAGGACCAGGGGCGGGATCTCGGCGACGGCGCGCTTGCTGATGACGGTGCCTGCGCCCCACGAGGCGGCAGCGAGCACGAGGAGCGTGACCACGCGAGGAGGAACGAGGGAACGGGACATGGCGCGAACTCCGGGAAGCTGGAGGGGACCGGTCAGGCGGCGAGGCCGGCGGTCTCCGCTTCGTCAGCGTCACATCGGGCATAGGCGGGCACTCGCCGGCGTCCCTCGCGCCGGCGCCATCGACCAGTGGCGATTCGGGCCCGTTCCACGACTGAGAGTATGCGCCCGCGTATCCTGTGGACCACATGGCCGCCGTCGACACGTCGCCGCGGAATCAGCTCGCCGCCCTCGATCGGGCCGGCTATCGCCTGACCGGACCGCGCCGGGCGGTCGCCGACCTGATCGCCGCCCGCCAGGGCCACTTCAGCGCCGCCGACCTCATCGATGACGCCGCCGTGCAGCGGCTGGACATGAGCCGGGCGACGATCTTCCGGACCCTCGACGTCCTCGAGGCGGTCGGGGCGATCGAGCGGATCGACCTGCCGTCGGGCGACCACGCCTACATCATCTGCGAGCCGGCCGCCCACCACCACCACGTCGTCTGCGAGCGCTGTGGTCGGGCGAACGACGTCGACGACGTGGGCCTGGCCCCGGTCGTCGAGCGGATCGGCCTGGAGACGGGCTATCGGATCAGCGCCCACCGGCTTGAGCTGTTCGGGCTCTGCCCGACCTGCCAGGGCGAGCTCGAGGCCTCGCCGGGCTGACGACGCCGGCCCGGACCGGGGAAGGGGCGCCTACGCGGGCGGCGCGGCCGGCTCGGGGGTCGGTTCGGGGGCCGGCGGCGGCGGCTCGGGGGCCGGCGGCGGCGGCGCCGGCTCGATCCCGATCTCGACGATCCCGGTGACCCGCGCGTAGTGCGAGTAGTAGGTCTCCTGGTGGATGACGACCCCGGCGGCGTCCTTGACGGTCCGGGTCACCCAGACGTCCTTGCCGTCGACCGGGTACTCGATCCGCTCCCTCACGCCGGGCGCCAGCCTGGTCGTGTAGATGGTGCTGTCCGAGGCCGGCTTGACGTTCTTCACGGTCGCCTTCGAGAAGGCCACGTCACGTCCGGCCGGGACCGACCAGATCTCGAACTTCACGTAGCCCTTCGTCCCGACCTTCCAGCCGTAGCCCCGGATCAGGAGCGGCGCGTCCGTGTCGTTCCGGAAGGACATGGTCTGGACGGACCCGGAGCCGCTCTGGAAGACCGTGGCGTCGAGGCCGAGCGGGTAGCGGTCGATGTAGTAGTAGTGGTTCCGCCGGGCGCCCATCTCGAGCCCGTAGCGAATGGCCGCGTTGAACATCGTCGTCGATGTCGAGCAGATCCCGCCGGCGAGCGCACCCTGCGGCTCGGTCCGGCCGTTGATGATCGCGCCGCCGTCCTTGTAGCCCCGTTCCCGGGTGACGGGCCCGATCGCCTCCCAGAAGTCGAACCACTCGCCGGGCAGGACGACGGTTCCGTCGATGTCCCGGGCGGGGATCCAGATGTTGGCCCCCTGGCCGTTCTTGATCCCGATCGGGAAGTACGTCGTGTGCTCCGAGACCTTCGCCATCAGGGGTGCAGTCTGGGTGGCTTCGGCGGTCGTGAGGCTCGGCTCGACCACGGACGTGCTGATCGGCACGCGCGGCACGCTGAGGCCCATCACCCGCTGGTCGACGAGCTTGGCCAGCGTCGCCACCGTGCCGGGGACGTCGAGGGCACGGCCGTCCTTGGCCTCGGTCACGCCCACGATGTTGTTGCCGTCGCCCACGAGGAACGAGGCGTCGACCGGGGCGATGGCGACGTCGCCGGCGATCGCGGCGAGGCCGGTCTCGAGGCCAGCCTGGGCGACGACCGGGCCGTACCCGCCGTCGGGGGTCGGGGCGAACGTGATCCAGCCCCGGATCGAGGCCCCCGGGATCGTCCAGGCCTCGTCGCCGTTCACGAGCTCGACGTCGACGGCGATCCGGGCGGCGGCCTCGCTCGCCGCTGTCGCCTCGTCCGTCGTGACGGCCGGCTCGTTGACCTGGAGCGGCAGGGTCACCCGGACGGTCGACGGGGCGGCGGGATCTGTCAGGAGCTCGGTCGCGGCACGAACGGCCGCGTCGACGTCGGCGGTCCGTCCGTCGCGGCCGGCCGTCACGGCGAAGGCTTCGCCGGTCAGGGCGGCGCTGGCGTCGACCGGGTCGAGGTCGACCGCGGTTGCGAGCGCCTGGACCTCGGCCCGGAGGGCCGCCCGTTCGAAGGTCGCCTCCGGCGCGATGTCGACGCCCCGGACCATGTTGCGGACGTTGGCCGCGAGGCGGTCGAGGGTCGCGCCGGCCCGTCCGACGGCCATCGCCCGCTCCACGACCGCGTCGACGTCGAGCCGTCGGCCGATCGCCGAATAGGCCACCGACCGGGTCGTGTCGCCGGCGGTGAGCACGAGCTCGCCCTCACCGAACGCCGCGTAGGCGTCGTTGAGCCGGGCGCGGGCCTCCGACGGGGTGAGCCCCGACAGGTCGACCGTTCCGACGTGCACCCCGGGCATGACCCGTCCGGTGTTGGACGACTCGAACGCCGCGAGGGCGCCGGCCGAGACCGCCAGGACGCCGAGGATGCCGAAGGTGAACGCGGCGAGGAAGCGCTGGCCGGTCCGTCGCCCGATGCGGAACCGCCGCCCCGCCGGCGCGGCGTCGCCGACGGGCGCGCCCGGGGTGGGAGAGACCACCGGATCCGGGTCGGCCGGCGCGGCTCCTTGCGGCCCGGCGCTCGGCGCCTCGGATCCCGGGGCGGTCTGGTCGTTCAGGGCGTCCATTGGTGGGTCATCCTAACAGCGGCATCTGCTCGCCCTCCCCGGAGCGGCGTCGGGCGACGGGATGACGCCCGCCACGGGCACATCGTGACGGGTCCGCGTTGCGATGGCATCTGACCCGATCGTCCGGGTCAGACAGGCGTCGGTCGACTGCCAGCCGATCAGGAGGGTCGAGGCAGGACCACGATCCGCCGATTCGGCTCCTCGCCGATCGACTGGGTCGCGACGTCGGCGTGATTGCGGAGGGCCAGGTGGACCCAGCGCCGCTCGAGGGCAGGCATCGGCTCCAGCTGGAGCATCTTGCCGGTCTCGACGACGCGGCGGGCGGCCCGCTCGGCGATCTCGCGGAGCTGGCGCTCGCGACGGCCGCGGTAGTCCTCGACATCGACGAGGACGCGGGTCCAGCCGCCCATCTCCTTGGAGAGCATCAGGTTCACGAGGTGCTGCAGCGCCGAGAGGCGCTCCCCCTTCCGCCCGATGAGCGCACCGAGCGCCTCGCGCTCGTCACCCTCGCCGGTCACGTTGAGGCGGCTCGTCTCGGCGGCCTCGACGCTGACGGTGACGTGGAAGCCCATCAGGTCGAGGAGCTTCTCGAGGATGACCTTGCCCGCGGCGAGCGCCTCGGGCGACGCCTCGGCCGCTTCGAGCTCTGCGCGCTCGGAGGCGACGGAGCCGCGGGCGGCTGCCACCTCGGCGGCCTCTCGGTCGGTCAGGTCGGCACCGCCGGGCGCAACGCGGTCGGGCCGGGGGCCATCGAAGCGGGGCCGGGCGTCCCGACGAGGCGGCCGGTCGCCGCGGTCCTCGCGACGCGGGCCACGATCTCGATCGCCGCCGAAGCGGGGGCGGTCCTCGCGGGGCCGGTCCTCGCGGGGGCGGTCCTCGCGGGGGCGGTCCTCACGGGGGCGGTCCTCACGCGGCGGGCGGTCCTCACGCGGCGGGCGGTCGCCGCGGTCGTCGCGGCGGGGGCCTCGATCGCGATCGCCGAAGCGGGGCCGGTCCTCGCGATCGTCGCGGGGCGGCGGGGGCGGCAGCGGGCGGGCGGCAGCGGCCTCGCGCTTCGGCGCGGCACCGCCGAGCTCGGAACGCGGCGCGGCCAGGATCCGGGCGGGCTCGGCGCCCATCCCGAGGACGCCTCGGCTGCCCGGCGTCAGGATCTCGAAGTCGAGGTCGTCCAGGCCGGCGCCAAACGCCTCCCGGGCGAGCCGGAGGGCCTCTTCGACGGTCTTGCCGGTGAACTCTTTGTAGGCGCTCATGTCAGTGACCACTCATCTCTAGCGTCGTCTCCCTCGTCTGCCCTGGCGGCCCCGCTGGCGGATCGTTGCCTGGGCGGATGCCGATCGGTCCAGGGCCGACCGATCGGGCTTGGGTCGCGCGGGCGCTCCAGGCTCGCGCGAGCTGGCTGGCGGCGCCGTGGGCGCGGCGACCGGGAAGCGCGGTGTGTGATCCACGGCGAACCGTGGCGTCCAGCCGAAGATCGGGAACATCCCGCCCCAGCCCAGGATCAGGTACTGCTGGACGATCGAGAAGAGGGTCGACCCGATCCAGTAGAGGAAGAGGCCGGCCGGCAGGATGCTGCCGTAGATGAGCGAGATGAACGGCAGGAAGATCGCCATCTGGCGCTGCATCTTGACGTTCTGGTCGTCGGCACCCGGGGCGCTCGCGGCCGGGAGGGTCATCCGCGAGGCGACCAGCTGGACGAGCGCCGAGATGATCGCCAGCAGGCTGAGCCCCGAGAAGAGCGCGCCCGGGCTCCCCAGGAAGACTTCCGGGACGCCCCAGTTGACGCCGAAGGCCGTGGGGTTGAGGCACGGGTTCAGGACCGTGTTGTTCGGGCCGAAGATCGGCACCGCATCGCAGTTGAGGTTGAGGATCGTGAAGCCGAGGACCTCCATCATCGGCTGGATGTTGAAGTTCTGGAGACCCTGGCTGAAGACCGAGTAGAGCGGGATCAGGAGGAACATCTGGAGGACGATCGGCAGGCAGCCGAGCGGCGAGACCCCGCGCTCCTTGTACAGCTGGGCGGTGGCCTGCTGGGTCTTCACCCGGTCGCCCTTGAAGCGCCGCTGGACCTCCTTGAGCTCCGGGGCGATCTGCTGCATCCGCCGCATCGAGACGAGCTGTCGTCGGAAGACCGGGATCAGCAGGACCTTGATGATGATCGTCAGCAGGATGATCGCGATGGCGATGTTGCCGGTCAGCTGGTCGAGCACGACGAGCGTGATGAAGAAGACCTGGAAGATCGGCGTGAACAGCCACGACAGGAAGCTGAACGGGTCCGGGTTCAGCGGTGCCGGGGCGAGGGGGATGCCCGCCGGCGGCGTCGGCGTCGGTGGCGCGGTGACGCCCGGCGGGAGGGACGCCGCCGGGCCGAGGCAGCCGGCGACGATCAGGGCCAGGGCGGCGATCAGGAGGAGCGGGCCGATTCGGGCCGGCCAGGATCGGGTGGTCACGCGGCGGGAACCTCGTTCATCGGACGGGGTCGAACCCGCCGGGGTGGCCGGGATGACAGCGAGCGATCCGGCGAGCGCCCATCCACGCGCCGCGGAGCAGCCCGTAGCGCTCGATGGCCTGCTCCGTGTAGCGCGAGCACGTTGGCTCGTAGCGGCAGGCGGTCGGCAGCCACGCGAACGCGAATCGGTACAGGTGGATCAACCCGACCCCGATTCGCTTCAAACCTCAGTTCCTCCCAGGACGCCGGCTCGGCGGAGCAGCCGTCCGAGTGCCTTCACCACTGCATCGTGGTCGACGGCGACGATCGCCGGCCGGGCGATGATGAGGACGTCCCAGCCGGGCTGGAACGAGGGCGCCATCACCCTGAGTGCCTCCCGGAGCCGTCGCCTGACCCGATTCCTCACGACCGCCGGGCCGAGGACCCGGCCGGTCGCGAACCCGAAACGCGTCGTCCCGAGGTCCGTCTGCCGGATCCTGGCCGAGAGGAGCGGATGGGATCGCATCGTCCCGTGCTCCTGGAGAGCCGCGAAGTCCTGCGGGCGCGAGAGCATCACCAGCCGCGGACGATGAGGGCCGCGACTGTCCGTCAGACCGTCAGGCGCTTCCGACCGCGAGCCCGGCGAGCAGCCAGGATGCGCCGGCCGCCGGTGGACTTCATCCGGGCGCGGAAGCCGTGCTCCTTGGCGCGATGTCGCTTCTTGGGCTGATAGGTCTGCTTCATCGGGGCTGCGCGGGATCCTCTCCATCAGGCCTCGGAGCTGTGTCGGTCACGACCCCTAGAGGCACGCAAACGCGCCGAGCGCCCGGCGGCGCGTGGCGCGTTCGTCGTCCGGGGGATGATAGGCCGGGCCGAGAAGGGGTGTCAAACGTGCTCGCGGGCGCGCGCGAGGCCGCCGGCGAGCGGCGAGTCGGTCGCCGCCGGGGTTCGCGCCGGGCCGGCGAGCGCTCCCGAAGTCATCACAACGGCAATACTCCCTGGGAGTATGACAGAATCGCCTTGCGGGGCACCCGGCGCGGTGCTATCTTTCGGGACCCTCGGCACGCCGGACGGCCCCACCTCGGCGACCGGGCCGGGGGCCGGGATCGGTCGGGGACAGGTTCCGAGCACCGCCCGAAGACACAGCCCGGCGTCCCGGCAACAGGCCATCGCGAGCCCGTTCCGGTCGCCCATCCATCGCAGCCCACCGCAGAGAGCCGTCATCGACGTATGGACGCGAAGCAGGTCTGGCGCGCCGCCCTCGGGGAACTGCAGGTTTCCCTCTCGCCCGCGAACTTCGAGACCTGGCTGCGCGACACGATGCTCGTCGACGTCGAGGAAAACCGCTTCCGGATCGCGGTCCCCAACGGCTTCGCCAAGGACTGGCTGGAGAGCCGCTACCGCTCGCTGATCTCGCAGACGCTCGCCCGGATCGTGGGCTACAGCGTCCAGGTCGAGTTCGTCGTCGGGACACCGCCCGAGGCGATGGCCGAGGCCGAGACCGAGGGCACGCCGGCGCCGGTGGTCCCGGAGCGGCCGCTCGCGACCCCGAGCTCGCAGCACGTCAGGGTCGAGGCGACCCGCGTCGGCGGCGAGGGCGGGGCGACGAACATCAACGCCCGCTACACCTTCGCCAACTTCATCGTCGGCTCGGCCAACCGGCTCGCCCATGCGGCGAGCCTCTCGGTCGCCGAGCGTCCCGGTCACGCCTACAACCCGCTCTTCCTGTACGGCGGAGTCGGCCTCGGCAAGACCCACCTGATGCATGCGATCGGCAACCAGGTCGCCGCGAAGTTCCCGCGGAAGCGAGTCGTCTACGCCACGTCCGAGAAGTTCACGAACGAGTTCATCACCTCGATCCAGCAGGGCAAGATCGACGACTTCCGGTCGCGCTATCGGCGGATCGACCTCCTCCTCATCGACGACATCCAGTTCATCGCTGACAAGGAGCGGACCCAGGAGGAGTTCTTCCACACCTTCAACGCCATCCACGAGGACGGCAAGCAGATCGTCCTGAGCTCGGATCGGCCGCCGAAGGCGATCCTGACCCTCGAGGAGCGCCTCCGCAGCCGCTTCGAGTGGGGCCTCATCGCCGACCTGACCGCGCCGGACCTGGAGACAAGGATCGCGATCCTTCGGGCCAAGGCCGAGGAGGGCGGCGTCCCGATCACCTCCGACGTCATCGAGTTCATCGCCCGCAAGGTCGTCAGCAACATCCGGGAGCTCGAGGGGGCCCTGAACCGGATCGTCGCCTACGCCTCGATGGGCGCGATGCCGATCTCGATCGAGCTCGCCCAGGCGGTCCTCAGCAACGTCCTCTACAACCCCAAGAAGCGCCAGATCACGCCCGAGCGGATCGTCAAGGCTGTCTCCGACTACTACGGCGTCGGCCTCGACGCCCTGAAGGGCCAGAAGCGCGACAAGGCGATCGTCGTGCCCCGCCAGATCGCGATGTTCCTGATGCGCGAGGAGACGGACGTCTCGCTCCTCCGGATCGGAGCGGAGCTGGGCAACCGGGACCACTCCACGGTGCTCCACGCCTGCGACAAGATCACCCGCGAGTCGAGCGCCAACGACGAGCTCCGGCGGGAGATCTCGGCGGTCCGCGAGCTCATCTACGCCGACTGACCCTGTCTGACGCCGAGCGATCCGAGGCCCTCACGGGCGGGTGAGGAGCCGGGCGGAGCGGGGACACGCCGGAGATCAGCGCGATGGATGCAATCGGGCTGCCGCGGCTCGATTCTGTCGCCGATCACCCACCGTGATGCACGACGGGTAGGTCGGCCGCGGGGTCGCGGATTCGGGGCCAGCGACGGCCGGCCCAGAGCGCGTGCGCCACCGGGGCTGCGCCGAGGAGCGGGCTGTGGCTCGTCCTGGATCACGGGTGGTGATGTCCAAGAGGGCGACGCCGGCAGGCGAGTGGGCGGCGGGTGGGCGCCCGGGCTGTGGACAATCGCCGCGATCGGGCGGACAAGTCCGGGGGTCTCGGCGGCGAACCCGGGCGGTTCCGTGTCCGTGCGGCGTCGGCAGGGTGGACGGGCCCGAGCCGGTGACGCGACCGTCGAAGCCTCATCCACATCGAAGGCCGCGTCCGGCTCGATATCGGGCGTCGGGGGCTGCGGTCATCAACGCGGGTGGGCTTCTCGACCACTGCCCGCCCGATCGGGGCGGAGCGCGGCCGTCCACCGTCTCCACAGCGTGATGATGACGGTGACGGGCTTCTAAGAATGGAGGAAGATACACATCAGACCGACGACCCGAGCCGGTGACCCGGATGCCTGATCCGGGACACGGACCTCGACCCGTGCGCCCCCGGGATGGCGCCCCGCGAGGACCGCCACCTGCCCGCCCGCCCGGCCGGCGCGCCGGTAACCATCTGAGCGCCGTCAACGCACCCGCTGTGTGGAGTGGACCCGACGTGAAGCTATCGGTCATGCAGGAGAATCTGGCTCGCGGCCTGTCCGTCGTCAGCCGTGCCGTCTCCGCCCGCAGCACCCTGCCCGTGCTCGCCAACGTCCTCCTCAAGACCGAGGACGCCGGCCTCAAGCTGACGGCCACGAATCTCGAGATCGGGATCACCTACTGGGTCCCCGGCAAGATCGAGTCCGACGGCGCGACGACCGTGCCGGCCAAGCTCCTGACGGACCTCGTGAATTCGCTCCAGGGCGGCGATCGGGTGGACCTGGAGCTCGGACCCAACGAGACCCTCGACGTCCGTTGCGGGCGATTCGAGTCGCATCTCAAGGGCATCGACGCGGACGAGTTCCCGGCCATCCAGACGACCGGCGAGCGGCCGACCACCCGGATCGCCCAGAACATCTTCCGCCGGGCGCTCGAGCAGACCGCCTTCGCCGCCGCCACTGACGAGGCGCGTCCGATCCTGACCGGCGTCCTCTGTCGATTCGAAGGCGACACCCTGACTCTCGCCGCGGCGGACAACTACCGGATCGCGGTGAAGACGATACCGGTCCTCGACGCGGTCGCCGAGACGAGCGTCGTCGTGCCGGCGCGGGCCCTGACCGAGCTCATGCGAGTCCTGGCCGACTCCGACGAACCGGTCGAGATCGTCCTCGCCCAGGCCCGCAACCAGATCCTCTTCCACCTCGAGGGGGTCGATCTCGTCAGCCGGCTCATCGACGGCCAGTTCCCCAACTACCAGACGGTCATGCCCAAGGCCCACACGACGCGGGCGATCCTGGATCGCGAGGAGCTCCTCCGGGCGGTCCGCCCTGCCGCGCTCATCGCCCACGAGTCGGCGAACATCGTGAAGCTCCAGATCGGCGCGGACGGCGAGGCCGGGATCACGGTCAGCGCGAATGCCGAGATCGGCGACCACGTCGGCCAGGTCGAGGCGGCCGTGGAGGGCGACGGCACGACGATCGCCTTCAACGCCAAGTACCTCGCGGACGTCCTCACCAACGTCGGCGCCGAGCAGTTCGCGATCGAGCTCCAGGGCCCCCTCGCCCCGGGCGTCTTCAAGCCGATCGGCGACGACCAGTACGTCCACGTCGTGATGCCCGTCCGGACCACCTCGTAGGGACCGTCACGCTCGCGTCCATCCGCCTCACGGACCTCCGCGGGTACGGCACGCTCGAGGCGGCCTTCGGGCCCGGCCCGCAGCTCGTGTGGGGGCCCAACGCGGCCGGCAAGACCAGCCTCCTCGAGGGCATCGTCCTGCTCGCCTGGGGCCATTCCCACCGCACGACGACCGACGTGGAGCTCGTCCGCTGGGGCGCCGACCTGGCCCGCGTCGAGGGCGCCGTCGGCGGTGACGTCGTCGAGGTCGCCCTCGTCCGGCCCGGCAGCCCGGTGGCGGCCGGCGGTGGCGGCCGCAAGCGGATCCGGGTGAACGGCGTGGCCCGCCGGGCGGCGAGCCTGGCCGGAGCCCTGCGAGTCGTCGTATTCGCCCCGGAGGAGATGCTCCTCATCGCCGGGGCCCCGGCCCTCCGTCGGACGGCCCTCGATCGGATCGCCACGAGTCGCTATCCGGCCTACGGGGCGGCGCTGGCCACGTACAGCCGGGCGCTCCAGCAGCGGAACGGCCTCCTCCGCGCGATCCGGGAGGAGCAGGCTGATCGGGCCGAGCTGCGCTACTGGGACCGGCCCTTCCTTGACGCCGGCGCCGACGTGGTCGGCGATCGGCTGCGCCTCCTCGACGAGCTCGCCGCACCGCTGGCGGAGGCGCACGCCGAGATCGCTCCCGACGAGGCCGCCCGGGCTCCGCTGCGCCTGCGGTACGAGACGAACGCACTGCCGGCTGCCGATGAGTCGGCCCGCGACACGCTCGCCCGGCGCCTTGCCGAGACGGCCGAGAAGGAGGTCTGGAACGGGGCGACGCTCGTGGGGCCCCATCGCGACGATCTCGCTTTCGTGCTCGACGGCCGCGACCTGGCAGGGTTCGCGTCGCGCGGCCAGCAGCGGACCGCGATCCTGGCATTCAAGCTCGCCGAGCTCGACCTGCTCACCGCGCTCGATGGGCGGCCGCCGCTCCTCCTCCTCGACGACGTCTTCTCGGAGCTCGACCCGGAGCGCCGCGGCCACCTCGTCCGGCGGATCGCCGGCTTGCCCCAGACGTTCGTGACCACGACGACCCTCGACGACCTGGACCCCGCCCTGCTCGAGATCGCGACGACGTGGGAGGTCGTCCCCGGGGACGGCGGGGCCACGCTCGCCGGACCGGCGGCCGCACGGCCCGGCACGGAGCGGGCAGCCGGTGCGGTACCGGCCGGTAAGCGACCGGCCGGTGAGCAGCCGCAGCCGCTGCCGACCCGGCCGCCAGCGGCCCCGCGATGAGCGACGGGCGCCCGCGCCGCGGCCCGATGACCCGGATCGGCGACCTGATCCCGGATGCCGCGGCGCGCCTGGGCCTCGCCGACGAGCTCCGTCGGGCGCGGGCCGTGGCCGCCTTCGACCGGATCGTGGCCGAACGGGCACCGGCCGCCCACGGAGCCTGCCGGGCGCTGCGGGTGGACGGCGACACGCTGGTGGTCGAGGCCGACGCCCCGATCGTGGCCCAGGAGCTGCGTCTCCACGCGCGCCAGCTGGCGGAGGCGTTCCGCGCGGCGCCGGCGGGCGGCCCGGTCTCGGAGATCCGCGTCACGGTCCGGGCGCGGGGCTCGTCTTCCGAGCGCTGAGACAGGGTTCGGCCGTGGGCCGAACCCTGAAAGCGTCGGCCGACGCGGTCGGCGGCCGACGCTCCGCGTGCGATAATCCCGGCCCCGGCCACCCGCCCAGACCTGGCAGAGGCTCCAATGGCCCTCCGACTCCAGATGAAGCTCGGCGTCCTGGCCGAGCGCGATCGCCTGCCCGACTCGCCCGACACGATGCTCGTCGTCGAGCCGACCGTGGGTTCGCAGGCGCGCTCGAAGGGCCAGCTCTATCTGCTCGTGACCTCGATGGTCCCGGGGTCCCGGGCCCGTGAGGCGACCCGCCTCGTGGCGGACGCCATCCGTCACGAGTACTACTACGACGAGTCGGCGGGGATCCGGGTCTGCGTCGTGAAGGCGATCCTGGCCGCGAACAAGCGCCTCACCCATGCCCGCGAGCGCTCCGGCCTCGGCCGCGTGGAGGGGATGGCGCCGATCGGCGTCGGCATCGCCGTCGTCCGCGATCACGAGCTGTACGTTGCGACCGTCGGGCCGGCGGAGGCATTCCTGAGCCGGGGCGCCCGGCTCTCGACCCTGCCCGACCCGCATCGCGAGCGCGGCCTCCCGACCGAGGACCTGGAACCGGACGTCTGGCGCGGCGAGATCAACGTCGGCGACCAGCTGGCGCTCGTCTCCCCGAACGTGATGGGCCGGCTGGGGCCGGAGGAGCTGAAGGACGCCCTCGTCACGCTCCATCCGCAGCCCGCGATCGAGCACCTTCATCGCCGCTTCGCCGAGGCCGGCGGATCGGGCAGCGACGGCGGGCTCGTCCTCGAGGCCGCCGAGGTCGCCGTGACGCGCTCGAACCGAACGCTCGTCCCGGTCCGGCCGCCCGAGCCGCTGGCCGGGACTCCGGACCGCTCGCCGATCCCGCTGGCCGACACCGTGAGCGGCGGCGTGGCCGCGGCGCAGGCCGGCGCCCGGCGGGCCCGCTCGGCGGCCGGCGGCGCCGCCGGCCGGCTGGTCATGCGCCTCCAGGACGCCATGCCGAGCCGGGCGCCCCGTCCGCGCCGGGTGACGCCCCTCGGGGCGCGGCGCGAGATGCAGCAGCGGGCGGCGGTCGCGGTCCTCGTCTTCGTCGCCGTCGTCGGCTCCCTCGGCCTCGGCGCATCCTTCTTCGGCGGGCGCCCCTCGCCCGGCCCCCAGATCAGCTCGGTCGAGGCCGGCCGGCTCTCGCTCGAGGCGGCGAGGACGAATCTCGCGCGTGTCTTCGGACCGGGCGTCGACCTCGTCTCCAACGACCCGGGGGTGGCGGAGGACCTGCTGACCGACACGCTCGAGCAGCTTGATCGGGCCGAGGCGGCGGGGATCGAGGGCGCGACGATCCTGCCCCTCCGGACCCAGGCGGTGGCCGGGCTCGATCGGCTGTTCGGGATGATCGATGTCACGGCCACCGACGTCTTCATCTTCGGGGCCGACGCGGGCGTCGACCTGACCGGCCTCGTCCGGGGCCCCGATGGCGCGCCCTACGTCCTGGACCCCGCGACGGCCAGCGTCTACCGGATCAATCTCGTCGACATGACGGCGGTCGCGGTCTTCCGCGACGGCACGAAGGCCGCCGGCTCGGTCGAGGCGGCGCCGGTGATGCTGACGACCGGTGGCCCGGACCTGCTCATCCTCGACGTGAAGAACGTCCTGTGGCGCTGGCGTCCCGCCGACGCGACCGGGCTGGGCACCACGACGAAGGTCAAGGTGACCGGCTCGGCGGAGTGGGGTGACGATCTCCGGGCGATCGGCACGTACCTCCGCGACGCCGGGGCCGGGCTCTACAACTTCTACATCGTCGACCCTTCCGAGCAGGAGATCCTGGCCTACACCCCGGCCGCCGACGGGAGCGGCTTCCCGGCACCGCCCTCGAAGCGGCTGACCGCCCCGCGGCCGGTGGACGGGGTCACCTCGCTGTACATCGACGGCGACATCTGGGTCACCGACGAGGGCGCGATCCTGCGCATCACCGGCGGGACGGCCCAGGGCTGGGCGACGACCCTGCCGCCCGACGGGCTCCTGCGCGACGCCCCGGTCTACACCGTCGTCACGTCCGGCTCGGAGCGCCGGACCGGCCGGGTCTACGGCTATGACCCGTCGAACCAGCGGATCCTGGCCTTCTTCAAGGCCAGCGGCGAGTACATCGAGCAGTACCGGCTCGCCGGCGGTGCCACCGACTGGGCGGACGCCCGGGGCTGGTACGTGGAGCCCGGGATCGCCGACGCTCCCGACACGATCGTCTGGATCACGTCCCAGGCGATCCGCCGGGCGGTCCTCGCGCCACTCACGAGCGAACCTGGCCCCAGCGCGTCGTCCGGGCCGGAGTCCGGCTCCGGGGCGCCGACCGCGGCGCCGACCCCGGCCCCGACCGCCGTGCCGTGATCCCCCTCCGCGACGCGAACCCGACGCGCCGGACGCCGGTCGTCACGCTCGGGTTGATCGCGGCCTGCGTGGCCGTCTTCGCCCTCGAGCTGAGCGTCGAGGCC
>Ga0214472_10003145_pt1 | contig 17532 bp, 13 predicted proteins | sample RVTome_6_FD_207662 | JGI IMG/M metagenome (GOLD analysis project Ga0214472, IMG submission 207662) | Soil microbial communities from uranium-contaminated site in the Upper Colorado River Basin, Wyoming, United States - RVT140D175 | ecosystem: Environmental > Terrestrial > Soil > Contaminated >... | reverse complement strand
AGCGCTGCGTGGACGCAGCAGTAGTCGAACTCGATCCCCTGCCCGATGCGGTTCGGCCCGCCGCCGAGCACCATGATCTTCTTCTTGTCGGTCGGCCGCGCCTCGCATTCGTCCTCGTACGACGAGTACATGTACGCAGTCGAGGTCGCGAATTCGGCCGCGCAGGTGTCGACGCGCTTGAACACCGGGCGCACGCCGTTCGCGTGGCGGTGCAGACGCACCGCGGTCTCATCGACGCCGAGCAGCTTCGCGATGCGCCGGTCCGAGAAGCCCTTGCGCTTGAGTTCGCGCAGTTCGGTCGCCGGGATCATCTTCAGCGAACGGCCGGCGAGCGCCTTCTCGGTCAGCACGAGGTCCTCGATCTGCGCGAGGAACCACGGATCGATCTTCGTCAGGTTGAACACCTGCTCGAGCGTGTAGCCCTCGCGGAACGCCTGACCGACGTACCAGATCCGCTGCGCGCCCGGGCTCGCGAGCTCGTGCTCGAGGTCCTCGCGATCGGCTTCGACCTCGTCGAGCCCGTACGCACCGACTTCGAGGCCGCGCAGCGCCTTCTGGAACGATTCCTGGAACGTGCGGCCCATCGCCATGACTTCGCCGACCGACTTCATCTGCGTCGTGAGGCGGTCGTTCGCCTGCGGGAACTTCTCGAACGCGAAGCGCGGGATCTTCGTGACGACGTAGTCGATCGACGGCTCGAACGACGCCGGGGTCGCGCCGCCGGTGATGTCGTTCTTCAGCTCGTCGAGCGTGTAGCCGACCGCGAGCTTGGCCGCGACCTTCGCGATCGGGAAGCCGGTCGCCTTCGACGCGAGCGCCGACGAACGCGACACGCGCGGGTTCATCTCGATGACGATCATGCGACCGTCCTTCGGGTTGATCGCGAACTGCACGTTCGAGCCGCCGGTGTCGACGCCGATCTCGCGCAGCACCGCGATCGAGGCGTTGCGCAGGATCTGGTATTCCTTGTCGGTGAGCGTCTGCGACGGCGCGACGGTGATCGAGTCGCCGGTATGCACGCCCATCGGATCGAGGTTCTCGATCGAGCAGACGATGATGCAGTTGTCCGCGCGGTCGCGGACGACTTCCATCTCGTATTCCTTCCAGCCGATCAGCGACTCTTCGATCAGCAGCTCGTTGGTCGGGCTCGCCTCGAGACCGCGCTTGCAGATCTCGTCGAACTCTTCCATGTTGTACGCGATGCCGCCGCCGGTGCCGCCGAGCGTGAAGGACGGGCGGATGATCGCCGGGAAGCCGATGCCGCCCTGCACCTGCAACGCCTCTTCCATGCTGTGTGCGATGCCCGAGCGCGCGGAGCCGAGGCCGATCTTCGTCATCGCGTCCTTGAACTTCAGCCGGTCCTCGGCCTTGTCGATCGCGTCGCGCGACGCGCCGATCAGTTCGACACCGTACTTCTCGAGCACGCCGTTCCGCGCGAGATCGAGCGCGCAGTTCAGCGCGGTCTGGCCGCCCATCGTCGGCAGCAGCGCGTCCGGCCGCTCCTTCTCGATGATGCTCTCGACGACCTGCCAGGTGATCGGCTCGATGTAGGTCACATCGGCCGTTTCCGGATCCGTCATGATCGTCGCCGGGTTCGAGTTCACCAGGACGACCTTGTAGCCCTCCTCGCGCAACGCCTTGCACGCCTGCGCGCCGGAGTAGTCGAACTCGCACGCCTGGCCGATGATGATCGGGCCGGCGCCGATGATGAGTATGGTTTGTATGTCTGTACGCTTAGGCATTGCCTAACCTCGATCTTGCTTTGATGAGCGGCGGCCGCGCTGCTGCCGCTGGCGAATTACTTGACGCGCGTCTCGAGCATGCGGATGAAGCGGTCGAACAGGTAGGACACGTCGTGCGGTCCCGGGCTCGCTTCCGGGTGCCCCTGAAAGCAGAACGCGGGCACGTCGTTCCACGCGAGACCCTGGAGACTGCCGTCGAACAGCGACACGTGCGTCGTACGTACCTCGGCCGGCAGCGTGGCCGGGTCGACCGCGAAGCCGTGGTTCTGGCTCGTGATCAGCACCTGGCCGGACTCGAGATCCTTGACCGGATGGTTCGCGCCGTGATGACCGAATTTCATCTTCACCGTCTTCGCGCCTGCCGCGAGTGCCATCAGCTGATGCCCGAGGCAGATACCGAACGTCGGAATCCCGCGCGCGAGGAACTCGCGGATCGCGCTGATCGCGTAGTCGCAGGGCTCAGGGTCTCCCGGTCCGTTCGACAGGAATATTCCGTCGGGATTGAGCGCAAGCACCTCGGACGCAGGCGTCTGCGCCGGCACCACGGTCAGCCGGCAGCCGCGGCTCGCGAGCATCCGAAGGATATTGCGCTTGACGCCATAATCGTAGGCGACGACGTGAAAGCGTCCGTCCGTCTGCGGTTGAGCCCCCTTGCCGAGCGCCCACTCGCCTTCGGTCCATTCGTAAGCATTCTCGACGCTGACGACCTTCGCGAGGTCCATGCCGGCGAGGCCGGGGAATTCGCGCGCCCGTGCGATCGCCGCGTCCGCGTCCGGCGCGGCCCCTTCGGCCGCCGTGACGATGCAACCGGCCTGGGCGCCCTTTTCGCGCAGCACGCGCGTGAGCCGGCGCGTATCGATGCCGGCGATCGCAACGATGTTCTCGGCCTTCAGATACGCGTCGAGCGTCTGCTCCATGCGGAAATTCGACGGCAGGATCGGCAGGTCGCGGATCACCAGGCCCGCAGCGTGGACACGTCCTGCTTCGACGTCCTCGCGATTGACGCCCGTGTTGCCGACATGCGGATAAGTCAGCGTGACGATCTGGCGGCAGTAGCTCGGGTCGGTGAGGATTTCCTGATAACCGGACATCGACGTGTTGAACACCACCTCACCGACCGTGCTGCCGGCCGCACCGATACCCTTGCCGAAAAAAACTGTCCCGTCGGCAAGCGCTAGTAGGGCGGGCGGGTAAGCAGTCACGACAAACTCCTGAGTTCAGCCGAAAAGACAGGGGAAAGGCCTTTGCCCTCCCCGAATGTGAAAAAAACGGGACGAGCCGATCGGCCAATCCCGCTTTCAAGAACGCGAATTATAGCGTTCCGCGCTCGCAGAGGCAACGACGCTCCCCTGAATCGGGTAGGCGTCAGCGCAAACCGAGCACGTCCTGCATGTCGAACAGCCCGCTCGACTTTCCCGCGAGGAAACGGGCCGCGCGCAGCGCGCCGGAAGCGTAGGGCATGCGGCTGCCGGACTTGTGTGTGATCTCGATGCGCTCGCCGATGCCGGCAAAAAGGACCGTGTGGTCGCCGACGACGTCGCCGCCGCGGATCGTCGAGAAACCGATCGTTTCGGCCTTGCGCTCGCCGGTCACGCCTTCCCGGCCGTAGATCGCGCAGCGTTCGAGATCACGTCCGAGTTCGCGCGCGACGACCTCGCCCATGCGCAGCGCGGTCCCCGACGGGGCATCGACCTTGAACCGGTGGTGCGCCTCGATCACCTCGACGTCGTAGCCTTCATCGAGAATGCGTGCCGCGACCTCGAGCAGCTTGAACACGGCATTCACACCGACCGCCATGTTCGGCGCAAAGACGACCGGAATCGACTGCGCGGCGGCAGCGATCGAATCCTTCTCCACGGCCGAAAAACCCGTGGTTCCGATGACCATCGCCTTCCCGAGTTCGCGCGCGACGTCGAGGTGCGCGAGCGTTCCTTCCGGCCGAGTGAAGTCGATCACGCAGTCCGCCGCGCCAATCGCTGCCCGCGCGTCGTCGCCGATCGGGATCCCGCAGCCCGTGCCGACGAGCTCCCCGGCGTCGCGTGCGACGAAGGGCGTGCCGGGACGGTCGAATGCGGCGGCAAGCGCGACGCCCTCGTCCTTCAGAGCAGCTTCGACGAGCATCCGGCCCATGCGTCCGGAAGCGCCCGCAATTGCGATGCGCACTGGTTTCATTGAGTCGTTTCCATGTTCCACGGGCACGGCGGGCGGGCCGGCACGTCCCGCACCGTTTCGAATTGCGTCAGTCCTTCTGCGGCGGTGCCGCGATCTCGACGACGCGGCTGCGTACGTTCTGCGACGTCGCGGCCTGCGCCTGCGCATCGCCGGCCTGGACATCACCCTCGACGCGATCCAGGCGGTCACCGTCGAAAAACACGCTCAACACCCGCTGCTCGGGCTCGCCGCGCCCCGGCTGGAAGCGGTAGACGTAATCCCACCGATCAGGATGAAAGACATCGACGATCAGCGGCGTCCCGAGCGCGAACCGCACCTGCTCTCGCGTCATGCCCTTTTTCAGCCGCGCGACCATTTCCTGGTCCACGTAGTTTCCCTGCCGCACGTCGATGCGGTACGGATTGATGCGATCGGTCAGCGTATTGATCGAACAGCCGGTCAGCAGGCCGACGACGACGGCGAGCGCCGGGAGAGTGAGGGAACGCATGAATGGGTTTCTTGGTCGGTAACGCCAGGGAGCGAATCGCTCTCGGGCAAAGGCGAAAAAATATATCATAGGCGGGCTCGGCTTGCGGTAACGGCGCCGGGACACGCAGCGGGGCAACTATGTCAGAGAATTCCGAGAACCTGAAAAATATCGGCCTGAAGGCGACCTATCCTCGCCTGAAAATTTTGGACCTGTTTCAGACGTCCGACCTGCGTCATCTGACTGCGGAGGACGTCTATCGCCTGCTCATGGCCGAAGGAATGGATATCGGGCTGGCGACGGTTTATCGCGTGCTGACGCAGTTCGAGCAGGCCGGTCTGCTCGAGCGCCACTACTTCGAATCGGGGAAAGCGGTCTTCGAGCTCAAGGCGGGCGGCCATCATGACCACCTCGTGTGCGTCCAGTGCGGCAAGGTCGAAGAATTCTTCGATGCGGAAATCGAGCGCAGGCAGAACAGGATCGCCGAGGAACGCGGCTTCGCGGTGCGCGAACATGCGCTTTACCTCTACGCGGATTGCCTGAAGAAGGACTGCCCGAACCGCAAGCTGGAAGAAGACTGAGTCTCGTCTTCCGGGCACCGCCTTCCGTCCCCACCCGCCCCGCATGAAGCGTTCGTCAGGCCAGCCCTTTCAGGCACCGAGCATTTCGGCAGCGTGACGGCGCGTCGTCTCGGTGATATTCACGCCGCCGAGCATGCGGGCGATCTCCTCGACTCGCGCTTCGGCGTCGAGCGCGATCACCTCGCTCACGGTCTCGCCGCCGCGATGCGTCTTCGCGATGCTCCACTGCCAGTCGGCACACGCGGCGACCTGCGGCAGGTGGGTGACGCACAACACCTGCCGCTCGCGGCCGAGCCGGTGCAGGAGCTTGCCGACGATTTCGGCGACGCTTCCGCCGATACCGACGTCGACTTCGTCGAAGATCAGCGTCGGCGTCGCCGAATCCCGGCTCGTCATCACCTGAATCGCGAGTCCGATCCGCGACAGCTCGCCGCCGGAAGCGACTTTCGCGAGCGGGCGCAGCGGCTGGTTTGGATTCGCGGCGACGCGGAATTCGACCGCCTCGAAACCGTGCGCGCTGCCGGCCGCCTCCGGTTCGAGCGCGACCTCGAACTTGCCGCCCGCCATCGCGAGCGTCTGCATCGCCTCGGTAACGGCATCGGAAAGCGCGGCAGCAGCAGGCTTTCGGGCCGCCGACAGGCGCTGCGCCGCGGTCTCGTATTCATCCCGCGCGCGCCTTTCCTGCTCGGCAAGGCGCGCGGGATCCGCGCGTGCGGCGAGGTCGTCGAGCTTCCGCGTCCACTCGGCATGCAGTGCGGGCAAGGCTTCGGGTGCGACCCGATGCTTGCGCGCGAGGCTCGTCACCAGCTCGATGCGCCGCTCGATCTGCGCGAGGCGCGCCGGATCGAGGTCGAGCCGTTCGCGATAACGCCGCAGTTCGTGCAGCGCTTCGTCAACCTGGATTGCCGCGCCGGTGAGCAGTTCGCGGACGTCAGCGAGACCCGGATCGATGCCGGCCATCGCGTCGATCCGGACGTTGATGTGCCGCAGCTGCGAACCCACCGAAAGCTCGGCGTCGCCGAGCGCGGCGAGCGCCTCGTCCGCCCCTTCGATCAATCCGGCCGCATGCGCGAGACGGCCGTGCTCGGCATCGAGCTGAGCCCACTCCTCCGGATTGAACGCGAGCTCGTCGAGTTCGCGGATCTGCCAGGCGAGCAATTCGCGCTCGCGCTCTGAGGCCGCGGAATCGCTCTCGGCGGTGCGCCTGAGTTCAAGCAGATGTTGCCATTGGCGGTAATGCGCCGCGACTTCCGACGCGAGCGCGTTCGCGCCGGCATGAGTGTCGACCAGCGTGCGCTGGGCGTCTCCCCTGAGCAGCGCGTGATGCGCATGCTGGCCGTGGATGTCGGCGAGCCGGTCCCCGGCGTCGCGCAACTGCGTCTGCGTCACCGGCACGCCGTTGATCCATGCACGCGAGCGCCCGCCGACCTCGACGACGCGGCGCAGGATCACCGCGCCGTCGTCGGCCGGCAGGTCCTGCGCCAGAAGCCAGGCTTCGAGCGGAGCCGATGCGCGCAGATCGAACTCGGCAACGATGTCCGCCTTGTCGCGCCCGGCGCGCACGGCGGCCGAGTCGGCGCGACCGCCGAGGGTCAGGCCGAGCGCGTCGAGCAGAATGGACTTGCCGGCTCCGGTTTCCCCGGTCAGCGCGCCGAACCCGGCTTCGAAATCGAGTTCCAGGCGATCGACGATCACGAAATTCCGGATGGTCAGGCGGCGTAGCATGAGCGTCGCGAACGTGAATGGGCGTTGATCAGGGATGGCGCGGAACCGCGCTCCAGTGGAGCTTCTCGCGCAACATCGCGAAATAACTGTACCCCTCGGGGTGGAGCAGCCGGACGACGTTCGGCGAGCGCGTGACGACGACGCGGTCGCCGGCGCGCGCGTCGAAGCGCGTCTGGCCGTCGAAATGGACGCTCGCGTCGTGAGGCGGTAGCAGTACGATCTCGATCCGGCAAGTGTCGGGCAGCGTCACCGGCCGGGCGGTCAGCGCATGCGGACACAGCGGCACCAGCGCGATCCCGCCGACCGTCGGATGCAGAATCGGCCCGTTCGCCGACAGTGCGTACGCGGTCGAACCGGTCGGCGTCGTGAGGATCATGCCGTCCGAGCGCTGCGTATAGACGTATTCGCCGTCGATCGACAGGTCGAATTCGATCATCCGCCCGAGGTCGCCCTTGTTCACGACGACGTCGTTCAGCGCAAGCGTCTGGAAGACCCGCTGTCCGGAACGCAGCACTTCGGCGTCGAGCATCGCACGCGACTCCTCGGTGTAGCGCCCGTCGAGGATCTCGACGAGCTTCGCGAGCGCGTCGTTGCGGGAGATGTCCGTGAGGAAGCCGAGCCGTCCCTGGTTGACCCCGACGAGCGGCACCTCGTGCTGCGACAAGCGGCGCGCGGTGTTGAGCATCGTTCCGTCGCCGCCGAGGACGACGGCAAGATCGGCCGCCGCGCCGATTTCATCGTAGGTCGCGACCGCGAAGTCGCCCGCGGTGCCGATGGAACTCGCGGTCCCCTGCTCGATCCACACAACGAGAGCACGTTCACGGAGGAAGCCGGCAATGCGCAACACCGCCTCGGCCACATCGGGGCTCTGGTACTTGCCGATCAATGCAATCGTGCGAAAGCTCTTGCTCATGGCGCGGATTAAACCACATTCGCCTAAGAGCTTGGCAGACACGCTAGAATAGGGCCTCCAGTACGCGCCGATCATGAGACAGCTCGACCCCCGCTCCCAGATTCTGCTCAAGACCCTGATCGAACGTTACATCGTCGAGGGTCAGCCCGTCGGCTCGCGTGCACTGTCGCGCTACTCGGGTCTCGAACTGTCGCCGGCCACGGTGCGGAACGTCATGAGCGACCTCGAGGAGATGGGCTTCATCACCAGCCCGCACACGTCGGCCGGCCGCATTCCCACCGCACTCGGCTATCGCTTTTTCGTCGACTCGCTGCTGACGGTACAGCCGCTCGAACAGGCGCGCGTACGCGAGCTGAAGGGCCACTTGCAGCCCGACCAGCCGCAGCGCCTGCTCAACTCGGCCTCGCACCTGCTTTCCGAGCTCACTCAGTTCGCGGGCGTCGTCGTCTCGCCGCGGCGGGACAGCGTCAAGATCCGGCAGATCGAGTTCATCAGCCTCGCCGAGAACCGCATCCTGCTGATCATCGTGACGACTGCGGGCGACGTCCAAAACCGCATCCTGACGACGCGGCGGGCGTATACGACGTCGGAACTCGCCGAGGCGGCGAGCTACCTCACGGAACACTTCGCCGGACTCGGGTTCGACGCCATCCGCGCGCACATCCGGGCCGAACTGAAGCAGTTGCGCACGGACATGAGCGAGCTGATGACCGCAGCGGTCGAAGCCGGCAGCGCCGCGGCGCAGGACGATACGAGCCGCTACGTACTGTCCGGCGAAACGAACCTCCTCGACGTCGAGGATCTGTCGTCGAACATGGCGCGGTTGCGGGAATTGTTCAAACTCTTCGAACAGAAGACCGGGCTGATGCAGTTGCTCGACCTGTCGAATCGCGCGCAAGGCGTCCAGATCTTCATCGGCGACGAATCGGGCCTCGCACAACTCGACGGCTGCAGCGTCGTCACCGCCGGTTACGAGGTCAACGGCAAGGTCGTCGGCTCGGTCGGGGTGATCGGCCCGACGCGGATGGCGTACGACCGAGTGATTCCGATCGTCGACATCACCGCCCGCCTGCTGTCGAACGCGTTGTCGAGCAACCACTGAGCGCTTCGCCCCCGAGCAAAGGATCCGCATGGCCCGTTACTGGCCTGAACCCGCCTACACGCACGGCACGGCCTCCCGCACGGGCGTCCTGCTCGTCAATCTCGGCACCCCGGCCGCACCGACCGCCGCAGCAGTGCGCCCCTACCTCAAGCAGTTTCTTTCCGATCCCCGCGTCGTCGAGATCCCGAAGCTCGCGTGGTGGCCGATCCTGAACGGCATCATCCTCAACGTTCGCCCCAGGAAGTCTGCCGAGAAATATGCAAGCATCTGGATGGAGGAAGGTTCTCCGCTCCAAGTGCACACCGAGCGGCAGGCGAAGCTGCTCGCGGGCTACCTCGGCGATGGCGGCGCGAGGGACGTGCAGGTGGACTGGGCGATGCGGTATGGGTCGCCGTCGATCCCCGAGGTGCTCGGGCGAATGAAGGCCGAAGGTTGCTCGCGCATCCTCGTCGTGCCGCTTTACCCGCAATACGCGGCGAGCACGACGGCGAGCGCAATGGACGAGGTCGCGACGTGCCTCACGCATTGGCGCAACCTGCCCGAGATCCGCTTCGTCCGCAATTTCCACGATCACCCCGGCTACATCTCGGCACTCGCCGCGAGTGTGCGCGATCACTGGATCAAGAACGGCAAACCGGACAAGCTCGTCATGAGCTTCCACGGCGTCCCGCGCCGCTCGCTCGAGCTCGGCGACCCGTATCACTGCGAGTGCCAGACAAGCGCGCGCCTGCTCGCCGCGAAACTGGAACTGCCGCCTGAGCGCTGGCAACTCACTTTCCAGTCGCGTTTCGGCAAGGCCGAGTGGCTCAAGCCTTACACGCAGCCGACGCTCGAGGCGCTCGGACGCGCCGCTAGTGGACGGGTCGACGTGATCTGCCCGGGCTTTCCGGCCGACTGCCTGGAAACGCTCGAAGAGATCGCGATGGAATGCCGTGCGGCCTTCCTCGGCGCCGGCGGCAAGAGCTTCCACTACATTCCGTGCCTGAACGAGCGCCACGACTGGATTGTCGCGCTGGCCGACATCGTACGTGGCCGAATCGCCGACTGGCTCGAGCTGCCGTCGCCTCAGGCGCAGCAGCTCGCCGCAGTCGCTGAGCGCGCGCGGGCCGCAGGCGCGGCGCATTGAGATGAGCACACGCGTCAGACTCGCGCTGCAGCTGCTCCTGAATGCGGTCGCGCTGCTGCTGCTGCCCGAACTGATTACCGACCTGCGCGTCGACAGCTACGCCGCCGCACTCGTGACCGCATTGCTGCTTGCGCTGATCAACACCCTGATCCGGCCGATCCTGATCTTCATCACGCTGCCGATCACGCTGCTGACGCTCGGGCTCTTCACGCTCGTGATCAACGCACTGCTGTTCTGGGCGGTCTCCGCGCTCGTCAGCGGGGTGCATGTGCCGGATTTCTGGACCGCGTTCTGGAGCGCCCTGCTCTACAGCCTCCTCAGCTGGCTCGTGAGCATCGCGCTCGCCGGGGGCGACGATCGGCACGTCCGCGTCGTCGTCGGGCGGCGCAGGCACTGAGGCGCGCGCCTCGCGGGCGGCCGCCGACGTCAGGGGAAGGCGGCGTCATTCCTCGACAAGTTGAAGGTCCAGACCGCTGGTCGCGGTGAAGTCGGGAGCCAGCGCGGGCTCGGCGTTTCTCGCAAGCTCCCGCGACGCCGCGCCGAGGCGCTTGACGACGATCGTCGCGAGCAGGGAGCGAAAGAGCTCCCTGACTTCATCGGTCGCCAGTGCGAGCGCGGCCGGGTTGATCTCCAGGTAGGTCGTCGGCAAGACCGAGATCACGGTCGTCAGATGGCGGTGATCGGCGCCGTCGAGCCACGCGAGTTCGCCGAACACCTCACCGGCCCCGAGACGGCTGACCCGGCGCCCCTCGACGGAAACCTCGACCTCTCCGTCGATGAGCACGCCGAAACGTTGGTCGGCGTCGCGCTCACGCATCAGCGCGACGCGCTCGCCGACCTTGCGCCAGGTCGAGATGCGCAGCACTTCCCACAGTTCGATGTCGTCGAACTCGGTAAAGAACGCGAGCTTGCGCAGCGTCGTGAACCGCGTCGTATCCTCCGGAACGAAGCGGTCATCGACGATCTTGTAGCGCACCGCCGACAGGTCCTGCGCAAATTCCGCGCCGTTCCGGTAACGCGAGTACAGGTCCTTTTCGAGCGCCTTGCGGATCACCGTGTCCATCGCCTCCGGCACGTCCGGATTCAGCTGCGAGACGAGCGGCGGATCGGCGTTGATGATCTTGTAGATCAACTGCGCCGGATTGCCGGCGCGGAACGGCAGTCGGCCGGTCAGCAAGTGAAACAGGACGACGCCGAGCGAGTACAGATCCGTCTTCTGGTTCAGCGGGTAACCCTTGATCTGCTCCGGGCTCATGTAGGCCGGCGAACCGACGCCCATGATGAAGGTCGAGTCGGTCTCGATCCGCTTGTTGATGTTCAACGCGAGCCCGAAGTCGGTGATGCGGACGTTATCGTGTTCGTCGACGAGGATGTTCGCCGGCTTGATGTCGCGGTGAACGACACCCTGCCGATAGGCATGATCGAGCGCCATGCAGCACTTGAAGACGATGCCGATCGTGCGGTGGATCGGCAGCAGGCGCTCGAAGCGGCAGTAGCGATCGAGAGACTCGCCCGGAAAATACTCCATCACGACGTAGGCCTGTTCGGGCTCCACGACGACATCGAAAATCCGGATGATGTTCGGATGATCGAGGCGGCCCGCAACCGCCTCTTCGGCCTTCAGCAATTTCAGCAAGCGGCGGTTCCACTTTGCCTCGTCGCGCGCCCGGTCGTGAAAGCGCACGAGCTTGACCGCGACCGGCTCCGGACGATCGGGAGACTCGGCCAGATAGACATTCGCGGTCGCGCCCCGACCCACCTCCCTGATGATGTCGTACCTGCCTATCCGTTGCGGAATGTCGTTCATCGTCGATTCGCTTTCCGGCCGGGAACGGAGCTGGCTTCGGGCTCATGCCCGATCGGCCGGGGGCAAATCGTGACACAGCCTCCGCCCGCTCGGCAATCTTCGGAAAAATCGGCGTCGGCCCTTGAAATGGTTTTTCGCGCCCCCATCTGCGCTGCGTCGAAGAACAACGGGAGTTTCAACCCATGCAGGAAAACAAGCAGTCTCCGGAAGTCCAGCGCGAATTGCCCGAAAATCCGTCGCTCGGCGCAGCGCCCGAGCCGCAATGCGAAGAACCGCCGGCTCAGGTGGAACCGGACCGGATTCCCGGGCTGGAGGAAACCCTGCGCCAGGCTGAATTGAAGGCTGCCGAGCATCACGACGCGTGGCTGCGGGCGCGGGCCGAAGCGGAAAACGTGCGCCGTCGCGCGCAGGAAGATATTGCCAAGGCGTCGAAGTTCGCCGCCGAAAAGTTCGCAAGTGCGATGCTTCCCGTCAAGGACAGTCTCGAGGCCGCGCTCGCGAACGAGAACCAGACATTGGAGAGCCTGCGCGAAGGCGTCGAGCTGACCCTCAAGCAGCTCGCGTCGGCGTTCCAGAATGCGGGCGTCGCCGAAGAGAATCCGGCCGGCCAGAAGTTCGACCCGAACAAGCATCAGGCCATCGGCGCGCTCGAAGCGGAAGGCGAACCGAACAGGGTGCTCAACGTGCTGCAAAAGGGCTACCTGCTGCACGATCGCATGATTCGCCCGGCGATGGTGATGGTGTCGAAGGCGAAGGAAAGCTGAGTTTCAGAACCGGGCTTGAAATCGGGCCTCGCGGCCCAAGTTACCGAACAACGAAATCCGGTGAGGCGTGGCAAGGCGGTGACGCGAAGCGCCCCCCTCCCCCTTCACCCCTCACTTGAAAGGAACTGACATGGGAAAGATCATCGGTATCGACCTCGGCACGACGAATAGCTGCGTCGCGGTCATGGAAGGTGGCAAGCCGAAAGTCATCGAAAACTCCGAAGGCGCGCGCACGACGCCGTCGGTCGTCGCCTACGCCGAGGATGGCGAGATCCTGACCGGCGCGCCGGCCAAGCGCCAGGCCGTCACGAACGCCAAGAACACGCTGTTTGCGGTCAAGCGCCTGATCGGCCGTCGCTTCGAAGAGAAGGAAGTGCAGAAGGACATCGACCTGATGCCCTACTCGATCTGCAAGGCCGACAATGGCGACGCGTGGGTCGAAGTGCGCGGCAAGAAGATCGCCCCGCCGCAGGTCTCCGCCGAAGTGCTGCGCAAGATGAAGAAGACCGCCGAGGACTACCTCGGCGAGGTAGTCACCGAAGCGGTCATCACCGTGCCGGCGTACTTCAACGACAGCCAGCGCCAGGCGACCAAGGACGCCGGCCGCATCGCCGGCCTCGAAGTCAAGCGCATCATCAACGAACCGACCGCTGCGGCGCTTGCGTTTGGCATGGACAAGAAGCCGGGCGACTCGAAGATCGCGGTGTATGACCTCGGCGGCGGCACGTTCGACATCTCGATCATCGAGATCGCCGACATCGACGGCGAACACCAGTTCGAAGTGCTCGCGACCAATGGCGACACTTTCCTCGGCGGCGAGGACTTCGACCAGCGCCTGATCGACTACATCGTCACCGAGTTCAAGAAGGAACAGGGCGTCGACCTGAAGAAGGACGTGCTCGCGCTGCAGCGCCTGAAGGAAGCGGCCGAGAAGGCGAAGATCGAGCTGTCGTCGAGCCAGCAGACCGAAGTGAACCTGCCGTACATCACCGCCGACGCGTCCGGTCCGAAACATCTCGCGGTGAAGATCACGCGCGCGAAGTTTGAGTCGCTCGTCGAAGAGCTCGTTCAGCGCACGATCGAGCCGTGCCGCATCGCGCTGAAGGACGCGGGGCTGAAGATCACCGACATCGACGATGTGATCCTCGTCGGCGGCCAGACGCGGATGCCGAAGGTGCAGGAGAAGGTCAAGGAGTTCTTCGGCAAGGAAGCCCGCCGCGACGTGAACCCGGATGAGGCGGTCGCGGTCGGCGCCGCGATCCAGGGCGGCGTGCTGCAGGGCGAAGTCAAGGACGTGCTGCTGCTCGACGTGACCCCGCTGTCGCTCGGCATCGAGACGCTCGGCGGCGTGATGACGAAGCTGATCCAGAAGAACACGACCGTGCCGACGAAGGCGAGCCAGGTGTTCTCGACCGCCGACGACAACCAGAACGCGGTGACGATCCACGTGCTGCAGGGCGAGCGCGAGATGGCCGCCGGCAACAAGAGCCTCGGCCAGTTCAACCTCTCCGACATCCCGCCGGCGCCGCGCGGCATGCCGCAGATCGAGGTCACGTTCGACATCGACGCGAACGGCATCCTGCACGTGTCGGCGAAGGACAAGGCGACCGGCAAGGAGAACAAGATCAAGATCCAGGCCAACTCGGGCCTGTCCGAGGACGAGATCCAGCGCATGGTGCAGGACGCCGCGGCGCACGCCGAGGAAGACAAGAAGGCCCATGAACTGGTCGACACGCGCAACCGGTGCGACGCGCTGGTGCATTCGGTGAGGAAGTCGCTGACCGAATATGGTGACAAGGTCGGCGCCGACGAGAAGGCGAAGATCGAGCAGGCGCTCGCCGATGCCGAGGAAGCGCTGAAGGGCAACGACAAGGATACGATCGAGGCGAAGACGCAGGCACTCGCGGCGGCAAGCCAGAAGCTCGGCGAGCAGATGTATGCTCAGAGCCAGGGCGCGACCGAAGGCGCCACGGCCGGCGCGGGCGAGAACGCGTCCTCGGGCGGCTCGAAGGCGGCTGACGCCGACGTCGTCGACGCCGAGTTCACCGAAGTCAAAGACAAGAAATAATCTCGCCCCGACGGCGAGATGTCGGCCGGGCCGCTGCCGGTGCTTGCGCACCAGCCGGCTCGGCCTTTTGCATGATCGGGAGACCCTCCGCGCCTCAGAGCGCGGGGGCCTGCGAAGAAGTCGTCGCGGCCAGCGCCCGGCTCGACGCGCAACCGGGCAGACGCCGGGACCTCTCGGCCGATAGGCGAAGCCGCAGACGGGATTCCGGGCACCACTGCTTCGCACCGCGAAGCCGGCCGGGGCGCGAGCCGGGCCGTGACAGGGGCGAATGATGAGCGACGCAGCAATCGGTGTGCAGCAGATTTATTGACCAGTTCTGAGCGGATCAAGATGGCAAAACGAGATTATTACGAGGTGCTGGGAGTCAATCGCGACGCCTCGGACGACGACATCAAGAAGGCCTACCGCAAGCTGGCCATGAAGCATCACCCGGACCGCAATCCGGACAGCAAGGATTCCGAAGAGAGGTTCAAGGAAGCGAAGGAAGCCTACGAGATCCTGTCCGACGCGCAAAAGCGCGGCGCGTATGACCGCTACGGTCACGCCGGGGTCGACGCGTCGGCAGGCGCGGGGCCCGGCGGCCAGGGTTTCGACGGCTTCGCCGATGCGTTCTCCGACATTTTCGGCGATCTGTTCGGCGGCGGCGGGGCGCGCGGTCGCGCGAACGTCTATCGCGGCGCGGACCTGCGCTACAACCTCGAGATTTCACTCGAAGAAGCGGCGCGCGGCGCGGACAAGACAATCCGCATTCCGACCGTCGAAGAGTGCGAAACCTGCCATGGCAGCGGCGCGAAGCCGGGCACGCAGCCGAAGTCGTGCCCGACCTGCGGCGGAGCCGGCCAGGTCCGCATCCAGCAGGGCTTCTTTTCGATTCAGCAGACCTGCCCGAAGTGTCACGGCACCGGACGCATCGTCCCCGATCCGTGCCGCGACTGCGGCGGCGTAGGTCGCGTGAAGAAGCAGAAGACCCTGGAAGTGAAGATTCCGGCGGGAATCGATGAAGGCATGCGCCTGCGCCACGCGGGCCATGGGGAACCGGGCGTCAACGGCGGGCCGGCCGGCGACCTCTACGTCGAGATCCACATCCGCGCCCATCCGGTGTTCCAGCGCGATCACGACGACCTGCATTGCGAGATGCCGATCAGCTTCACGACGGCCGCGCTCGGCGGCGAAATCGAGATTCCGACGCTCGAAGGCATGGCACGTCTCAAGATTCCCGCCGAGACGCAGAGCGGCAAGGTGTTCCGGCTGCGCGGCAAGGGGATCCGCAACGTGCGCTCGCAGGCGCATGGCGACCTCATGTGCCACGTCGTCGTCGAGACGCCGGTGCGCCTGACCGAACGTCAGAAGGAACTGCTGCGAGAATTCGAAGAAGTGTCGAGCAGCGACGCCGACCGCCACAATCCGAAGGCCAAGTCCTGGATGGACAAGGTGCGGGACTTCTTCAACGCGTGACGGCCAGAACCGCCGATCGCCGGCGGTCGGCGGCCCGACCCGAAACGGACGGGCCGCCCGTTCGCACTCAGGCGCCTCGGCCGCACGCGGACGCGCGGCGGACGCGCCTTCCTCCGGCACGTGGTTACCGCGACGTCATGCCCGCCGCCACACGGTGCCCTGCGGCGTGTCCTCGAGCACGACGCCCGACGCCAGCAATTCCGCGCGGATGCGATCGGCTTCCGCATAGTCCTTCGACTTCTTCGCGACCGCGCGCCGTTCGATCATCGCCTCGATCGTCGCGGCCTCGTCTGCCGCCCCTGCCTGCAGGAATGCGGCCGGCTCGCGTTCGAGCAGACCCAGCACCTTGCCCAAGGCCCGCAGCTGTCCGGCGGAGGCCGCGGCCCCCTCGCGATTCGCCTCGTTCGCGAGATCGAACAGCACCGCGACCGCCTCGGCGGTGTTGAAGTCGTCGTCCATCGCGGCGCGGAAACGCTGAGCATGCGATTCGTCCCAATCGACGTCTACATCCGGCGCGGGGACGTTGCGCAGTGCGGTGTAGAGCCGCGTCAGCGACTGGCGGGCATCCTCGAGGTGCGCGTCGGAGTAGTTCAGCGGGCTGCGGTAGTGCGCGCGAAGAATGAAAAAGCGCACGACTTCGGCGTCGAACCGCCGCAGCACGTCGCGGATCGTGAAGAAATTCCCGAGCGATTTCGACATCTTCTGGTCGTCGACGCGCACGAAGCCGTTGTGCATCCAGTAATTCACGAACGCATGGCCGTGCGCACCTTCGGACTGCGCGATCTCGTTCTCGTGGTGCGGAAACTGCAGGTCCTGCCCGCCGCCATGGATGTCGAAATGCTCGCCGAGCAGATCGGAACTCATCGCCGAACATTCGATGTGCCAGCCCGGACGACCCGCGCCCCACGGCGAATTCCACTTGACCTCGTCCGGCTCCTCGCGGCGCGCGTGCTTCCACAGCACGAAATCGAGCGGATCCTGCTTGTCGCCGGCGACTTCGACGCGTTCGCCCGCGCGCAGCTCGTCGATCGACTTGCCCGACAGCTTGCCGTAGCCGTCGAACTTCCGCACCGAATAGCACACGTCGCGATTTTCGGCGACATAGGCGAGACCCTTTTCGCGCAGACGGTCGATCAGCGACTGCATCTGCGGCACGTATTCGGTCGCGCGCGGCTCGTGGTCGGGCCGCAACACGCCGAGCGCGTCCGCGTCCTCGTGCATCGCCGCGATGAAGCGATCGGTCAGGGCGCGGATCGACTCGCCGTTCTCCCCCGCGCGCCGGATGATTTTGTCATCGATATCCGTGATGTTGCGCACATAGGTGAGCTCGAAACCGGACGCGCGAAGCCAGCGCGCGACGATGTCGAACACGACCATCACGCGGGCGTGCCCGAGATGGCAATAGTCGTAGACCGTCATGCCGCACACATACATCCGGACCTTGCCCGGCTCGATCGGCACGAAGGCTTCTTTCTTTCGCGTCAAGGTGTTGTGGATATGAAGCATCTTGTCTTCCGCAAGAGCGTGGCCCGTGCCGCGAGCGTCCGGCGAAGCGCGAACGGCCCCGAAAAACGCGGCGGCTGCAGGTGTCCGCCCGGCCGTCACGGCGAG
>Ga0214472_10003144_pt1 | contig 17534 bp, 11 predicted proteins | sample RVTome_6_FD_207662 | JGI IMG/M metagenome (GOLD analysis project Ga0214472, IMG submission 207662) | Soil microbial communities from uranium-contaminated site in the Upper Colorado River Basin, Wyoming, United States - RVT140D175 | ecosystem: Environmental > Terrestrial > Soil > Contaminated >... | reverse complement strand
TTCGGCTGGGTGTCGTACGGCAGGTTGAAGCGCTGCTCGACACGGGCGTGAAAGAGGCCCGCGGGCGGATTCGCAATCTGGAGGCGACGTCCCTCGAGGCCTCGCGCGCCGCGGCCCACCTCCACGAGCCGGAAGGGGTTCGAGCTCGGCTCGGCCATGACCCTCACCTCCCCCGCTGTCGACTGGAGTACGAGCTCCACGCCCACGGGCAGCGGGTCGCCGACGCGGAGCGGCCAACGGGATCCACCCGCATCCGGATCGACGACGTCGAAGCCGACGAGCACGGTGTCCTGGGGGGTCGCGCCGGACGTCTCGACGAGGAGCCAGAGGTACGCGGCGTCGTGCGCCGCACGCACGCTGAGCCCCGGCTCCTCGTATAGCGCGTCGACTCCTCCCCACGCGACCAGGCGCTCCTCGAGCGAGCCGCCTGCGATCGGCGGCTCCGCCTCCATCGCGATCAGCCCATAGTGCTGTTCGGCATCGAGCCGGTTGTACCAGAGGCGATTGCGGTCGGCAGGCAGCTCGAACTCCGTCGCCACCCAGTTCCTCTTGAACCACTCGTCGATCCACGCGAAGAGAACGCCGCCCGCCATGCCGGCTTCGGCGAGCTCGAGGGTGAGACGACCGTTGATGTCGGCGACCTGCTGCTCGGTGAGGCCGCCGTGGTGCCACCCCTGTGGCTGCAGGTGACCCGTGCCGAGGGAGGCCGGGACGCCGTACTCGGACACGACCACCGGCATGCCCGCGTGGTGCCTCTTGAGGTCCTGCAGGTAACCGAAGTAGTTGGACCGCCCCATCGTCGAAGCCGCCGCCTGGTGCCCATCCTCCAACAGCATGAAGTCCGGGTAGTAGGGATAGGCATGGAACGACGCGAAGTAACCCGCTGGCAGTCGGTCCGTGGCGGTGACGAGCGACGCGTCCAGAGCCAGCCCGTCGTTGTCGTACTCGCGCTCGCGCACGCGCGGCGTCTCTCCGAGGGCTCGACGGATCGCCATCTCCTCATCGACGGTCGGCTCGGTGGGGTGCTCGAGGGGGTCGAGCGTGGGCCAGTTCGTGTAGGCGACGGGCCTCTGCGCCCCGTAGGTTTCGGTCTCGTACGCGACGATCTCCTCGCTCGCCCTGCCCATCCAGGCGTCCATCGCGTTGCCGCCGCGCACGGTCAGGTAGCGGCCCTGGAAGCCCGAGCGTCCACCACGGATCGAGTCGAACGCGATGGCGCTGAACGGCTCCCACTCGCGACCGATGATGTAGGCGAGCGTCCACGGCGACACGTCGGCCGTGTAGTTACCGGCCGCCTTGCCCGGCGTCGGCTCGATGTCCGCGCGGCCGTGAAGCAGGTCCACGACGTCACGCATTTCATCGAAGAAGGCTCCCTGGTACGCCGCTCCGGCGAAGTCGTGGTCGGGCGGGAGCTCGGTCCAGACGCCGTGGATGAGCCAGAGCGCGCGCGCCGGGTTGCGCATGTTCCAGTCGTGGAGCGCCTGGTAGAAGGCGGGAGGATGGATGGTGTAGACCCGCACGACGTTGGCGTTCATCTCCGCCATGCCCCGGATCCAATTGGCGTACGTGAGCGAGTCTGGAAACTCGCTCGGGTGCTTGCCCGGCAGCGCAGCGCCCAGGTTCACGCCCTTGATGTAGAAGGGCGTCCACCCCTCGGCGGTGCGCACCTCGAAGCGGTCGCCGTTCGTGCGCGCCGGATACTCGAGCGTGTCCGGCAGGACCAGGGGCGGCCGCTCGGGCGCGGGCCCGAGCACGAGTCGGCCCATGTAGTCCAGGGCGGTCGCGTGGTCGGGCAAGAGCTCGAGGACGTGCGCGAAGCGTGTACGCACCGCGTCGAGGTCACCCGCGCGCCACGCGGCGAGCCCGAGTCCGGTGAGCGCGTCGACGTTGTCAGGCTGCTGGGCGACGACGGCTCGCCAGAGCTCGCGCGCTCCCGTGACGTCGCCCGCGCGGAGCAGGACATAGCCGAGCCCCGTGCGCGCGTAGTGGTCATCCGGGCAGCGCGCGAGCGCAGCATCGAAGCGGGCGCGCGCGATGTCCATGTCGCCGGCCGAGTAGGCCGTCCAACCCGCTTCGGCGTCGGGACCCGAGGCCAGCGGGCAGGCGTCCTGCGCCTGGAGGGTGGGAGGCCCCGCCGAGACGCCAGCGAGCAGGAGGGCCAGGAGCGTGACGACACGTGACGCAGGCTTCATCGAGTCTCTCCCGGTTCCGCGTGGGCGGCGAAACGTACGCGGAAGTATACAAGCCTCCCAGGGCGCGCTATACCCGTTCGTCCGGCGCGTCGTCGCGCCGCGCGCGGCCTTCGGGGAGGATGAGCCGCACCGCGCGACGGAAGAAGACGTAGTTCCACCCCCAGTTGAGGAGGACGAGCGCACGGTTGCGGAAGCCGATGAGCCACGAGATGTGAATGCCGAGCCAGAGCAGCCAGGCCGCGAGTCCCCGGAAGGCGAACCCGAATACGTGCGCCACCGCGGCGTTCCGCCCGATCACCGCGAGCATGCCCGGGTCCTTGTAACGGAACGCGTCGGGCTGCTCGCCAGCGACGACGCGGAGAATGTTGCGCGCGCCGCGCCGCCCCTGCTGGATCGCGACCTGTGCGACTTGGGGGAGCGGCTCCCCGTGCTCGTCCTCGCGATACGCGAGGTCTCCGATGACGAAGACCTCGGGCCGGCCCTCGACGCAGAGCGTCTCCGTCACCGGCACGCGTCCGCCGCGACCGACCGGAAGGCCCCACTCGGCCACACGGGGATCGCCGCGCACGCCGGCCGTCCAGACCACGGTCTCCGTCGAGATGCTCTCCCCGCCGGCGAGGCGCACCGAGCTCGCCTCGACGCTCTCCACGGTGGCTCCAAGTCGAACGGTCACGCGGCGGTGCGCCAACCGCTCGGTCGCGTACTGTGCCAGCTTGGCGGGCATGCCCCGCAGCAGCGAGTCGAACGCCTCCACGAGCTCGATGCGCACCTCGTCCGCCGCGACGTCCGGAAAGTCCTCGAGGAGGGGGCCGAAGATGAGCTCCGAGAGCGCGCCTGCGTACTCGACTCCGGTGGGGCCACCCCCCACGACGACGAACGTGAGCAGCCTGGCCCGTCGCTCCCGGTCGGCAGTCGTGGCGGCTTCGAAGCGCGTGAGCACGTGGTGCCTGAGCGGGACTGCGTCGTCCATCCACCGGAGCGGGAAGGCGTGCTCGGCCGCGCCGTCGACGCCGAAGAAGCTCGGCTCGCTCCCGAGCGCGAGCACCAGGTAGTCGTAGGGGTACCGGCCACCGCTCGTGTGCACCTCGCGTGCGTCCAGGTCGAGGCCCGTCATCTCGGCCATCCGTACGGTCACGTTGGGCGCACGCCGGAAGATCGCGCGCACCGGGTGGGCGATGTCGGTCGGAACGAGCTCGGCCGCGGCCACCTGATAGAGGAGCGGAAAGAACGTGTGATAGTTGTTGCGATCGAGCAGCGTGACCTCGACGGGTCGGTTCGAGAGGCCTCGCGCGGCCCAGAGGCCACCGAAGCCCGCGCCGACGATGACAACGCTCGGGCGTGTCACCTCACGCACCCGGACCCGTGAGGCTGGCCATGCGCGCGACGCCTCCTCAGACGACCGGCAGACCGGGCTCGACGTCCCGCGCCCAGGCGACCAGGCCGCCACGCATGTTCGCCACGGGACCCTTGCCCGCGCTCGCGAGGCGCCTCGCCGCGGTGAGGCTCCGCTGCCCGGTGCGGCAGTAGACGACGACCGGGCGGTCGCCCGGGATCTCGCCGAGCCGCTCGTCCAACTCACCGAGGGGTATGAGCCGCGCGCCACGGCCCGCCAGGTTGCTGACGGCCCACTCCCACGGCTCGCGGACGTCGAGCAGGTACGGCGGCGCGTCGGAGGCGAGCTGCTCAGCCGCAACGTCCGCGTCGACCTCCACCACCGGGCCGTCCGGCGAGCCGTTCCCGGAGCCGCCGCTCATGGCGCCGACCCCGCAGAAGACCTCGTAGTCGATGAGCTCCGTCTGCGTCGGCTCGTCGCCGCACACCGGGCAGCCCGGGTTGCGCCGCAGCGAGACCTCGCGCCACTCGAGCGCGAGCGCATCGAAGATGAGCAGGCGACCGGCCAGACTCGTGCCAGCGCCGAGAAGCAGCTTGATCGTCTCGAGCGCCTGCACCGATCCGATGATCCCGGGCAACACCCCCACCACGCCTCCCTCGGCGCAGTTCGGCACCAGCCCGGGCGGTGGTGGCTCCCGGAAGAGGCAGCGGTAACAGGGACCGCCCTCCGTCGCGAAGACCGACACCTGGCCCTCCCAACGGAACACCGAGCCGTAGACGTTCGGCTTCCCGGACAGCACGCACGCGTCGTTCACCAGATAGCGGGTCGGGAAGTTGTCGGTGCCGTCCACGATCACGTCGTAGTCGGCGACGATCCCGAGCGCGTTCGACGACGTCAGGCGGGCGTCGTGAGGCACGACGCGGACGTGCGGGTTCACGTCGCGCAGGCGGTCGGCCGCGCTCGCCAGCTTGGACCTGCCCACGTCCTTCGTCCCGTGAAGGATCTGGCGCTGGAGATTGCTCTCGTCTACGGCGTCGAACTCCACGATGCCGATCGTCCCCACACCGGCGGCGGTGAGGTACAGCGCCAACGGAGACCCGAGCCCGCCCGCGCCGACACACAGCACGCGGCCCTCCTTGAGTCGCTTCTGACCCTCGAAGCCCACCTCGGGCAGCGCGATGTGTCGCGCGTAGCGAAGGAGCTCGGGACGGCTGAGCCCGTGGACGTTCATGCAGCCTTCCACCCCCTCGGTCAGCGTGGGGTTCCGGGCGACGCTCTCGGGCGCCTCACAGGCCGACCGACGTCGCAACCCCACCGTCGGCGAGCACACGAAACTCGAGTGCATCGACCCGCAGCCGGCTCGGGACCTCGTCGTCCATTCCGGCCACCTCGGCCGCATCGGCGAGCAGGAGCGCCATCGCATAGTACTGCAGCGGGATGTTCGTCGTGGCCCGGTCCTGCCAGAGCACCCGGTCCCGCAAGCCGCGATAAACGTAGACGTCGTCGTAGAGGCGCAGCGAAAGCTCGACGTCGAACCACGTCGCCCCGTACGGCGCGCTTCCCTGCACGAGGCCCTCCTGCGCGAGCGCGGAGCTGGGCCTCGGCTCGAGCTTGGTCGCCAGTCCGTGGCGCACCCCCCAGGGATCGAGGCCGAGCTCCATCAGCAGCCCCCCCTGCGCGGCGAAGAAGATGGGGCGCTCTGCGATCGAGTCGCGGATGATGCGTAGGGCGAGCAGCTGGCCACGGTGCAAGACGGTGCCCGCCGGATACGTCACCGCGAGCCGCGGGAAGGCCACCGTCATGTCCTCGGCGAGGCGCGAAGCGCGGACGGCGTCGAGCTGCTCGGACGGCATCAGAGTGATGGAGCGTGTCGGCGGCCCGGGGTCCTCGTACAGCCCCGGCACGAGCGTCGGGTCGAAGGGACGTTGGTTGTCGGGGGAGGTCAACTGCTGAAGCTGACGCGGATACCAGTCCGTCAGGAGGTACTGCCCTACGATCACGGTCACGTCGCGGCGGATGCCCTCGACCTCCTGCAGGTACCAGAGCGGAAACGTGTCGTTGTCACCGTTGGTGAAGAGCACGGCATAGGGCTCGACGCTCATGAGCAGGTCGTACGCCCAGTCTCGCGCAGCATAATCGCCGGAGCGGCTCGCCCACGACCAGTTCAGGCCCAGTGGGATCAGCGCGATCAGGAGCACGGGCGCGGCCACGAGGTATCGCCGTGCCGTGCCGAGTAGCCGGGCGAGCGTGTGCCACGTCCAGGCGACGCCCATCCCCGCGAGAATCCCCCACAGCAGGAATCCCGCCACGTAGAAGTAGTCGCGCTCACGCACCTCGTGCAGGTCCGCGTCCGCGATCTCCGGCGCGAGCGAATACCCGTACTCGAAGTTGAGGTAGACCACGAGGCCGAGCGTGAGCAGGCCGACGAGGGTCAGCAGGTACGAGAAAATGGCCCGGTCCGCCCGCCAGGCCGTCCAGAGTCCGACGAGCCCCAGGACGAGGAAGAGGAGGCTGAACGGGAGGCGCGCGCTGGACGGGGTCCCCGACGGGTCGATTCCACGTGACCACTGCCAGTCGAAGTACTGCCAGTAGTTCTCGAGCTGAGCCGCGAGCGGCGCTTTGCGCTCGGTCACGGGAGGAGTCTGGTACTGCACACGCGCGAGGTTGTCCGCCAGCGCCGGACAGCTGATTCCCTCGGTGAGGCCACGGAGCGGCCCGGGTAGCAAGCGCTCGTAGATCGCCCCGCCCGCGCCTCCGATGGACGCGCACGTCGGCTCCCCTTCGTTGATGACCGGGCCGAGCGCCGCGCGCACGGGGAGCACGAAGTTGAACGAGATGCCGAGGAGGACGAGCACCACCGCGCGCCCGAGGACGGAAGTCCGCAGCAGGCTCGCGGGGCCGGACAGGAGGACGAAGACCGCGAGCGCAGGCGCCGGGAGCAGCGACATCGGGTGGTTCGTCGACCCCAGCGCGATGAGGAAGACCGCCCAGAGAAGGTAGCGCGCGCTCCCCGGCTCGTCCTTCCGGTCGTGCCAGCGCACCGCCAGCCAGCTCACCGCGCCGAGAGTGAGCATGCTCAGCGTATAGACCTTCTCGTTCACGTTCGACTGATTCCACACCGTGAATGCCGTCGCCCCTAGAAGCGCTGAGGCGCCCGCACCGACCCGGGCGAGGCGCGGGCTCTCGAAGAGCCCGGCGAGCAGCCGGTGCGCCACCAGGTAGAAGAAGCCCGTCGCCGCCGCGCTCGTCGTGGCCGCGAGCAGGTTCACCCGCACGGCGACGGGGAGGCCGAGGGGCGCGAGCAGCAGAGTCCAGACGCGCGCCACGATCACGAAGAGTGGACTTCCGGGCGGGTGCGGGATGCCGACGATGTGGGCGGTCGCGATGTACTCACTCGTGTCCCAGAACGCCGTGGTCGGCGCGAGCGTGAGTACGTAGAGGCCCCATGCAGCGAGCCCCGCCAGGATGGCCGAGCCGTAGGGCGGTGCGGCCTGCTGCATGCGCGGAGAGCCTCCGGGATCAGGGACGCCGATCATGTCCGGAGATCGGTCGGGGAGCAAGGAGCGCCGTCGCACTCTGCGTCGAGGATACGTCGAGCGCCAGCTTCCAGCGCTGCGGGCCCGTTCTTAGCTTCGGGCACCATGGCGGCATCGAGATTCAGAACCGCGCGGTACGCCCGCGCCTGGCTGGCCGGGCCCAACAATGTCGTCGAGCAGGATGTGTCGTTGGACCGCGACGGCATGGTGGTGCCGGCCACGCTCGCGCGACCCCTCGAGGAGGCGGGCCCCTTGCCCGCGTGGGTCGTGCTCCACGGTGTCACCCGGCGCGGCCGCCAGCACGAGCAGCTGGCCCGCTTCACGCGCACGATCGTCTCGACCGGAGCGGTCGCCATCGTGCCGGAGGTGCCGGAGTGGCGCAACTTCGAGCTCGCGCCCCGCTTGGCGGTGCCCACGGTGAGGGCGGCGATCGCGGGCCTGCGGGCGAGCGGCTGGGCGCGCGACGCGCCCGTCGGGCTGATCGGATTCTCCTTCGGCGCGCCGCACGCGATCGCCGCGACGGCCCATCCCGACATCCGCGACGAGGTTGCGGGGTCGGTCGCGTTCGGCGGGTATTGCAGCCTCCAGCGCACCGTGCGCTTTCTCATGACCGGGACGCACGACTGGGGTGGACGCGCACACCGGCTCGTACCCGACCCCTACGGACGATGGATCGTGGCGGCGAACTACCTCACGGCGATACCGGGCTACGAGGATGCCACGGACGTGACCGACGCTCTGCGCGCGCTGTGCGCAGAGGCAGGGGACCGCGGAATCCCGTCGGCCGATCCCTCGCTCGATGCGTTGAAGCGCGACCTGCGCGCGAGGCTGTCCAAGGGGCGCCGCGCTCTCTTCGACCTCTTCGCGCCCGCGGCGGCCAAGCTGCCCGATGCCGGACGAGCCGTGGAGATCGCGGAGCAACTCGCAGCCGCCGCGCATCGCGTAGAGCCAGACATCGAGCCCGGTCCGGCCCTGGCGCGTGTCGGGCTGCCCGTGCACCTCCTCCACGCGCGGCACGACAACCTCATCCCGTACTCGGAGGGCCTCAGGCTTCGCGAGTGCCTGCCCGAGAGCACGTGGTCGAGGGTCACCATCACCAGGCTCTTCGGTCACTCGGGGCAGAACTCGTTTCCGTCGCTGGCACGAGCGCTGCGTGAGCTGCCGACGTTCTTCGCTGCTTTGCGGAGGGTGCTCCGACTGGTCTGACGGGCGTCGTCCGCCGCTACTGAGCGCCCGCCGAGCCGACGACTCGGCGCACCGCGGCTCGCAGGCCCACATCCTTGTCGGAGAGCGCCTGCTGCACGAGCTCGCGAGCGTGCGGCGTGCCGATCTGGTGGAGCGCCCGGTAGGCCTCGACTCGCACTTCGGTGGGCGGCCTCGAGAACATCGTCCTCACGGCGTGCTTCTCGATCGCGGGCACGGCGCCCGGGTCACCGAGCTGCCCCAGCGCGCGAATGAGTGGCCGGAGGCGGTCCGGATCGTCCTCTGCCTCGAGCATGGCGAGCAGGGGCCTGAGCGCGCGGTCGACCTCGAGCTCGCCCGCGGCCGCCGCGGCCGCGAGCCGGACGTCGGGGTCGGGGTCCTCCATCGACGCGAGGACGAGGGGCGCGGACTCCTCGTCCCCCAGCTTCGCCATCGACAGGAGCGCCTCGCGCCGCACGCGCGCGTCGGGGTTGGCCAGCGCGCTGACGACGAGCTCGACCGCTCGCTCGCCACCGATGTCGCCGAGCATCGCCACGGCGCTCCGCACCAGGAGCCCGTTCTCGTCGTCGATCATTCCCTCGATGATCGGACGGCTCGCGCCACCCATTGCGACCATCATCTGCTGGTAGGTCCGGCGTACCTCCGGGTCCGTGGTGTCGGTGAGGGCGCCGCGGAACGCCTTGGCCATGATCTCACCGAGCCGCTGACACGCCGTCGCGTACTCGGCCTTCCGGAAGTCGTCCCGCTCGTGACCGATCCGCTGGACGATCCGGCTCGCGACTGCGGGGTTCATGATGCCGACGGCCATCTCGACGAGCGTCGGGTCCGGCGGGTCGCCGGCCGCGTGAGCCAGGCGCTCCGCGGCGTCGGCCAGCGGGTCGAGCGCGAGGCGCTCGCGGAGCTCGGCGGCCAGATCCCCCAGCCGTGCGACTGAGCCGGACTCTCCTGCCAGGAAGTCTTCGATGGCGCGCTCGAAGTCGTCCGGGTCGGCGTGCGGAGACGTCTCCGCCGCCGGGGGAGGTTCGGCGAGCGCGAAGCCTGCGGGCTCATCGTCGAGGGCCGAGCTCGCCGGCTCCTCCGCCGTGCGGTCCATCGGCTCGTCTGCGCCGAAGCCCTCCGGCTCGTCTGCGGCGGGGATCCGCTGCTCGGTAGGCGGCTGGGCGAGCCCCCCAGCCTCCCATTCGGGTTCGAAGGCGTCCTCGGAGCGCACCTCGTCGATCGGCTGCTCCGTTGCGGCACCGCCCCGGGCGGAGCCGGAGAAGAGCGCGTCGATCGAACGTGCGAGCCCGCTGAGCTCCCGCTTTTCGTCAGCTTCGGACATCGTCCTCGCGCACGTCGGATCCGAGATGGCCCTGCTTCGTGCCTCAATGTAGGTCGAAGCGGAGCAGGCAGGGAGGCTCGCGGATCGCAACCGGGGCGCGGTTGCTTGACCTTCCGGCCGACTCCCGGTCATGTTTTCTGCCCCCCAGCGGCGGGTCGCCCCCCGCGAACCTCCAGGAGATCCACGATGCCGGTGTTCTCTCGCGTGCGCGACGGCGTGCTCGTGTTGACCGTGGATGGCGACTACACGGCCAACGAGCTCCGCCGGGTGGGCTTCGGGGCCTTCGAGGCCGAGCAGACGCCCAAGCCGTTCCCCGTGCTGCTGGACCTCAGCGGCGCCGCCGGCATCTCGAACAAGTCGCCCGCCGAGCTCGCGGCGACCGGCGCCATCTTCGGAGCCTACCGAGATCGGCTCACGGGCATCGCGATCGTCGCGGCCGCCGACGTGGCCAGCCTCTTCGACTCGCAGAGCGACTTCGCGCACGAGGCCGGCGTCAGGGTCGGCGCCCATCAGTCACACGCCGATGCACGGCAGTGGCTGATGCAGGCGAGCTGAGCGCACTGTAGCGTGGAGCGGTCGCCCGCGCCCAGCCGCCTCGCCAGAGCCCGTCGGATGCCGACACCACACACCCGCTCGACCCTGTCGCTCGTCCTCTCGACCGCGCTCGCAGTCGGATGCGCGGCTCCCGCGGCCGGGCCGGGCACCGTGGCGTTCGTCGACGTGGCGGTGCTCCCCATGGACCGTGAGGGCGTCCTCGAGGGCCAGACCGTGGTCGTCGTCGACGGCGTGATCACCGAGATGGGACCCGCTGGCGAGATCCGGGTGGGCGCGGGCGCCACGATCTTGGACGGAACGGGACGCTACCTGATGCCGGGCCTCGCCGAGATGCACGCCCACGTCCCGCCAGGTGACAACCCGCCTCGGGAGGCCGTGGAGGAAATCCTCTTCCTCTATGTCGCGAACGGGATCACGACGATCCGCGGGATGCTCGGGTCCGCCTACCAGATTCCCCTCGCCGACGAGCTCGAGCGCGGCGAGGTGCTCGGCCCGACGTTCTACGTCGCGGCGCCTTCCCTCAACGGCAACACCGCCCCCACCCCGGAGGCCGCCGAGCGCCTCGTCCGGGTCCATGCGGCGGCGGGCTATGATCTCCAGAAGATCCACCCGGGTGTGCCGCTGCCGGCGTGGGATCACATGATCGAGGTGGCTCGCGAGGTCGGCCTCACCTTCGGCGGCCACGTGCCCGCCGACGTCGGGCTCGTCCACGCGATGGCGACCGGCATGTCGACGGTCGACCATCTCGACGGCTACGTGCAGGCGGTCGCGCCGCCCGGCGTCGTGTCGCAGATCAACGCCGGACAGATCGATCTCGGCGGCCTACTCGAGCAGAGCGTCGATCAGCGGAGAATCGACGACATCGTGCAGCTCACCGTCGACGAAGACGTTTACGTCGTGCCGACGATGTACCTGTGGGAGAACCTCTACGGCACCACCGACCCTGAACCGTTCCTCGCGCAGCCCGAGATGCGCTACGTCTCGGCCGCGCAGCGGGATGCGTGGCGCAGGCAAGCCGCCGGAGGTCCGCTGGGGACCCCCGAGGAGCTCGAGGCGTTCTTCGGGCTACGCGCGCAGATCCTCGAGGCGCTCGCCGACGCCGGCGCGGGCATCCTCATGGGGACCGACTCGCCCCAGCTCTTCAACGTGCCCGGCTTCGCGCTCCACCGTGAAATGGCGGCGATGGCCGAGTCGGGCATGACCAACCACCAGATCCTCCTGAGCGGAACGGCCAACGTGGGTCGCTACGCGCGCGAGCACCTGGGCCTCGACCACCGCTTCGGCACCGTCGCCCCCGGTCAGCGAGCGGACCTCGTGCTGCTCGCATCCAACCCCCTCGACGACCTCGACAACCTGACGGATCGCGTGGGCGTGATGGTGCGGGGCCGGTGGATCCCGCGGGCCGAGCTCGACGCCGGCCTCGAGGCGCTCGCGGTGAAGCACGCCGGCGGCGGGGGGTAGCCGCGCCGCTACTTCTCCAGGTAGTCGCTCGCCAAGCGCTCGCGGTGCCAGATCTCGTGCCCCGCGACGATCCAAGCGAAGCTTCGTACGGTGAAGTCGTTCCCGCTCGCCCGTCCCCTCCGTGCCGCCGCCTCCTCCGGCAGCGTCGCGAACATATGCACGTTCGCCCTGCGCACGGCGGCCCACTCGGAGGCGAGATCGTCGAGCGAGCGAGTCGCCGCGTTGGAGTGGCGCGCCCACTCCTCCTGGTCCATGCCCGGCAGGTCCACCCCCTCGCTCCGCGACATCGCGAGCGCCCGGTACGCCATGACGCGCTCGGTGTCGAGCACGTGACCCACGACCTCCCGCAGGCTCCACTTTCCCGGTGCGTAGCGGTAGTTCTCCCGCTCGCGCGGCACCTGCTGCAGGAGCACGAGCGTCTCCCCGAGCTGGTCCCTCAGGATCTCGAGGATGTCGCCGTCGGGCACGAGATCGACGTAGCGGGCGTAGTACTCGGCGTGCTCGCCGGGGTCCGGCCGGCGGAGCGCGCTCACCGCGCGCCCCCCTGCGGCCCGTCGAGCTCATCAATCGTCCTCGTCGAGGGCGGGCGCTCACGTTGGAGGCGGCGCGCCACCGCTTCCCCTTCGCGCATCACGCGCAGGACATTCTCTCCCGCGAGCTTCCGCAGGTCCGCCTCGCTCCAGCCGCGTCGCGAGAGCTCCGCGAAGAGCGCCGGGTACGTCGACACGTCCTCGAGGCCGCGCGGCACCCGGTCGATGCCGTCGTAATCCGAGCCGATGCCCACGTGGTCGACCCCCGCGACCGCCGCGATGTGGTCCACGTGGTCCGCGACGTCCGAGAGTGTCGCTTCGGCGCGCGTCGACACGAACGGCGGGTTGAAGACGACCATCACGACGCCGCCGTTGTCGGGAAGACGGCGGAGCACCTGGTCGGGCACATTGCGGGTATGCTCCGTCATGGCCCGCGCGCCCGCATGCGACCAGATGACCGGCGCCTCCGTCACGTCGAGCGCGTCGTTCATGACCGCGGGGGATGTGTGTGAGAGGTCGACCAGCATGCCCAGGCGGTTCATCTCGCGCACGACCTCCCGACCGAACTCGGTCAGGCCGCCGCGCGGGTGCGCACCCCCGTGCGCGTCCGCCCAGCCGAGGTCCCCGTTGTGCGTGAGCGTCATGTAGCGAACGCCGAGGGCATGAAAGGCACGCAGCGCGCCCAGCGAGTTCTCGATCGCGTGCCCACCCTCCATGCCCAGCAGAGACGCGATGCGCCCCGAGGCGAACACGCGCTCCACGTCCGAAGCGTCCAGCGCGAGACCCAGCACGTCCGGATAGCGCTCGATGATCTGGAGGGCGATGTCGATCTGCTCGAGCTGCCGCTTCGCGGCCCCCTCCTCCACGGCCGCGTACGGGATGTAGACCGACCAGAACTGGGCCCCTACCATGCCCTGCCTCAGGCGCTCGATGTCTGTGTGGAAGGGCGTGCGCGTGCGGAGGTCGTGCTCCGGTGCGGCGACGTCACCGGGTGCGGCGGCGCTCTGATAGATGGCGTAGGGGAGGTCGTTGTGGCCGTCGATGAGCGGCGTGGTGGTCAGCACGCGGCGGGCGACATCCCGGTGGTCGACGGGCTGGGCGGCGGCGGGGGTGGCGAGAGCTGCGGCGAGTAGCGGAAGGAGTAGTCTCATGGCACCCGCTTGGAGAGGGGCAGCCGAAAAGCGGCGGGGGCACAACAATCGCCGGACACTGGCGTCGTCGGCAAGCCGCGGTGGCACTTTGCGCGACGTGGTGGTTACGCGCTGCCCATCGTGCAATACTGTTCGACCAGTAACGCTCGATGGCGGCCGGCTCGCGCTCGAGCCTGACGAAGCGACCACTTGGTGGGGCGCACGATCTGCCAGCGTCGGACGAAAGCGGATGTCGGTCGCCGTCGGGGCCACCTCCTGCTGACCGAACAGGAGGTGCAGCCCGAACCACCGACCTCATGCTTCTCAGGCGATCAGAGTGGGGTCGTGATCACGGCAGGATAACCGAAAACCACGATGGATCGCGCGATTTGCCGCCTTCGCGATTCGTGGATGTCGGGGTCTGCCGGGTTTGATCGACAGGAGAACCGACAGGATGCCGGTCGCCTCACGTAGCCGCTGGGCGGTAGGGTAGGTCCGGGAGACAGGGAGCGGTCACTCAGCGCGCAGCGCGACTGTGGGGTCCACGGAGGACGCCCGACGAGCGGGCGCTGCGCTTGCGAAGGCAACAGCGCCAACGAGAGTGAGTGCCGCCACGAGGAGTGTCGTTGGGTCGACGGGGCTGACCTCGAGTAAGAATGCCCTCATCACGTATCCGAGACCGATCCCTACGGCTGCCCCGAGCACGAGGCCGGGGAGCACCAGTCGCAGGCCGCCTCGCACGATCATCGCCAGGAGGGCGTCACGGTCGGCACCCAAGGCGAGCCTTACGCCAATCTCCTTGGTACGCCGCGTCACGGTGAGCGCAACCACTCCGTAGACGCCGACACCGGCGAGAAGGAGTGCGAGGGCCCCCAAGATCGTCGTGATGCCTGCGGCGAGCCTCTGTGGCAGGATGCCGAGGCCAGTGTAGAGCTCGAGCGACGATACGGGAGTGAGCGAAAGGCTTGGATCGACGTCCAGTATCGCGGCCCTGATGCCAGGTGCCAAAGCGGCGAGTCCGCCGGAAGCTCGAACGACGACTTGTGTCGCCGGCTGATACACCTGGCCGAGGGGCAGGTAAACGAACACCCTCCCGGTCTCAGTTAGCGTCTGGTTCTTCACGTCACCCGCGACAGCAACGACGGTCCTGCTCGCCGATTCCGGATCGCGCCAGCGCAGGCGCTTGCCCACCGCTGCCTCCCCCGGCCAAGCCTCGTCAGCGAACCGCCGACTAACGATTACAACGGCATCGCTGTCGGCATCGTCCTCTGTAGAGAAGCTACGTCCCTCGAGGATTGGGATCCGTAGAGCGCCAAAATACTCCGGACTGACGACGTTGAAGTCGGCTACGAGTCGCTCATCGGCGGCCCATCCCTCAGGATAGGCAACTCCACCGTTCGAGCCCAGATCGAGTGGCAAGTCGTCGGAGAGCGACACGTGGGTCACTCCCGGGAGGCGACCCAATCGCTCGACGAGCGCCGCCTGTAGCGAGCGCCCGTCCTCGGGGTTCCCATATCCTTCGAGCGACAGGTCGAGGCCGGTCACATAGGCCCCTCGTGGGTCGAAGCCGATCTCGACCTCGGACGCCTCCTGGAGGGATCGCAGGAAGAGGCCGGCGGCAACCAGCAGGACCATGGTAAGCCCGACCTGACCCGCCACGAAGACGCGTTGAAGTTGGACCGCGTATCCCGCGCGCCGCCCGCCCTCTTCCTTGAGGGAGCGCGCCACACCGATCCGGGTGGCGCCGAGGGCCGGCACCAACCCGAAGAGCAGGCCGACCACCAACGTGACTGCGGCACCTTGCGCGAAGACGACCGGATCGGGCGCCAAATCGATGTCGAGATCGATCGGGAGCGGCAGCGCGTCGATGGGCACGACCCCCATGAGCCAAGCGCCGACGACGCACCCGAAGAGCCCTCCCACGGAGAACACCACGAGCGCCTCGATCAGCAGCTGGCGAACCAGGCGCCCCCGACTCGAGCCCATCGCGAGGCGCACCGCGATCTCCTTCTCGCGAGAGCTCGCCCTTGCCAGGAACATCCCCGCCACGTTCACGCAAGTCACGACGAGGATGAGGCCGACGAGGGCGGTGAGGATCGCGAGAAAGCGGATCAACCCACCCCTGAGAAACGTGGGCACGCCGCCAAGGGGTTCCACCCGAGCTCCGCGGCGCGCATTGGTCGTCGGGTACTCCTCCGCCAGGCGAGCGTAGACCGCGCCAATCTGCCGCTCGGCGAGCTCCACCGTCGCGTCGGGTCGCAGCCGCGCGACCGCACGGTGCCAGTTCGAACCGCGGTCGTCGAAGTAGTCGCGGCCGTCGTTCATCAAGGGACGGGCGCGCATCGGAAGGAAAACGCTGGGGCTGAACGCCAGCTCATGGCCTCGAAATCCCGCAGGCCCGACGCCGACGACCGTGAACGCCTCGCGATTGAGGTGAATCGTGCGCCCGAGAATGGTGGAGTCGGCGCCGAGCCGGTTGCGCCAAAAGGCATGGCTGAGCACCACGGCCCGCGGCACGGATCCCGGAGCGTCCTCCTCCGCGGTGAAGTGGCGACCCAAGGCGGGGATTAGCCCCATGACGTCGAAGTAGGCCGGCGACACGTGCAGTCCGGTGATTCTCTCGCCCTCGGCTCCGGCGCTGAACGAGAACGTCCCGTAGTCGAAGGCAGCGGCCGACTCGAAGGCGTCCACGGAGGCCTTCCAGTCCTCATAGTCGGGGTAGGCGAAGGTGTCCCAGCCACGGCCGTCCATGGTCCTTCCAAGGTCCGCGACGCGCTCGGGCCCGACGACGCCTGGCACCGGGCGCAGCAGCAGAACGTTGACGGCGTTGAAGATCGTACTGTTCGCGCCCACCCCGATCGCGAGAGACGACGCGGCGACGATCGTGAAGATGGGGCGCCTCACGGACTGCCTGACAGCGTAGCGAAGGTCCTGCATCCAGCCGTTCCAGCCCGCGCCTCGGTCCCTCCGGGAGGCCCGCCAGCGTTGGGCAACGACGGTGCGTAGAATCGAGGCGAAGGCTCGCACCCAGAAGGCCAGTCGAGGGATCGGTCCGCGACCGAGGGCCTCGGCTCGCCACGCGTCGACATGGCAGTCCACGAGATCGCCGCCGTGCTTGGCATGGAAGCCCTCCGGCAGCCCCCGAACGATCAGCCGGTACGCGCCGTGGAGCAGGCCTCGGCCGCCCGTCGCTGGAGGACGCGTCACTCGGCCTCGACCGGCTTCAGCGAGAGTCGCTGCGCCGAGCGGAGGACCGCGCGAAGGCGTGCAGCCTCGGCGTCGAGGACTTCTCGGCCCAGCTCCGTTATGCCGTAGTAGCGACGTGAGGGCCGGCCGTCCTGCGCGCGCTTGCCGCGGTCCTCGACGAGCCCGGCCTCGATCATTCGATCCAACACGCTATAGAGGTTGCTCGGCGCCAGCCGGATCCCGCCGGCGTCCGCCTCGGCGATCCTCTGTACGATCTGGTACCCGTAGTCCTCGCGCTCAGCGAGCGCGAGGAGGACGCTGAAGTCCACGGCCTTCAGCGGTAGCAGTTCGTCGGCCTCGGGGGGTCGTCCGTTCACCGTGAGCACTCCTTATGTAATTCATAATATCATGGATCCTATACTAAGGAGCCGCGGCCGGCAATGGTCCCAGGCCAGTGATCGGGTATCGGGCGCTTGACCTGGCGGGGAGCCTCCGAACGCCGCCCGCTCAGGCAGCGTGAGGGGTGGGCGCCGCGCAGAAATGACGGAGCGTCAGTCAGTGCATAGCGTGGGTGCGAGGCGGTGGCCCCGATTCGCTCCGGCCCCTGATGCGCCCACACCGCTACTCCCCACGTAGCACCTCAGTCGGAGCAACCCTGAGCCCCCTCCTCGCGGGCCCGAGCGCCGCCATGAACCCGACAGTGCCCATGAGCAGGACCATGACCGTCAGCAGCGGAACGCCGAAGCCGTGCAATAGCTCACCTCCTACGAACCGGTCGATACCGAGCGCGGCCGCCACACCGATCAGCACACCCAGGACAATCTGGCGGAGTGCCCTCCCGAAGATCGCGCCCAGCAGCCGGCTGGGATGTGCACCCAACGCCGTCCGAATGGCGATCTCGCGGTGCCCGCGGGAGACCGCGAAGGACATCATCGCGTAGATCCCCGCCGCTGACAGCGTCAAGACCGCGAGGATCGAGAGGGCCAGTACGAGCGCCGCCAGGCGAAGGGCCGACCGATCTTCCCGGTAGATGTCGCCTAACAGGGCGATTCGCGTCACAAGCTCCGGATCGAGTTGAGTCATGTGA
>Ga0214472_10003142_pt1 | contig 17537 bp, 14 predicted proteins | sample RVTome_6_FD_207662 | JGI IMG/M metagenome (GOLD analysis project Ga0214472, IMG submission 207662) | Soil microbial communities from uranium-contaminated site in the Upper Colorado River Basin, Wyoming, United States - RVT140D175 | ecosystem: Environmental > Terrestrial > Soil > Contaminated >... | reverse complement strand
GAGAGAAAAAGCATATACAACGATCAATATATCAATAATAAAAGCGGCCCAGAAACAAACATTAACAACGAGTTCGCTATTTTCCATTATTTTTTACACCTAATTGTTCAGTGGCAATATCGATAATGACCATACAAAATGCCAATACCAGTGTCGCGACCAATGCACTGATTGCATACAATTCTTTACCGAAGCCAAATATTTCAATCCCCGCATGTGTCACAAATAATAACGCAAGGATCATGAATGCCTTTGATACCCAGGCTAACAAGCCGCCTTTAAGACGTACAGTTGAGATGATTGAAAGAATGACCACTACGATCCCTATAACCAGGTCGAGTCCTGCAATAAGGTAACCTATATCCATAATGCCTCCCCCGAGTAGTTCCCCGATGAAACAACGATAATAACCAGGTAATTCATACAAGCACGGTTATTTCTTCGTTGATATTATGCCCGATAAGATAACTTCCAGTAAGGCTCCTGTGCAAGTGAATATTATAACGATGGGCAGCAGGTCAGCATGAATTTAAGCACAATCCCCCAATTTTATTACCTTTTTCTGGCCATGAAATGCTGATACACCGCCAGGGTCAGTGTCAGGAGTGTCAGGGGTATAACGAGATACATTATGACCATGGTGAATTGTGGAAGGTACGGGTTACCTGTTGCATCGAGCACGATAAAGCTGATGTATATTACGTACAAGGACAGCAATATGAATCCTTCCAGACGGGTGATGTGAAATCCGGAAAAAAGGATCGGCAGGCAGATGACTGCAACAGCCAGCATGACCGGAATATCAAATCCAAGTGCAATGGGTGAAACACCGATGCCTGCCGGACTGACGCCTGCGCTGAGACCGAGTACGGCGAGGATGTTGAATATATTGCTGCCGATAATATTGCCGACGGCGATATCACGTTCACCGCGCAGACTGGCAATAACTGAGGTGGCTACTTCAGGTAATGATGTACCCGCGGCAACGATGGTCAAACTGATAATAAGTTCACTCATCCCCAGGAATTGCGCTATTTCGATAGCACCTTTCACCAGCCAGTTTGAACCGAGGACCAGTAATCCAAGGCCGGCAAATATCAAGCTCAGATCCAGCACGATCTGGAATTTATTTTGTGCCGGTTGTCCGTATTCAAGATCGAATTCTTCGATATTCTGTTTCGCTTCCTTGCGTCCCTGGTAGATAACAAAAATGGTATAGATGATCACGCCGGAAAATAAAATGATCCCATCCATGCGACCAACCCTGCCATCCACTGCCAGCAGCAACATCAGTATGGAGGCGCCGATCATGACCGGGACATCCAGGCGTAATAACTGCAGGGAAACTACTAATGGTGTGATGATGGCCGAGAGACCGAGGATAAATAGTATGTTGAAGATATTGCTGCCCACCACATTACCGAGAGCAATGTCGGAGCCTGCACCACCGGAAAATGCAGCCATGATACTGACGGCCATTTCCGGCGAACTGGTACCGAAGGCAACGACAGTCAATCCAACAACCAGGGGTGTAATTCCGGCGGTGACGGCGATCCTGGACGCACCACGCACGAGAATTTCCGCACCACCGGTTAATAAAATGAGACCAATGATGAATAATATGATTGATGTTGTGCTAATGGTGGCTCTCCTGTTGAATCTGGCCAGGATTGCTTCGCTACGCTCGCAATGACCATGTCGCCAGTTAATCTGATTTTAAATTGATTAATAGAAAAGCAGAATTTGATCTGCGGTGATTTATCCTTACAAAATTTTCTTGTCCAGCAACAGGTTCAATGTGTAACGAATTCCAAACCCCGTGGTATTGGTTGGTATATGCGCCAAACCACCCTTGCGGGTGCTGCTGGATAGATCGATATGTATCCACTTCACGTTATTCTTGACAAACCGCATCAGGAAACGTGAAGCAAGGATATGATCCACCCCGCTTTCACGTGAACATTGTTTGATATCGGCAATGTCACTTTCCAGCATCTTGTCGTAATCTTCATCCAGCGGAAATGACCATACGCGTTCACCACTGTCACGTCCTGCTGCAATCAGTGTGGGCAACAGTTCTTCCTTGTTGGTGAAAATACCGCTGTAGGCCGTGCCGAGACTATACACACAGGCCCCTGTCAGAGTGGCATAATCAATTATAAGTTTTGGATTTTCTTTCGAGGCCATTGCCAGTGTATCGGCCAACACCATACGGCCTTCTGCATCCGTGTGCACAACTTCAATGGTGGTACCATCGCTTGCTGTTACAACATCATTGGGTTTGTAAGACTTCGGCCCGATATGATTCATTGCCAGTGCCATCCAGCATTCCACCGGGAAATTGACCTTTAACTTTGTCAGTGCGAGCAATGTCCCCAGTGCAACTGCACTGCCCTGCATGTCTTCATGCATACCGAACATGGAATTGGCCGGTTTCAGGTTGGTGCCACCGGTGTCATAACAGATCCCCTTGCCAACCAGTGTGAGTTTGTCCCTGCGGGCAATCTTTGCAGTCGGGGTATAACTTAAACGTACAATACCAGCATCTTCTGTGGGACTGCCTTGCGCTACCGCCAGAAACGCACCGGCCTTTTTCCTTGTTAATGCCTTGACATCATAGAACTCAAGTTTCCATTTATTTTCTTTTACAAGTTGCCTGATGCACCCAAGGTAATCAGCAGGGGTAAGCATATTGGGCGGCAACATGCTGAGACTACGTGCCAGGGCATTACCTTCTGCTTCTGCAAAGGTACGCTTGTACCCATGCGCTGCATTGATGCCATACTGATATATCTTCTGTAATTTGGCCCGGGACTTCTCTTTCTCCTTGAATTTCGGCATCTCGGCAACCGCTGCCAGAATCGCTGCAAGTAATGCCTCGGCCATTCGCTCTGCAGTTTTTGTATTAAAACCATGGACGATGATGCCCAGTTCTTTGGCATGGTGATCGTGATGTGCCGCCACCAGTTTTCTGGCGAGGGTCAGAAGATTAAATGTGCTGATATCCGGTTTAATGCAGGCTGAAGATACGTGACTGCCAGTCTTGTTTGGCAAATCGAATTTGACTGCTGATTTGTCCGCCGTATTGTTGTCGAGCCGTTTGCGGCGTGCCTGCAGAATATCACCGTAGGGAACCTGTTTCAGTACTGCAGTTTTGAGCGGGAATGGCAAAATCAAAATCCAGTTGGTGATTTTATCAACCTGTTGTTTGCCCGGCAGGTTGGCCTGTTGCTGCAATTTGATGTTCATTGGCGGCTTAAATCCCTGGTTATGATTTTCGTATGGGTTGCCATTGTAATTGATCCGGGGATAAAACGACGAATACCCGTGTCTGAAACTACTAAACATTACTCAGGGGAACATACTGTAATAGATACATAAGGATTCCACCGCCCTTTACACTGCTATATAGTAAAGAGAAGCTCTAAAGTCTGACCCAGATCATGACAGAACAAGAAAAAGACATTGATCCGCAGGAAACCCAGGAATGGCTGGATGCACTGGAATCCATCCTGGAGCACGAAGGTGTGGAACGCGCTCATTTCATCCTTGAACATCTGGTTGCCAAGGCCCGAAAATCCGGGGCTTACTTGCCCTATTCGGCCACCACGGCTTATCTCAATACGATCCCCCCTGCCAGGGAAGAACGTTCTCCCGGTGATCCGGGCATAGAATGGCGGATCCGTTCGCTGGTGCGCTGGAATGCCATGGCGATGGTCATCAAGGCCAACCGGATAAGCAGTGAGCTGGGCGGTCACATCGCGAGTTTTGGTTCGTCCGCCACCTTGTATGACGTGGGGTTCAACCATTTCTTCCGGGCACCAACTGAAAAACACGGCGGCGACATGGTATTTGTACAGGGCCACTCTGCACCCGGTATTTATGCCCGCGCATACCTGACTGGCCGCATTACCGAAGAACAAATGAATAATTTCCGCCAGGAGGTGGACGGCAATGGACTGTCTTCCTATCCACATCCCTGGCTGATGCCGGATTACTGGCAATTCCCCACTGTATCCATGGGACTCGGGCCATTGATGGCGATTTATCAGGCGCGTTTCATGCGTTATCTGGAAAACCGCGAACTGCAACCGCACAGTGACCGCAAGGTCTGGGCCTTCATGGGTGACGGTGAGATGGATGAGCCCGAATCCATGGGCGCCATCGATCTGGCGGCACGCGAAGGACTGGACAACCTGATCTTTGTGATTAACTGCAACCTGCAACGCCTGGACGGGCCGGTACGCGGCAACAGCAAGATAATCCAGGAACTGGAGGGGGCCTTCCGCGGCGCCGGCTGGAATGTGATCAAGGTCATCTGGGGTTCGTACTGGGACCCGTTAATCGCGCGCGATACCAGCGGCCTGCTGTACAAGCGCATGGAAGAATGTGTGGACGGCGAATACCAGGCGTTCAAGGCCAATGACGGCGCCTTTGTACGTGAATATTTCTTCGGCAAATACCCTGAACTCAGGGCCATGGTGGCAAATATGTCGGATGAAGACATCTGGCGCCTGAACCGCGGCGGACATGATCCGCACAAGGTGTATGCCGCCTATGCAGCCGCCGTGAAACATAAAGGCCAGCCGACCGTGATACTGGCCAAGACCGTCAAGGGTTATGGCATGGGCGAGGCCGGTGAGGGCCAGAACATAACCCATCAGCAAAAAAAGATGGGTGAGGAAGCCCTGAAGAAATTCAGAGACCGGTTCAACATCCCGATCTCGGACAAGGACATTGCCGATGCACCGTTTTACCGCCCGCCGGATGACAGCCCGGAAATGAAGTACATGATAGAACAACGCGAAAAACTGGGTGGTTTCTTCTTTGGCAATAAAAGAACGCCGGAACTACTACGGATCCCGTCGATTGATATACACCAGAAACTGCTGGACGGCACCGGCGACCGGGAGATTTCCACCACCATGGCATTCGTCAGGATATTAAATGCCCTGTTAAAAGACAAAAACATCGGACCGCGCATCGTGCCAATCGTACCGGATGAGGCACGCACCTTCGGCATGGAGGGCATGTTCCGGCAACTTGGCATTTATTCTTCTGTGGGCCAGCTCTACAAACCAGTGGACCAGGACCAGGTCAGTTATTACCGCGAAGACATCAAGGGCCAGATCCTGGAAGAAGGTATTAATGAAGCAGGCGCCTATTCATCATGGATCGCTGCCGCAACTTCCTATCGTAATAACGGTATTTACATGATCCCGTTCTATATCTATTACTCCATGTTCGGTTTCCAGCGTATCGGTGATCTGGCCTGGGCCTCGGGTGACATGCGTTCACGCGGGTTTTTACTCGGCGGTACGGCCGGCAGGACCACCCTGGCCGGTGAAGGACTGCAACACCAGGATGGTCACAGCCATCTCCAGGCCTCCATGATCCCCAACTGTGTGGCCTATGATCCGGCATTTGCCTATGAACTCGCTGTGATTATCCAGGATGGTATGAAACGCATGTACGAACAGAACCATGATGTCTTCTATTACATCACGGTGATGAATGAAAACTATATCCATCCGCCCATGCCGAAAAATACAGAGCAAGGCATCCTGCGAGGCATGTATAGATTCAAGGCCGCGGACAAACACAGAAAATTGCATGTGCAATTGCTGGGCTCCGGTACGATATTGCGCGAGGTCATTGCCGCCGGCGAGTTGCTGGAACAGGATTTTGCTGTGTCATCCGATGTCTGGAGTGTCACCAGTTTCAATGAACTGCGCCGTGAAGGACTGGATGTACAGCGCTGGAACATGTTGCATCCTGACCAGAAACCACGATCGAGTTATGTAGCTGAAAACCTCAAGGACGCAATGAGCCCAACAATCGCCGCAACGGATTACATGAAGATACATGCAGATCAAATCCGCGAATTTGTGCCGGTCCGTTATGCTGTGCTCGGCACAGATGGATTTGGCCGCAGTGATACACGCATGCAATTACGCAAGTTTTTCGAGGTCAATCGTTATTATATTGTCATAGCTGCATTAAAAGCGCTGGCTGATGATGGTACTGTCCCGGCGAAGACTGTCACGGCTGCAATAAAGAAATATGGAATCGACCCGGAAAAACCGAATCCGGTGACAGTATAAAAAAACCGTGACTGGTAATTGGTGAATAGTGATTGGTAACGAATTGACAAATCACGAATCACGAATCACGAAACACGAATCACGAAACAATAGAAACAGGATAAACATAAGTTGTCAACCGAAACACAAATAACACTCCCCGACATCGGTGATTTCAAAAGTGTCGATGTGATCGAGGTTGCGGTCAGGCCCGGCGACCATGTCAACAAGGAAGATACGCTCATCACGCTGGAAAGCGAGAAGGCCACCATGGACATCCCCTCACCTGCTGCCGGTGTCGTTAAAAAATTACTGCTGAAAAGCGGCGATAAAATCGGTGAAGGTGCACCCATACTGATACTGGAAGAAGATACAGACAGATCAACAAGTGAAAAAACTGAAGCCAGTACGACTGAACAAAAACATGCGCCAGCGGCGGATAAAACCCCTGCAAAAGATTCCAGTCAAACACAAGCTGTACCCAGGCCCGCGCCGGCCGCTCCCATTGGCGCACAGATAGCAGGGGCCAGTCTTTCCGCCAAAGCACATGCGAGTCCTTCCGTACGCCGTTTTGCAAGGGAGTTGGGTGTTGATCTCGGTATTGTTTACGGCAGCGGGCCCAAGGGCCGGATACTCAAGGAAGACATCAAGGCCTTTGTTAAAAGCATGTTGTCGGGTAACAAGCTCAGCAGCAAGGGAGCTTTTGCATTGCCTGAAGTGGAGCCGGTAGATTTTTCAAAATTCGGTGAAGTCGAATCAAAACCACTCAGCCGGTTGAAACGGCTCGGTGGACAGAGCCTGCACCGGAGCTGGATTACCATACCGCACGTGACCCAGTTCGATGAGGCCGATATCACTAATCTTGAAGAGTTCCGCAAATCAAAACTCGAAACAGCGAAGAAAAAGGGTGTCAAGCTCACACTGACAGCCTTCCTGGTCAAGGCGGTTGTCGATGTCCTGCAACAATATCCGGAATTCAATTCATCACTGAGCCCGGATGGGGAGAACATTATCCTGAAAAAATATTTTCATATCGGAATCGCGGTAAATACTGAAAATGGTCTGGTTGTGCCGGTGATCAGGGACACCGATCAGAAAGGTCTGTTTGATATTGCTGCGGAACTGACCCGTCTCGCGGACAAGGCCAAAAAGGGAAAACTCTCTCCGGGTGAAATGCAGGGCGGTTGTTTTACCATCTCCAGCCTCGGCAGCGTGGGTGGAACCAGTTTCACGCCGATAGTGAATGCACCGGAAGTAGCCATACTGGGAGTATCACGTTCCATTATGAAACCTGTATATCAGGACGGAGAATTTTTACCGCGCCTGGTCCTCCCTTATGCACTTTCCTATGATCATCGGGTTATAGATGGTGTGGCCGGTGCGCAGTTTACGCATTTTCTGAGCACTGTGCTCTCTGATATCAGGCATATACTACTTTGATGCGGGACTCGTATCTCGTGAAGAGTGAAGCGAAATTACAGATCGAGATACGATTTAATGACAATAAATAAAGTACGGAAGAAACACTTTGTCAAATGACATTCAAGTAAAAATCCCTGACATCGGTGATTTCAAAAACGTCGATATAATCGATGTCGTAGTCAAACCCGGCGACCACGTTAACCAAGAAGATACCTTGATCACGCTTGAGAGTGACAAAGCCACGCTGGATATCCCTTCGCCCGCAGCAGGCACCGTTCAAGACATCAAGGTCAGGGTGGGCGACAAGGTTTCTGAAGGTTCATTAATCCTGACCCTTGAAGCAGCAACGGTGCAGGAAATGCACCCATCTTCTGCTTCCACTCCCTTGACGGGAGGGGACAAAGGGGAGGGTGAAATTACACCCCCTCCCTCACCCTCAGCTTTGGCTTCCGGCGTCGCTCTACCGCCTGCATCCATGCAGGCGTCCCCCCGCGAGGGGGAGGGAAAGCTTGGCGCCGCCGCTGACCTCCATGCCGAGGTTGTCGTGTTGGGCTCCGGACCTGGCGGATACACCGCCGCCTTCCGGTCGGCTGATCTTGGTAAAAAAACCGTATTGATCGAACGTTATTCCACCCTCGGGGGAGTTTGCCTGAATGTCGGCTGTATACCGTCCAAGGCCCTGCTGCATATCGCAAAAGTAATCAGTGAGATCGAGGAACTGAAAGAACTGGGAATAGACCTGGGCAACAGCAAGGCTGGTAAGAAACCGGTGCGCGACTTTGCCGTGAATATCGTCAGCAAACTCACCGGGGGTCTCAAACAAATGGCCAAACAACGCAAGGTCCAGGTTGTACAGGGGACCGGACGTTTCACTACACCAGATACCATTGAAGTGAAAGAGGGTGATAAGACGACGACTGTCTCGTTCGAAAATGCAATTATTGCTGCCGGTTCACAGTCCGCCATGATTCCTGGTTTGCCGGACGATCCACGCATACTCGATTCCACCAGTGCACTGCTGCTTGATGAAATTCCCAAACGAATGCTGGTTATCGGCGGCGGCATCATCGGTCTGGAATTGGCCACGGTTTATGATGCGCTCGGAGCAAAAATCACTGTAGTGGAAATGCTGGATACATTGCTTGCAGGTTGTGACAAGGACATCGTCCGCCCCTTGCAGAAACGTATTTCCAGACGTTACGAAAATATTTATCTAAAAACTTCAGTCACAAAAGTCGAAGCGACCGGGGCCGGGTTGGCTGTTTCATTTTCCGGCAAGGATGTTCCGGCAACTGATACTTTTGATGCCATACTTGTGGCCGTTGGACGCAAACCTAACGGCAGGCATATCGGCGCAGACGCCGCCGGTGTGTCGGTAGATGAACGAGGTTTTATCCCGGTGGATGACCAGATGCGCACCAACGTTCCACACATTTACGCCATCGGCGATATCGTGGGACAACCCATGCTGGCACACAAGGCATCCCATGAAGGCAAGGTCGCCGCTGAAGTAATCGCAGGGCATAAAACGGGCTTTCTCAACCGTGTTATACCTTCAGTTGCCTACACTGATCCGGAAATTGCCTGGGTGGGCCTGAATGAAACGGAAGCAAAAGCCAAAGGGATTGAATACGGCAAGGGAATATTTCCCTGGGCGGCCAGCGGACGATCATTATCGCTGGGCCGTGATGAAGGAGTTACCAAGATCCTTTTTGATAAAACAAATAATCGCATCATAGGTGCAGCCATCGTTGGACCCAATGCAGGAGACTTGATCGCCGAATGTACACTGGCGATTGAGATGGGAGCAGATGCTGATGATATCGGACTGACCATACATCCGCACCCGACATTGTCCGAGACCATCGGTATGGCCGCCGAGGCATATGCAGGAACGATTACCGACCTTTATATACCCAAAAAACAGTAGATGGTAGCGGGCATTTGGCAGATAGAATATGGGAATGACAACCCCAACTACCACCTGCCACCTGCCACCTGCCAAATACCAGATTACATTTGCCCATGATCAAGGCCCGCTTCTCCACCAATGTACTCGAGAACAAACAGAACGAAATCCTGTTGTTGAAACGCGCGCACACAGCCGAACTTGGTCCCGGTCTGTGGGGTTTTCCGGCCGGACATATCAATGAACATGAAACGCCTGAGCAATGTGCCCGGCGTGAACTCGCCGAGGAAATCGGCCCCGATCATAAAGTAGTTCTGCTGCAGCAGCTGGGTCCCGTCAGGGATACCTTCTATGGCGGCGTCTATCAGATCTACCTGTTTCACTTTCGCTGGAGCGGAGGCAACATCATATTGAACCACGAACACACGGATTACGCCTGGGTCAGCGCCGAAGATTATAAAGATTTCGACGTCATGGACGGACTTGATGAAGACATCGCGTATCTCAATATCTGGCCGAAAAAATATCTTGATAAAAATAAACTTCCTGTACACTTGCAATAAGTAAATAAACACTATGTCATTTCGAGCATAGCGAGAAATCCATGTCCCGACCAGAGGCAGAGATATCATTAAAATCCATCACTTGCGTTCTGGACACCTACGGCGGATTTCTCCCTTCGGTCGAAATGACAAAAATAAACCAATCTCTGTATTCCTGAATGGCAGTTAAGCTGCATTACAAGATACTCGGGAAAGGTCAGCCCATCATGATCCTGCATGGGTTGTTTGGTTCTTCACGGAACTGGCAATCCATCGCGAAGGTGCTTGCGGAAAACTACCGGGTGATTACGCTGGATTTGCGTAACCACGGCCAGTCTGGACACGCCGAATCCATGACTTACACGGAAATGGCGGAAGATGTACTGGGTTTAATCAAGGAACTATCGCTTGAAAATTTATTCCTCATGGGTCACAGCATGGGTGGCAAGGTGGCCATGGTCATTGCCCTGCTGCATCCTTTATTGATAGAAAAACTGGTTGTACTGGATATTGCGCCAGTCAGTTATGAACATCGCTACGGAAAATTATTCCAGGCCATGCAGGACCTTCCGCTGGATCAGGTCAAAAACAGGATTGAGGCAGGAACAATCCTGAACAACCAGATCAATGATACTTTTCTCAGCGATTTTCTGCTGCAGAACCTGAACCGGGCAGATAATGGTTTTCAATGGCGACTCAACCTGCCGGCCATACTGGATAATATTGAATTTATCAGCGGTTTCCCTGACATCGGACCTGATACACAATACAGCAGGCCCGCCCTGTTTCTTGGTGGCAAAAACTCGCACTTCATACAGGCCGAGTATCACAACGTTATTCGGGACTATTTCCCCAGGGCCAGTATTGAATTAATCGAAAATGCAGGACATATGCTGCATATCGAGCAACCGGAGGTTTTGGTGGAGAGAATTCGGCAGTTCATTAGCAATTAGCGGATTTATCGATTAATGACGGAGTGGAAAACACACTGTTCCACTTCACGTAAACGTACTCCCCGGTTACAATTGTCCACCTTTTTTCATCCACATGAGAATTCACCGATGTCCAGGAACAAGATCAAGAAAGTGGTACTGGCCTATTCCGGCGGACTGGATACTTCCGTCATCCTGATCTGGCTTAAAGAACACTATCACTGTGAGGTTGTCACCTTCACCGCGGACATTGGCCAGGGCGAAGAACTGGCACCGGCACGGGCCAAGGCGAAGAAACTGGGCGTCAGGGAAATCTTTATCGAAGACCTGAAAGAGGAATTTGTGCGTGATTTTGTGTTCCCGATGTTCCGGGTCAATACCATTTATGAAGGGGAATATCTGCTGGGCACTTCCATCGCCCGGCCCTTGATCGCCAAACAACTGGTGCAGGTTGCGAAGAAAACCGGGGCGGATGCTGTTGCCCATGGCGCCACCGGCAAGGGCAACGACCAGGTGCGGTTCGAACTTGGCGCGTATGCATTAAACCCGAATATCAAGGTCATCGCTCCCTGGCGTGAATGGGACCTGACTTCCCGGGAAAAATTGCTGAAATATGCCGCACAGCACAAGATCCCGATTGAGGCCAAACGCAAGGGCGGCTCGCCCTACTCCATGGATGCCAATCTGCTGCATATTTCCTATGAAGGCCGGGTCCTGGAAGATCCCTGGCAGGCACCGGAAGCATCCATGTGGCGCTGGACGGTGTCACCGGAAAAAGCACCCGGGAAATCCGAGACTATCGAACTCACTTTTGCCAGGGGCGATATCGTTGCGATTAATGGCAAGAAGATGTCACCGGCCACGGTACTGGCAACGCTGAATAAAATCGGCGGGAAACACGGTATCGGCCGCACGGACATTGTGGAGAACCGTTATGTCGGCATGAAGTCACGGGGTTGTTACGAAACACCGGGCGGCACCATCATGTTGAAAGCACATCGGGCAATAGAGTCGATCACACTGGATCGCGAACTAGCGCATCTCAAGGATGATCTCATGCCGCGTTATGCCAGACTGATTTACAACGGTTACTGGTGGAGCCCGGAACGTGAGGCATTACAGGTGCTGATAGATCAAACCCAGACCCGGGTCAACGGCACCGTGCGGCTCAAGCTCTACAAGGGTAATGTAACAGTGACCGGACGCAAGTCGGAAAAGGACAGTCTGTTCGATGCCACCATCGCCACTTTTGAAGATGACGGCGGCAGCTACGATCAGAAAGACGCCAGCGGTTTTATCAAGCTCAACGCCCTGCGCTTGCGCATACAGGGCAAACGAAAATAAATCATGGACGATAAAGAACAGGTTGATCTGCTGAAAGAGATCCGTGATAACCAGAAATTGCAGCTGGAACGCCAGGCTGAGGCGCTGGCCATCCAGAAAGAGCAGATTGAAATTTTCAAGTAACAGCTGGAGCAGACACAACGGATACAGGACCAGGCCGAGAAGTTACAGGACAAGAGTGCGCAGATCATCGGCAGTGCGCGTAAAGTTTTTATTTTAGTAGTGCCTGTCCTTGTTCTGCTGATTGTTTACATCTCCTGGCTGTTGTTCAGGTGACAAGGATATTTCAGACTACCGCATTAATGACCATCTGTTAATTTCAGTTTTTTAATCAACGGTATCATGGTGGTGGACTGTACAAACAGTGTGAACAGCACCACGCCATAGGCAATGGATTGTATGGTATACCAGTAATCCAGACTGAGTGGCAGGGACAACGCCAGTGCCAGTGTGATGGTTCCCCTTACTCCTCCCCACGTCAATACCAGCTGCTGTTTCATCGTAATCGGGTTTGCCCCCGATACCAGATTAAACAAGGGGAAGCTGCCAAATATAATCAACGCCCGTGCAACTATGCAGACTGCGATACCAATCAGCATGGCCAACCATTGATTGGTAAACATTGACAGTGTGATTGAGATACCCGCGAGCAGAAAAATTAATGTTTCCGCGACTGAAGCAGTGAATTTCCAGTAATCATCCACAAATTTCTGGGACTGCCTCGTTTCGATCTGCCTGTTGAGTATGCGCACAGTCAACCCGGCAGACAACACCGCCATAACGCCGGAGAAATTAAGGAAATCCTGGGCAAGGATAAATGCGCTATAGGCACTGATGATTGTTACCAGGATATGAGTATATTCCGAGTCATAGATCCTGATAATTAAATGTGCAGCCACTCCAATTACAAATCCCGCTGCAATGCCGCCACAAAATATGGACAGAAACCGTATTACAGCTGTCATCCAGTTATTGCCCTGCTCAGTGCCGGTCAATGCTACTGTCAATATAATGCTGAACAATACAATGGAAGTAGCATCATTAAACAAACCTTCACTTTCCAGTAAAAGAATTAAACGTCTGGGGGCACCGTATTTTCTGAGCATTACCAGGATCGCAGAGGGATCAGTGGCCGATAAAATTGCCCCGGTCAACAATGCGGCTATCCAGGGGAACCCGGCAGAATGATCAATACCGTAATAAACTCCGATGGCAATGATACAGGCTGATACCAGTAATAACGGTAATGCGAGCATAAAAACAGGCAGGATATTTTCCTTGAGGGACCGGATGTCCGTCATGATCGCCGCCTGGAAAATCAGGATGGGCAATATAAAATGGATGATTAACGGCCTGAAATTTTCCCAGTTGATCCCAATATCAATATCAAAACTTCTGGTTGCGATTTCGGAACTGCCAAATCCCAGTATTATCAGGAAAATACTGAACGGGACCTTCAGCTTTTCAATAAAGGGAGCAAGAAGTGCAGCCACCAGCAGCAGCAACATAAAGAACAGGAAAGCATTAACACTCAGCATAACTACATGACCACGATGGTACGACACATCGCAGTATCGTCACCATACGATTTAATACAATTCATGTTTTACGGTATTGACGTGCGATCCAGTAGTCGACGCTGATAAATTTTCCACCGCCAAGAAAAAACAATGCCAGCAACATAATAAAATAGGTGGCGGCCCATTCAACGCCGTTATTGGAGACCACGAAATTTCCATGTTCAGTCAGCCAGTTATAATTGCCATGTTCTTTCAGAATTTCTTTGGCACGGCCCAAACGTTCAATGGCTTCACCGGCATTGGCCGAAGCATACGGACTCATCGGATCATGAATGGCCTGCCAACCGTGATCGATATGCACAGTCACTGCAGCCACCACCATGGTGATCATCAACGGTATACATATCCAGCGAGTGGCCAGTCCCAATGCCAGCAGAATGGCCCCGAAAAATTCAGCTGACCAGGCCATGTAGGCGTTAAGCGCCGGCAAGGGCAAACCGAGTCCCCAGTCCGGATTGCCAAACCAGTCTATGGTACTTTGCAGGGAACTGTCTTTATCAAACGGATTCCACTTGTTATTACTCGCCACCCAGAAGATGGGCACCAGATAAATGCGCAACAGTAATGAGCCAATAAATGCAAGATGCTCACGGATCTTGTCAAGGATATCCTGTGCAAAATTCAGTAATCTGATTAAAGCTGTCATCGCTCCTCCATTGGTTTAATGTCTGAACAGACCTTATGAATTATGAATAGTTTTTTTCAGTTAACTGATTTCGCAGAACCGGGGTCAACATCAGGATGTAATCTGTACAGGGCTATGGACAAACCATTGTCCGTCACGATGCGTGCATGGTGCCGGCGTAATTGCCGTGGACTGTCAACGCCACAGGAATGCGCGATCGTCCCGACTTCCTTGACCATATTTTTCTGATATTGCATCACCCGCACCGCCTTTTCCTCAGGCACCAGTCCTTGTTGCAGTTTCCTGTTATGGGTTGTAATGCCGGTCGGACAAGTGTTTTTGTTACATTGCAATGCCTGTATACAACCCAGCGCAAACATGAAGCCACGGGCGGTATTGATAAAATCAGCACCAACACACAGTGCCCAGGCCACATCGGCGGGCGTGACGAGTTTTCCGGAGGCAACGACCTTGACCCGGTTGCGCAGACCATACTCATTCAATTTATCGACCAGCATGGGCAGGCTTTCGCGCAATGGTAAACCCATATCATCCATCAAAGGCATGGGTGCGGCGCCCGAACCGCCTTCGGCGCTGTCAACCGTAATAAAATCGGGCGCGCTGTCGATGCCGCGTTTGTTTATTTCAGTGAACAGTTCGTCAAGCCAGACAGAAGAACCTATCACCGCCTTGTAACCGGTCGGCAAGCCGGTCACGCTGCGGATATGATCGATCATGTCCAGCAGTTGCTGGTTATTGGCAATCTCCGGAAAACGGTTCGGACTGATGGAATCCTTGCCCGCCGGGATGCCACGTATGTGTGCAATCTCTTCTGTTACCTTGCCACCCGGCAGGATACCGCCCTTGCCTGGTTTGGCGCCCTGGCTTAATTTGATCTCAAACATTTTAATCTGCGGATGAGTGGCCACTTCCCGCAATTTGTTATCACAGAGATGTCCTTCCAGATCACGCACGCCATATTTTGCGGTCCCCATCTGGAACACAATATCGGCGCCACCTTCAAGATGATAGTGAGATAATCCACCTTCACCCGTATTCATCCAGCAACCCGCCATGCGTGCCCCGTTGGACAATGCGAGTACAGCAGGCTTCGAAATGGCGCCGTAGCTCATGGCGGAAATATTGAAGAAAGAGGATGTGGTATAGGGTTTCCTGCAATCAGGTCCAACTGTGACCAGCTCCGGTGCAACTGCATCTATGCCCAGTGTGGGAAACGGGCAATTAACGAACAGTACCGTCCCGGGCACCTTCAGATCGCGGGTGGAACCAAAGGCAATGGTGTTATCGAGGTCCTTTGCAGCGCGGTACACCCAGGATCGTTGCGCCCGGTTGAAGGGCATCTCTTCCCGATCCATGGCGAAGAAATACTGGCGGAAAAATTCGCCCAGTTTTTCGAAGACATAACGGAAATGACCGACAACGGGGTAATTACGTCTTATCGCCTGTTTGGTCTGGCTGACGTCGAGTATATAGACAATGATAACCACAATAACCGCAACCCCGATCATAAATACAAACAACGCCACCAGGAACTCAAGGGTGGCAAACAAAAAACTCTGGAATTGATCCGACATCATGGACAGTACCCCCGGCTGACGATCAGTATCAGATTACTATTGGAATCTTCCTGCCTGATTGACTCATTTTACGCCCAGCAAGATATCTTTCTGCAAGAGTTTCTGCATGGTTTCAAGACCGCCGTTTATTACCACTTCAGGATTGGGGTGCTTGAGTTCTGCTGCAATGCTTTCAAGGAGTCTGCGGCCATTTTGACCGGTATTCATCCGGATCATCTCCAGCAGCCGGGCGGAAACCGGGTTTAGTTCGGTAAAACCCACTTTATGATTCCGGTCACGATAAACCACGATGTAGGTGGGTTGTTCAGGCGCTTCCTGAGGCTGTAACTCTGGCCTGATGGTATGGGCAGGGAATTGATAGCTCAGGAGCAAGGCCAGTGGGCTCATGACCGGTATGCCTTCCAGCAAGTCACCGTCAGGATTAATGCCGGTCCAACTGATGTCACGGGTATCCAGCGAGACGGCGAGTTCTATCCATTCGTAATGGGCCAGTTCCAGCAGGAAGGGCGGATCATTTTCATCTGCATCGCGTTCCTGTTCCAGATATTGCAGAAATTCCTGTGGCATCTTCGGGAATAACGGGGTGTGCGACTGGTGACGTTTGAAATAATCGCGGATCATCGCATGCCAGCGTTCATCCGGTGTAATCTTGCGTAAGACAGGAAAACTATTGGCAATAAATCCTTCCACATTACGGTACAACAGACCGCGGTAAATCTCCATGCGGCGATCTTCAATGCCCGATGGGGCCGGTTGATTTTCCGGATCACGCATATGCCGGGTAAACCCGTACTGTATCTCCTGGAAATGGTGTTTAGGCTTGGCGGGCATGATGGTCTTTCGTTTCCTTTTGATACTTCCGCTGCATGGTGGCGATCATTTCAACTTCTTTCAGGAGTATAGCCAGTGGCGGAATATTGAAGTCACGTTCGAGCAGGGTCGGAAACACACCGAAATGGGCATAGGCCTTTGCCAGTAAATCCCACACCGGATCGATCACATCGGAACCGTGAGTGTCCACGCGCAGATCCTCGGCTTCTACGTAATGGCCGGCGATATGAGCATAGGCGATACGTTCACCGGGCAAGGACCTCAGAAAGGTTTCTGCATCATAACGATGGTTAATACTGTTGACGTAGATATTATTGATATCGAGATGCAGATTACAATCCGCTTCTTCGAGGATGGCATTGATAAATTCGATCTCCGGCATCTCCTGGCCGGGTGCTGCATAGTAGGAGACATTTTCAATCGCCATGCGCCGCCCGATGATGTCCTGTGTACGCCGGATGCGATCTGCAACATAGTGCACGGCATCTTCAGTAAAGGGAATGGGCATGAGGTCATAGAGATGACCATCATCTGCGCAATAACTCAGGTGTTCGCTGTAACAACGGATGTTATGAGTATCCAGAAAATGCCTGACCTTGTGCAGAAATGCCTCATCCAGCGGGGCGGGACCACCCAGATTCAGCGAGAGGCCATGACAGACTATGGGAATT
>Ga0214472_10003141_pt1 | contig 17538 bp, 21 predicted proteins | sample RVTome_6_FD_207662 | JGI IMG/M metagenome (GOLD analysis project Ga0214472, IMG submission 207662) | Soil microbial communities from uranium-contaminated site in the Upper Colorado River Basin, Wyoming, United States - RVT140D175 | ecosystem: Environmental > Terrestrial > Soil > Contaminated >... | reverse complement strand
CTGGTCGTTAGCGACGACGAATTGGACGCCGGTGAGGTTTACAAGGTCATCGTCTGGGCCACGATGCCTGATGAGGAGTACGAAATCCGGGATCAGAGGGCGTTGGCGCAACAACTTGTGGATAAGATCGAGGCGGCGTTTACCTCGTGCGACGGAGTTGAGGTGGGTGCAGTCGAGCTGCGGTCGGAGGCGGATGTCTCGTTGAGTGACCTGCGGAAGCTGAAACGATGGGAGTTCGACGATCTCACGCTTCGCGGAGAGCCGGACTCAGCATTGCCCCCGTCAGATTGATCACGCCGGACCTCACATGGCAAGTTAGCGCATGCGCTGGACCCTTGTCCCTCGACCCGAGAACAAACCGTGAAAATCCGCGACCGAATCAAGGAGTTCCGGCGGGTGCCGGCCGCACAGTTGCGGCCCAATCCGCGCAACTGGCGACGGCACCCGACCGCGCAGCAAGACGCGCTGCGGGCGATCTTGGCGGAAGTCGGTTATGCCGACGCGCTGTTGGCCCGCGAAACGGAAGCGGGTGATTTGATGCTGATCGACGGGCACCTCCGCGCGGAAACCACGCCGGACATGGAGGTGCCCGTCCTGATCCTCGACGTCGACGCCGACGAAGCCGACAAGCTGCTGGCGCTGCACGACCCCATCGGCGGGCTGGCGGAAACCGACGCCGCGGTGTTGGCGGAGCTGATCGAGACCGTCGATACGCAAAACGCCGCCCTGCAAAAGGTGCTGGACGAACTGGTCTCGGCCGAAAAATTGCCACTGCCCATCCCCGAACCAGCGGTTGCGGACGTGGAAATCCCCGCCACGTTCCAAGTCATCGTCGAGTGCCAGAGCGAGCCGGAGCAGCGCACGGTTTACGAGCGGCTAACGGCGGACGGGTACACGTGCCGAGTGATTACGTTGTAACAGGTAGTCGGTAGACGGTAGTCAGTAGTCGGGGACGCGCGGGCGCGGGTGGACTACGAACCGCCGAGTACTATCTACCGTCTACCGACTACCGACTACCGTCTACCGACTACCTTAAAACCATGCCACTCATCGAAGCCAACGTCTCCTGCCCCGTGCACAGCTCGTTCGGGGTGCAGCAGGTGGCGGGCATGTTTGACGTGCCGCTTGCGCAGCGGGCGAGCGAATCGTTCCGCGCGGAAGTGCCCGCGCCGGATGAAGCCTGGCAGATCGGGCTGATCGTGGGGCCATCGGGATCGGGCAAGAGCACGATTGCCCGGACGGCGTTTGGCGGTGACGTTTACCAAGCCACGGCCTGGCTGGAAGACAAGGCCGTTGTCGATGGACTGGGCGACCTGCCGATCAAAACGGTCACGGGGCTGTTCACCGCCGTCGGATTCAGCTCGCCGCCGTCGTGGATCAAACCGTACCAGGTGCTCAGCCGCGGCGAACAGTTCCGCTGCGATCTGGCGCGAGCACTGGCCGGCGCCCTGACGGCGACCGACGACAACGACGCGCATTCAGCCGGGCGGTCAGCGCCGCTGGTCGTGTTCGACGAATTCACCAGCGTCGTCGATCGCAACGTGGCCCGCATCGGTTCGGCGGCCGTGGCCAAGGGGATTCGTGGCGGTCGGATCCCCTGCCGTTTCGTGGCGGTGACCTGTCATCGGGACGTGGCCGAGTGGCTCCAGCCCGACTGGACCGTGGACATGGAGACCGGCGCGTGCGACTGGAGGCGTCTTCGGCGGCCGTCGATCAAAGTCCGCATCTTTCGCTGCCAGCATGACGCGTGGCGAGCCTTTGCGCGTCATCACTATCTGAGCGGGCAGCTCAGCCGCTCGGCGCGGTGTTATCTGGGCGTTTGGGAGAACGAAGCGGTGAGTTTTTGCGCGACGATTCCGCTAATCGGCCAACGCAACCGCTGGCGGATCACACGGATCGTGACGTTGCCCGACTACCAGGGCGTCGGTATCGGCATGCGGGTGGCCGAAGCGGTGGCCGACGAGCACCGCCGGCAGGGACATCGCGTGAACGTCACCGCCAGTCACCCGGCGCTGGTGGCGCACTGCCGTAACTCGGAGAATTGGCGCACCGTGCGCGTCTCGAAAGCAGGCACGCGGCGGGCGACCCGGCTGGTGGCCAACTATCGCAACGCCGCCGACCGCACGGTGGTGTCGTTTGAGTACGTAGGTGGGCGCGAGGAGAGTCGCGAGTTGAGAGTTGAGAGTCCAGAGCGGCTGATGGCTGGTTGTCGTTCGCTCGCGGCGGAGAGCGGTCGTTAAGTGCGGTGCGGACCAGACGGGACGGCGTCAGACGAGTGGCGTTTACTCTCCGACATGGCAGACGCGCCGCTGAAGTGGGAACAATACCAACAGCTCTTGCGGGCGTTTCGCGATCAACTCGCCGGCCGCATCGCGGAAGAACAAGCAGCGAGTGAGCGACCCACGGATTTGCTCGCTTGGGGGAACAAATACCTTCCCGAGCATTATTCACGGCCGCCGTCGCGGCTGCACCGCTGGTTGGCCGCACAAATGGACCGCATGCGTCACGCCCGAGGCGTGAAAGTGAATTTGCTGGGTCCCCGCGGATCGGCAAAGTCGACGATTGGCACGTTGACCTATCCGTTGCGGGCCGCGCTGGAAGGGTGGGAGCCGTACATCTGGATCGTCTCGGATACGAAACATCAGGCGCGCGGACACCTGGAGAATATCAAACAAGAACTGATCGACAATTACCAACTGGCCCGCGCGTATCCCCGGTCGTTCGGCAAAGGCCCGGTGTGGCGTGCCGCGTCGATCGTGCTGCCCAGCGGCGCGGCGATCGAGGCGCTGGGCACGGGACAACGCATCCGTGGCCGGCGGCGGCGCGCCCATCGTCCATCGCTGATCGTCTGCGATGACTTGCAAAACGACCAGCATATTGAGTCGTCCAGACAACGGGAACTGTCAAAGCGCTGGTTCCACGGCGCATTATTGAAAGCGGGCACGCCCGATACGAACGTGCTCAATCTGGCCACGGCGCTGCACCGCGAGGCGTTGGCAGTGGGGCTGCACGAGACCGCAGGCTGGATATCCAAATCGTTCGCTTCGATTGAGCGTTGGCCGGATGACATGCTGCTGTGGGGTGAGTGGGAGAAGATCTACACCGACGTCGACAACCGGGACTGCCTTGAGCAGGCGTTGAGGTTTTATCGTCAGCATCAACTCCAGATGAACCGCGGCGCCGTGGTCTTATGGCCGGAAGTGGAAGACCTGTACACGCTGATGTGCATGCGCGCCGAGAGCGGGCACGCGGCGTTCTCGCGAGAGAAACAATGCGTGCCCATCAGCAGCGACGTGTGCGAGTGGCCGGAGTCGTACTTTGAAGACCACATCTGGTTTTCACAGTGGCCCGGCGATTTGCGGATCAAGACGATGGCGCTGGATCCCAGCAAAGGACAGGATGCGGGGCAAGGCGACTATTCGGCGTTTGTGCTGCTGGGCGTGGACCATCGCGGTGTCTTGTATGTCGAAGCCGACTTGGCGCGCCGCCCCACGAGCCAGATGGTCGCCGACGGCGTTGAGTTGTACTGTCGCTTTCGGCCGGATGCGTTTGGCGTGGAAGTGAATCAATACCAGGAGTTGTTGTGCGATGAGTTCGCCGCGGAATTTCGACGCCAAGGTGTATTGGCGCCGCGTCCCTGGACGATGGACAACCGCGTGAACAAACGCGTGCGCATCCGGCGTTTGGGGCCGTACCTGGCCACGCGCCGGCTGCGTTTGTTGAGCGCTTCGGCCTCTACCCGGCTGCTGCTGGAACAATTGCGCGAGTTTCCTCACGGCCGCCACGACGACGGGCCCGACGCGGCGGAGATGGCCGTTCGTTTGGCCGCCGAGTTGCTGGACGAGGGCGGGGACGACGGACTGGGAGAACGCCTTGTCTTTGATCCATGACTGTTGGTGATAGTTAACGGAAAGGCGAGGTGCGGGGAGAAAGGGCTCACGCAGAGGCGCAGAGGACGCGGAGTTTTGTAAGAGGAGCCACGGATGAGCACGAATGAACACTAATTTTATTCGTGTCAATTCGTGTTCATTCATCGTTTTCTTTCCCTCTGCGTCTCTGCGCCTCTGCGTGAGACGAAAAGGGGCATTCTTCCCTGTATGGAATCTATGCCGAATGCGAATCGCGAATACACTTCGACCATACACGTTTCAGGAGACGTTCAATGCAAAAACAAAATGACAACTTGACGAACAGCGATTCGGCAACTGCGGCGCTGGAACATCGACTGTGCGAGGCGTTCGACGAACTGTGGGATCAGTTGGTCGATCCGCGCGAAGCGGTCTACGACGGCGCCGACGAGGACTGGGTGCAACTGACCGGCGGCGCCGGCGGCGGCCGGCACGGCTTGGGATTCAGCAGCGAACAGCAACTACATGAAATCCGTACTCGCTGCCGGACGTTGGCCGTCACCAATGAATTTGCCATCAACGGTCATGAGAATCGCATCAGCTACATCGTCGGGCCGGGCCACAGTTATCGCGCGACCGGCCGGGCGGCGACCCCGGCGGCCGACGAAGTCGCGCGTCAAGTACAACGCGTGATCGATGAATTCCTCCGCGCCAATGACTGGCACGCGCGGCAACAGGAGATCGTCCGCCGGCAAGACCGCGACGGCGAGGCATTTCTGCGATTCTTCGTCGACCATGACGGCAGCACGCGGGTCCGGTTTGTCGAACCGGGGCAAGTCGCCACGCCCCCGAATCGGACTAATGATCCGGCGGCCACGTTCGGCATTCAAACCGATCGCGAGGACGTCGAAACCGTGCTGGCCTATTACATCGACGGACACGTGGTGGACGCCGGCGAAGTCCAGCATCGCAAGGCTAACGTAGACGCCAACGTGAAACGCGGGCTGCCGCTGTTTTTTCCCGTGTTGAAAAACCTCCGCCGGGCCGAAAAGTTGTTAAGGAACATGAGCGTGGTGGCCGAAATCCAGTCCGCCATCGCGCTGATCCGCAAGCACCGCGGCGGGACGAAAACGGCCGTCCAGCAGTTTGTCGCCGATCAGGCCGATCACACGTCCACCAATCCTCAAACCGGTAAGACCTCGTATTTCCGGCGGTACGCGCCCGGCACGATTCTGGACGCGCCGAGTTCCGTCGATTACGACTTCCCGGCCGCCGGTCTGGACGCGGGCAGCTATGTGACCGTGTTGCAGGCCGAACTGCGCGCCATCGCCGCACGGCTGGTGATGCCTGAATTCATGCTCACGTCCGACGCTTCGAATGCCAACTACGCTTCGACGATGATTGCGGAAGGCCCAGCGGTGAAGCTGTTTGGGCGGCTGCAAGCGCAGCAGATGAGCGCAGACGCCGCCGTGATGCGCCGCGTGATCGACAGCGCGGCGCGCGCCGGAGCGCTGCCGGCGGCAGCCTTGACGGACGTCGACGTCAACATCGAGCCGCCCGCCCTGGTGGCGCGCGACCGGCTGCGCGATGCGCAGGTGTCCAGGATCGAACACACCAGCGGCATTCTCTCGCCACAGACGTGGAGCCAGCGCAGCGGCCTGAACTACCAGCAGGAGCAGACCAACATGGCGCAACATTTAGTGGCGACCGAAAAACAACTTCCCTAACCTTGTTTGGCCGAAGGCCAAGTTCACCGTAGCCTGGGCATCGCCCTGGTTGTTCTACACATTTTTCGTGCGCTCGTAGTCCCGGAGGGACTTTCCGAAAATAGCCCAGCAGTTGACTGCTGGGGCCGGGAATACGACAAAAGTCGCGAAAGTCCCGTAGGGACGACTGAAGGCTCTCAGCCTTGCGGAGGTGTTTTACGGCCGGTGCGGCGCGTCGCGATTCGGTCGTCCCTACGGGACTATCGTCCCGCACCGCGGACCACGTTACCCAGCGATAAATCGCTGGGCTACTGTCGATTGTCCCTTCGGGACAATTACCGTCGGCCACGTTTCGACTGCTGTCCGACTTGTGTAGAACAACCAGGGCGCCAGCCCCAGGCTACGATAATTATGGCCTTCGGCCAAAGGTGTCCCGACAAGGCTGGGGTAACAATGACGTTCGGCCAAACATCTCGCGATTACCGCGGATTTGCAATGTGCGCTTGGAGGAGTGCGTCCTTTTGGAAATCAGGAAGTTGTTTTCGGCAGCCCCTTACAAAGTAATGCGCCCGTAACAACTGTTACATACACACAAGGTGGCCAAAAACAGATCTTGAAAGTTTTGCATAAATAGTATAGGTTGGGCGTTAATGATGATCAGCAACACAAACGCGAACCAGAAGAAAGTGGTGCAGTTGGAAGTGGCACTCAGCGAGTTGTTGGCAGTCGCCCTGCGGAGAGGGTTTTACGGCACGGCGGGCGTGGAAGTCACGGTGCAGGACGGTACCATTCAGAACATCGCGCGCCGCATGGAGCGGATTGAAAAATGACCTGGTGACGGCCCGTTGAGGCCGTCGAGATTTCGGGTATCGACAGAGCCGGCGGCATTGATCGCGGGTATCCCACCGAGCCCGTCGCGGATGGCAGGTTCCATCCGCGACGGGCTTTTTTTGCGCCGCCAGATCAACGAAAGGAAGGGCCATGCGCCAGTCTTTACAGGAATATTGCGACTCTCGCGACACGACACTGCGGGTCGACCGCGAGGCGGGCATCCTGCGGGGCGTGAAAATCCTCGGAGTTGTCTCGCGCAACGGACGCCGCTACCAGGTCGATGCGCTGCGCAAGGCGGCTGCACTGTACGAGAACGCCAAGGTGAACGTGAACCATCCCAAAGGCAGCCCGTTGTCGCCGCGCGATTATCAGGACCGCATCGGCGTCGTCCGCAACGTCGCCGTGCGCGACGGCGAAGGACTGTTCGCCGACTTCCATTTCAATCCGAAACATGCGCTGGCCGAACAACTCGCCTGGGACGCGCGTCACGCGCCGGAAAACGTCGGTTTCTCCCACAATGTTGAGGCACTCACGTCACGCGACGGGGAGCACGTCATCGTGGAAGAAATCCTCAAAGTCCAAGGAGTGGACCTGGTCGCCGATCCGGCAACCACACGGGGCCTGTTCGAGGCGGTGTCGTCGCCTGCGGACGCCGACGGTGAAAGAGAAATCAACACTGGCCGGGCAATCCATTTGAGTGAGGCGAACATCGAGCAGTTGAGCGAACAACGCCCCGACCTGGTCGCGGAAGTATGTTCCCCGATCGAAGCGAAACTGGCGCAGTTGCGGGCCGAGCTGGAGGGCCTCCGAGCCGAAGAGTTCGCGCGGAAACGGCGCATCCGGGTGCGGCAACTGCTCGCCGAGTTCCACCTGCCCGACCCTGAAACAGCAGGGCAGTCCGCCGAGAGCATCATCAGCGACACCTTCCTGGAAGCAGTCACCGCGGCGCCCAGCGAAGAGGCCGCGCGCGAGTTGGTCGCCGAGCGGGCGCGATTGCTGGAAGCGGCGCGCCGGGGCCACTGGCCGCTGGCGGCGGGCCGGCCACGCTCCAAGGATCAATATCAGGTCGACGTGACCTTCAGCGGAGATGTCACCGCCGAAAGCTTCGTGCGGGCGATCACCTGACACGCGACAGGGTCCAGGGTCAAGGGTCCAGAGTCAAGGGAACGCCCTAACGCGATCAATAAACCGGTCCCTCGACCCTTGACCCTCGACTCTTGTCCCCCTTTTTTTCCGTCTCACCACAATCATGTAAAAATGGGAGATCAACCGACATGGCCGACACCATGCGTTGGAGATACGGCGACACCAATCCGGTCGTGATACCGGTCGATTCGGCGACGACGATCGAAATCGGCGACCTGCTGTACCTCAATACAGACGACGCCCGCAACGCCGCGGCGCTGGCGTACAACACCAACCTGGCGACCACTCAAGAAGATTTTCACGATCTGTTTCTGGGCGTCGCGATGCAACGATCGCCGAGCGGCGACAGCGAGTCGATCCGCGTCGCCACGACCGGCGTGTTTGAGTTTGCTTGCGCGTCGGCCACCTTCGAGGTCGGCGCGCTGGTGGGCGCGGACGACAACGCCGGCGGGACCGCCTTGGAGGACCAGCAGGTGATCGCCGTGGCGACGGAAAACCTGGCGGTCGGCCGCGTGGCCAAACGCGTCGGGTCGGCGGACACGAAAGTGCTGGTGGACATCGTCGCCACGGTCAGCCACGGCGGACCGCAGGCTAAAGCGTAAGCCAACCACTGCCGTCGCGGTTGTTTTCCGGCCGTCAGGTTGCCGGCCACTGGTCACTTCAAGGAGCACGCACATGATCAAATATCGGGAACTCAAGCGTCGTTACGATCTGGATGGGCCGGCCAAGACCACGGCCCATCTCTCGGAGGCTCTCAGGCGGCGCCAGTTGCACCCGGAGGACTTCAGTCTTCGGGATTTGGCCGAAGGCCTGGTGCCCGACGGTCACCACTGGGTCCGTTCGCTCGATCCCAAAAGCGGCGCCGGTGTCAACCTCTTGGAAGCCGGCGACGGCGTCGATGTCACGGCGTTTCTGAATATCACGGGCCAGTTGATCTATTCAAAGATCATGGACGCCTACACGCAAGAGGCGTTTGTGGTCTCCAAACTGGTCGATACGGTCCCTACGCGGCTGGACGGGGAAAAGATCCCCGGCATCGCCCGCGTTGCGGACAACGCCGGCGAGGTCCATCCCGGCATGCCGTATCCGAACCTGGGATTCGGCGAGGACTACATTGAGACGCCGTCGACTTCCAAACACGGCTTCATCGTCCCGGTCACCAAGGAGGCCATCTTTTTCGATCGCACGAATCTGGTGCTCAGCCGCGCGGCCGAAGTCGGCGAGATCCTCGGCCTGAACAAGGAGAAGCGGCTGATCGATCTGGCGATCGGCGTGACCAACAACTACAAGTGGCTGGGCACGACCTACAACACCTATCAGACCTCGGCGCCTTGGATCAACGTCAAGACGGGCAACGAGCTGGTCGACTGGACCGACGTGGACGCCGCCGAGCAGTTGTTCGCGGATATTCTCGACCCCAACACCGGCGAGCCGGTGCTCGTCAGCGCCAACACGGTGCTGGTGATGCCCGCCTTCCGCCATGCGGCGCACCGGGTCTTCAACGCCACGGAGATCGCCTATACCGGATCGGGCGCGGCGACCGCCACCACGGCGGCCAACCCGCTGGGCAACTACCGGGTCGAAGAGAGCCGGTTGGCGTATCGCCGCATCATTGCCTCCGGCGAACCGGCGGCCAACGCCAAGAAGTGGTGGTTCATCGGCGACTTCAAGAAGGCGTTCGCCTACATGGAGAACTGGCCGATCACCGTATCGCAGTCGACCAGCAACAGCGAGGCCGATTTCCAAAGCGACATCGTGGTCCGCTTCAAGGCGAGCGAGCGCGGCGCGGCCGCGGTGCTCAATCCGCGGTTCGTGGTCAAGAACACCGGCTAGCACGGATCGTTTATCGGGAAGTGCACCACGGAGGCACGGAGAGCACGAAGTAAACACGGAGGGCAGATGTTTCATGGTCAACTGAACTCGCAAAGCAATACTTGGTGTTTGAAGACGAGTCATCGCAACCCCCTGGCACCATGATTGATCGAAAAACCTCCGTGTTCTCCGTGCCTCCGTGGTGAACAATTACCGCTAGGCTTCGCCTCTGCGGACGACGATCCGTTCGGCGCTACAAGCAAGGAGTCCTTATCTATGGATGAAAGAGAAAATCCCAAACCGCGCCGCTCGAAAGAGCGTCGCAGCTACCGTGTGCGGTTGCCGCACGTCGCGCCGCTGGTGATCGTCGACTGCTCGAGCACCGCCGAGGCGTACGAGCGTTACAAGCAGGCCCAAGGCATTTGCCACAGCGACCACGAGCCGCACATCGAAGCGGTGTAAGGAGAGAGAACTCATGACACGGATCGGTGACGAAACAGTCCACGGCTTCCGTCACGGCCGCAAGAGCGCCGTCGGCACGACGGCCGTGCAGTTGACCACCGCCGCCGCGCACCAGAGCAAGGGCGTGCAATTGAAGGCCGACGCGGCCAACTCCGGCACGGTCTACGTCGGCAACTCGAACGTGACGGCGGGCACGACCGACGCCACGGACGGATTTCCACTGGCCGGCGGCGAAGGACTCTTCGTGCCGGTGGACGACCCGAGCAAGGTGTACGTGATCGGCTCGGCCGCCGGACAGAATGTGTTCTGGTTCGCCCTGTAGAAAAAGGCCCACATGATGCGAACTTCGCTGTACACGCCGACGCGGCCCAATCGCTTCGGCGCCGCCGGCGCGGGTCTGACGGCCGAGCGCCGCTGGCTGCCCAGCGATCTGGCGGAAGTGTTCTGCTGGATGGACGCGGCGCACGGGTCGGGCGTGCTCAATGCCGCTGGCGACGCGGCCGCGCATGGCGAGAAAGTCGCCACCTGGAATTCGCGTGTGGGCGTGTTCCCGTTTACAAACGCCACCGATGCCCAGCGGCCCACGTTCAATGATGACGCGTCGGGCGCCAATGGCCGCGCGTACTTGTCGCTGGACGGAACGGACGACCGGCTGGTGTTCAGCGGCTCGTTTCAGCCGGGCACGGCCGGCGAGATGTTCGCCGTGGTCAGTCACGGGCGGGAGTCGGTCGCCGACAACGCCCTGTTCGGTTTGGGGCTGTCGACCGCCACCACGCCCTGGATGTGGCACGTCATGCGCGCCGATTCGGCGGGTGGCTCACTACGACATCAAGACAACGCCGCCGGCACGCTCGACAGCCTGGCCCAAAGGGCGCGCGCCCGGTCCGTACACCTGGTCAACTTCCGTTCCGACGGCACGGACGTGTCCATCTATAAGAGTCGCGTGCTGGCGGCGGGCCCCGCGGCCCGCAATTGGTACGGCGACATCACGGCACACGACCGGGCGACCATTGGAGGGCTGACGCGCACGACGTTTACACTGCCTCTGCTCGGCAAGGTCTACGAGTTGATCTTCACCGACGCTGTGTTGGATGCGGCGGATCGCTCCCGAATGTGGCACTACCTCGAAAGCAAGTACCGCATTCGCTTCTGGGCGGCGATCGGCGACAGTCTCACCAAGCGCGGCGCGCCCGGCGAGTGGCCGAACAAAATGGCCCCGACGCTGGAGAGCACTTCGCTGGAAGCCCAATCGTTTGTCGAACACGCCGAGGGGAGCGAGTTGACTGCCGCCGCGTTGTCTCGCTGGACGGGCGACGTGAAAGGCAAGGGCTACGGCGGAGTCGCCATCCTCTCCAGCATCAACGATCCCGCCGGAGACGTGCCGACGTCCACTTCCACGGCCAACATCAACTCGATTGTCGACGAGGCACTCGAAGAAGGACTGAAAGTCGTTCTTTGCACGCCCACGCCGTTTGGGAATTATGCCGGCTGGAATGCCAGCCGGCAGCAACTGCTCGACGACTTCAATGCCTGGATCCGCGCCAAGGCGGCCGGCGATCCGCGGATCGCCCTGGTCGAGGCGTACGACGCGATGGGCGACGCCGATCCCCAGGACCTGCTGGCCGCCTACGACAGCGGCGACGGCGTGCACTGGACCGCGGCCGGTGACCAGGCATTCGCCGATCTGGTGGAGTCGGCCTTGGAATCGTTTGTTTAGGGGAGTATTCACCACGGAGGCACGGAGAACACGGAGCAGCAAATGAGGAATTCATAATGTCGAATGACTGAAGAAGCCCGAAGCACAAACGCTTCGCTCAATCGAACTTCGTCTTTTCGTAGACATTAGACATTCGCGCATTAGACAATCCCGTCTCCGTGTCCTCCGTGCCTCCGTGGTTCATCTTCTTACGAATCATTCGGGCAAAGGCACCCACATGCCCAGCGACGTCGAACAATTGAATGCCATCAAGACGCAAACCCTGGCCGTCATCGCCAGCTTGACGGAAAACCCCAAGCCTTCCTACCAGATCGACGGGCAGCGGGTGAGCTGGGAGACGTACCTCCGGCAGTTGCAGCGGACCGTGGATTGGTGCGACGCCAGGTTGGCCGGCTACGAACCCTTCGAATCACAATCCGAAGGAGCCACGTAAACGATGCCGGTCAATCTGAACTTAGCGACCGACGCCGATCACTTCGACGGCTTGACGCCGGTCACCGTGCGCTCGCGCGATCAGTCGGCCGTCAACACGGTCTCCGGCGCTTTGCGGCGCGCCGTGACCCAACGAGAAGCCGCCGCCGCGGACGGCAAGTACACCGAGTCCGACGTCAAATGGCACCTGCCGGCCGTGCAGATCGCCACGCCGCCGGAACCCGGCGCAACGATCACCGACACCGCCGGCAACGTGTGGACCGTGCTGGCCGTCGAGCGCCAGTCGCTCGACAACCGCTGGCGCTGCTGGGCGCGCGACCTGGCCGTCGCCGCGGGACTCGATCAACTGATCACCGTCGAGAAAGCCGTCTGGAACAAGTCTCCTTCTGGCGCGCCCGTCGCCGCGTGGGCGCCGTTGCGGACTTCGCTGCGGGCGCGAATCCAGCCACGTGAAGGCCGCATCGATGTCGAGCACGACCGGCGATTGGTGCGGATCACCCACGAGGTCTATCTGGCGGAGCCGATTCCGTTGGACGCCAACTTTCGCATAGTACACGAAGAAGTGGTTTACAACGTGGTCAGTTACCAAGAGCCGGAGCGGATCGACCGGTTGCCCGTCGTCCAAGTGGAGCGCGTGCCATGGCCGTTAAGTTGAGATACCACGATCGCCGGTTTCGCCGCGTCGTGCGCGGTTCGGTCGCCGACGGCCTGCGCCGGGCGGGCAAACTCTACCGCGACGAATGTCGGAGGGTCGTTGGCCGGGAGAATCCGGGCAATCGGCCTAGCCGCCCGGGCGAGCCGCCGCGAAAGCGCACCGGGACTGGACAAGCCAACATCGTGTTCGAGGAAAACCGCGACGTACCGGCGGTGCGCGTGGGCGTCACCCGCGAGGCGCTGCACATGATCGATCTGGAACTGGGCACGCGCCGCGTGCGGCCGCGGCCTTGGTTGCTTCCGACGCTGATTGCCCAGCGCGCCGCCATCGGCCGTCTGGCCGCGTCAGGCCGACTTGGCGGCGCCGACAAGGCGGGAGAATCGCCGTGAGCGTCGAACAGGCGGTCCATGAGCGCTGGAGCACCACGTTCGATCTCTCGTCGCTGGTGCCGCCGGAGCGCGTGTTCACCGGCGCCGCATTCGGCGATCCCGCGCTGCCGTACGTGGTTGTCGAGCGCCAGGGCAATGCGCCGCTGCTGCGCACCAGCAGCGGGCGGACGATCGAGGAGACGCTGTTGCGGTTCCACGTCTGGACTACCGACCTGGAGCAGGGCAAACAGATCGCCCGCGAAGTAACGTTGGCCTTGGACGGCGGCCGCCTGCAACTTCGCCGCGGCAACTGCCTGGCCGTGCGGCGCGTGGCCGAGGGCGAGCGATTGGAGGACGACGGCGCTTGGCGCCTCTCGCTGGACTATTCATTCACATTGGAAAACGCGCGCGGAGGATAAACATGGCCGACACCTTGTCGTTGGACATCAGGGCGTCGCTGAACTGGCTGCTGCAAGATACCGTCGGCTTCGGGACCGTCTCCGACGCGTCGAAGCTGGAATACACCGGCACGCTGGCCGACGGCGTCGGCAACGATCAGGCCGACAAGCTGTGGCACAGCCAGGCCACGCTGGCCGGCAGCGGTGTGACGCTGTTGGATCTGACGTCGTTGGCCAGCACGATCTTCGGCAGCGCGGTGACCACGACGCTGGCCAAAGTCAAGGCGCTGTTGATCGTCAATAGCGCCACCACCGCCGGCGACGACCTGCTGGTGGGCGGCGCCGGCGTGGGAGGCAACGCCTGGGGCGCGCCGTTCAATGGAGATCAGGACGCCAAGGTGCAAGTGCCCGCCGACTCGGTGCTGCTGCTGGTCCACAAGAAGGGCGGCTGGACGGTGACCGGCGGCTCATCGGACGTGCTGCGGATCGAAAACACCAGCGCCAACAGTGTGGCGTACAAGATCGCCATAATCGGAACTTCCAGTTAAGCGTCCGCGTAAAACTAATTGTAGAAATCCAGAAGTTGCAAAATCCGAAATCCGAACCACGAAATCCGAAACAAATTCAAAGGACCAAAATCCAAATGCTCAAGAACATCTGCGGTTTTTGTCATTTGAATTTCGGATTTTGAGTTTGTTTCGGATTTCGTGCTTCGGGTTTCACCCAAATCGATCAACTTATTTCTGCGCGATCCTTAAACACCAACTCACTCTCCGGAGTCGAACAATATGTCCGTGATCAGCGGCAAAGACGGCAAGGTGATGATCGGCGCCACCACCCTGGCGGACATCACCTTCTGGACACTCAACACGGCGTCGAACAATCCGGCCTACGCCAGCTCGGCCACCGCCGGGCACAAGAAGCGCGTCGCCGGCGTCAAGGACGGCGGCGGCACCATCCAAGGCAAACTGGACGTGGCCGACGCCGTGACCGACGACTTCGACGAGGGGGACGCGGTCACGCTGCTGTTGCACCTCGACGCCACGCGGTTTTACAGCGTGCCGGCGATCATCGATTCGATCCAACTGGAAGTCGATATCGACAGCGGCGAAGTCGTCGGCTGGACCGCCGAATACAGCACCGACGGCGCCTGGACCAAGCCGACGTATGCGTAGGGTCCAGGGTCCAGGGTCCAGGGTCAAGCGCACGCGCTAGCGCGGTCCCTCGACCCTGGACACTAGACCCTGGACCCTGGACCGAGGAGCACCGCACATGGACGGACTGCACCAAGTGGCCGCGGCCCAGACCGTCATTGAATTGGACGGGAAGAGCTACAGGCTGTCTCCGCTGAAGGCCAAGCATTATGCCGAGATCGAGCGGCACATCCTCCAGTCGCGCCCCGATCCGCTCGAGGCGGTCAAGTCGCGGCTGGAGGGATTGCCGGAGCACTTGCAACGGCACCTGGTCGGCCTGGCCTACGACCAGTTGTTGCGCGGTCCGCGGGTGGCGGCCGATGAGTTGTGGCAATGGATGAACAGCCGCGAGGGCGCCTGTTACGCGCTGTGGCTGGCCGTGCGCGAGCAGCACCCGGAAGTGACGCTTGAGGAGTGCCGGCGGTTGGTGGAGGCCGCCGACCAGGAAGTCTTCGACACGATCCAGCGCCGGCTGGACGAGGCCAGCGGGCTGCCGCCGGGAAAACCGGCGGGCCAGGCTCACACCGAGCAAAAGCGGGCCGCGGAGACCGCCCCATCCCCTGGCGGCGCATCTTCCGCGAACTGAGCCTGGCCTACCACTGGACCCCGCAACAGATCGCCGACATGACGCTTGAGCAAATCCGGATTTACCGCTGGCAATCCGCCGACGCCGGCCAAACCGCAATGTTGTCCGCGGCCGAAGCCCGCAGTTACCGACAAACGCAACATCACGCGAAGTCAGCCTGGGTCGAGGGCGTGCTAAAAGAAATCAAACAACAGTAGTTCGAAGATCGACGACGATGGCAAACCAAGGCCTCCTTTCGGAACACTAGTATCCACTAATCTTCTCTAATCTGATTAGTGTCGATGAGCGAAGATTAGTGTTCCGCTGCATTTTTTGGAATCACCGCACATGGCCTTCAAACTGGCGGAAGCGTTCGTTGAGTTGACATTGCACGATTCGGCTCTGGTGGCCGGATTGGCGCGGGTTAACCGGGCGGTGGACGAAACGCAACAGCGGCTTTCGTCATTGGACGATTTGACAGGCGCGATCACTCGTGCGCCGGCGTTCTCGCCGGACGATGTAGCTTCAAGTCTGTCGGGGTTCGTTGAGTCGCGCGGACGACAGGCGCCGGAGAACGTCGTTGGTCCCGCGGACGCAGTCGCTCCTCGGCGCAGCCAAGCATCGACGTCAGCCAGCGTACAAGACGACCTCAGCCGTCCATTCGCCGCGTTGGCGGACCCGTTGCGGGATTTGTCTTCGACTCTGGAGCGATTCGCTTCGGACGAGGACTTCAGCGCGGCGTCCCGGACGCCATCACGCTCGGAGACTGCACTGAATTCCGAGAACAACCGTTTCGCCATTGCATCGGCGTTGCTGGACGAGCTGTCGCGAGCGGCAACCGTGCGAGAACCGCCCGACCGGACCGACCGGCTAAGCCAGCAACAACTCGACGCGCTGTTGCGGCTGGATGAAAACGTCAGCCGCATTCTGCAGATTCAGGAATCTCGCCAAGCGGCGGGCACCGCCCTGTTCAGCCCGCCTGCTTAAACGGACAGCGAGTACCAGATGGCCATAACGTTTGAAGAACTGGAAGGCTCGCCGCGGATTCGGGCCAACGAGCAAGGCACCACGGCCACGCGGCTGTTCAAGGTCGCGTGGAGCGACTGGCAGCCGTTCGCCCGCCTGTTGGTCGGCACGTACGAAACGGTCGGCGCTGCGATTCAATTCGTCCCGCCGCTGGCGTTCCCCGGTTTTCAGAACCTGCTGGTCGATGAGATTTCCATCGATCCGTTCGATCCCCGCAATCCCGACGGCGCGCAAGTTTCCTCCGTCACTTCTGGCGTCAATGCATATCCGGACGCCGGAGCCCGGGTAACGGCCGTCTACCGGACGGCATTCGACCAGAACAACCGTCCGCGCGGCGATCTCCCGACAGTGCCGCAAGGCACAATTCTCTCCTTCAGCGCGGATCTGGCCACCGAGTTTCTGACCATTCCCGGCCGCGTCTGGTCCTGGGACATCGCCGGCGCGCCGAAGGTGCCCGAAGACGTCAATCCGGGCGTGTTGCTGCCGACCGGCAGCTTTCAACTCGCGTGGCGGCGGGTGCCGCTGCCGCCGTGGAACGCCATCCGGAGCTTGCGCGGCACGGTCAACAACGCGACGTTCCTGGGCGCGCCGGCCGGCACGGTGTTGTTTCAGGGCGCCCGCGCCAGCCGTGAATTCCAATTCATCGAGGACGGCGGCTTCTGGCGGATCGAATATGAGTTCCTGGAACAGACCAAACAGCGCAGCGCCGGCGCCGCGGTCGGCTGGAATTACTTTTATCGCGAAGAGGCGTCCGGCGGAGAGCACTGGCTCGCGATCAAGGATGACAGCGGCAACAATCCGTACCCGTCGAGTGATTTCAGTTCGCTGTTTGCCTTCCAGTAACGGTACCGTGGAGCTATCGCGTCCGGAGAGCGACTCATGCCGGCGAAACTGAAACGCGTGCGACCCGGCATGCCGGTCACGGCCGCGTCGTACAACGCGCTGGTCGACGCGGTCAACGCGCTGGCGGGCGTCAGCGGCGCGCTGCCGATCGAAGTCCGCCATCATCCCGGCGGCACCGTCATTTCGTTGGCCTACCAGGAGAAGGAAGCCGTCTGCGAACTGCTGGCGGCGATGTCCGCCGGCGGATCGGCCGCGGCCAAGCTGCTGGCCCATGACGGCGTGAGTTGGGTCGACGCGGACACTGCCGAAATCACGGTCCATGACGCGATCGGTTCCTTCGAGTTCAACCCCGGCGACCGCGTCCTGGCCCGCTTCAACCGACAAGCGGGACTGTGGATCGTTTGGAACGGAGCATGTTGAGAAGGTCGAGGGACAAGGGTCGAGGGTCGAGGGACAAGGGTCAAGGGTCGAGGGTCAAGGGCACGCGCGAGCGCGTCCGTTCCGGCCCTTGACCCTCGACCCTAGCCTGGATTCCC
>Ga0214472_10003140_pt1 | contig 17544 bp, 15 predicted proteins | sample RVTome_6_FD_207662 | JGI IMG/M metagenome (GOLD analysis project Ga0214472, IMG submission 207662) | Soil microbial communities from uranium-contaminated site in the Upper Colorado River Basin, Wyoming, United States - RVT140D175 | ecosystem: Environmental > Terrestrial > Soil > Contaminated >... | reverse complement strand
AAAAGTGCGCTGCCAAATTACGAAACATCGAAATACTGGCTGGAAGTCAATGGTCCGGGCTTGCACCGCTATGGTGCCGGTCCATTTGGCCTGCCCGACGACAAAGACTAGCGGCCATAGTCGTGTCCGGTGCGCAGGTTGCTTGGCCTGTTATCATTCGAGCCTGACCCAAACAGGCGTTCAAAGAACCCCGGCTGTTCCCATTCGCGCGGGCTCTCCTCGGCAGGCACCTGACCGGGAGGGGCTTGATTGGTGATCGTCTCTCCAGAGGTCAATTCTGGATAGGTGCCCGGCAATGCCGTCGCAACATGAGCGGCTTCGGCGCTCATCATAAAATCATGCCAGATGCTGGCAGGAAGCCCGCCGCCCGTTACTTTTTTCATGGGTGCGCGATTGTCGTTGCCGACCCAGACACCAACAACAAGATCGGCGCTATAGCCGATGAACCAGGCGTCGCGCCAATCCTGACTTGTCCCGGTCTTGCCCGCTGTCTGGCGACCGGGGAGCGCTGCCTTATGGCCCGTGCCGCCCAGCATGACCCTTTGCAGCATATAGTTCATTTCGCTCATGGCTCTCTGGCTCATGACGGGTCCGAGACCGGAGCCCTGACGGCGATAGACCTCGCCGCCAGCGCTGTCATGCACCTCTTCGATAGCATGCGGCAGCACACCACTTCCGCCGTTGGCGAAAGCCGCATAGGCCCCGGTCAGCTCCAGCAGATTGACGTCACAGGTGCCAAGCGCCAGCGTGAGGTTGGTGGGGAGCGTTTCCTGAATACCAAGACGTTGAGCGGTTCGCACCACTTCGCGAATACCGACTTCCTGCGCCACCTGCACGGCAATCGTATTGACCGAATCCGATAGCGCTTCGGTCAGGGTCATCGGGCCTTCAAATTTGTTGGAATAGTTCGACGGGGACCAATTGCCGTAGGTCACGGGCCGGTCCACCCGCACGGTCTGGGGTGTCAGACCTTTTTCCATTGCTGCCAGATAAACAAAGGGCTTGAAGGCAGAGCCGGGCTGGCGCGTGGCCTGCACAGCGCGATTGAACTGACTTTGCGCATAGGAGCCGCCGCCGATCATCGCGCGCACCGCGCCATCAGGCGTCATGGCAACAAGGGCGGCCTGGGTCACATTGTCTTTCTCGCCATTGGCAGCGAGGGCGGCGGCGACGATCTGCTCGGCGGCCTTCTGCATGGCCGGATCGATCGTTGTGCGGACAACAAGATCGCCACTGGTTTCGCCCGTATAGGCGGGCAAAATATCGGCCACCCAATCAACAAAATAATTGATGGAACCAGACGCCGAATAGCCTTCGAGCGAGGCGGGATGGACGAGCGCATATTGCTTGTCGCTGGCGTTGATGAAGCCTTCGCGTTGCATATTGTCGAGCACGATAGAGGCACGTTGGCGGGCGCGCTCAAGATTATTGGTCGGCGAATAATGCGAGGGCGCTTTCAAAAGACCTGCCAGCATGGCGGCTTCGGACAAGGTGAGATCACGGGCTGATTTCTTGAAGAAACGCTCTGACGCGCCTTCGATGCCATAAGCCCCACCACCAAAATAAACGCGATTGAGATAGAGCGTCAGGATCTGCTGCTTGGAGTAGCGTGCCTCAAGCCAGATGGCGAGAAGCATCTCCTGAATCTTCCGCTTCATGGTGCGGTCTGAACTCAGAAAAACATTCTTTGCCAATTGTTGCGTGATGGTGGAGCCGCCCTGCACGACATAGCCCGCGCGCAGATTGGCCCAGGTGGCGCGCGCCAGACCAATGGGATCGATACCAAAATGCCAATAGAACCGCTGGTCTTCCGTGGCGATGACGGCTTCGGGCACATAGGACGGCATGTCGGAGGTGAGCACCATGCCCCCCATCATGTCGCCGCGATGGCTGAGCGTTTCGCCATCATCGGCCAGAATGGAGAGCGATGGCGCATGGGCGACGTTCCACAGACCTGACGTATCAGGCAGTGTCATTGCATAATAAAAAAGCAACCCGCCGATGCCGATGGCAAACCAAAGGCAGACGACCGCGCTCCAATAGAAAAATTCATTAAAAAAACCACCACCGCGACTCTTTCGCGCGTCGTTGGAACGCGTGCCCCCGCCCTGACCACCACGTCCCCCGCCCGAGGTTGAACGTCTGCGCTGCCCGTCAGATTTCGCCGATGGTTCCTTGCGCGGGATTTTCTTTTTAGTGCTGGGCCTCTGGCGATAGCTGCGCCTTTCAGCACTCGTGTCGTCTTGGTCTTCCAGCGACGACAGGGGTGGAACCGAGCGCGACGACGCATCGGCGCGCAAGATCATGCCTTTGGTCGTCTTTTTGACGGCGCTGGATTTGGGTTTTGTCGAACCGGGCCGACGCATCTCACTCGCGACGCGGGCAAACCAGGAACGCGGCGGCATATTGCGCTCTGTGGATCTTGACGCGGCATCATTATCGCCCTCGTCGTCAGGCACCCGGTTTGCGTCAACGCGGACACGCACCGGCCCCAGCCCGTTCAGACGTCGGGTCGTCCAGTCGCCATCAGAATCGTCCGACTTGCGACCGCCTCGACCACGAGTGCCCGTGCCTCTGGGGGATGCCATGTCAACCTTGTACTCGTTCAGATATCGAGGTTTGCCACACTCAAGGCGTTGTCGCGGATAAAGTCGCGGCGCGGCTCTACCACATCACCCATCAGTTTGACGAAGAGGTCATCGGCCTCATCAAGCTCACGCACCTTGACCTGCAGCAACGAACGCACTTCGCGATCAAGCGTTGTCTCCCAGAGCTGTTCAGGATTCATTTCACCCAGACCCTTGTAGCGCTGCATGGTGACGCCCTTGGAACCGGCGGCAAAGACGGCATCGAGAAGCTGGGAGGGTGAGCGGATTTCATGCACGTCATCCTTGCGGCGCAAGGTTGCCGCAAAGCCATAGATTTCCTTGAGATGGTCGGCGTAGGCATCAAGGCGGCGCGCATCGGAACTATCGATCAGCGGCGCGTCGATGGAGACATCTTCCCTGACGCCGCGCAAAACACGCTCGAAGCGGAAGCCGCCATCGTTTGTCATGCCACCGGACCAACCACGCTCGGTTTCATCCGACAGCATGTCGAGACGCGCGGCGATGCGATTGACGGCTTCATTGGCCTGCTGCTCATTGGCCAGCGCGCGGGGCGACAAGGCATGAGCAATGGCGGCTTGCTCGACAACGAAATGCGGATATTTGGGCGGCAGACCGCGCAAGATGGCGCGGATCGCACGCGCTTTTTCAACGATTTCGGCAAGGTCCGGGCCGGAGCGCTGCGTACCATCGTTCAGCGTCAGCACCATTTCCTCAAGGCCCGTCGCCACCAGATAATCTTCCAGCGCCTGTTCGTTCTTGAGATAGGTTTCCGACGAGCCGCGACGGACCTTATAGAGCGGCGGCTGGGCGATATAGAGATGGCCACGCTCGATGATTTCCGGCATCTGGCGATAGAAGAAAGTAAGGAGCAAGGTGCGGATATGCGCGCCGTCTACGTCGGCGTCGGTCATGATGATGATCTTGTGGTAGCGGAGCTTGTCCACGTTAAAATCATCGCGGCCAATGCCTGTGCCAAGTGCGGTGATGAGCGTGCCGATTTCTGCCGACCCCAGCATCTTGTCGAAGCGCGCGCGCTCGACATTGAGGATCTTGCCGCGCAAAGGCAGCACGGCCTGATTGGAGCGGTCACGCGCCTGTTTGGCAGAGCCTCCGGCGCTGTCCCCTTCGACGATGAAGATTTCGGATTTTGAGGGGTCGCGCTCCTGACAATCAGCGAGCTTGCCGGGCAGGCTCGAAATGTCGAGCGCGCCCTTGCGTCGGGTCAGTTCGCGCGCCTTGCGGGCCGCTTCGCGGGCGGCGGCGGCTTCAACAACCTTGGTCACAACGATTTTGGCGTCGGAGGGATGCTCTTCAAACCATGTCGTCAGCGTTTCATTGACGAGGCTTTCGACGACGGGGCGCACTTCGGAGGAAACGAGCTTGTCTTTGGTTTGCGACGAAAACTTGGGGTCTGGCACCTTGACCGACAGGACGCAGGTCAGGCCTTCGCGCGCGTCATCACCCGTCAGGGAAACCTTCTCGCGTTTGGCAATACCTGAGTCACTAGCATAATTGTTGACGACACGGGTCAGCGCGGCGCGGAAACCCGCCAGATGCGTGCCGCCATCGCGCTGGGGAATATTGTTGGTGAAGCACAGCATATTCTCGTGATAGCTGTCATTCCACCAGGTCGCGAGTTCGACCGTGATGCCGTCGCGCTCGGCCTTGAGATAGATCGGCGCACCGATGAGAGGCGATTTGGCGCGATCAAGGAAGCGGACGAATTCGGCCAGACCCCCTTCATACATCATGTTGACGGTTTTGGCCTCGACACCGCGCGCATCGGTCAGCGCGATATGAGCGCCGGAATTGAGAAAGGCGAGTTCACGCAGACGATGTTCCAATGTCGCGAAATCAAAGTCCGTCCTGGTGAAGGTTTCTGACGAGGGGTGAAAGGTGATCTCGGTGCCCGAACGCGGCTTGCCTTTTTCCACCAGGCCCGCTTCGCCAACGGTTTCAAGTGGCGAGACGGGAACACCGTGCTGGAACCGCATGAAATGTTCCTGACCGTTGCGCCAGATACGCATTTCCAGCCAGTCGGAAAGCGCATTCACCACCGAGACGCCCACGCCATGCAGGCCGCCCGATACCTTGTAGGAATTCTGGTCGAACTTACCGCCCGCGTGAAGCTGGGTCATGATGACTTCAGCCGCCGAAACACCTTCACCCTTGTGGATATCGACAGGAATGCCACGGCCGTTGTCGTTGACGGTGACGGACCCATCCGGGTTGAGGCGCACATTGACGATGTCGGCATGACCCGCCAGCGCTTCGTCAATGGCGTTGTCCACAACCTCATAGACCATATGATGCAGGCCTGACCCGTCGTCGGTATCGCCGATATACATGCCGGGGCGTTTGCGCACCGCGTCAAGACCCTTGAGGACCTTGATCGAATCTGCGCCATATTCTTCCGGATTTTGGTCGGACATATCGTTTTCCTGGATCACTTCTGTCGTCGTATGCGTCGCGCCAAATGGCTTATTTCATCTCATCGGATGAATGGATGATCTTGCCAGCCACGCCATAGTCGATGGCTTCCTTCGCGCTCATCCAATGATCGCGGTGGGTGTCGGCAACAATCTTTTCGTAAGTCTGGCCTGTCGCGTCGGCGAAAATACGATTGAGGCGTTCGCGCATCTTCAGGACTTCCTTGGCCTGAATGTCGATCTCGCTCGCCGATCCGCCGACGCCGCCGCGCGGTTCATGCAACAAAAAGCGCGTATTGGGCAGGCAATAGCGGTCTTCCTTGGCCGCCGTCACATAGATCAATGCGCCAGCAGAAGCGACCCAGCCCGTGCCGAGGACGCGAACGCGCGGCTTCACGAATTTCGCGACGTCGTGGATCATGTCGCCGCTTTCGACGTGACCGCCGGGGGATGAAATGATCAAGGTGATCGGATCTTCACTTTCGGCGGCCATCGCCAGCAGACGTTCGGTGACGCCACGCGCAAGGCGATCGTTGATCTCGCCGGTGATGAGGATGGTGCGCGACTTGAAAAGGCTGGCCTCAACCATCGGGTTGAAGTCAATTTTTGGCATTTTGGGTTCTTCGTTTTCGAACCTAGCGGGGTTTTGGAACCTAGCGGGTGATGTTGTCATCAAAAAATACGTCCTCATCCAGTTTGCTGCACCGCGCCGTCGGCGATGCGGAAGGTTTGCGCTCTGCTGCCGAGCGCCTCAAAAAGCGCGGGCTCGGTGCCCGTCATGAAGGCCTGAAGATTCAGACCCAGAATTTCATCAAACAGCGCGCGACGGCGTTCCTCGTCAAGATGCGCGGCGATTTCGTCAAGCAACAGAAGCGGCGGTTCGCCACGGCCTGCCAGAAGTCTCGCATTGGCCAGCATGATGCCGATGAGAAGCGCCTTCTGCTCGCCCGTCGAGCAGACGCGCGCGTCACGATCCTTGGCAAGATGACGCACGAGAAGATCGACACGATGCGGCCCATTGAGAGCGCGCCCGGCGGCGGCGTCACGGCCACGCATGGCAGCAAGCGTGGCACGAAAATCTTCTTCGACATCGACCGCGGCGGCAGAATGCAGCGCCGTTTCAAGCTCACCCTCAAGCGCCAGATCGGCGCGCGGGAAATGCCTGTCGCTGGCCACTTCAATTGCCCCGCGCATCCGCGCCAGCGTCTCATTGCGCGCGGCAGCGACCGCCACACCATGCGTCGCCATCTGGTCTTCCAGGGCCGCAAGCCAGCTTTTATCCGCCGCATCTTCGGCGAGCAGGCGGTTGCGTTCGCGCAGACTGCGCTCATAGGCATTGACGCGGGTGCCATGGGCGGGATCGAACCCCATGACGAGACGATCAAAAAAACGGCGGCGCTCGGAGGCGCCCTCGACGAAAAGCCGGTCCATGGCGGGCGTCAGCCAGACGACGCGAACATAATGGCCGAGAACACCGGCACTGGAAGCGGGTTCACCATCAATGCGCACAGCGCGGCTGCGCGCCTTGCTATTGTCGCCCGCCTCAAGGCCTGTGCCGATGCGGGTCTGGCCGTCGGGTGTTTCAAGCGTGGCGGCAACGCCCCAGCCGCCTTGACCGACATCACGCGCCACATCGCAGAAGGGCACACCGCGCATGCCCCGCCCCGGCGAGAGCAATGAAATGGCCTCAAGCAAATTGGTCTTGCCCGCACCATTGTCGCCGACAAAAACCACCGAGCGGCCATCAAGCGCCAGTTCGGCGCGGGCATAGGAACGGAAATCCGTGACAACGAGGCGTGAGAGATGCGCCTGAGGGCGCACGAATGCCGCCCCCAGCGGAGACCCCTCACTCATTGCCAGCGCTTCACCCGTTCGGGCCAAATTCGATACCTTTATCTGATGCGTGGAGGCTTGAATCCACGGCGACTTCCTTGCGTGTTCCAACACACGGATTTACCTGAGCCCAAATCAATCGGTTGCTTGCGCGCCCTATACGCGCATGGGCATCAGCACATAAATCGCCTTGTCGTCGTCAGCGTCGCGCACCAGAGTGGGCGAGCCGCTGTCGGCAAGCGCGAATGTGGCTTCAGAACCGTCCAACTGACTTGTGATGTCGAGCAGATAGCGCGCGTTGAAACCGATCTCGATGGGCGCGCTGCCGTAGGAAACGGAAAGCTCTTCCGTGGCGCTGCCTGAATCAGGGTTGGTGACCGAGAGCGTCAGCTTGCCGTCGTCGAGATTGAGTTTCACGGCGCGCGACTTCTCCGTCGAGATAGTCGAGACCCGATCAACCGCTTCGGCAAAACGCTTGCCATCGACCTGCATGATCTTGTCATTGTCAGCGGGAATGACCCGGCCATAGTCGGGGAAGGTGCCATCGATGAGTTTGGAGGTCAGCACGACGCCGCCAAACTCGAAACGGATTTTGGTGTCCGACACACCGATAGAAATGGTGCCCGCATCGCCTTCCAGAAGCTTTTGCAACTCGACGACCGTCTTGCGGGGGACGATGACACCAGACATGCCAGCCGCGCCCTCAGGCAGTTCGTGATCGACCTGGGCGAGACGATGACCATCTGTCGCCACAGCCCGCAGGGCCTTGACCTTGCCGTCATCAACGGCATGGAGATAGATGCCATTGAGGTAGTAGCGGGTTTCTTCCGTCGAGATGGCAAAACGTGTCTTGTCGATCATGCGACGCATGGCATCGGCGGTCAGATCGAAATGATGCGGCAACTGCCCTGCGGCCATTGCCGGGAAATCTTCCTGCGGCAGAACCTGCAGGGCAAAGCGCGAACGCCCCGCCGTTAATTGCAGACGGCCTTCGTCAGGCCCGGTGGAAAGCTCCACCTGCGCGCCATCAGGCAGCTTGCGCACAATGTCATAAAGCGTGTGGGCCGAAGCTGTGGTGCCACCCGCCTGCGCGACATCGGCATCAATCGCTTCCACCACCTCAATGTCGAGATCGGTCGCCGTCAGGCTCAACTGACCATCGGCGGCACGCAGCAGCACATTGGACAGGATCGGGATTGTGTTGCGACGCTCAACAACTGATTGCACATGATTGAGAGACTTGAGGAGTGCGCCCCGTTCGATCGTGATCTTCATGCTCTCTCTTCGGTCCCCCGTTTGGACATGTCGGGAGGAGCCACAGCCCGTCCCTGCCAGCAATGTTAAACAGGCGCCATGCCTGCTCATTTTGACCCCGGAAATGCAGTCGGTTCCTGAAAGGCGCGACCTGCCGGGCACTCAACACCCGAACAGTCGATCCTCGCTCAACCCACAAAACCAGGGGGTCGGAAATTTGCCTGACAGGGGCCTCAAACCACAATCGGAACCCCTGCCGGGAAGCAGCCCGGCGAGCGCCGGATTTCCGTAGAAAATCTCAGGCTGGAGTATAGCAGATCGTCCGCGCGATGCACGTTTTTCAGCACAGGAAATGCCCGCGATATTTCGCGATAGAGGCCTGATTTGCCAAGCCTTTTGAAAGGTCTTTTCGGAGCCGAAATTGCCCGCCAAGGGGCGAATCAGCCGAGACCTTTTTTGCAGACGCCTATTGAGCGCCGCTGCCGCCTTCCAGCATTCGCTTCAAAAGATCGACATCCTCGTCCATGCCGCTATCGGCCTGACGTAATTCGTCGATCTTGCGAACGGCATGAATGACGGTCGTATGGTCGCGCCCGCCAAATTTGCGCCCGATTTCGGGCAAAGAGCGCGTGGTGAGCTGTTTTGACAGCCACATGGCGACCTGACGCGGACGCGCCACCGCTCGGGCGCGGCGGGCCGACAGCATGTCGGCAAGGCGAACATTGTAATATTCCGCCACGCGACGCTGGATTTCCTCGATCGTCACCTTGCGGTCGTTGCAGCGCAGAAGATCGCGCAGCACGTCCTGGCTCATGTCGAGCGTGATGGGACGCCCGACCAGAGAGGCATAGGCGACGACACGCTTCAGCGCGCCCTCAAGCTCACGCACATTGGAGACAATGCGATGGGCAAGAAACTCAAGCACGGCAGGGGGCATGACGATGGGACCATTGCGGCCTAACATTTCGTCGCATTTGGACTGCAATATCCCCAGACGCAGCTCATAATCGGTCGGGTGAATGTCGGCAGCCAACCCGTGGCCAAGGCGCGAGCGAATACGCTCCTCGATCCCTTCAAGGTCCGAGGGAGAGCGGTCGGCAGAAATAATCACCTGCCGATTGTGGTCAATCAAGGCATTGAATGTGTGGAAGAATTCTTCCTGCGTTGATTCCTTGCCGGAAATGAACTGCACGTCGTCGATCATCAGCACATCGACCGTACGGAACTGCTGCTTGAAGGCCATCGTGTCCTTGAAGCGCAGGGCACGCACAAACTGGTACATGAATTTCTCAGCCGAAAGGTAAAGCACCTTACGTTCAGGCTGACGGCGGCGAATTTCCCAGGCGATAGCATGCATCAGATGGGTCTTGCCCAGACCGACGCCGCCATAGAGGAAAAGCGGATTAAACGAGACGTCAGTGGCTTCCGCCACACGATGGGCGGCGGCATGGGCCAGTTCGTTGGATTTGCCGACGATGAAATTTTCAAATGTGAAACGGGGATCAAGCGGTGCGCCAACGCCCGCATCCTCAAAGCCCGGCGTCATCACTTCGCGCGACCCAGACATGGCACCGACAAGCGACGCGGACACAACAGGCGGCGCAACACGGCGCATGGAGGGCGATGTTTCAGCACGCGGTGGCTCTGCTGACATTGCCCCTTCGCTGCGAGGCGCGGCGGCTTTGGCTGCCGCGTTATGCGCGCTTTGAGCGACATGCGGCGAGACATGCGCCTGCACGAGAATTTCCACGCGCGTCAGTTGCGGGTCTTCTTCGCTCCACAAGGTCGCCATGCGTTCAGCATAGTGAGACTGGAGCCAATTGCGGATAAAGCGGGTCGGCACCGCCAGAATAACACGACCATCGCCGAGACCAATCAGCTCGATCTGTTTGAACCAGCTATTGAACGTGGCTTCGCCGAGTTCGGCGAGAAGGCGCGCGCGCACACGACGCCATTGCGCAACCAAACCAGGCTCGGAAGCCAAATCACTCTGGGACTGCTCATGCTGGGCAGCTTCACGCGCGGTAAGCAGCGTTTCGGTACGTTCTAGCTGATCTCGCACGGATTCCTGCGCTCCCTCTTGCGTTGACTCAACCGCATCATCGTTGACGCGATAAGCGGGTCTTGGCATTGAACCCATCTTGATTTCATTCACGACTTCATAACCCCTTGGATTTATTCCAGCCCACCCTGGAATACCGGCTCTCCTTGTCCCGCCAGACAAATGAGCCCTGCCCCCATAGCGCTTAATCCAACCCTGTGGATTAGTTTCCGCAAATCAACTCATGCAGACGTCTGAACACGATCAGGTTCAGAACCCACAAACAAAGAGCGCGTCAGCCCTGCTTCCAGGGAAGACCCGCCGCCTTCCAACCATTACGATTACTGCGGTGACGCGCCTCATCGAGATCCCCCTCGAAGCCACCGGAAATATTATAGGCGTGCGAAAAGCCTTGCGCTGTCATAGCGATAGCCGCCGCCCTGCTGCGCGCACCTGACCGGCAAAGAAACAGAACCGGCGCATCCTGACTGCTAATCTTTGTCGCAACGGAAGCAACAAAATTTTCATTCACACGCATCGTCGGGAAACTCTGCCACTCTTCAAAGACAGGCGTCTTGGAAAGGGAATCCAGATCGCTTATGCCGACAAAATTCCACTCCGGCATGGTCCGCACATCCACCAGCACCGCATCGGAATTTTCAGACAGGACATTCCAGGCTTCCTGCGGAGACACATCACCGGCATAGCCATCAGGCTTTGCACCCAGCAATTCAGGCAATGCTGTTTTGCTTGTTTCGCCCGACATGCCCCAAAAACCCCGCCCGCTCGCCATGAATCGTCAATTCTAAAAAGCAGAGACAAATTCGCATACCGTGAGAAGCCTCTATAGGCCCTCCCGGCGTTACACCGAAAACTGTCTGGATACTTTTTCACCGATCAACAAGTGCTAACGAATACTTTATTTTGCTGTCTTACTACTGAATAACAACAGTATTCGCTGGCCTCATTGATGAGAATAAACATACCCGCTTTTGCCCTGCACAAGCAAGCGGAAGAATCACGAACGTAGAAAAAAGTTCACGTTGGCGCGCGCCTGTATCATCAAAAACACCACCTGTAGAAAATGAAGCAAACCATGCGCCGCATTGCACAGGCGCGCGACAAAAATAACTGGCGCAAACGCAGGGTCCTTGACCAGGCCAACATGATTTTCATCGCAACCGCGAAAATATTTTCGCTGGTGCACATCGCTCTTTTCAACAAAAAATTATCGACGCAAAAATTTTAGGCGAATGCAAAAAATTCGAGCGTGTCTTTTTGAACCGTTCATCGCGCATGAAAAAGCCCGCGGCTAAAATGCACGCGGGCTTGAACTTTTTTGATTTCTGCGTGGTGAAAAATTTTCACCCGCAGAATTATATGCTGTTAGCGAAGATCAGGCAGAGATCGCTTTCACGCGGGAAGACAGGCGCGAAACTTTGCGCGACGCTGTGTTCTTGTGCGTGATGCCCTTCTGCACAGCGCGCATGATTTCGGGCTCGGCTGCCTTCAGTGCGGCAGTCGCATCGGCCTTGTTGCCGGATGCAATTGCTTCTTCAACTTTACGGATGAAGCCGCGCATACGCGAGCGACGATCCTTGTTGACCGCAGTGCGCGTTTCGATCTTGCGGATCGCCTTTTTCGCGGACTTTGTATTCGCCATTCTCTTCGACCTTTGTCTTCGAAACTTGTCTTCGAATTTTACTTGCTCGCAAACGCGCCACGCGCCTGTAAACGGAAATCTCACTCTTAATCGCTCGCGCTTATTTCTGCGGCTCCCTCATGGTGGGAACCCGGCACAGATGGCGCAGCGCCTCAAAAAAAGCGGCCCCGAACAGATATGGGGCCTCATCTTGCTTGAGGCGCGCGTTATACGCGGGGCAGGCCGTCGCGTCAACCAGCCCTTGATGCCCTGAAAGCTACATCATTAGTGGCTGGTTTCCGCCATTTTTATCTGCCCTCTCAACGATTCTTGAAGACCGGTTTGCGCTTTTCGACAAAGGCGGACATGCCTTCGCGCTTGTCTTCGGTGGAAAACATGGAATGGAACAGCCGCCGCTCGAAACGCATACCCTCAGAAAGCGTCGTTTCATAGGCCCGATTGACCGTTTCCTTGGTCATCATGGCGGCGGAGAGGGACTTGGCGGCGATGGTCGCGGCAACCTTCATGACCTCATCCAACAGGCCCTCCAGCGGCACGATGCGGCTTACAAGGCCGGAACGCTCGGCTTCCTCGGCATCCATCATGCGGCCCGTCAGGCACATTTCCATTGCCTTGGACTTGCCGACAAAGCGCGTCAGGCGCTGGGTGCCACCCGCCCCCGGCATGACGCCGAGGTTGATTTCGGGCTGACCGAACTTGGCGTTGTCGGCACAGATAATGAAATCGCACATCATGGCAAGCTCGCAGCCACCGCCCAGCGCATAACCAGCAACCGCCGCGATCACAGGCTTGCGACAGCGCGTGACGCGCTCCCAATTTGCCGTGATGAAATCTTCGCGATAGACATCCATATAAGATTTGGGCTGCATTTCCTTGATGTCGGCGCCCGCCGCAAAGGCTTTTTGCGAGCCCGTCAACACGATGCAATGAATGGCATCGTCGGCCTCCAAAACATCAAGCGCCGCTGTCAGATCATCCATCAGACCCTTGTTCAAAGCATTCAATGCCTCGGGACGATTGAGCGTGATAAGGCCAACCGCCTCTTTGGTTTCAACAAGAATATTCTGATAGGTCATGAGCACATTCCTTATATCGCTTAGCGGTCACACTTCTTTCAGCATCAGGGAATGATCCTGCGAAGCATTGATTCAAATTGTAAAACTCAGTTTGGTTCGATAGAGAAACGAACCTCGGTCATGCCGTCGTGCGCCTTCGTCATTTCGATTTCGAGACGTTCCGTTTCGCGGTCGAAAACAAGAAGGTCATCGATCAGCTCAAGTTTCCTTGCGCGCTTCCAACCGAGCTGGGGCAGGGTATCGACATAGAAGCGGCGAACGGCGTCGATTGAAACACGACCTTCCGCGATCGACCGCACGATGCGGCCATTGGGCTTGTCGAAAACAATGCCGCCTTCGCCCGTCTCATGCAGACCTTCCATCAAGGGCATATCGTCCACGGCATCGAGATAGCCCGAGGCCTTTTCCTCAGCATGAAGCGGCGGCGCAAAGGACGTTCCGACCAGGAAAATCGCAAGCGCCACAGCAATAAATCGGCCGACCCATATCATCATTTTGCGTCTTCCACCTGTCGCAGGTCATTTTATTTCTGGCATCCGGGGCAGTAGAAGGTCGAACGCCCGGCTTGCACAATACGCTTCACCGTAGCGCCACAATCGGGCTTTGAACAGGTTTCCCCTTCACGATCATAGACGGCAAATCGGTGCTGGAAATAGCCAAGTTCACCATCGGCCTGCGCATAGTCGCGCAATGTCGAGCCGCCCGCCTCGATAGCCTCGGTGAGAACATCGCGTATCGCGCGTGTCAGACGCTCGACACGTTGCGGTCCGACATTCGCTGCGGCGCGTTTGGGCGAAATGCCGGAACGATAAAGCGCCTCACAAACATAGATATTGCCAAGCCCTGCCACATTGCGCTGATCGAGCAATGCGGATTTGATCGGCGTCTTGCGTCCTTTGAGGGCGGCAAGCAGGTTTTGCGATGAAAACTCATTGCCCAATGGCTCCGCTCCGAGTTTCGCCAAATGGGCATTCTGGCTCAGCGCGTCCTCGGCAATCAGGTCCATGAACCCAAAACGACGATGGTCGGAATAGACGATGCGGGTGCCGTCCTCCATATCGAAGACAATATGATCATGTTTGCCCTCGCCTGCATCAGGCGCATCATAATGAAAGAGGCCGGGGCGCTTGGGAACCGGATCACCCTGATGGATCAGAAAACGACCCGACATGCCCAGATGAATGAGCAGCACCTCACCGCTGTCGAGATAGGCGAGGATATATTTGGCGCGACGCTGGAGGCGCAGCACGCGACGACCTGTCAACCGCTCAGCAAAATGCGCGGGCAGCATGTAGCGCAAATTGGGGCGGCGCTGGGTGACAAGGCGGATAACACGCCCCTCCATGACCGGCTCAAGGCCCCGGCGGACAGTTTCGACTTCGGGCAGTTCGGGCATATTGTCGCCAAATCCTCGGGCAGGCATTTCTGGGGATGCAGAAAGTAGCGCCCTTCAAAGGCCTGCGCTATGGTCCGGCGCATGATGAGCCAGACAGATAGCAAATCCCCCGCCGACGAGACCCCGCCCGATGGGTCAGAGGCCACGACCCATTTCGGCTTCAAGACTGTGGCCGAAGGCGAGAAGGTCAAACTCGTTCATGACGTGTTCGAACAGGTCGCCTCGCGCTATGACCTGATGAACGACCTCATGTCCGGCGGGTTGCATCGCGCCTGGAAGCTCGCGCTGATCGATTGGCTCAACCCGCCGCGGAGCGCGCGGCACTACCATCATATCGATGTGGCGGGCGGCACGGGCGATATCGCCTTCCGTGTGCTCGATCGCGCCGGGCCGAACGCCCATGTCACGGTTTGCGACATCAATCGGCACATGCTCGGCGTTGGAAAAACGCGCGCCGAAGCAGCGCAATATTCCGGTCAGGTGGAATTTGCCTGCGGCGATGCCGAGAGCCTGCCCTTCCCGGATCGTTCGTTCGATGCCTATACGATCGCCTTTGGCATTCGCAATGTGACGCATATCGAAAAGGCGCTCACCGACGCCTATCGCGTGCTGAAGCCCGGCGGGCGGTTTCTCTGCCTTGAGTTCAGCGAGGTCGCGGTGCCGGGGCTCGATGTGATTTACGATAAATATTCCTTCGCCGCTATTCCCCAGATCGGCAAATGGGTGACGGGCGATGGCGATCCCTATCAATATCTCGTGGAGAGCATTCGTCGCTTCCCCAATCAGGAGCGCTTCAAAGCCATGATTGAAGCGGCGGGCTTCAAACGCGCCTCCTATCGCAATCTCACAGGCGGCATTGCAGCGATGCATTCCGGCTGGCGCCTTTAGAAAGCCGCTCCATGTTTCGTTCGCTAGGTCATTTTGCGCGTCTTGCCAAAGCGGGTCGGGCGCTCGCGCGCCATGACGCTCTTTTCCCGCTCGAATTGCGCGGCGAAATGCCGGGCACCTTGCTGGCCCTTCTGGCACTGGCGAAAATCCGCCTGCCCTGGGAAGACAAGCCCGACGCGATTTCTGACATGGCGCCGCCCCAGCGGCTTGCCGCGGCGATGATGGATCTTGGCCCGTCCTACATCAAACTTGGGCAGTTTTTGTCCACCCGGCCCGACATTGTCGGCGCGGAACTCGCCGCAGGCATGACACAACTGCAAGATCGCCTGCCACCCTTCCCCACCGCGGAGGCGCGCGCCATTGTTGCGGCGGAACTGGGAAAACCCGTCGATGAAATTTATTCCGCATTTGGCGAGGCGACGGCAGCCGCCTCCATTGCCCAGGTACATCGCGCGCGCACGGTCGCCGATGAGGAAAACCCGGACGGTCGCGACGTCGCGGTAAAAGTCCTGCGGCCCGGCGTCGAAGCGCGTTTTGCAACTGATCTCGACAGCTATTTCTGGATTGCGCATCTTGTGGAGCGTTACAGCGAAGCCTCGCGCAGGTTGCGTCCGGTTGAAGTGGTGCAGACACTTGCCGATAGCGTCGAAGTCGAAATGGATTTTCGGCTTGAGGCCGCCGCCATTTCGGAAATGGCGGAAAATGTGGCGCAGGACAAAGGCTTCCGTGTGCCCAAAGTCGATTGGGAGCGCACCGCGCGCCATGTGTTGACGCTTGAATGGGTGGATGGCATTGCGGCTTCCGACCGCGAGGCGCTGGTCGCTGCCGGTCACAATATGAAAGCGCTTGGCACCAGCGTCATCCAGTCCTTTCTGACCCATGCGCTGCGCGACGGATTTTTCCATGCCGACATGCATCAGGGGAATCTCTTCGTTGATGCAGACAGCACCATCGTCGCCGTTGATTTCGGCATCATGGGACGGCTCAACCCGACACAGCGCCGGATGCTCGCCGAAATCCTCTATGGTTTCGTCAAACGCGATTATCGCCGCGTCGCTGAAATCCATTTCCTCGCGGGCTATGTTCCGTCGGACAAAAATATCGATGCCTTCGCTCAGGCCCTGCGTTCTGTCGGCGAACCGATCTTTGGACGCCCGGCGCGCGATCTGTCGATGGGCCGCCTGCTGGCCCAGCTCTTTCAGGTCACCGAGCAATTTGACATGAAGACGCGGCCCGAACTCATCCTGTTGCAAAAAACAATGGTGGTGATCGAAGGCGTGGCGCGTCATTTCGATCCCGATCACAATATCTGGGACAGCGCGGAGCCCGTTCTGAAAAGCTGGATGAACGAACAATTCGCACCCGACACCCGGCTTGAAGAGGTGGCTGAAGGGGCGGCACAACTGGGGCGCATGGCGGGCAATCTGCCGGACTTTCTGGTGCGTGCCGAACGCACGGCGCGGCTTCTGGCCGAGAGCGTGGACGAACAGGGGATAAAGCTTCACCCCAGCTCCTCTGCGGCTCTGGCCCGCGCGCAGAGCCGGCGAGGCTGGATCGCTCCAGCATTATGGGCAATTTGTGGGGCGCTGATCGCCCTGCTGATCCTCAAACTGTTCTAGCGGGTATTTTCACTAATTTCACAAGGTGAAAGATTTTATCTCCACATTTGAAGCGTAGAACCCTATATTGTCGGTTTCACGCGCCGGACGCTGGAGAACCGATCTTGAGCACTTCACTGCAAAACCGCCGAATTCTTTTGATTATCGGCGGCGGCATTGCCGCCTACAAGAGCCTTGAGCTTACGCGCCGCCTGCGCGAGCGGGGGGCCAATGTGCGCGCGGTGCTGACGAGTGCCGGCGCGGAGTTCGTCACCCCGCTGTCGCTGGGAACGCTGACAGGCGACAAGGTCTATCGCGATCTCTTCGACCTGACGGATACTGCCGCTATCGGGCATATCGAATTATCACGCGACGCCGATCTGCTGGTCGTGGTGCCGGCGACCGCTGATTTGCTGGCCAAGATGGCGAGCGGGCTGGCGGGTGATCTCGCGTCCACGTTGCTCTTGGCCACTGACAAGCCTGTGCTCGTCGCTCCCGCCATGAATGTTCGCATGTGGGAGCATCGCGCAACCCAGCGCAATGTTGCGCAACTCAAGGCAGATGGCATTTATTTTGTCGGGCCCGATGACGGCGACATGGCTTGCGGTGAATTCGGTCCCGGTCGCATGGCGGAACCAGCGGAAATTCTCGCCGCTATTGAAAAGCATTTCTCCCGCAAGGCCCCGCTGAAGGGCGTGCGCGTCCTCGTCACTTCCGGGCCGACGCATGAGCCGATTGATCCGGTGCGCTATCTCGC
>Ga0214472_10003139_pt1 | contig 17546 bp, 16 predicted proteins | sample RVTome_6_FD_207662 | JGI IMG/M metagenome (GOLD analysis project Ga0214472, IMG submission 207662) | Soil microbial communities from uranium-contaminated site in the Upper Colorado River Basin, Wyoming, United States - RVT140D175 | ecosystem: Environmental > Terrestrial > Soil > Contaminated >... | reverse complement strand
CAGCCCTGATTGACCACGCCGATCATATTTTCCGTCGTCACAAAAAGTGAAACATCATTCACTTCTGCATTGAGCCGGATCGCGGCGGCGGCAAAGACGTCGATATCGGCAGCCAGCACGCTGGCCGCGCCCGCCTTCATGGCCGCAATGCCGATCAGGCCCGAACCGGAGCCAAAATCCAGCACGCGCTTGCCGCGCACCACCTCCGGGTGATCGAGGATATAGCGCGACAAAGCCTGCCCGCCCGCCCAGGCAAAGGCCCAGAACGGCGGCGGCAGGCCGTTTTCCTGCAATTCCTCTTCCGTCATCTGCCAGATCGGTACGATTTCGGAGGCAAGCCAGAGTTTTACCTCCGGGATCAGCGGCGGTTCATGTAGTGCCGTATTGGCCCGGATGAAGGCATCGGGATCAGATAGTTTGGGAAGCTTTTGACTTGTCATTTGAGCGGGGCGATTTCGCCAAACTGGCGCGGCGCGGCGGCTAGAATGTCGCGCGCTTTGGCGCCATCGGCCGCAATCTGGGCTTTCAGGGCCTCAAGCCCGTCGAACTTTAGTTCGGGCCGCAGATAATCGACAAGGGAGACCGACAGGTGCTGGCCATAGATGTCGCCGTCAAAATCGAAAATATGAGCTTCGAGCAGAATGTCGGACTTGTTGAAAGTCGGGCGTTTGCCGAGATTGGCAACCCCGTCGTAAAAACCCTTATGCGGCCCGTCCTCGACCTCGACGCGCACCGCATAGACGCCGAGCGCTGGCGGCACATGATCGTCGAGCGCCAGATTGGCGGTGGGAAAGCCGATGGTACGCCCCCGCTGGTCGCCCGTAATGACATGCGTTTCCACAGACCAGTTGCGCCCAAGGAGTTCGGCAGCCCCGCGCGGATCGCCAGCCGACAGCCGCTCGCGGATGCGGGTGGATGAATAGGCCTCGCCCTTATGGATCACTTCCTTGACGGTCGAAACGCCAAAGCCTTCCATCTCACCCATATAGGTGAGCATGGTGGCGTCGCCGCTGCGTCCCTTGCCGAAACGGAAATCATATCCGGCGACCGCATGGGCCACATGCAGTCCATCGATCAAAACATCGCGAATGAATTCCGGTCCCTGGCGCATCGCCATTTCAGCGTCAAAGGGTAGGGCCGCGAGAATATCGACACCCAGTTTTTCCAGCAGGCGGGCTTTCGCGCGGAAGGGTGTCAGTCGGAAAAAGGGTCGGTCGGGAAAGAAGAACTGCTGGGGATGTGGTTCAAAGACCAGCACGCCCAGCGGCACGTCCAATTCTTTGGCCATGCGCGCGGCTTCTGCAATGACAAATTGATGGCCCAGATGCACACCGTCAAAATTGCCAAGCGCAAAGACGCCGCCCTCAAGAGAGCGTGGAATGGGCGCGTGGTGACGAAGAATTTGCATCAGTTGCCAGCAGCCTTTGAGGGAACCATGACCATGGCCTCGCCATCGATAACCTTTGTCCCGCCCACCGTGACCGTGCAGGCCAGCGTCACGCGCTTCTTGACGGCATCAATCGTGGTGATCTTCACATGCGCCGTAGCGATGTCGCCCGGTTTCACCGGCGCGCGAAACCGCAGGCTCTGCGACATATAGATGGCGCCGGGTCCGGGTAGCTGTGTCCCGATGACCGCCGAAATCAGGCTGGCGCTCAGCATGCCGTGGGCAATCCGCCCGCCGAATTGCGTCTGGCACGCATAGGCATCATCAAGATGCACCGGATTATTGTCGCCGGAGACCTGCGCAAATTTCTCGATATCATCATCCGAAATGGTTTTGGTGAACGTCGCTTCCATACCTTCAGTGAGGTCTTCGATGGTGTAGCCAGAGGTCTGGGTCATTGAAAGCTCATGCAAAACGGGAGGGGAGAAATAACGGGCGCACTCTATCGCGGTCGGCTGGATAACAACAAGAAGTGAATTAAAGTTCATCTATATATTACCATGTCAGTCGCGCCGCGGCCCCGATGGGTTTAAGCCCGGCCTCTTCGCAATATTGAATGACGCGGGCCTGATCGGGCCGCTCCGGGTGATCGCCGACGTGGCCCGCCGCAATGCCACCGGTGATGAACAAGGCATCAAGCCCCGCGTCCGCCGCGCCTTTGATATCGGTGGCAATGCCGTCGCCGACGGCCAGAATACGGCTATCCTCGACCGCACGGCCCCTGAGGCCAGCAAGCCTGGCGCGCGCCACATCATAGATCGGCCCATAGGGTTTGCCGAAATAAATGACTTTGCCGTTCATTTCTTCATAGAGCCGAGCCAGCGCGCCTGCGCAGTAGATATGTTTGTCACCGCGCTCGACAATAATGTCGGGGTTCGCACAGACCATCGGCAGATCGCGCGCGACGAGTGAAGTGAAAAGCTCGCGGTAGTCTTCCGGCCCTTCGTCTTCGTCATTGAAAGGCCCGGTCACAACGATGAATCCGGCTTCATCCGCGCTCACCTGCGCCACGCCCGTGTCGTCGAAGAGATTATTGTCACGGGCTGGCCCGATGGCATAGCATTTGGTGCCCAGTTGATGCGTGGCGATAAAGGTCTTGGTGGCGTCGCCCGAGGTGAGAATATCGTCATAGGCGCCATGTGTGATGCCCAGACCTTCGAGTATTTTGGGTATTTGCGTCGAGGGGCGTGGTGCATTGGAAAGCAACAGGACCGTGCCGCCCTTGGCGCGGAATTTGGCCAGAGTCTCCGTGACAGTCGGATAGCCCGTCATGCCATTGTGCAGCACGCCCCAGACATCACAAAGAATGGCGTCATATTTGTCGGCGAGCGCACTCAGGCCAGAAATCAGCGGAATGGTCACGTGGAAATTGCCTTGTTCATCAGGTTCACTGGGACGTCAGGGTCATATCAGACCTGTCTTAAAAATATGATTTCACTGAGTCCATATTTACGTCGGTCGATCTCTTCAAAACCTTCCGGCGCTTCAAACTTAGCTTCCACATGTTCTTCCACAATGCATAGCGCCTGCGGCGTCAGCCAGTCGCCTTCTCTGGCGGCGATGAGCGCCTGGCCCGCCAGTTCCTGACGATAGGGCGGATCGGCAAAGAGCAGCGAGAAGGCAGGCCCGACGCTGCCCGGACGTGGCCCGAGTTTTGTGGCGTCGCGCTTGTAGAGTTTGGCGTGGCCGGTCAGATGCAGGGCTTCCATATTTTCGCGAATGGCCCCCCGCGCTTCGGCAGCATCATCGACAAACAGCGTAAAAGCCGCCCCGCGCGACAATGCTTCAAGCCCGAGCGCGCCCGTTCCCGCAAACAGATCAAGCACGCGCGCGCCTTCCAGATCGAAGTCATCGCCCAGATCATCTGAAAAATCATGATGCGCCAGAATATTGAACAGGCTTTCGCGCACCCGGTCACCGGTCGGACGAACCGTGCCGCCTTCCGGCGCAACAATAATGCGGCCCTTGTGAGCGCCACCAACTATACGCATTTAAAAATTCTCATCTTGGTCGCTTGCCCGGCGCGGGCTTGCGGGATTTGGCGACATCGGCGCGCGATTTCTGGCCAACGGGTTTTGCATTTTCTCTTGCGGGCTTCTCGCTGCGTTCGGGGTGGCGTCCTCTCCCGGCCGCTTTGGCCCCGGTTGTCTTCAGGCCGAGCGGCTTTTGGCCGCCGCTCTTCTTTGTTTCAAATCGGGTGTCCCCACTGGCACTGTGCGAACGTATCTTTTTTGCTGGGCCAGCCTTGCCAGCGGCAGGTTTTGCTTCCGCTCTGGTCACGGGCCGGGTGGATTGATTTGCGCGCATCGGGCGACCGACATTATCCACCCCGCCCTTGGTCTCAAAATGCGCCGCCTGATTGCCAAGCTGGTCCATCAATACGCGATTGGGCACCTGGGCGACTTCGCCTTCGGCCAGTTCCCCCACCTGAAAGGGGCCAAAGGACAGGCGAATAAGCCGATTGACGGTGAGATCGAGGGCCGCCAGCACGCGTTTTACTTCGCGGTTCTTGCCTTCTTTCAGACCCACGGTCAGCCAGACATTGGAGCCTTGCACCTTGTCGAGCGTGGCTTCAATCGGGCCATAGCGCACCCCTTCGACCTCAATGCCGTCTTTCAGCTTGTCGAGTTGGGCCTGGCTCACCTTTCCCCAGGCACGCACGCGGTAGCGCCGTGTCCATCCGGTGGCGGGCAGTTCAAGCCATCGCGCCAGTTCGCCGTCATTGGTGAGCAGCAGCAACCCCTCCGTATTGATGTCGAGCCGCCCGACAGAGACAACGCGCGGCATGTCGGCGGGCAGGCGCTCAAAGACGGTGGTGCGGCCTTCGGGGTCTTTGGCCGTTGTCACCAGTCCCGCAGGCTTGTGATAGCGCCAGAGCTTGGTCGGTTCGAGTTGCGGCAGGGCCGTGCCTTCGACCGTGATCGCGTCGCGTTCGGTGACATTCAGCGCAGGGCTGGTGATCTTTTTGCCATTGACGGTCACCGCGCCTGCCTCGATCAGGCGTTCGGCGTCGCGCCGCGAACAAATGCCCGCCCGTGCAATGCGCTTGGCAATACGTTCGCCCATGCTGCCGTCCTCCCCGGAGGGGGCAGGCGAGGCGGGCTTGGCAGATTTGGCCCCGCCGGAGCGGGTGGGGGTGCGTGAGTTCGGCTTCATGCTGCTCTCTTTAGCAGGTGCTGAAGGCCAACCCAAGCCCATGCTTGCCGGGTCCGCTCTTGACGGCGCGAGAGCAGGGCGGCAGGGTCCGCCTATGAACGACGATCCGCGCCTTTCGACTTCCCCCATGGATCTGGCCTTCGCCGAGGCCGCGGCGGCAGCCGCGCGCGGCGAAGTCCCCGTCGGCGCGGTGATTGTGGATGCTTCAGGTAAGGTTCTGGCGGCGGCGGGCAATCGCACGCTCGAACTTAAAGACCCGACCGCACATGCCGAAATGATAGCTATTCGCACAGCCGCTGAGGTGCTGGGCTCAGAGCGCCTGATCGATTGCGATCTCTACGTGACGCTGGAGCCTTGTCCCATGTGCGCCACCGCCATTTCTTTTGCGCGGCTAAGGCGCCTTTATTTCGGTGCATCGGACGAAAAGGGTGGTGGTGTCGAGCATGGTCCCCGCATCTATGCGCAAGCTACCTGTCATCATGCACCCGATGTTTATGGTGGTCTTTCCGAGCGTCGCGCAGGCGCATTGTTGAAAGATTTTTTTGCCGCGCGTCGAGGTTGAATTTTACACCAGACACGCCAAGGCACGAGGCCGTGTCGGCATTTCTGTCGTGCGTTCCACTTTTTAAACCGCTAAAGTGCCGCCATTCGCCATTGAAGGAGGATTGCTGGCGTTTGAAGCGGGGACAATGGGTCACTTACAAGACCCGCCGCCGCATAAAATGTCGGTGCTGCTCCATCTCAGAAACTAAAGTAAGGAGCCGAAATGGACTTCGATTTCAACGATAAAACCAAAGAGATGCAGGCCCGCCTTGTGCGGTTCATGGACAAGCATATCTATCCCAATGAAAAGACCTATGACGCCCAGATGGCTGCTTTCCGCGCGGCTGGTAATCCCTGGCAGGTGCCGCAGATTTTGGAAGATCTCAAGCCTCTGGCGCGTGAGGAAGGCTTGTGGAACCTTTTTCTGCCGGATTCCGAACGTGGCGGCGGATTAAGCAATCTTGAATATGCGTCGCTTTGCGAGATCATGGGCCGCGTTATGTGGTCGCCGGAAGTGTTCAACTGCGCCGCTCCTGATACGGGCAACATGGAAGTGATCGAACGCTACGGCAATGATCGTCAGAAGAAGGAATATCTGGAGCCGCTGCTCGAAGGCAAGATGCGTTCCGCCTTCCTCATGACAGAACCGGAAGTGGCCTCGTCAGATGCCACCAATATCGCCACCCGTATCGAGCGGGATGGCAATGAATATGTCATCAATGGCCGCAAGTGGTGGTCCTCGGGCGTTGGTGATCCGCGCTGCAAGGTCGCCGTTCTCATGGGCAAAACCGATCCCAAGGCCGATCCCTATCGTCAGCAGTCGCAGATCCTGGTACCGATGGATGCGCCCGGTATCAAGGTCGTCCGTATGCTGCCTGTTTTTGGTTACGATGATGCGCCGCATGGCCATGCCGAGGTTCTTCTCGAAAATGTCCGTGTGCCCGCCGACAATCTTCTGCTTGGTGAAGGTCGGGGTTTTGAAATCAGCCAGGGTCGGCTTGGGCCTGGCCGCATTCATCATTGCATGCGCACCATCGGCATCGCCGAACGGGCGCTGGAAATGATGTGCAAACGGCTGCTCTCGCGGGAGGCTTTCGGCAAGAAAATAGCCGATCACTCCCTCTGGGAACAGCGTATCGGCCAAGCCCGTACCAACATCGAAATGACGCGCCTGCTGACCCTCAAGGCCGCCTATATGATGGACACGGTAGGCAATAAGGTCGCCCGCACCGAGATCGCCATGATCAAGGTTGCGGCCCCGACCCTGGCGCTCAAGATTCTCGATGATGCCATTCAGGCGCATGGCGGCGGCGGCGTGACCAGTGATTTCGATCTGGCCAGAATGTATGCCGGTGTTCGCACCTTGCGCATCGCCGACGGTCCCGATGAAGTACATAACCGCACCATTGCCCGTCTTGAGTTGCGCAAATACGCCAACACGGTAAAAGTGGCTGCTGAATAGGATTTCAGCGAAATGTGATAAAAGAGAGCTGGTTTGCAACTGTGGGCCAGCTCTTTTGATACCTGCTTTAATATCGGTCTCGCCGCCGTAAAATCGGGCGAAGCTAAAGAAGATACAGAGGAAGCGTCAATGAGCATGAAACTCTACAATGCGCAGCTCTCGCCCTATTCGGCGCGGGTGCGCATGGCAATTTATGCCAAGGGCATAGACGTGACCCTCGTCGATGCTTTTTCCGACCCCATGTTTATGGCGGAACTTTCTAGGCTCAGCCCCTTGCAAAAAGTGCCGGTCCTCGTGCATGGCGATGTGGTGCTGCCTGAATCGGAAGTCATTTGCGAATATCTGGAAGATATTGGCATTGGGCCGTCGCTCCGCCCGGACGACGTCGCAGGCCGCGCCCGGACGCGGCTGCTGGCGCGGATTGGCGATCTTTACATTATGGCGCCGATGACAATGCTGTTCGGCCACATCAATCCCAGAGGCCGCGATCAGGCATTTGTTGATCGCACGCTGGCCGCACTTCATGAGGGCATGGGGTGGCTCGACCATTATTTCACGGGGTCGCGCTATGCCGTTGGCGACAAGCTGAGCACGGCTGATTGCGCGCTTGTGCCCATTCTCTTTTTTTACAAGCAGATCGGCCCGCTGTTTGGCTATGCTGATCCCTTCGCCAACTGCAAATTTGTGCGTGACTATTACGCGAGCCTGCAAAATGATCCGCATGCCGCCCGCGTGATCGACGAAATCGATACGTCATTGAGGCGCGTGATGGGCGTCCGAGGCTAGGCGCTATCCCGCAGCTCTCGTGCTGCCGTCTCGACAGGTATTTCGACGCAGACCCGTGTGCCCTTGCCCAATTCACTTTCAATCCGCAGATGACCGCCATGCAGTTCGGCCAGCGACCGCACCAGCGCCAGCCCGAGGCCCGATCCCTGTTTGCTGAGGGCGGCGTCGTTTGAGGCCTGTTCGAAAGCCTGGGTCAATCGCGGCAAATGTTCTGCCGCAATTCCGCGGCCAGTGTCTTCCACAATGAAGCTGACATTGCCGCCATATTCATGAACGATAACGCTGATCTGGCCACATGGCGGCGTAAATTTAACGGCGTTCGACAGCAGGTTCAGCAGGATCTGCGTGAGCGCACGCGTGTCCGCAAAGAGCGGGCAATCCACGGCTTCCGGGGTGATTTTTACGGTGAGGGTGAGATCGCCTGAATCCGCGCGTCCCTTGATCAAATTTATCGCCTGCGACACGACCTCGGTGACATCGACAATTTCGCGATGCAGCTCATATTTGCCCGCTTCAATCTTCGACATGTCCAGAATGTCGCTGATGAGATTGAGCAATAGTCCACCACTCTGGTTGATCAAATGCGCATATTCCACGTAGCGCGGATTGCCGAGCGCGCCGAACATTTCCAGCTTCAGCATTTCGGAAAAACCGATGATGGCGTTGAGCGGGGTGCGTAACTCATGACTCATGTTTGCAAGGAAGCGAGATTTGGTACGATTGGCCGTTTCTGCGCGTTCACGCGCTTCCATCAGCCGCAATTCATATTTCTTGCGCTCGCTCATGTCGCGCGTCATCGAGACAATCTCTTTCAACGCGCCATCGGGCGCGCGCACGGCACGCATGGTTGTCTCAAGCCACATATAATGGCCATTGTGATGCTTCAGACGAAAATCATGGCGCAGCATTTCCTCGTCGCGCATGAATTTCTCGAAGGCAACGATGAGGTGTTTGGCGTCGTCGGGGTGAACAAATTTGATGAAGGGGGCTAGATGTTTGATTTCGTCCATGTCGTAGCCCAGAACAGCCTTGACGGAGGGCGAGGCGTAGAGAATGCGGCCATCGGGCGCGAAGTGATGGATGATGTCGCTGGCTTCCTCGGCAATGAGACGATATTTCGCCTCGGATCGTTCCAGCGCCTCTCGCGCCAGAACTTCCTGCGTCACGTCTTCGGCAAGTCCCACCAGCGCACCGATCTCGCCACGTGCATCCGTCTCCGCATAGGCGTAGGTTTTGATATGGCGATAGGTGCCATCACCCGCCAGAAAGCGGGTCGTGCACAGAATAGTCTCGCGTGTTTCAAAAGCGTCGATGAACTCCGAAAGCAGCAGGTTGCGGTCTTCCGGGTGGACCAGCTCAATATACCAGTCGCCGCTGGTCGGCATCTCCGTGGCTGTGCGGTCGAGAATCTTGGCGACGCCTTCCGACCATTCTGGCGACGGGGCACCCTTGGCCCAGCGCCAATGGCCAAAGTGGGCCAGACGTTCTGCCTCGCGTAATTGATGTTCGAGACGGCGTGAATTTGTTACGTCGCGCGAGATGCAGAGGATCGCGCCGATGTTTTCATCGTCGAGATAATTCTTGGTCCGCGTTTCCATCCAGCGCCAACTGCCATCGCGGTGAGGCAGGCGAAAATTTTCGATGGAGACCCAGTTTGCTGTCTGCGCGCATTTGGCAAGGTGTGAGGCCACACGTTCGCGGTCTTCCGGGTGAACACCCTCCACCACCGGCATACCGAAGAACCTGTCCGAGCCATAGCCCAGCACTTCGTGCATGGCGGAGCTTTGGTAGATGATATTGGCATCGCGATCGAGCATCGTGACGATGTCGCCGATGTTCTCGATCAGGGCCTTGTAGAAGCGCGCAGGATCGCTATCAAGTGCAGAGTGGATTTCGGCTTCTGCTTCGCTGACAGGATAGCGGGCGCGCAAACGCTCGGGTTTGCTCGCACCTTCCTCCCTGACTTTGCCCTGCGATGTCATTCGCCCCCTCCGGAATCGGCAATCACCGATTGTTCCATGACCCGACGCTTCCTGCGAGGGATCCGAAGGCGCCATACTAAAATGACGATATTTAATATATGTTGAAGCTTTCCCGGTTTACCTTTTGCTAAGGATTGGGACGAAAAGCCTCAATCCTTGCCCTTTTGAATCAGTGCCCAGGCAGCATCGGCAAGTGTTGCACAAGCACTTTCCATCGTCTTTGCGCGTTCCGAACTGGCATTCCCATCCAGCCCGCGCTTGTAAACGCCCTGACTGATCGAGGCGAGGCGGAACATTGAAAAGGCCAGATAGAAAGTGAAATTCTCGATGCGCTCACGTCCGGCATAGCGGCAATAGCTGGCGACATGTTCTTCAATCGTTGGCAGGCCCGGCATGGTCGCGTAGTCGATCTTGGGGGTGCTGCTGGCCAGACCCATCAGGTCATACATGCAGTTATAGGCAATGTCGGCCAGCGGATGGCCGATCGTGCAAAGCTCCCAGTCAAGCACGGCGATCATGCGCGGTTCCGTTGCGTGGAACATCACATTGCCCATCCGGTAGTCGCCATGCGCAATGGAAACAGACTGTTCATCAGGAATATGCGCGGGCAGATATTGGATGAGTTCTTCCATCGAAGGCACATTGCTCGTCTGCGCGCCGCGATATTGTTTAATCCAGCGCCCGATCTGCCGTTCAAAATAATTACCCGGACGGCCAAAGTCCTCCAGACCCACTTTCTGGTAGTCCACCGCATGCAGTTTGGCGAGGTTCATGGCGAGATTGTCGTAAAGCGCCTTGCGCTCCTCGCCACTGACACCGGGGAGTGTCGCATCGGTGAAGACGCGACCGTCGAGATATTCCATGATGTAGAAAGCCGTGCCGATCACGCTGTCGTCTTCACACAGCGCATACATGCGCGGTACGGGAACACCCGTGTCGGCTAGCGCTTTCATCACGCGATATTCACGGTCCACCTGATGCGCGCTGGCCAGCAGGACGCCCGGTGGCTTCTTGCGCATGACAAAGCGGCGCGTGCCGGTCTGGCTGGTTTCGGTCAGCAGGAATGTGGGGTTGGACTGTCCGGCAGAAAACTGCCGCACCTCCAGCGTGCCGCTGAAGCCGTCAATATGGTCGCGCGCATAGGCTTCGAGTTTTTTCACATCAAATCGATGTGCCTCAAGCACTTCGCCGATGGACGCCGTTGATGTCATTTCCGACATGCTGTCTCTCCCGATAGGTCAATTTCTGTTAGGAGAGGTTTAGCAGGCGGGGCGATGGTTTGAAACCATCGCAATCGCCAAGTGTCACCGCCGCCGTGCGCCCGTCAGGCCGCCTCGTCATTGGAGGCCGAAAAGCCTTCGCTGGTGATGCCTGAAACCCGCTGTTTGCGGGCATTGTGAACAAGTGAACCCGGCTTATCCTGATCATCTGGCTTCGATGTAGCCAGGGCAATGACTTCCCTAAAGCTGCCTCTGGATTCCATGCGTTCGGCAAACCCGTTGGCGATCAGGAAGGCGCGCGCTCTGGGCAGATTATAGCAGGGCACCCACATCATCAGATGATGCTCGACGTGATAGTTCACCCAATAAGGAGCCAGCGTCGCCCGTGCCAGCCAATTTGCTTTGGTGGTGCGCGCATTGCGGAAGTCGTCATCATTGTCCGGCACCATCGCATGTTCGGCGATATTGCGGATGCGCGTAATGGCCTGTTGCCATGTGAGGAAGGGCAGTAGCCAGAGTCCGAAATAGAGATACCAATGGCCCGACAGAGCAAGGATCGTAAAGATGATGCCTTGCGCGATGGTGGCGCGTCCCAGCTTCTGCCAATAGTTTTCCAGACGCCTTCCCAGCGGCCAGTCGGACTTGCCGAGGGCATTGAGAATTTGTGCCCGGCGTTGCTGAAAACCCGTCTGGCCGGTCAGGTCACGAATGAGTTTGCGGCGGAAGCTTTTTCTGGTGATCGGAAAAGGGGCCGACAAAATGAGATCGGGGTCTTCTGTCTGTTGCGTATGGGCGTGATGCGTCAGGTGATAGCGGCGATAGGCCCATGTATCGGCCATCGTCGGATAGGCGCAAAGCCATTGGCTGACGAATGCATTGAGTTTGCTGTTTTCGCAGAGCACACCATGCGCCCCATCATGCATGAGAATGGCAAGCCCCAATTGCCGCCCGCCGATCACCGCCACGGCGGCAAGAAAAGTAATGGGGTTCGGCATCCAGACGACCAGTGCCATCATGCCGAAGATCACCGCCCAGGCATGTACCGCCAGAAAAACACCGCGAAAATTGGAGCGCTTGCGCACAATGGCAAGCTGCGACGGGGTGAGAAGCTGGCTGGTGGCGATCACGCGCTGATCCTTTGCTCAAATTCCTGCTGCCGCGCAGTGCCCAGAACGGCCGAGAGGCAGAACTGCACAATGTCTTCGACCACCTGCGCGCCATTTGTCTCCAGTTCATGGCTTTCCGGTGCCAGCGGTCCGATAAGCGCCGTGGGGATGGCACCCGCGATACAGGCCGCCGCCACTTTGATATTGGCGACGGTGAAGCAGCCTTCAGCCACCCCATCCTCCAGCAGACCCGCGAAAATATCGACATGGACGCGGCGAAAGCGCCCGCGCTCCTCGGTCAGCCCCTGATCCACAGGTTCCGCGAGCAGCGCATAGGCCAGACGACGCCCGTTTACCGTGCGCGTCGCAAATGTCGTCAGCACATCACGCAATCGTTCGTCGGCGGGCCGGTCTTCTGCCGCGATTGCGGACAGCACATTCATCTCGCGGGCCGAAACTTCGCGAAAAACCTGGCGGCAAAGCTCTTCCTTGGATGGGAAATAGCGATAAAGCGTACCCGTCGCGACGCCTGCCTTGCGGGCCACATCGGTCATTTGCGAAGCTATGAACCCAGATTCAGCCACCAAATCCCGCGCCGCATTGAGGATGGTGCGACGATTGTCAGACAGGCGGGCGGATACGCTGTCGGTGCGCCGATAGGCCAAAGCATGAACCCCTGTTCAAATTGTGAAATTAACTCGAATGAATAGGAATTCATGAGTCCCGTCAAGTGTCATTGTTGAACAAAAAATGAATGAAGGTTCTTCAAACCTGTAAATGTCATCTGTTAATGATTCCGGGAGATTTGAACAGGTGTTCTCTCGCATCGATCCATTTCCACAACATCGAATCTTGAACAAGTGAAATCTTGATTCATTTATTTTTTGCTGATGCCTGCCAAAGGTCATGCACAAATGCGAGGCGACAGGGCGTGCGAATTCCGTCATAAAGCGCTCCTCAGGAGCCTTCCCAACGATGTCCCAGATTGATTCCTCCGATCAGCCGCCCGCCGCTGTCAGCTTGTGGAGCGTGCTTGCTCTGCGCGATTTCCGGCTCTTTCTGTCCGGCCGTTTCATCGGGTCGCTGGCGGCGCAGATCCAGTCCGTCGCGGTGGGCTGGCAGGTCTATCAGATCACCAAAAGCCCGATGGCGCTCGGCTTCGTCGGGCTGGCCCAATTTCTGCCGATGATACTGCTGCTCCTGCCCGCAGGCGACATCGCCGACCGTTTCGACCGTCGGCTCATCGCCTCTGCCTCTTACCTGGCTCAGGCCGCCTCGGTGGCAACGCTCGCCTTCCTCACCTGGACGGGCATGGCGGCGCATTCGATCTGGCCATTCTATCTGGCGCTGGCGCTTTTTGGAGCGGGCCGGGCCTTTGCCGCGCCCGCCAGCCGCGCCTTCGTGCCGCTGCTTGTCTCCAGCGCCCAATTGCCACGCGCCATTGCCGTGTCGTCCTCCGCCTTCATCACGGCAACCATCGTCGGCCCGGCGCTCGGCGGTTTTATCTATATTGGAGGCCCCCTGGCGGCCTATGGGGTCTGCTTCGTCTGCTTCCTTATTGTGGCGATGGCTTTTTTCGCCATCCGCACCCGCCACGAGCAGCAGCCTGTCGATCCGACGCTCACCGCCTTTGGCCGTCTCACGGCTGGCATCGTCTATCTTCGCCGCAAGCCCATCGTGCTGGGCGCGATATCGCTTGATCTTTTTGCGGTGCTGCTCGGCGGCGCGGTGGCGCTGCTGCCGATCTACGCCAGCGACATATTGCATGTCGGGCCTGAGGGCCTCGGCCTGCTGCGTTCCGGCCCCGCCATCGGCGCTGTTGTCGTCAACGCCCTTCTCATCGCCATGCCGGTGCAGCGTTATACAGGCTATGTGATGTTTGCCTGCGTTGCGCTTTTTGGTGTTGCCACCATCGTCTTTGGTCTGTCAGAGAATTTCTATCTCTCCATGGTCATGCTGCTCATCATGGGCGGTGCCGATATGGTGTCGGTCTATGTGCGCTCGACCCTCATTCCGCTGGCCACCCCGCCCAAGATGCTGGGCCGTGTCAGCGCGGTCGATATGATGTTTATCTCCGCCTCCAACGAGCTTGGCGAATTTGAAAGCGGCCTCATGGCCGGATGGCTTGGCACAGTGCCCGCCGTGGTCATCGGTGGTCTCGGCACCCTCGGCGTCGTCGGTGTCTGGATGTGGCTCTTCCCGGCCTTGCGCAAGGTGGACCGCTTGATGGACGTAAAGCCCGACGACGAACCGCTGCCGGTTAAATAAACACGCGACCCGCCACAATCGCCGCAAAGACGATCAGCCCGAAATCGCGATTGGAGCGAAAGAGCATCAGGCAACGTGTCCCATTGTTGATCTCAAGCGTCCATGTCTGCCACACGAGATGGGCCGTCGCTGCCGCCACGCCGACGAAATAAATGCCGCCCATGTGGCCCGCAAGCCCGCTCAGCACAAGCCCCAGAACCATCGCGCCATAAAATCCCCAGAGCCAGCGTCGCGTCGCCTCGCCGAGTTTCAACGCCGATGATTTAACGCCAATCAGCGCATCATCATCCTTGTCCTGATGCGCATAGATCGTGTCATAGCCGATGGTCCAGCCGATAGCGCCGAGGTAGAGCAGCACAGATGCAAGGCTCAGCCCATCACGCACGGCGGCATAGCCCATCAGCACGCCCCAGTTGAACACCAGCCCCAGCACGATCTGCGGCCAATAGGTAATGCGTTTCATCCAGGGATAAATCGCAATGAGCAGCACGGAAGCAAAGCCAAGCTCAATCGCCGTCGTGGACAGCGACAGCAGGATGGCAAGCCCGACAAGCAGTTGAAATCCGAGAAAGGCGAAAGCCTGCGCCAGGCTCACCGCGCCGCTCGGAATAGGCCGCAAGGCCGTGCGCGCCACACGCCCGTCAATGTCGCGATCCACAATGTCGTTATACGTGCAGCCCGCGCCGCGCATCACCACCGAGCCGATTGCAAACAACACCATCAGCCGCACATCCGGCCAGTCATCTGCCGCCAATGCAATCGACCAGAGGCACGGCAAGAGCAACAGCCATGTCCCGATGGGCCGATCAAGCCGCGCGAGCTTCATATAGGGCCGCGCGAAAGCAGGCGCATATCGATCCACCCAGTTTGCAGGTGGCGCGTCGGCAATGCGTTCGTCGGTGTCGGTCATGGTTCGATCACAATGGTTGTCGCGGGTATCTCGCCCCTGGCAAGCGACAGAATATGTGTCTGGAGCGATCCGGGAAAGAATGTCTCATTGCTTTCCATCAACCTTTCCATATCCCACCATTTCAGCGCCTTGATGACGCGGCGCTCATCCGCTGTCCAGCCGGCATGGCTCAATTCGGTGTGCTCGGCGCGCGCCAGCACGAAGTTCTCCTGCAACAGCCGCGCCTCGCCCTTGATCACCAGCACATGCTCTGTGTACCAGACCTGGCCGCCCAGACGAACCTGTCGCAGGCCCGTTTCCTCCGCGATTTCGCGCAATAGAGCCTGCTCAATGTTTTCGCCCGCCTTGACCTCGCCGCCCACCGTCACCCAATAGGGTGCGGTCAATACGCGCCCATCCGCCGCCGACACATCCGGGTCATGCATCTGCACCAGCAGCAATCGGCCAGCGGCATCAAAGATCAGGGCGCGCGCGGTCTTTCTGCTCTGCATCAGTTTCTCTATAACGGGTGTGTGGCCCGACCCTATCAGCCCCGGAGCCTGAGAAACAGATCATGCGCGATAATGACGAATCCGAAAGCGACGACAACATCCGCTGTGCCTCGGGCAAGGCACGGCTCTATGTGGCCGAAGATCTCTTTGTCGGCGCAGCCCTGACGCTCGACAAGGACCAGTCGCATTATCTCGTCAATGTCCTGCGCATGGGGCCGGGGGGCCGAGTCCTGCTCTTCAATGGCCGCGATGGCGAATGGGCTGCCGAGATCAGCGAGGCCTTGCGCAAATCCGCCCATCTCCTTGTCACGGCCCAGACGCGCAAATTCGAGCCGCTGCCAGACATCTGGCTGCTCTTTGCGCCGGTCAAGAAAGCCCGCCTCGATTTCATCGCCCAAAAGGCAACCGAAATGGGGGCAAGCCTCATCCAGCCGGTCATCACGCGCCGCACTATTGTCGCCCGTGTCAAGGATCAGCGCCTTGCGGCCAATGTCGTCGAAGCTGCCGAGCAATGTGGCCTTGTCGCCGTGCCGCAGGTGCGCGAAGCGGAAAAACTGAGTGTGGTGCTCGATCACTGGGAACAGGAAAATCCCGACCGCCTCATTCTTTTCTGCGACGAAGCCGCCCCTCCCGGCGGGGCCTTGGAGACCCTTGCCGCCATCGCCAGAGACCACCCGCGCGGCACCCCTTTTGCGCTTCTTGTCGGGCCGGAAGGCGGCTTTGACGAGGAAGAACGAGCCAAACTCCTCAAGCACCAGGGCACCCGCCCCCTTTCTCTGGGGCCGCGCATCATGCGCGCCGACACCGCCGCCATCGCCGCGCTTGCCGCCGTACAACTTATCCTCGGCGATTGGTGAGATGATTCGCTAAACGGCCATGATCTCAATCTGTGTATTTGCGCTTGTCAGCCGTCCCTCACGCTCCTACATCTCTCCACAGTCAATGGCCGGGCAGGGTGCTGCGCACCCCAAAACGACGCGGTCGCATAAATTTGTTCAGGGGGCTCGCCTATGAGCGTACTCGTTGCAGGGCCCGAGCCCGTAACCAGCCGTGACGATCTTGTCGCGGTGCTGGAACGTGGCTGCAAGCCAAAAGAAGACTGGCGTATCGGCACCGAGCACGAGAAGTTTCCCTTTCACATAAGCGATAATTCCCCGGTGCCTTATGGCGCGGCGCTGGCCGATGGCGGCAAGGGCATCCGGGCCATGCTCGAAGGGCTGACGCGCTTTGGCTGGCTGCCCGTCTATGAAGGCACGACCATCATCGGTCTGGAAAGCCCCAAAGGCGGCGGCAATATCTCGCTGGAGCCGGGTGGCCAGTTCGAGCTTTCCGGCGCGCCGCTTGAAACGCTCCATCAAACCTGTTCAGAACTTCACGACCATCTGCGGCAGGTCAAAGAACTGGGTGGTGAACTCGGTCTTGGATTCCTGGGGCTGGGCTTCACGCCCAACTGGCGTCGCGACCAGATCCCCGTCATGCCCAAGGGTCGCTACAAGATCATGACGGAGTACATGAAAAAGGTCGGGACCATGGGTCTCGATATGATGTATCGCTCCTGCACCGTGCAGGTGAACCTAGATTTTGGTTCCGAAGCCGATATGATCAAGAAGTTCCGCGTTGCCATCGCCTTGCAACCTCTGGCCACAGCCATTTTTGCCAATTCTCCGTTCACGGAAGGAAAGCCAAACGGCTACAGGTCTTTCCGCTCCCATGTCTGGACCGACACGGACAACGCGCGCGCGGGCATGATCCCCTTCATCTTTGAAAGCGGTTTCGGCTTCGAGCAATATGTTGACTACGCGCTCGATGTGCCGATGTATTTTGTTTACCGCGACGGGCGCTACAATGATGTCACGGGTCAGTCTTTCCGGGACTTCATGGTCGGCAAGCTCAAGGGCCTTGAGGGCGTCACCCCGACGCGCGGCGACTGGGTCAATCATCTCACCACCATTTTCCCTGAAGCGCGGCTCAAGAATTACCTCGAAATGCGCGGTGCCGATGGTGGCCCCTGGGCACGCATCTGTGCGTTGCCTGCCTTCTGGGTCGGCCTGCTTTACGATCAGGCTTCGCTCGACGCCGCCTGGGATCTGGTCAAGGACTGGACCGACGAAGAGCGTCAGGGCTTGCGCGATCAGGTCGCCAGACAGGGCCTGCAAACGCCTTTCCGCAATGGCA